>Ga0137398_10000233_pt1 | contig 18114 bp, 17 predicted proteins | sample czorhiz216metaG_FD_106659 | JGI IMG/M metagenome (GOLD analysis project Ga0137398, IMG submission 106659) | Vadose zone soil microbial communities from Angelo Coast Range Reserve, California, USA - czorhiz2.16 metaG | ecosystem: Environmental > Terrestrial > Soil > Vadose zone | place: USA...
GAGCCGGGCGATCCCGCGATGGTCCGCGTCGAGGGGCCGCTCCTTCAACGCGTGGACCTCGTGGTGGATCAGGGCGCCCTCTCCGGGACGCCCTCGACCGTGGTCGCCGTGGAGGGAAACGATCTCCGCATGGTCCGCGAGGGAGCAGTCCGGCTGCCTGGAAGGCGCACTTGACGGGGTACACCTCGGCTTCTAGACTCAACCTCTCGACAATCCTCGATCTCTCTTGCCCGACGCGAGGTCCATGGTTCAGATCCTGATCATATGCACCGGCAACACGTGCCGGAGCCCCATGGCCGAGGCGATTCTCCGATCCCTGCTCCCGGAGGAGCTGTCCGGCGTGACGCGCGTCCGCTCGGCCGGAACGGGGGCCGCGGATGGCCTGCCGGCGACGGCGCTCGCGGTTCAGACGTGCGCGGCCGCCGGGCTCGACATCGCGGCGCACCGCTCCACGCCGCTCACGGCCGCGCTGATCCGGGCTTCCGACCTGGTCCTGGGCATGGAGCCGCACCATGTGGAGTTCGCCCGCGGTCTGGCGCGGGACGCCGCCGATCGGATCCACCTCATCACGGAACGGGGCGCGGCGGCTCCGTCCACGGAATCCCCCGGCGTGCACGACCCGCTGGGAGGCAGCGCCGACCAGTACCGGGACACCTTTCATCGGATCCGGAGCCATCTCCTCGGATGGGTTCCGGTGATCCGGGAATCGGTCGAGCGGCGCGAAGGCGTGCGCCGGTCGAGCGAATCATGAAACCACGCCGGAAGGAGGAAGGCATGGCGCGTGAAGCAGGCGGCGTGATCTGGATGAACGGGAAGCTCGTTCCCTACGAAGACGCGAAGATCCACGTTCTGTCGCACGTCGTGCACTACGGCTCGAGCGTGTTCGAGGGGATTCGCGCGTACGCCACACCCGCCGGGGCTTCGATCTTCCGCCTGGACCGGCACGTGCAGCGCATGCTCGACTCCTGCAAGATCGCACGTCTCGGTTGTCCCTACGGATATGACGAGCTGATGGACGCGACCCGTGAGATCGTGCGGGCCAACGGAGGCGGCGCCTGCTACATCCGTCCCGTGGTGTATCGCGGGTTCAAGACGCTCGGCGTGAACCCGACCGGCGTGCCCATCGACGTCGCGATCGCCTGCCTCAACTGGGGCAAGTATCTGGGCAAGGACGCGCTCGAGCACGGCATCTCGGTTCGCGTCTCGTCGTGGAATCGCCAGGCCCCGAACACCTTCCCGGCCATGGCCAAGACCGGAGCGAACTACCTCAACAGCCAGCTCATCAAGCTCGAGGCGGTGGCCGACGGCTACGAAGAGGGCATCGCCCTCGACACCTTCGGCTACGTGGCGGAAGGAAGCGGCGAGAACATCTTCCTCGTGCGCGGGGAGACGCTCTACACGCCGACCATCGCGAACGCGATCCTTCCCGGCGTGACGCGCGACTGCATGCTGACGCTGGCCAAGGAGATGGGGATCGAGGTTCGGGAGGAGCAGATCCCGCGCGAGATGCTCTACATCTGCGAGGAGGTCTTCTTCACGGGAACCGCCGCGGAGATCACGCCGATCACCCAGATCGATCGGATCCCGGTCGGGACGGGCGCGGTGGGCCCCATCACACGGAAGCTCCAGAAGGCATTCTTCGACATCGTGGAAGGCCGCGCCCGCGACCGCCATGGCTGGCTCTTCCCGGTGGAAACGCGCGGCAAGGTGCAGCGCGCGGCGAAGAAGGCGCGGTAGACGGTTCCGCGATGACATCGAAGCTCGGCTCGGCCGCGGCCAGCCCGCGCGAGGCCACGCTCCAGTCCGTGGATCCCGAGATCGACCGGGCCATCCGCGCGGAGATCGGCCGCCAGCAGCAGACTCTGGAGCTGATCGCCTCCGAGAACTTCGTGAGCGAGGCCGTGCTGGAAGCGATGGGCTCGCCGCTCACGAACAAGTACGCCGAGGGCTATCCCGGGAAGCGCTATTACGGCGGCTGCGAGTTCGTGGACCAGGCGGAGTCGCTGGCCATCGAGCGGGCGAAGTCCCTCTTCGGGGCCGAGCACGCCAACGTCCAGCCCCACGCCGGGGCGCAGGCGAATCTGGCCGCGTACCTGGCGCTCATGCCCCCGGGCTCCACGCTCCTCGGGATGGCGCTCGCGCACGGCGGCCATCTCACCCACGGGCACAAAGTCTCCTTCTCGGGCATTCTCTTCAAGGCGGTTCAGTACGGCCTCTCGCCCGAGACAGGCCTCCTCGACTACGATCAGGTGGCCAGGCTGGCGCGCGAGTCGAAGCCACAGGTATTGGTGGCGGGTGCGAGCGCCTATCCCCGTTTCTTCGACTACCCGCGGCTGCGCGCGATCGCCGACGAGGTGGGGGCCAGGTTCGTTTTCGACATGGCCCACGTCGCGGGCCTCGTGGCCGGGGGCGTCCACCCCAACCCGACGCCCTACGCGGACGTGGTCACGTCCACCGCCCACAAGACCCTGCGCGGGCCCCGGAGCGGTTTCATCCTCTGCAAGAACGAATACGCCAAGGCGATTGATAAATCGGTGTTTCCGGGAATGCAGGGCGGGCCCCTGATGCACGTCATCGCGGCCAAGGCGGTCTGCTTCAAGGAGGCCGCGGCCCCCGAGTTCAAGGTCTACGCCAAGCAGGTGGTCCTGAACGCCAAGGCGCTGGCCGAGGGCCTCACCAAGCGCGGATTCAAGCTGGTCACGGGGGGGACGGACAACCATCTCCTCCTGGTGGATCTGCGCGAGGCCGGGTATTCCGGGGCCGACGCCGAGGGCGCGCTCCACGCGGCCGGGATCACCGTGAACAAGAACGCCGTGCCCAACGATCCACGTCCGCCTGCCGTGACCAGCGGGATCCGGATCGGATCCGCCGCGGTCACGACGCGGGGCCTGGGCGAGCCCGAGTTCCAGCGGCTGGCCGGATGGATCGACGAAGCGCTCCGCCACCGCGCCGAGCCCCAGGCTCTGGCCAGGATCAAGGCCCAGGTCGAGGAACTCTGCCGGGCCTTTCCCCTCTACGCGAACCGGGGCTTGTAAACCCGCTTTCCGCACGGACCATGCCCGACCAACCCACCGTCGAAGAGCGGAACGAGCGAGTGCGCGAGGAGAGCGCCTTCGTGGCGCCGCTCCTCAAGGCCGTGGAGTCGGTCATCGTCGGGCAAGGGGAGATGATCCGGCGCATCCTCGTCGGGCTCCTGGCCGACGGTCATCTTCTTCTGGAGGGCGTGCCCGGTCTGGCCAAGACCCTGGCCGTCAAGACGGTCTCGCAGGCCATCCACGCGACGTTTCACCGAATCCAGTTCACCCCGGACCTCCTGCCCGCGGATCTCACCGGCACCCTCATCTTCGATCCCAAGAAGGGATCCTTCGCGCCGAAGCTGGGCCCGGTGTTCACGCAGATCCTCCTGGCCGACGAGATCAATCGCGCCCCGGCCAAGGTTCAGAGCGCGCTCCTGGAAGCGATGCAGGAGCGGCAGGTCACGATCGGGGATACGACCTATCCGCTGGAGGCGCTCTTCTGGGTGCTCGCGACGCAGAACCCCATCGAGCAGGAGGGGACCTACCCTCTGCCCGAGGCGCAGATGGATCGCTTCCTCTTGAAGATCCGCGTGGGTTACCCCAGCCCCGAGGAAGAAGCGCTCATCCTGGATCGGATGGGGGGCGAGCCGCCGGCCCCCCCCAAGGCGGTCGTGGACGCGGCGACGATCCTGAAATCGCGCCACTCGGTGAACGCCATCTATCTCGACGAGCGGATCCGGAACTACATCGTGGATCTCGTGCACGCCACCCGCGAGCCCGAGCGATTCGGCCTCGACCTCAGGCCCCTGATCCAGTACGGCGGGTCGCCCCGCGCGACGCTCGCCCTGGCGCGAGGGTCCCGCGCGCTCGCGTTCCTCGAGGGACGCGCGTACGTGACGCCCGACGACGTCAAGACCATAGCGCCCGACGTGTTCCGCCACCGCATCCTCCTCACCTACGAGGCCGAAGCCGAAGGCGTGCCGGTGGACGAAGTCGTCCGCCGCATTCTCGCCCGCGTCGAGGTCCCGTGATCACCCCGGAGCTCCTCGCTCAGGTCCGGCGCCTCACGATCCGGAGCCGGCGGGCGGTGCAGGAGGTGTTCTCGGGCGCCTACCGAAGCGCCTTCCGCGGGAAGGGGCTCGAGTTCGCGGAGGTGCGCGAGTACGTGCCGGGGGACGACGTGCGATCCATCGACTGGAACGTCACCGCCCGCCACGGGCGCCCGTTCGTGAAGCGGTTCGACGAGGAGCGCGCGCTCACCGTGGTGGTGGAGCTGGACCTTTCCGGGTCGCTCCGCTTCGGGAGCCGGACCCGGACGAAGCGCGACGCCGCCGCGGAGGCGGGCGCTCTGGTCGCGCTCGCGGCCAGCCGGAATCGCGACCGCGTCGGGTTGCTCCTCTTCACCGACCGCATCGAGCTCTATCTTCCGCCCTCGAAGAGCCGGTCCCGCTCGCTCCGGATCGTGCGCGAGCTGGTGGCGTTCGAGCCGAAGGGAACCGGAACCGATCTGAACGGGGCGCTGGCGTTCCTGGGCCGGGTGCTGCGGCGGCGCGCGGTCCTCTTCCTCATCTCCGATTGGTTCGCCGATCCCTTCGAGCGCCCCTTGAATCTGCTGGCGCGCCGCCACGAGCTGGTGACGATCGAAGTCGAGGACCCGCTCGAGGAATCGATCCCCGACCGCGGCCTGATCCATGTGCGGGATCTCGAGACGGGCAGAACCCGCCTCGTGGACCTGCGCGTCTCGGGGGCGCGCCGGGAATGGAGATCCCTCAAGGCCCGGCGGCAGCGCGCGCTCAAGGAGACGCTGCTGCGCGCTCGGGCCGAGCGGATCCGCGTGATGACGGACGCGCCGGTGGCTCCCGAGCTGGTCCGTCACTTCGAGCAACGCGCCTACCGGCGCTGATTCCGTGCCCACCACGGACCGGTCCGAAGGCCGAACCAGGATTCCGCTTCCCCTGGGCTGCATCACCCTGGCCCTGGCGGGGATCCTCGGCGTCGCGTCGGGTCTCTCGCTCTCGGGCTGCGGGGGCGTGCAGGGAACGGCCCCCCGGCGCATCGTGGAGCGCGAGGAGACCGCGGGGAGCGTCCACGTCCGGCTGAAGAGCGAGCTCTCCCCGGCGCGCGGCACGCTGGGCGATCCGATCGCCTGGCGGCTCATGGCGACCCTCGGGGAAGGCGCGCATGCCGGGACCGCGATCCTCGAGCCTCCGCCCGCGACGCTCGAGGTCGACTCCTCGGGGGGCAAGACGAACCCCGGGGCGGGCGCGTGGTCGCGCGAGTACATGCTCCGAGGATTCGATCTCGGGGCGATTCCGCTTCCGCGCGTCCAGCTTCCGATCACGATGGCGGATCGGACCGACACCCTCGAGTTCCCGCACGACACCCTCTTCGTGGATTCGCTCACCCAGACCGCGACAGGAATGCTCCGGCCCGACCGGGGGCCCATCACGCCGCCGCTTCGCCCGCTGGACATCGCGGTGCTGGCGGCCGCGGCGCTCCTTCTCTTGACCCTCATCGTGCTCCTCCTCAGGGCCTGGCTCCGGGGGCGGCGCAAGAGCCAGATCGCCGAGGCGCCCGCCCCGCCCGAGCCCCCCGAGGCTCTCCTCGCGCGCGCGCTCGACGATCTGGAGCGCGACGTGGCGGTCCTGCCGCGCGACGTCCTCTACGAGCGCCTGGCGCAGGCGCTCCGGTCCTATGCGGCCGCGTCGGCCGGCGTTCCCGCCACCGACCTCACGACCCGCGAGCTGGACCGCGAGCTCGCGCGCCGTTCCCACGTGTCGCCGGAGGGTCGGGAGGCCCTGATCGCGGCGCTCCGCCGCGCCGACCTCGCCAAGTTCGCGCGGTTCCGGGACGAAGAGTCGGAGGCGCGATCGATCGTGCGGCAGGCGCGATCGGTCTCGGGGAAGCTCTAGCGATGCGCTTCGCCGAGCCCTGGTATCTGCTCCTCTTCCTTCCGTTCCTCGCGGCGTTCTGGCTCGCGCGGCGGACGCCCGCCTGGCGCGATCCCGAGCTCGGCGTCTCCACGCTCGCCGCGGTTCCGCCCACCGCGGGCGTGCGCGCCCGCGCCGCGCGCGTCATGCCCGGCCTCCGTCCCCTCGCGGTGGCGCTTCTCCTGCTCGCTGCGGCCCGCCCTCAGGGAGGGCGCGAGATGCGGGAGGTCGTGAGCCAGGGGATCGACATCATGCTCGCCATCGATCTCTCGGGCAGCATGCGCTCCGAGGACTTCCACCCCAAGAACCGCCTCTACGTCGCGAAACAGGTGGCCAAGGATTTCGTCCGCGGGCGGCAGCAAGATCGGATCGGCCTCGTGGCGTTCGCGGGCCAGAGCGAGCTCATCTCGCCTTTGACGCTGGACTACGACGGGCTGGCCGCGCTGATCGACGGGTTGGACTTCGGGCAGCTCCCGGACGGGACGGCGGTGGGCGCCGCGATCGCGCAATCGGCGGAGCGTCTCCACCGCGCGCCGGGGAAGAGCAAGGTACTGATCCTCCTCACCGACGGAATCAACAACGCCGGCGCCGTGGACCCCATCACCGCCGCCGCGCTCGCGAAGGCGGTGGGCGTCCGGATCTACGCCATCGGCGCGGGGACGCAGGGGGCGGCGCCCTTCCCGGTGGACGACCCGCTCATCGGCCGCCACTACGTGTGGGTGGAGTCGGAGGTGGACGAGGGCACGCTGCAGGCGGTCGCCAAGGAGACCGGCGGGCGTTACTTCCGGGCCACCTCCGCGGAGCTCCTGGCTCAGGTCTATCGCGAGATCGGCGCCCTGGAACCCTCGCGGGTCGAGACCCGTTCGTATACGCGATGGGCCGAGATGGGCCCGCTGGCCCTGGGGCTCGGCCTCGGGCTCCTCGGGCTGGAGCTTCTGCTCGGCTCGACGATTCTGCGAAGGTATCCCTGATATGCGCTGGTCGACGCCCGATCTGATCCTTCTGCTCTGGGGCGTTCTCGCCCTGGCGCTGCTCGCGCTCCTGGCGGAGCGAGCGCGCCGCGGGTCCGAGCGCGCGCTCGGCGATCCCGTAGCGCTGAGGGCGCTGAGCGGGGAGGCGGGTCCCCGCGCGCGCCTCGGGCGTACGCTCCTCACGCTGCTCGCGGCGGCGGCCGCCGTGCTCGGGCTCATGCGGCCTCAGGCGGGATTCCGGCTCGTGACCACCACCGCGCAGGGCGTGGACGCGGTGATCGCGCTCGATCTCTCGCGGAGCATGGACGCGCGCGACGTGCGTCCCGACCGGCTCACCGCCGCGAAGCGCGAAGCCCTGGCCCTCCTCGGCGCCCTCGAGGGATCCCAGATCGGGCTGGTGGAGTTCGCGGGCTCGGCCCGGATCGTGAGCCCGCTCTCCACCGACCGTGAAGGGCTCGCGTCGATCATCGAGACCGCGACGACGCGGGATCTCGATCGCCCGGGGACCGATCTGGGCTCCGCCCTCGAGCACGCCGCGCGCCTCCTGAACCGGCCCGGGGATCGTCCCCGGGTCATCGTGCTCCTCTCGGACGGCGAGGATCTCACCGACAATCCACGGCGCGCGCTGGATCTCGTGAAGCGGGCGGGCGCCAAGCTCTACACCATCGGTCTCGGCACCCCGGAAGGCACCACGATCCCCGTGGTGGACACCACCGGCGCGGTGCGCGAGGTCAAGAGGGACGCGCAAGGGCACGTGGTGATCACGAAGATGGAGGAGCGGACGCTGCGGGACCTCGCGGAGGGCGGCGGGGGACGGTACGAGCGCGGGGACGGCACGGGACGCGCCGGGCTCCGCCTCGTGGATCCCATCCGCTCCGGGGGATCGTATGAGGCGAAGGGCAGGACCATCCGGGCGTACGACGAGCGCTTCCCCTGGTTCGCCGCGCTCGCGGGGCTCCTCCTCATCGCGGAGCGGCTGGTGCCGCGCCGGAGGCTCCGGTGAGGCGCGCCCTGGCCCTCCTTCTCCTGGCGCTGACGGCGTGCGGCGCCACCGGGTACGAGTGGGGCGGGCCCGCGCGCCGCGGGGTGCGCGATCTCAAGGCGGGCCGGTTCGACGAGGCGCTCCGCGCCCTCTCGCGGGGGCGGGCGGATTTCCCGGGGGCGTCGGTCATTCCCTACGACGAGGGTTTGGCGTATCTGGGAAAGGGGCAGGCCGACTCCGCCGCGATCCGCTTCCAGGAAGCGATGAGGCTCCGGGGCGATCCCCCGCGCGAAGGCGCCTCCTACAATCTCGGGAACCTCGCGATGCGCTCGAAGAATTATGGCTCGGCGGCGCGCTCCTACCGGGAAGCGCTTCGTCTCCGCCCTTCGGACGTCGACGCCAAGAAGAACTTCGAGGAGGCCTTGCGCATGATGCGCCAGCCCAATTCCCCCGATCGGCAGAAGCCGCCCTCCGGGAAGCAGGGACCGCCCCCGCCCGGAGGGAAAGAGCGGCCCACGCCCGAGAAGTCCCAGCCGAGGGTGAAGGCCGGCGAGTTCACGCAGGAGGAAGCGGAGCACTGGCTGCAGGCCCTGGAGTCCGAGCGCCGGGCGCGGCGACAAGAGGGAAAGGGACGGCCGGAACAGGAGACAGGGAACCGTGACTGGTAGGCGCATCGCGATCCTGACCGCGGCCCTTCTGATCGCGACCTCTCCGCCGCGCGTGGCGCGGGCCACGACCTCCGCGAGCGGCAAGCTCTCGATCGAGGCGAAGCTGGACGCCGACCGGATCGCGCCCGGCGAGACCGCGACGCTCACGGTCGAGGTCCAGTCCGAGGGCCTCAATCTTCCCGACGTTCCACTGCCCTTGCTCCAGAGCGTGACCGTCGAGCGCGCCGGAACCGCCCAGAACTTCTCGATCATCAACGGCCGCGTCTCGCGCACCTCGACGACCGTGTACCGCCTGATCCCTCGCGGGGAGGGCGCCGTGACCATCCCGCCGCTCAAGATCGCGGTCGGCGGTGAGCGGGCCGAGACCTCGCCGCTGACGCTGACGGTCTCGCACGCGGTGGCGCCGCGCACCCCGGCTCCTCTCCGTGGGGCGCTCCCTCCCGGGGCGGCGCCCGCCGGAACGCCGGAGATCTTCGTGAAGGCCACCGTGGATCATCCCCGCGCCTACTGGAATCAACAAGTCACGCTGCGGCTGCGGCTCTACTCGCGGGTGGACGTGATCGGCGACGTGGACTGGAGGCCGCCCAGCACGGACGGGTTCTGGACCGAGGGGCTCGGGCCGGCGAGACAGGGGCGACAGATCGTGAACGGAAAGGAATACGCCGTGATGGAGATCCCGACGGCCCTGTTTCCCACGCGGACGGGAACGCTCACCATCGGATCGGCCCAAGTGCGCTGCCGTGTCGCGCGGGTGATCCAGCCACCGGATCCCTGGAGCATGCTGGCCATGCCGGACGTGGTGCCCGAGGATGTCTCCATCCACTCGGAGCCGATCTCCATCGTCGTGGACCCTCTGCCCGCCGGGGCGCCGCCCGGCTTCGGGGGAGCCGTGGGGGAGTTCCGCCTCGCCTTCCACGTGGACTCCCTGACCGCGCGCGCCGGAGAGCCGGCCGCGGCCCGGGTCACGATCACCGGCACCGGGAACGTTGCCACGATCCGCGACCCCGAGATCCACGCGCGCGGCGCGAGCCGCGAATACGTGGTGGGCACCTCGACCAAGGTCGACCGCACGGGGGACCGCCTCGCCGGCGAGCGCGAGCACGACGTGGCGTTCGTGGCGGATCAGCCCGGCACGCTCGAAATCCTACCCATCCACTTCGCGTGGTTCGATCCGGAGTCCCGTAGCTATCGTTCGCAGAGCACGGAGACCGTGATCGTGAAGGTCCTGCCGGGCTCCGGCCGGGAAGCGAGACCCGGCGGGATCGTTCCGGGCGGCCTCGCGGCCGCGGCGCCGCGCCGCTCGCACGGACCTCTCGGGACCCTCACGCTCGATCCGCCCGCGGCGAGCGTGGTTCTGCTCGGGTCCTCCATCGTGGGGTTCGGAGCCGCCGTGCTGACCGGGCGGTCCCGCCAGCGTCGGTTCCGCGACCCGCGCGCCAAGCGGCGCCGCGCGCTGGAAGCGATCCTCGGGCGCGATCTCTCGCGCTCGGCCTCGCTGGCGAGGTCCGGCGAGCCCGCCAAGGCCGCCGCCCGGGCGGAGCACGCGGTTCTCTCCGGGACGGGCCTCCGCTACGACGTGGAGCTCCAGGGGCTGGCGAGAGCGGAGCGGGGCCAGGCGCTCCTGAGCCGCGGGGCCCCCGACGGCGACGTCGCGGCGATCGAGTCGCTCCTCACGGCGCTGCAGGCGATCGCCTACGCCCCGCCCGAGACTCGGGTCTCGGACGCGAAGCACGCGATCGCCTCGGCGCGCCGGGCGCTCGAACGTTACCGAAACGAGATGGCCACGTGAGAGGACGCGCGCTCGTCATGGCGTTGGCGCTCGCGGCCGCCCTCGGGCACGGCAACGCGCGCGCGGCGGTCGACGCGGCCGCGCTCTACAACGCGGGCACTAGAGCGCTCGCCCGGGGGGACGTGGGCCCCGCCGTGGCCTTCCTTCTGGCCGCGCACCGGATCGATCCGCGCGCCCGGGACATCGGCGCCAACCTCGCGATCGCGCGGGCGCGCGTCGAGGAGAGCGAGGGGTCGAGCCCGCGCGGCGAGGCTCGCGCGCCCTCGGCGGTCGCCCTCTCTCCCGCGGAGTCGTGGGGCGCGTCCGCCGCGCTGGCGGCGCTCGGCGCCCTTCTCCTCTGGGCTCACGCGCTCCGTCCGGGCCCCCGATTCCTGGCGCTCCTCGGGAGCGCCGCGTTTCTGGCCGGGCTTCTCCTCGGCCTGGCCCTCTTGCTCCGGGCGAGGGAGGAGGCGAGGCATCCCCAGGCCGTGGTGGTGGCGCCGGTGCTGGACGTCGCGCCGGCGCCCGAGGAGCGGCCGCTTTCGCCGTACCTTCTCGCGGCCGGCGAGGAAGTGCGGCTGGGACACGCGCGCGGCGATCTCGTCGAGGTGCGTGTCGGGGGAAATTCCATCGGCTGGGCGCGGAGGTCGGGACTCTGGCGCGTCACGGACGCCGCACGGTATACTGAAAATTCTGGGTCGCGATGACCCCTGGGCGGGGAGAATCCATGGAACAGGATGCGGTGTTGGTGACGGGCGGGACGGGAGCGCTGGGCCGCGCCGTCACCGGACGATTCCTCCGGGAGGGCTATCGCGTGGCCGTGACCTACCGCTCGCCGGAAGAATGGAAGGCGCTCGAGCGGGAGCACGCGGAGGCGGCGCGCGACGGAGCGCTCCTCGGCCTTTCCTGTGACGTGACCCAGGACGAGCCGGTGGGCCGGGCCGTGGCGCAGGCGGCCGAGCGCTTCGGCTCGCTCCGCGTCCTGGCGCATCTCGCGGGCGGATACCGCGGCGGACAGCCGGTGGAGTCCGCGGACGAGGGCACGGTGCGCGGCATGATCGACCTGAACCTGATCTCGGCCTTCTGGGCGGCCAAACATGTCATCCCACACGTGAAGCGCGGTGGCGCGGGGCGTCTTCTCTTCGTCTCGTCCCGCGGCGCCGTCGAGTACTTCCCGGGCGCCGCGGCCTACGCGGCCGCCAAGCTGGGCCTCCACGCGCTCGTCCAGACCCTGGCGAAGGAGCTGAAGAAGAGCGGGGTCACCGCGAACGCGGTACTGCCCAGCATGATCGACACACCGGCGAACCGCGCGGCCATGCCCGACGCGGACTTCTCGGCCTGGGTTCCGCCCGACGCCGTCGCGGGACTCCTGGCCCACCTGGCCTCGCGCGACGCGGGATTCACCTCGGGCGCGCTCGTGCCCATCTACGGGAGAGCCTGATGAGCGGCCGGAAGTCCACCGTGACCAAGGGCCAGTCGATCGCGCCCGATCCGATGACGCCGGGGATGACCGTGGAGCAGATGGTGGACAGCTCCTTCCTCGCCTACAACGCCGCGCGCCTGCGCGAGAGCTGCCGGCTCTTCGTGGAGCGGATGCTGGAGCCGGACGTGACGGTCGGGCTGACCCTGAGCGGGGCGCTCACGCCGGCGGGGCTCGGGCGCTCGTGCCTGATCCCCCTGCTGAAGTCGGGCTTCGTGGACTGGATGATCTCGACGGGCGCCAATCTCTACCACGACACCCATTTCGGAATCGGGCTCACCATGCACCAGGGCCACAGCAACGTGGACGACGTGGCGCTTCGCGAACAGGGCATCGTCCGGATCTTCGACATCTTCTTCGACTACGAGGTGCTGCTCTCCACGGACTCCTTCTTCCGCGAGCTGATGCGGGCGCCGGAGTTTCGAAAGCCCATGGGCACCGCGGAATTCCATCACCGCGCCGGCCGCTACGTGCTGGAGCGGGAGAAGGCCCTCGGGCAGAAGGAGACCTCGCTCCTGGCGCAGGCGCACGCCCTGGATGTGCCCGTCTACACCTCCTCGCCGGGGGACAGCTCCATCGGTATGAACGCGGCCGCGCTCTCTCTGAGCGGCGAGCCCATCCAGTGGGACGTCTTCCGCGATGTGAACGAGACCGCGGCCATCGTGTACGGCGCGAAGAAGTCGGGCGGGAAGAGCGCGATCCTGATCCTGGGCGGCGGATCGCCCAAGAACTTCGCCCTGCAGACCGAGCCCCAGATCCAGGAGGTGCTCGGCATCGCGGAGGCGGGCCACGATTACTTTCTCCAGATCACCGACGCGCGCGTGGACACGGGGGGGCTCTCCGGCGCCACGCCGGGCGAGGCGGTGAGCTGGGGGAAGATCGATCCGGACCGGCTTCCCGACGCGGTGGTGGCCTACGTCGACTCCACGGTGGCGCTCCCCATCCTGACCGCCTACGCCCTGAGCAAGCGGAAGCCGCGTCCGCTCCGGAGGCTCTACACGAAGCGGGACGCCCTCCTGGAGGAAATCCGCGCCGCGCATCTTTCGGCGACGGCCGCGGGCGCCAAGGGGCACGGCTCGTGAGGCTGCGCGTCCTCGCCCTCGCGCTCGCCCTGGCCGGCCCGCTTCCCGCCGGCGGGGTCGCGTCCGCGCAGGACCTCCGGCCGGCGCGCTTCTGCGGGGCGTGTCATGGGCCCATCCGCCGGGAGTGGGAGAGCTCGGCCATGGCGCAATCCTGGAAGAACCCCGTCTTCCAGGCGTTCCTGACCGACGCCAAGGCGAAGCTGGGGGACGCCACGCTGGCCGCCTGCATCTCCTGCCACGCCCCGGCGGCATCGGTCACCGCGGACTACAAGTTCGAGTCCAAGATCAGCCAGGAGGGGGTCACGTGCAACTTCTGCCACAACGTGAGCGCGGTGGATCCCTCTCCCAAGCCCGCTTCCTACACGTTCGACCCGGACCACCCGCTGCTGATGCGCGGGCCCTACACCGATTCCGACCCGGGGAAGGCGCACGATTTCGCCTACAGCGAGATCCACACGAAAGGGGAGTTCTGCGCCGCGTGTCATGATCATGCCTCCGCGGGCGGCACGGGCGTGGCGATCGAGACCACGTACGACCGCTGGAAAGCCTCCAGCGCGGCCGCCAAGGGCAAGCAATGCCAGGATTGCCACATGGCCCCCTACGCCGGCCAGGCGGCGCCGAGCATTTCGAGAAACAAACGGGACAAGGTCTATTCCCACGCCTTCCACGCCGCCCGGTGGCCCGGCTTCCTCGACTCGGTGGCGACGTTGAGCGCCGCGGTCGAGAAGGGCCGGCTCAAGCTCACGGTCACGAACCGGCGCGCGGGGCATTCTCTCCCCGGAGGCGGAGGCGGCATGCGCGTCATCGGCCTCTCGGTCTCCTTCTACGGCGCGGCCGGGGATTCCGTGGCGGGCGCCGACGTCCAGACGTATGGAATTCGCTACGCGGACGCCAAGGGGGCGACCCCGGTGCCGAAGTGGCTCGCGGCCAAGATCGCGCACCAGGCCGAGATTCCCGCCGACGGGGCGGCGACCGAGTGGTGCGATGTCCCCGCCAAGGCGAAGCGGGCCGAGGCGAGGCTCGTGTACTACTTCATCGATCCGGCCTACCTGCCGTCCCTCCAGCAACGCCAGGTCGACTTGAGCACCCACCAGCCCGTCGTGATGGCTCGCGCCAGCGCGAAGCTCCCGTGAGATGAAGACGAGCCTCGAGCCTCCCATCCCGCTGCTGGATCTCGGGGCGGTCCACGGCGCGCTCGCCGAGGAGCTGCTCGGCGATTTCGAGCGGGTGCTCCGCTCGGGGCAGTTCATCCTCGGGCCCGAGCACGACGCCTTCGAGCGGGAGCTGGCCCTGGCCTCCGGGGTCCGGCACGCGATCGGGGTCGCGTCGGGCACCGCGGCGCTCTCGATCGCGCTCCTGGCCCTCGGCCTCGAGCCGGGCGATGAGGTGATCGTGCCCGCTTTCACCTACTTCGCGAGCGCGAGCGCGGTCACCTCCCTCGGAGCACGCCCGGTATTCGTGGACGTCGAGCCGGATCGGCTGGGCCCCGATCCCGCGCGGGTCGAGGCGGCCCTCACGCCCCGCACGCGGGCGATCATGGCGGTCCACCTCTACGGGCTCTCGTGCGATCTCGGACCGCTCCTGGAGCTGGGGCGCCGGCGCTCGATCGCAGTGCTCGAGGACGCGGCGCAGGCGATCGGCGCGGACGACCAGGGGCGCCCCGTGGGCTCCTCCAGCGCCGCCGCGACGCTGAGCTTTTTCCCGACCAAGAACCTCGGCGGGCTGGGCGACGGCGGAGCCATCCTGACCGAGGACGACGCACTGGCCGCGCGGGCCAGGCTCCTTCGCGTTCACGGCGACGCGGGGAACTACACCCACGTGGCGCTCGGAACGAACGCGCGGCTGGATGCGCTCCAGGCCGCGTTCTTGCGCACCAAGCTTCGCCACCTGCCCGCCTGGACCGAGGCGCGGCGGGCGCTGGCGGCCCGGTACCGGCGCGGGCTCGAGGGAACGCCGGTGGGCCTGCCGCCGAATCCGGACCGGGCCCGGCATACGTACCACCAGTTCACGATCGTGGCACCCCGGCGCGACGCGCTGGCGAGCCGGCTCAAGGAGCGGGGGATCGCCACGCGGGTCTACTACCCGTTGACGGTGCCGGCGCAACCCTGCTTCCGATCGCTGGGCTTGAGCCCCGGATCGTTCCCGGTCTCGGAGCGTTTGACGCGCGAGGTTCTCTCGCTTCCCATCTACCCCGGGCTCGCGGCCGATCAGGTGGATCGCGTGGCTCGGGAGATTCGCGCTTTCTATGAAGAGACGCCGGCGGGCGCCGGCGCGGAAGGAGGATCGTGAGCCGTCCGCTTCGCATCGCTCTCGTGGTCGCCGGGGGCGCGGTCGTCGCGGCGACCGTCGTGTTTGCTGCGGCGTGGTTCCTGATGCCGCGCGACTGGATCGACAGCGAAGCGCGCCGCCAGGCGGCTCAGATGAAGGGCATGACCGTGCGGTGGACCCGCCTGACGCCCGCGATCCAATGGCTCTCGATCGGGGTGAAGATCGAGGGACTCACCGCGCGCATTCCCGACGTCGGCCCCTCGAGGACCGACCTCAAGGCGAACGAGGTCTTCGTGAGCATGAAGATCCTCCCGCTCCTCTCCCGGCGCGTGGAGGTTTCCTCCGCGAAGCTGGATGGCGCCTGGGTCACGCTCACCGATCGGGGGCCCGAGCCGGAGAAGCCTCCGGGCGCGCCCCAGGGACCCCAGTTCCAGATCGCGGTCCCGCGCGTGGACTTCCACAATCTGAACGTTCGAATGCGCGATACCCTCGGAAGCGGCATGGAGCTCCGGGGGCTGAGCGGGAACGTGGCGTTCGAGGGGACGCTCGAGGAGCCTTCTTCGATCCGCGCCTCGGCCAAGGCGGACAGCCTCTTCTGGAAAGCCTCCGCGGCGGCGGCCGACATGGCGCTTCCGTCCCCTCTCGCCCTCGACGCCGATCTGGAAGCGAAGGGCGGGCCCGGGGTCCTGCAAGTGATGCACGGCACCGTCGACCTGGGACCGCTCGAGAGCGCCCTGTCGGGCACCGTGCGGTTCCCGAAGCAGGGCGAGAGCACGGGCACCGGGCCGGCGCTGGATCTCGAGATCAGCGGCAAGCCCCAGAAGATCGATTCCGGTGCCCCGGCGTTCCGTGGGCTCGCGGCCGCCTCGCCCGCGAAGTGGGAGGGGACGGCGGCGTGGAACATCCACGCGAGCGGCGTCACCCCCAAGGTGGTGACGAACGGCACGCTGAACATGACCGGGTTTTCCGTGCGCGCCCAGGACAACTCGTTCCTCATCGATCGGGTACAGGCCGTGTGGAATACGCGCGCGGACCAGACTTTCACCGCGAGCGGCTCCGGCGCAGGGTCGGGAATCTCGCTCAGGTTCCAGGCCAAGGGCCTCCTCGCGCCGGGAGGTACTACGGCCGGCGAGCTCGATCTTCATGCCCCCGCCACGCGCCTGAACGGCATCGTGCCCAACGCGCCCAAGTGGAGCTCGGGAGCGATCGAGGCGCATGCCGCCTTCGAGCTCAAGCCGCCGGCGAAGCCCGCCATCAAATGGACCCTTCGCGGAAACGGAATGGACGGCACCATGCAGGGGCTCACGCGCCCGATGCGGGGCCTGACGTTCGATATCGCGGGGGACGAGGCGTCCGCCGACATCCACTCGATCCGGGCCCAGGTCGGCTCCTCGACCATGAACATGAGCGGGACGGTGGCGATGGGGAAGCCGCTGGGCAGCGCCACCTTCAAGGTCGGGATCGATCGGTTGGTCGCCGAGGAGTGGGCGCCCCCCACGGGCGGCAAGGCGCCCGCCAAGGTCGAGGCGCCCCCGCCGACGGCGCTCCCGATTCCGATCGGGGCGCTGAACGGCACCGTGGAGATCGGCGAAGTGCGCTCGGGCACCATGCGCGCGACGAACATCTCCACGCCGATCCGCTACGACGGCAAGGACCTTGTGGCCTCGCCCATCAAGGGCTCCATCGGCACCGGAACCTTCCAGGGCGCGTTCAACGTTCTGACGCCCTTCACCAAGCCGAGCTACACGCTCCACATGGACGTGACGCGCGCGCCCGTGGAGCAGGTGGCGGCGGGCACGATGCCGTTCGCTTCCGCGCTGACCGGGTTCCTGAGCGGCGCGGTGGATCTGAGCGGCCAGGGCTTCCCCAGCGCGAGCCCCAACGAGACGCTCCAGGGGCTCCTCAAGGGGACCGTGGACGACGGGAAGATCAAGCTGACGCCGGCCGTGATCGCCATCGCGCGCACCCTCGGCCTGGCGGAGCCGTCCGAGATCCCCTTCACCCAGCTCACGCATACGGTCCGAATCCAGGGAAGCAAGATGCTGATCGACCAGGCGGGCGGCGATGTCGGACCGGACAAAGCCGAGATGAACGGATCGGTGAGCCTGGACCATGCGCTCGATCTGAACGTGCTCCTCCGCCTGGCGCCCAGCCGCATCAAGGGGAACTCCGCGCTGGCCAAGTTCGCGCAGTACGCCCGGGACGCGGACGGACGGCTTCCGGTCGGCCTCAAGATCACGGGGCTCGACCGGGCGCCCAGGATCACGATCAACACCGAGCAGCTCATGAGGGTCGCGACCAAGCAGATGACGAGCGAGGTGGGGAAGCGGGTCATGAGCGACCTGGTGCGCGGCATCTCGCGCCGGCCGGATTCGCTGCGACGGGTGGATTCCACGCTCGCGGTCGATTCGGCGCGAAACCAGGAGAAGTCGCATCCGGCGACCGCCGACTCGACGCTGCGAAAGGCCGGCGATGCCCTGAAAAAACTCTTCCACAAGTGATCTCCGCGAGGACCGCCCTTCTCCCGCTCGCGGCGGTCGTGGTCCTTCTGGCGGCAAAGGCCGCGCGCGCGGAGCACACCCCGGGCGTCCCAGGCTGGCAGCAGGACGTTCACTACAGCTTCGCGGTGACTTACACGCCCCCCAAGTACGAGATCGCCGGCCGGGAGACCCTGGCCTACTGGAATCTCTCGCCCGACACGCTCTCCGAGCTCTACTTCCACCTCTACCTCAACGCATACCGGCCTGGATCCCACATGGCGCGCTACGGCGCGTCCCAGGAGAACTGGCGCGTCCAGGATCTCCCGCGGAAGCGGTGGGGAAGCGAGCGGATCGAGGGCGCGCGGATCCTGGGCGGCGATTCCCTGAACATCGAGACCGACGACACCATCGCGCGGCTGGGGCTCCCAGAGGCGCTCGCGCCGGGGGAGAGCGTGATCGTGTGTCTGA
>Ga0137398_10000234_pt1 | contig 18113 bp, 14 predicted proteins | sample czorhiz216metaG_FD_106659 | JGI IMG/M metagenome (GOLD analysis project Ga0137398, IMG submission 106659) | Vadose zone soil microbial communities from Angelo Coast Range Reserve, California, USA - czorhiz2.16 metaG | ecosystem: Environmental > Terrestrial > Soil > Vadose zone | place: USA...
TGATCCGTATCCCGGGGTCACGGTAGCTCGGCCACTGCGCCCGGCCGAAACGTGCATCATGTTCCGCCGCGCGCGCCTCGTCGAGCGTCGCCTCCGCCGCCGCGCCGGCGCGCATTTGCAGGTCGACGATCGCCAGCAGCGTCTGCGCCAGGGTCTCAAGGTCATAGGCAATGGAGCGGGCGATCTGCAGGGCCTGTGCGATCTCTCCCGCCGCGGCTTGTCGCATCGCTATCCGCTGGAGCAGCCGCGCAATCCGGGTTTCCGGTGATGGAAACGTCCGTCGGCCCTTCCGGCTGAAAATGGATCTCTCTGAAGCAATTTGCAGCACCTGATCGACGGTCGTGCCGGCATCGGCTTTCAAGCCGGCGGCCTCCTGGGCCTGCGCGATAGCTTCAAGGGCTTCGACGCGCTCGAACGGGTCGTTCCAACGCAAGGCGAGCGCCAGCGCCCGGCCGAATGCTGCCTCCGCTTCCTCACGATGCGAGGCGCGCGCCTGGGCAGACGCGATCTCACACAACAAGGAGACGCGCGCGAGCATCCGGTCGGGGACCTGGACGGCAAGTCCTTTTGCCTTGTCGATTTCGCCAGCTTGCGCCCAGGTCTCCGCCATCGCAGCAACGATTGCCTGGCGCCGGTCCGTCCTGTCCTGCAGGTAAAGCAGATCCATCACCTCGTCGAAGACGCAAGCGCGGTCCGGCGCCGTGAGGCAATCCTCCCATGAGCGTGCGCTCAATTCCTGCGCGCGGGGAGGCGGGGCGCCGGCAAGGGCGAGCGATAAGGCCAAGCAAACCACGGGCAGGCGCACTGGGCTGACCCCCGAAATATCCATCGCCGCTACGGACTTCGAGCCATAAATGCTAAGGGAATTATGGTGTCATTGTGGTGCCTTGCTTGTTCGTAGTTCCGCGTTTACGCGGCCTTTAATCGCGTGAAAGAAAGAACCGCCCGCGGCGAAGCCGCCGTGAAGGCGGAACTACAAACAAAGCCGCACGATTCGGTTATTGTTCTAAGTGTCCTTAGTGCGGCGACCGTCGGCTATGCGACATATGACCGACACATGAATCGATGCCCCGCTATCGGGCTTGCGCCAGTTCCAGCAGCATTCGAAGGGCGACAATTACGGAAGCGCGTCGCACCTGGGATCGGCCAATATCTCCAAAGCGGCATTCCTGGTGCAGGAACTGGCCCCTATCCGATGTCGCAGCAAAATGAACAAGCCCAACCGGTTTGTCCGGTAGTCCGCCGCCCGGTCCGGCGATTCCGGTGATCGAAACCGCCAAATGGACGCCGGAATTCGCAAGCGTTCCTGCCACCATGGCTTCGGCGGTTGCGCGGCTCACCGCTCCGTGCCTCGCCAGGACCTCGCTCGGCACACCAAGCATAACCTCCTTGGCAGCGTTGCTGTAGGTCACGAATCCACGGTCGAATACTTCTGAAGACCCAGGAATATCGGTAAGCGTCGCTGCGAGAAGTCCTCCGGTGCAGGACTCAGCGGTAGCGATCGTAAGTTTCCGTGATCGGCAAACATCAAGCACCGCCTGAGCCTGCGCAACGAGATCGCAATCCATGCCAACACCCCAATTACCGGTTTTTTTCAAGTGGGCAGGTCGGTCCAAGGCAACCGAAGTGTCGCATTGGCGAAGGCTACAATGCCTTCGCGGCGGCCTGTAAATCCCAGGGTTTCGCTCGTCGTCGCTTTCACCGCAACACGATCGACGTTGATCATGGCAATTTCGGCAATGCGCGTTCGCATGACATCGCGATGCGGTCCGACACGCGGAGCTTCACACACAACGGTTACGTCCAGAAGGGCGATACGGCCGCCACGCCCACGCACACGATCAACCGCAAAAGCGAGGAAACGGTCGGAACTGGCGCCGCGCCATTGCGGGTCGCTTGGCGGGAAATGCATGCCAATGTCGCCGTCGGCCAATGCGCCCAGAATTGCATCAACGAGGGCATGCAATACGACATCGGCGTCCGAATGACCCGTGACACTCTGGGTGTGAGCAATCCTGACGCCCCCCAGCATGACATGATCGCCTTCGCCAAATTGATGTACGTCAAATCCAAAACCCATCCGAACGTCACCCAGGGCGGCAAGGTGTTCGGCTTCTGCACGTACAAAATCTTCCGTGGTGGTCAGTTTCACGTTGCCAACCTCACCCTCGAATGTGCTGACGGTGAGCCCTGCCCATTCGGCAAGCGCAGCGTCGTCTGTGAATTCTTCCTGACCAGCCTGATGTGCCTTGCGATGGGCCCTCAATAACATTCCGAAATCGAATGCCTGTGGAGTTTGCACCACACGTAGCCTTGATCGATCTACGGTTCCGGTGATCGTGCCGGTTTGGTCGACTGTTTTGACTGTATCGACGACGGGCAGGACCGGAACGGCAGCGCCGGCTTGGGTCGCCGCCGCTATTGCTCGTCCGATAAGGGCATGGGACGCAAATGGACGCGCTGCATCATGGACCAGAACCAGATCGGGACGGTGGATTTCCAGCGCTTCCAGACCCGCGCGAACCGAGGCCTGTCGGGTGGCGCCTCCGAATACCGGCGATAGGAGGTCGAGACCTTCGCTGGCGGTGGCGTAAAACTGCGCATCGTCTCGGTGGACAACAGGTTGGATGACGCCAATTCCTGGATGCCGAGCCATGGTTTCGAGGGTCCGCTGCACTGCCGAGCCATTGCCCAATGTTCGGTATTGTTTGGGCTTGCCGCCACCAGCACGCAGGCCGCGTCCGGCCGCGACCACAATGGCTGCTACAGTTCGTGTCATGGAAGTTCCAAATTGCCCTGAATATTTGATCTAGCGCGTCCTGGGAGCGGGGCAAACCAAATTGTGTCGATGTTCCCGATGAGCCGAACTAAAACCACAAGATGATAACGTGATATTATTCCCGTTATGGGGTTTATTCTCGCTTGGGCTAAAGGTCACACAAAAATATATTGCACTGCAACAGTTGCGTTGGGGCAAAAAATGTCTAAACTATAAGCAGCAAGTGTATTCGCTTAAAGGATAGGCAGCGAAAATACTGAGGTTTGGAACCAATTCTTCTGTCCCATGAACACCGAGGCCGCCAATCTTCTGCTTCCCAATCGCGTCGTTCTGGCGCCCATGTCGGGCGTGACGGATGCGCCGTTCCGGCGCCTGGTGGCCGAACTAGGCGCTGGCCTCGTGGTCTCCGAAATGACCGCGTCCGCCGATTTGGTAGAGGGCCGGCGGGGCGCCCGATTGCGTGCGGAAGGGCAGGGCGTGGGCCTGCATGTGGTGCAGCTGGCAGGTTGCGAAGCCCATTGGATGTCGGAGGGCGCACGTATCGCCGAAGCAGCCGGGGCGGACATTATCGACATCAACATGGGGTGTCCGGCGCGCCATGTGACGGGTGGTGAATCCGGTTCGGCACTGATGCGCGATCTCGATCACGCGCTGATCCTGATCGAGGCAACCATAAAGGCGGTATCGGTCCCGGTGACGCTCAAGATGCGCCTTGGATGGGACGATCGATCCATCAATTCCCCAGAACTGGCGCGGCGGGCAGAAGGAGCCGGCGTGCGTTTGATTACGGTGCATGGGCGCACACGTTGTCAGTTTTATAAGGGCAGGGCCAATTGGAAGGCGGTGCGGCACGTGAAGGAAAGCGTGTCGATCCCGCTCGTGGTCAATGGCGATATCAACTCATTTGCCGACGCAGATGCGGCTCTGGCCGCGTCGGGCGCGGACGCGGTCATGATTGGCCGTGCGGCCCAAGGCCGGCCTTGGTGGCCCGGGCAGGTCGCGCGTTATCTTGCCGGCGGGCCGTGCGAGCAGCCGCCCGATCTGACGGTACAATTTTCTCTGGTAACCAAGCTCTATGAGGAAATGCTGGTCCACCATGGCATCGCGGTTGGAACCCGCCACGCGCGCAAGCACCTTGGCTGGGCGCTGGACGCAGCAGCGCTGACGGCAGGCGCACCAGCTTCGCTTCTCAAGTTGTTGCGCCAGATTGTATTGACAGCGGAAGGACCACGATCGGTCGCTCAAAGGCTCGCTGAGGCCTTCGATGCTTTGGCCTGCCCACGGAGGGCTGCGGCATGAACCGGGCAGAGCCAATGCTTGCGGGCAGTGCGGATGCCGTTCTCGACGCTCTTCCCCATCCGGTGTTCATGATTGCCGCGAATGGCAAGATCATCAACGCCAACATGGCAGCTGAATCTTTTTTTGAAGCTTCGCTACCGCTGTTGCGCCGCCATATGTTGCGCGATCTGGTGCCGTTCGGAAGCCCGTTGCTTGCGCTGATCGAGCAGGTCCGCATGCGTAGCGCCGCCGTCAATGAATACAGGGTTGATCTTGGAACGCCGCGGAATCCCGGCGAGCGTCTCGTCGATTTGCACGTGGCACCAGTGCCCGATCGGCCGGATCACGTGGTGGTCATGCTGCAAGAACGCACCATCGCCGAAAAAATGGATCGTCAACTCATCCACCGTGGAGCAGCGCGGTCTGTGACCGCGCTTGCCGCCATGCTGGCCCACGAAATCAAGAACCCGCTTTCCGGCATTCGTGGGGCCGCGCAGCTGCTCGAACAATCAGTAGACGGCGACGACCGCACCTTGACGAAACTGATTTGCGACGAAACCGACCGGATCGTAAAGCTGGTCGATCGTATGGAGGTGTTCACGGATGAGCGAACCGTCGAACGCGAGTCGATCAACATTCATATTGTGCTCGAACATGTGAAACGGTTGGCGCAATCGGGTTTCGCAAGCCGCATCAAGTTTGTCGAGGAATACGATCCCTCGCTGCCGCCGGTTTTCGCCAACCGTGATCAACTTATTCAGGTCTTTCTCAATCTCGTCAAGAATGCCGCGGAAGCCATCGGCGACTCCACGACCGAAGGGGAAATTCAATTGACGACCGCGTTCCGGCCGGGCGTCAAGTTGTCTCGCTCCGGCAGCAAGCACCGGGTGTCGCTGCCGCTTGAGTTTTGCATCAAAGACAATGGGCCCGGTGTGCCCGATGATTTACTTCTGCATCTCTTCGATCCCTTCGTCACCACCAAGGCATCTGGCACAGGACTTGGCCTTGCGATGGTGGCCAAGATCATTGGGGATCACGGTGGGATTGTGGAGTGCGAATCGCAGCCACGTCACACGACGTTCCGCGTTCTCATGCCCATGTTCCGGGGTACTGGCATTGAGGCGAGCAGTACGACCTGAAAAGGGGAATAGAAATGCCTGCGGGAAGTATTCTGATAGCCGATGACGATGCTGCAATACGCACCGTCCTTAACCAAGCGCTCTCGCGCGCCGGCTATGAAGTTCGATCGACTGGCAATGCCGCAACGCTGTGGCGTTGGATCAGCCAGGGCGATGGCGATCTCGTCATTACCGATGTCGTCATGCCGGATGAAAATGCTTTCGATCTGCTGCCACGAATCAAGAAAGCTCGCCCCGAACTGCCGATCGTCGTCATGAGCGCACAGAATACATTCATAACGGCAATCCGCGCTTCCGAACGAGGGGCATATGAATATTTGCCCAAGCCGTTTGATCTCAAGGAAGTCATCGCGATCGTCGGCCGGGCACTTGCTGAGCCAAAGACGCGAACGAAGGAACCCCGTAAGGCGGACGAATTCGAGCAACTGCCGCTCGTCGGGCGGTCGGCAGCGATGCAGGAGATCTACCGGGTCGTGGCCCGGCTGATGCAGACCGACCTCACTGTCATGATCACGGGAGAATCCGGGACCGGAAAGGAATTGGTCGCGCGCGCACTTCACGACTATGGCAAGCGTCGCAATGGGTCATTTGTCGCCATCAACATGGCGGCTATTCCACGCGAGCTCATCGAGTCGGAACTGTTCGGGCACGAGAAAGGCGCCTTCACGGGAGCGACGGCCCGAAGTTCCGGACGGTTCGAACAAGCCGAGGGGGGGACGCTTTTTCTGGATGAAATTGGCGATATGCCGATGGATGCCCAGACGAGGCTGCTGCGCGTTTTGCAGCAAGGTGAATATACGACGGTCGGCGGGCGCACGGCGATCAAGACGGATGTGCGCATCGTGGCAGCCACCAACAAGGATTTGCGGGTCCTTATCAAGCAAGGCCTGTTCCGCGAGGACCTGTTCTTTCGGCTCAACGTCGTGCCACTGCGGTTGCCGCCGTTGCGCGAACGGATTGAAGATGTACCGGATCTCTTTCGACATTTTTTTGCCCAGGCCGAGCGCGAGGGCTTGCCCCCGAAGCAACTGGATCAAGGCGCGTTGGAACGCATCAAGCGATATCGATGGCCGGGAAACGTACGCGAAGTCGAGAACCTTGCGCGGCGGCTGGCCGCGCTCTATCCGCAGGAAATCATATCGGAGGCGGTCGTCGAATCGGAACTATCGCAGCCCGCTAAACTTTCAATCGCTGACGAGCCCTCTGTTGCTGAAGGGCTTGCCGCCTCGGTCGAACGCCATCTGACAGCCTATTTTTCGACCTTTGGGGACAGTTTACCGCCTCCAGGGCTCTACCACCGTATCCTGCGGGAAATCGAGCATCCGCTTCTGACGGTGACGCTCGCAGCAACCCGGGGCAATCAAATTCGCGCCGCGGACCTTCTGGGCGTCAACCGCAACACATTGCGAAAAAAGGTCAGAGATCTGGACATCCAGGTCATCCGAACCAGCTTGTGATGCTAATACGTTGAAGGTGGTGAATTACCTTCAATAATTGCGGCACGCCAAGAAATTGTCGCAATTGCGCAACAATGTTGCACAAAAGTCGCAGTCAGTTGGGGTAATCCAACCAGTTGGGGCGGTAAGTCCAACTGGATTTCCTTCCATTCAAACGATTTTCTCAGGGGCGGTTACCACGCATGACGAATGCCGGGGAGTCCGTGACAGCCGATATTGCCGATACGGCAGCTCCGACGGCTGGACGGCTGGCGCGAGCGATAGGCATTGGAGCGGTCGTGCTCGCGCTGCTGTCTGCGGTTGCAACATTTTTGGTTCTCGCCAACCTTACCCCGATCGTCCCAACGCACAATGTCGTGCGGTCCCTGCTTGCCTTCAGCGGATTTACAGGCCTCCTGCTCACGGCAGTCATCGGCCGCGAAATATGGCGCGTGTTTCAGGCCCGTCGCAAAGGGCGAGCGGGATCGCGTTTGCATGTGCAGATCGTCGGATTGTTTTCGGTCATTGCCGCAGTTCCCGCAATTCTGGTGGCCGTCGTTGCAAGCATTACGGTCGACCGCGCGTTGGACCGGCTTTTCTCGCAACCGACTTATTTGCTCATGCAGAATTCCCTTGGCGTGGCAGAGGCCTATGTACGCGAGCACCAACTCATTATTGCTGCGGATGCAATCGGGGCGCGGAACGAAATCAATAATTTGCGACCGCTGTATGAGCAGAACCGCAACCAATTTCGTCAATTCATCACAGCCTTGTCGCATGTTCGCGGACTGCCTGTCGTAGAGATAATCGACAAGGATCTTGGCGTCGTAGATCGGGCGGATGTCCAAATTGACCAGGCGTTTGTGAAACCGTCGCAGGAGGCGCTCGCTTCAGTTGACGAAGATGGGCCGCAGGTCGGGATTTTTCTCGACGATAACTATGTTGCGGCTGTGATCAAATTGGCTGCCTATCCGAACAACTATCTCTATGTCGTTCGCCTGCTGGATCCGCGTGTCGTTACACAATTGCGTGCGACAAGAGAAGGCGTCGGCCAGTACGCCGAGCTCCAGGATCGACGTTTTGGAACCCAGATTGCCTTCGCGCTCATGTACACCGTGATTGCCTTGATTGTTTTGCTGTCGGCGGCGTGGATCGGTCTGAATTTTGCCAACTATCTCGTAGCGCCGATTCGCCGGTTGATTGGGGCTGCGCAAATCGTGTCGACAGGCAACCTCCACGTCCAGGTGCCAACGCAGAATTCCGAAGGCGATCTGGCCCAGCTCGGACAGACCTTCAACAAGATGACGCAGGAATTACGTACGCAACGCGATGACATCGTGCGCGCCCGCGACGTGATGGATAGCCGCCGACGATTTACTGAAGCCGTGCTGGCGGGCGCGAGTGCAGGCGTCATCGGCGTGAATGCCGAGGGTCAAATCAGCATTCTCAACCGCTCGGCCGAAAAGCTCATCGGGCAGATCGAGACGGAGGCCCTTGGCCGCCCACTCAAAGATGTTGTGCCGGAACTCGTTGAATTGTTTACCAATGCCCGTGATGGGGCGCAGCGTCTGGTTCAGGGACAGGTCACGATCAACCGCAATGGTCGCGATCGAAATCTGTCGGTGCGCGTGACCGGCGAACAATCCGGCGACACGCATCATGGCTATGTCATCACCCTTGACGACATCACGGAGCTTATCGCGGCGCAACGGACGTCCGCCTGGGCTGACGTCGCACGCCGCATTGCTCATGAAATCAAGAACCCGCTGACGCCGATCCAGCTTTCGGCGGAACGCATTCGTCGCAAATATGGGTCCGTGATCAAGGATGATGCAGCGATATTTTTTCAATGCACGGACACCATCGTCCGCCAGGTCGATGATATCAAGCGGATGGTCGATGAGTTCTCCCAGTTCGCCCGGATGCCCAAGCCTGTGATGGGCGCCGAGGATATGGCAGACATGGTGCGCCAGAGCGTATTCCTGCAGCGTGTCGGCAATCCGGACATTGATATCGAGGTCGACATCGCAGATGGACCGATGCCGGCGCGGTTCGACCGTCGCCTGATTTCGCAAGCGCTGACCAACATCATCAAGAACGCAGCGGAGGCGATCGCAGCCGTTCCACCCGAAACGCTTGGCAAGGGACGCATTCAAGTGTCTGCCGCACGCGAGGGCGACAATATTGTAGTCGACGTCCTCGATAACGGCATCGGTTTGCCTAAAGAAAACCGAAGTCGCCTGCTCGAACCTTATGTCACGACGCGGGAAAAAGGTACGGGGTTGGGCTTGGCGATTGTCGGACGAATTCTCGAAGAACACGGTGGGCGCATCGACCTTTATGATGCGGCGGAAAAAGTACCGGGGCAGCGGGGTGCCTGGATGCGTCTGATATTTGCGGCGGCGCCCGTTCCTGTCGGGGCGGTCCAAGATGCCCAACACAAGACCTACCAATCGAATGTCCTTAAACCCCACGTAGCTGCGGCGAGTTGATAACGCATGGCGCTCGATATTCTCATCGTCGATGACGAAGCGGACATACGAGAACTTGTGGCCGGCATCCTTCAGGATGAAGGCTACGACACGCGGACAGCACGCAACAGCGATGAGGCGTTGGCTGCCGTCGCCAATCGCCGTCCCAATATGATTTTTCTGGATATCTGGCTACAGGGGAGCCGGCTCGACGGGCTACAATTGCTGGATGACGTCAAGCTTCAGCACCCGGAGTTGCCCATCGTGATGATTTCCGGACATGGGAATATCGAAACCGCCGTTGCGGCGATCAAGCAGGGTGCCTACGATTTTATCGAAAAACCATTCAAAGCCGACCGCTTGTTGCTGGTTGCCCAACGTGCGTTGGAAAACTCGCGACTCAAACGCGAGGTAAAGGCGTTCAAGCAACTCGCGCCTTCGACGTTGGTAGGAAACTCTCCCACGATCAACCAATTGCGGCAGACGATCGAAAAGGTCGCGCCGACCAATAGCAGGATCTTGATTGTCGGTCCGCCGGGCTCGGGCAAGGAACTCTCGGCACGCGCAATTCATGGCATTTCCGATCGTGCCGAGGGACCATTCATCGTCATCAATGCGGCCGCAATTACGCCGGAGCGGATGGAAATCGAGCTGTTTGGCACGGAGCCAGTCAACGGCACACAGGAGCGAAAAATCGGAGCCTTCGAAGAGGCGCACGGTGGCACGCTCTTTATCGACGAAGTCTGCGACATGCCGCTCGAAACGCAGAACAAGATCCTTCGGGTGGTCGTCGATCAGATTTTTCAGCGCGTAGGTGGCACGTCCAACGTGGCGGTCGATGTCCGCATCGTGACCTCGACCAGCAGGGATCTCGAGCGGGAGATTGCAGCGGGACGGTTCCGCGAAGACCTGTACCACCGCTTGAATGTCGTACCAGTTCGGGTTCCTCCGTTGTCAGAAAGAAGAGGCGACATTATTGACCTTGTGGACTATTTCATGGACCAGATTTCCCAGGCGACCGGGCTGCCCAAACGCATGATTGGAGAAGATGCCCTGGCGGTTCTTCAGTCCCACGACTGGCCGGGCAATGTCCGCCAATTGCGCAACAATGTCGAACGCGTGATGATCCTGGCCGGCGGCGCTCCCGATGCGGTCATAACCTCGGCAATGCTTCCCCAGGATGTCGGTTCGATGGTTCCGGCCATGCCCAATGGGGGCGGCGAACATCTCATGGGTCTACAGCTGCGTGAAGCACGCGAAGTGTTCGAGCGCGAGTATCTCGTTGCGCAAATTCGGCGCTTCGGTGGTAACATTTCACGTACTGCCGAGTTTGTCGGTATGGAGCGGTCGGCGCTGCATCGCAAGCTCAAGGCACTCGGTATCGAATAAAATGTCACGCATTGCCTATGTTAACGGCCGCTACCTCGGGCGCCGCGACGCCATGGTCCATGTCGAGGATCGCGGATACCAGTTCGCCGACGGCGTTTATGAGGTTTGCGAGGTGAGGGGCGGCCGGATCGTTGACGAACGGCGCCACATGGTTCGGCTCCAGCGTTCTTTGGCCGAATTACGCATTCCGATGCCGATGTCGCTTGTGGCGCTTGGATTGGTGCTGCGGGAGACGATCCACCGCAATCTGGTTCGCGGGGGCATCGTCTACTTGCAAATAACCCGCGGGGTTGCCCGCCGCGACCACGGCTTCCCGCCAGCAGGTACCCGTCCAAGCGTCGTCGTCATGGCACGCAATGTTGATCCGGCTGGCAACGAACGGGTTGCGAGTGAAGGAATTTCGGTCATCACGGTTCCGGATACCCGTTGGCAACGGGTCGACATCAAGTCGACTTCGCTGCTTCCAAACGTGTTGGCAAAACAGGCCGCCCGTGAACGTGGCGCCAGGGAGGCCTGGCTGGTGGATCGCGATGGCTTTGTGACTGAGGGGTCATCGAGCAATGCCTGGATCGTCACCGACCAGGGGCGCGTCCTGACGCGTCCGGCCGATAGCGGTATTCTGCGAGGCATTACCCGTACTGTGCTTATCGATGCCATCCAGGCACAGGGTATGGCATTGGAGGAGCGCACATTTACGGTCGCGGAAGCCTATGGGGCGCGCGAAGCATTCATAACGGGCGCGAGCCAGACCGTCATGCCGGTGGTCCGCATCGATGAGCACAAGATTGCCGATGGCAAGCCGGGCCCCCTTGCGATGGCGTTGCGCCGTGATTTTCACAATTTCGCAGAATCGACTTGAGTGGACACCTCGGTCCAAGTAGGTCATATGGAGCCCGCACATTGACCTTTGTCCGCAAGAATCTCGATTGACCGGGCCGCCGGTGTTGTACACCGGGCTGTCCCTTGGCAGGCTGGTCGGTATCGAACTTCCGCTTGCATGGCTCGTCCAAGTGCCTTGTAATGGAGGCCCCCAAGTTCTCGTGGATCGAAACCTCGAAAAAGAGGTACAAGAGCGACTTGGCAATAAGCTCGTAGATGGGGCTGCGAGCAAGAAACGGAACAACCACAATGGCAGCCGACCGCGCCCAAAATCTGCAGGATACATTTCTCAACTATGTTCGAAAGACCAAAATTCCGTTGACGATCTTTCTCGTCAATGGAGTTAAGCTGCAGGGGATCGTCACTTGGTTCGATAATTTCTGTGTGCTGTTGCGGCGGGATGGTCATTCCCAGCTCGTGTACAAGCATGCCATTTCGACCATCATGCCTGGACAACCGATCCAATTGTTCGAAGGTGGCGAAGAACCGCCGGCCGCCGGGGAAAAGGTCTGATTGGACGCTCACCCAATTGATGCACACGCGCCCGGGTCCGGGCCCGACGATAGCTCCGGCACCGGCCGGGCCATCGTGCTCGTCCCGCATTTGCGCAGTCGCGTGACCGGCGGCCCCGGGGCACGCGACCGGCTGGCTCTGCGCTCGCCCGAGGCCAAACGCGAAGAGGCCGCTGGCCTGGCGCGCGCAATTGATCTCAACGTCATTCGTTCCGCCGTCGTGCCAATCGGCGAGTTGCGGCCTTCGACCTTCATCGGAAAAGGTAAAGTCGAGGAGATCGCCGCTTTGGTGAAAACCGATATGGCGGGAATCGTGGTGATGGATTGCGCCCTCACGCCGGTTCAGCAACGCAACCTCGAAAAGGCCTGGAACGCCAAGGTGCTCGACCGAACCGGATTGATCCTCGAGATCTTTGGACGCCGGGCCCATACAAGGGAAGGATCGCTGCAAGTCGAACTTGCTCATCTCACCTATCAAAAGAGCCGCCTGGTGCGCTCCTGGACCCATCTTGAACGTCAGCGCGGCGGTTTCGGCTTCCTGGGCGGTCCGGGTGAAACACAGATCGAGTCCGATCGGCGGATGATTGAAGAGCGGATCGCCCGCATCGAGAAGGATCTCGAAAAGGTCAAGCGTACACGCAAGCTCCATCGCGATAGCCGCCGGCGCGTGCCCTATCCGATCGTCGCTTTGGTGGGCTACACAAACGCCGGCAAATCGACCCTGTTCAATCGTCTCACTCAGTCGACGGTTTTGTCCGCCGATATGCTTTTCGCAACGCTCGATCCGACCATGAGGGCGATTGATCTTGCCCACGGCGCAAGGATCATTCTGTCCGATACCGTGGGCTTCATTTCCGATCTGCCAACGACCCTGGTCGCGGCATTCCGTGCAACGCTCGAAGAGGTCATTGAGGCCGACATTATCCTGCATGTTCGGGACATGTCGCACGAAGACAAAGATGCTCAGTCCCATGACGTCCAAGACGTGTTGCGCCAGCTTGAAATTGAGCCCGAACGAGGTGGTCATCTCATTGAAGTATGGAACAAGATCGACCGGCTTGATACCGAGGAGCGGGCACATCTTTTCAATATCGCCGAGCGCCAAACTTCCGACCATCGCCCCGTCCTGGTATCGGCGCTCGGCGGGGAGGGGCTTGACCAGTTAAAGGAAGCTATTGAACAGCGTCTGAGCCTGAAACGCGTCGTCCTCGATCTCATCCTTGATGCCGCCGACGGGGCAGGGATGAGCTGGCTCTATCGCCATACCGAGGTATTGGAAAAGTCTCTTCGTGACGACGACCGGATGGCCATAAAGGTTCGCGCTGACGCGGCCAATGCGGAACGGGTTTTGTCGAAATTTGGCCTTACAAGGCCAAGTTTAAACTGATTTCCTGTCGAATTGTTTTGCGATATTGTAATGCGGTCGCCACGGGCGATGCGTCGCCGAAGGCGACCGAATGATGCTTTCCGAGTGAGACCTCGTTTCAGGAGGCGTGGCGTGCGATGAGTATTCAAATACGCGCGGTCGTTTTGTCTTTGTTGCTGGCGTGTGCGCCTGGCGCCACGTCCGCCCAGACCATTACACTCAAGTATGGCCAAGCCTATTCGGCGTTGCGAAGTATCTTCGCGCTGCCGCTGTTGGTCGCGGAGCGCGAAGGGTATTTCGCCCGCGAGGGATTGAACTTCGTAACGGTGCCAATTCCGGGCGGCGGTGAAACACTCATTGAAGCGCTGCACAATGGCACAGCCGACATGACCCACGTTGCGACACCGTTCCTTATTCAAGCAGCGCTCAAGGGCTCCGATGCGGTCGCCATCGCGACCGAGTTCAACAATCCGATCTACAGCCTGGTCGCCAAGCCGGAAATCAAGACTTACGCGGACCTTAAGGGAAAGCTGCTCGGCATGGCTGCCGAGACGGGCTCGATCACCATTTCGATCCGCAAACTACTGGCGATGCAGGGGCTACAACGTGGCGACTATCAAACCAAGTTCGTGGATGGCACGCCTGACCGCCTGTCGTGCCTGACGGCAGGGGACTGCATGGCGGTTCCGATGGGCCAGCCGCAGGATTTCGTCGCCATGCGGCAAGGTTATCGTTTGCTCGGTTTGTCTACGGAGGTCGTTCCTGAGTTCGTCTATACGGTGACAGCCGCGCGACGCTCCTGGGCCAGCCAGAACAAGGAGGCGACGGTACGATTCGTACGCGGCCTCGCAAATGCATTCCGCTTTATCCGCGATCCCGCGCGGCGCAACGATGTGGTCCGGACCATTGTCGAAACCACGGGGTTTGCCGAGGCTAATGCACGCCTGACATTGTCGCTCTATTTCGAGCCCGAACGCAAAGTCCTGCCGCTGCGCGGCGAGATTGATCCGAAGGGATTTTCCGCCGCCATTGAGTTCATGGGCGAGGCGGGGGTCCTCAAGCCGCCATTCCCCAAGCCTGACCAATTCATCGATTTGCAATACCTTCAGGCCGCCGGAATCCAATAGGTATTTGCGCTCGTAGTTCCGCCTTCACGGCGGCTTCGCCGCGGGCGGCTCTTTGCTCACGGAAAGAAAGACCGCGTAAACGCGGAACTACGAACTGTCCCAATTTCGGAACTCTCCCGTGCGGAGTTCTACGCCTATTTCTCCGCTGCTTTCGCTTCGTTCCAAAGCGCGTCCATTTCGGCCAAAGTGGATTGCTCCGGCGTGCGCCCGCGTGCCGCCAACTCACGTTCGATGAAGGCAAAGCGGCGCATGAATTTCTGGTTGGTCCCGCGGAGCACAGCCTCCGGATCGGCACCCAGATGGCGACCGAGATTGACAACCGCAAACAGCAGATCCCCGACTTCTGCCGCAGCATCGCTGCTCTGGCCAAGCTTGATTGCGGCCTCGATCTCGTCGGCCTCCTCGCGAATTTTAGCGAGCACGGCCAACGGGTCGTTCCAATCAAAGCCGACTTTGCCGGCTTTCTGTTGAAGCTTGAGCGCACGGGTCAGGGCAGGGAGGCCGATCGGAACTCCGGCAAGCGCGCCTTGGTCGTTGCCTTTGTCCACCCCGGTACTTGCCTTGCGGGCCTTCTCCTCGTCCTTGATCCGGTCCCATTGGGCATTCACGGCATCCGTCGAGAGGCCACGTACGTCTCCAAACACGTGCGGATGACGGCGAATGAGCTTTTCTGTGATTGCCTGGACAACGTCACCGAACTCAAAGGCAGATTGCTCTTGCGCCATGCGGGCATGGAAGACAACCTGAAGAAGCAAGTCACCGAGTTCGTCACGCAAATCGGCAAGATCGCCCCGCGCTATGGCATCCGCCACCTCATAGGCTTCCTCCAGCGTATAGGGGGCAACGGAGGAAAAATCCTGCTCCAGGTCCCAGGGACACCCGGTCCCGGGGGTCCGCAACGCTGCCATAATTTCAAGCAAACGGCCAATATCACGCGAAGAATCCATTCGCCCCCCATCCAACCCGATGTTTTTTCACAAAAAACAGTACTTTCGCCGCACAGGTCGGTTTGGCATTGAATCCTACACCGACTCGCGCCTAAACTGGCTGGCGAGTTAGGATTGGCCACATCTAGGAAGGTCGCTCAAGGGAGAAAGCACCATGCGTGCACTAGGCACTACATTCTGTGTTGGACTTTTACTCGGCTTTGCGGGGCAACCGGCTTCTGCTCAGACCGTGCGCATCTTGGCCACGAACAGCGGCGGTGATGCTGTCAACGTTATCGACCCAACCACCAATAAGACCGTAGCGACGCTCGAGGGGATCGAAGGCGCCCACGGTGTTGCAGCCTCGCCGGACGGATCGCGGATCTATGTGAGCAACGAAGCCGATTCGACGGTCGACGTATTCGACGCGAAGACGAACAAGCTCATCAAGAAAATTCCGCTCAGCGGCCATCCCAATAACATCGCGGTCGCCAAGGATGGGCGTATCGTTGTGGCCATCGCCCGTGATCCGGGCTCGCTCGACATTATCGATCCCGTGAAAATGGAACGAAAGGTCACGATCCAGCACAAGGGCCGGCTCCACAACACCTACGTGTCGGCCGATGGCAAGTACGCCATTTCGGGTTCGACGCGCACCAGCATGTTCACCGTCGTTGATTTGACGAAGGAAGAGATCGCTTGGGAACTCAACCTGGGCAAGGGCGTGCGTCCGATGACGATCGAGCACAACCCGGATGGGTCGCCCAAGCGGGTATTCGTCCAGGTCTCCGACCTCAACGGTTTCCGCGTCATCGACTTTGCTCAGCGCAAAGACGTCGCAACGATTGAACTGCCCAAAGATGGCGGCGTCGAAGTCATCCACCATCGTCTCGACTCTCCGTCGCACGGCATCGGCGTTCAACCCGACAACAAGGTGCTCTGGGTCACCAGCATCCTGGACAATTCGGCCATTGCATATTCACTCGCCGACCTCAAGCCGATCGGCCGCGTGGAGCTTCCTCAGCTTAAGGTCACGGGACGCAACCCGATGGCTTCCGTGCCGAACTGGGTGACGTTCACACCTGACAGCAAGAAGGTGTACGTCTCTAATGCTGCCATGAATGCTGTAACGGCCATCGACACCCAGACCATGAAGGTGCTGGAAGTCATTCCGGTTGGACAAGCGCCAAAGCGCATCGGCACCCTGGTTACCAACTAAACTACATCTCTTGTGCGGCGAGTTCACAATCGGACTCGCCGCCAATTGATGTGAGCTTCGGCCTTGAAGTAAAGAGCCAGAGCCAAAAACTAAAACGAGGAGAGGGGACCCCTCTCCTCGTTTTTTTTGAAACTTTGAGCCTACCTTGTGCTCTCGGGTCTATTTCTCGCCCTTGACCCAGCGCGCAATCGTCTGCCAGGCCGGGTCGCTCTTGGAAGGCCACTGGCGGCCGCCGGAATGGTAAGCCGAGCCGCCTTCCTGCGGCACCAGAGGATAAAGGAGCAGGTGGCTCTCATCAGGCTTGCCAGGGGTGACGACCCTCGACACCGTCTCAAACATCGTGCGGGCCTGCGCTTCGTCCCAGGCCGTGGCGCCGGGGTTCATGGCGGGCATGCGCATGGCATTGTTTGCCCCAGTATGGCAAACGACGCAGCGCGTATAGCCAGGCCGCTTGGTCACAAAGATCGGCATGACCGTTTTCTTGAACTGATCGTAGTCGAGCGTTTGGGCTTGAACGACGGGCGTACCGCTCAACAGCACTGCAGCTGCCGCAACCAGAATTGCTCCACGACGCAACATCGACTTTCCTCCCTTGGGTTGGTATCTGCTCCAGGAAGCTTTCGACGCTTCCCATTGTTGGACCTAACCCATAACAGATTGAATTCGAGCGCGCGACAGGTCCTTACAGCAGGGCATCATTTTTGCGGCCGGCGTGACCGCGGAACTGACGGACAGGCAGGGCCGCACGTCTCGTGAAATGATCCTGAGGGCCTCCAAGAGCCCACAAAATATGGCTTACTATAAATGTTCCATAATATACCTTATGCGAATGGCAGCATGAGGAAGCGCCACGGCGGCGTTATTCAAACATCCGGGAATTCGATCTGCAGGCCGTCGAAGGCCGGCTCGACATTCTTCGGCAGCCGCTGGCTCAACTCGTCGAAGTCGAGGTCGGAATGGAGATTGGTCAGGATAGCTCGTTTGGGGCCCAGGCGCTCAATCCAGGCCAGGCTTTCCTCGACGCTGAGATGGCTCGGATGCGGCTTGTAACGCAGCGCATCGATGATCCAGACGTCCAGGCCCTCCAAGGCTCGTGCGCTTTCGTCCGGCATGTCTTTGAGGTCGCACGAATAGGCCAACGCGCCAAACCGAAATCCCAAAGACTTTATGTCGCCGTGGTCCTGCAGCAGCGGCATGACGGTGACCGGGCCACCCTCCCCGTCGATCGTGAGTGACTGTCCGGCGCACATCGGAAAGGCGCGTACGATCGGTGGATAGTCGCTCCCGGGCGGTGCCTCGAAGCAATAGCGAAAACGCTCGTGCATCATACGGGACGTACGCTCATCCAGATAGACCGGAACCCGGCGGCGGCGATGAATGAACAAGCCACGCAGGTCGTCGATCCCATGGGTATGGTCGGCGTGCTCATGGGAGTAAAGAACTGCATCGATCCAGTCGACCTTGGCGTCGAGGAGCTGTTCTCGAAGATCGGGCGACGTATCGACCAGCACGCGCGTCACGCCTGTGGCGCTGCGCTGCTCGACCAGCAATGAAGTGCGCCGGCGGCGGTTTTTGGGATTGCCGGGATTGCA
>Ga0137398_10000235_pt1 | contig 18098 bp, 14 predicted proteins | sample czorhiz216metaG_FD_106659 | JGI IMG/M metagenome (GOLD analysis project Ga0137398, IMG submission 106659) | Vadose zone soil microbial communities from Angelo Coast Range Reserve, California, USA - czorhiz2.16 metaG | ecosystem: Environmental > Terrestrial > Soil > Vadose zone | place: USA...
AGCGGCATCCGCAGAGAAAGAGTGACGACCGGATCGATAGGAAGCGCGAGGTCGATGCGTCGGAGCAAGTGCTCGATGCCTTCGCCGGCCATGGCGGAGATGAGGACCGGTCCGGCATCGCGGAAATTCACTTGGGTGAGCGATTCGCGCTGCTCGGGCGTAAGCAAATCCACTTTATTAAGCACGCGCAAGCGGGGCCGGTCAGCCACGCCGAGCTCACGCAGGATCTTATCAACCTCTTCGTCCAACTCATCGTGATGGGGATTGGAAACGTCGCTGACGTGCAAGATCAGCGCGGCTTCCTGCACCTCTTCAAGCGTGGCGCGAAAGGCGGTGAGCAAACCTTTTGGAAGATCACGGATGAAGCCCACGGTGTCGGAAACCAGTACGCGGCGATTCAAAGGCAGACGAATGGCGCGAATGGTTGGATCGAGCGTGGCGAACATGCGCGAAGAGACGAGCACCTCGGCGCGGCTGAGTGCATTGAACAGCGTAGATTTGCCGGCGTTGGTGTACCCGACGAGCGCGATGGTGCCGAGCGGAACGGCATTGCGAGCCTCGCGGCGCAACGCGCGTTGTTTGCGCACTTCTTCAATACTGGCTTGAATTCTGCCCACGCGGTCGCGAATGCGGCGCCGATCAGTTTCCAATTTTTTTTCACCCGGGCCGCGTACGCCGATGCGACCGGCTCCCCCGCCAGCGCCTCCCGCGCCGCCTCCGCCGCTCTTGCCGCCGAGTCGAGACATAGATGTACCGCGGCCGGTCAAGCGCGGCAGGAGATAGTTCAGCTGCGCCAACTCCACTTGCAGCTGGCCTTCGCGGCTCCGCGCATGGCGCGCAAAGATATCGAGGATGAGCTGGGTGCGGTCAATGACCCGGCGGTCCGTGGCAGTTTCGATGTTCCGCTGTTGCACCGGGGAGAGATTGCCGTCGAAAATAATAAGAGGCGCTTTATACGCCGTGGCTTCCGCGCGAATTTCATCCAACTTGCCGCGGCCGACGAGAGTGGCGGGATCGGCGGACTCGCGCACCTGGTACATGGTGCCAGCGACCTCCGCGCCTGCACTGCGGGCGAGTTCAACCAACTCCGCCAAGGATTCACGTCCTTGTTCGCCGGCGGGCATTCCGGGAATGCGGCGGGCACGCTTCCAGGTCACGCCAATGAGTAAGGCGCGTTCGGGATTCGCAGTGGCGTATGGCGTTTTCATGCGTGGAAGTAAACCTTGTTCATCCGGCCGGTCGAGTCATGGTCTTACGAAAAGGAGAGCATGGAGTACGGGAGGGGTGAGTTCACGTAAGTATTATACGCCGGTCGCTTGCGTACCGCGACTATCCTCCAGTCCCTGCAGCTGGAGCCAGCTTAGAGCCTCCGATTGCACGCCGGGATCGTCTCCGAAGCCGGTTAGCCAGTGAACGCCATGCTCGCGGCGAAACCAGGTGAGCTGGCGCTTGGCGTAGCGGCGCGTCGCTTGCTGAATGGCGGCACGGGCATTATCGAGGGTCAAAGTGCCGCTGAGCACAGCGCGCAGTTCGCGATAGCCGATGAAATCGAAAGGCTTGGCGCCTTCGGGCATGCCACTGTTCAACAACGCGCGTACTTCTGAAAGCCAGCCGCTTGTGAGCATAGCTTCGGTTCGCTCCTGAATGCGCAGGTTGAGCGCTTCGCGCGGTGGCATTAGCCCGATCTTTAGGGCGCGCCATCCTTGCAGTGGCGCGCGGCCGGTGCGGTGCACTTCCGAAAGCGGTTTCTTGGCGAGAAGGCAAACTTCGATAGCGCGAATCAGCTTTTGCGCGTCGGCGGAAGAAATTTTGCGAGCCGCCTCCGGATCCAAGCGCGACAGGACCCCATGTAAGTGGCCCGCAGGATTCTCCGCAGCGCTGGCCCGGAGTCTATCGCGCAGATCTTCGGACCGTTGTGGCACGTCCGCCAGTCCTTCCAAGAGTGCGCGAAGGTAAAGGCCGGTTCCGACCGTGAAAACCGGCAAGCGCCCGCGCTCGCGTAGCTCCTGGAGGATAGCTGCGGCGGCTTGGCGGTACCCGCCAGCGGTTGCTATCTGTGACGGGCTCAGAACGTCGATCAGATGATGCGGAATTCCGCGGCGCTCCGGGATGGTTGGCTTGGCGGTGCCGACGTCGAAACCGCGATAGAGCTGCGTGGAATCGCAGGCGACTACTTCGCCGCCAAGCCGCTGGGCCAGACAGACAGCCAGCGCTGACTTACCCGCAGCCGTGGGACCCACGATGGCAACAAGCGGTCGATTCGTTTTCCCCGGAGTCATCGAAAAAGGAGATGGCGCGCACGCGCAAGAATAAAAATGAGCACAAATAAAACGAAAAGGAAGCTGCCGAGAATCTGTTGGCGAGCGAGTTTCACTAGTGCGCGTAATCGGGCTGCAGGTTGTAATAATACGTGAAACGCAGCTCGATGTACGGTCCGCTGAAGTTCGGCGGCAATGGCTCAAAGGGGTTCGAGGTGCGAACGGAAGAAACCGCCGCGCGATCCAGCGGTTCTTTTCCGGAGCCAAAAACTTTTACGGGCTCGCCATCGGGGACAGCGCCATTTCTCATGATCTTAAATTGCAAGGAAACGACGCCTTTGTCTCCCAATTCCACGGAGGCGGGCATCACCGCGAACCAATTGCGCTTGACGCTCTGGTAGACGCGCGCCAGGTAATCATTGAAGTCTACCCCCTCATTGGGCGTCAGCATTTCGATTCCGGCGTACGCGCTGCCACGGCCCCCGCCACCGGGTGCACTCCGAGTGGGAACTTGCCCGCCACCGCCGATGGCGGTGGGCGCGTTCATTTTCGCGGCATCGCGCATGGAATCCTGAATCGCGCGGCCCGGTGACGTCTTTGGAATAATCAAGCCTTTCTGAGTGGGCTGCTCTTCAGGAGTTTCCAGCTTGAGCGGCTGCCTGGGCGCTTCACTCCTGGCAACCGCCGCGGGCGGAGGAGGAGTGGCGTTGGGTTGCGGCACGGGTGCGCTCGGCAATTCCTTGGCTGCGCGCTCCGGTTCCTTCGGAGCGGGAGAGGGCGTGGGCTAAGGCTCAGGCGGAGCAACCCTGCGCAGTATACGAGGATCGACTTTCACCTCGGGAGGGCGCTCTCGCCGAGGCGCGGGCCTCGCGGTGTCAAACGCTCCGGGCGGGAGAAGGATGGTCATTTGCCGACGGGCCAGGTCCAGCTCTTCTTGTGTTTTTGGCCGCGGCGGAAAAATTCTTGGCGCAAAGATGATGGCCAGCACCATCAGAATGTGAAAGGCGACCGAGGAGATGTTGCGGATCAGGTCCAATCGCGCGCGATCTTCAGTGCGCGGTGTAGTGAGCAGGTTGACTTCGCCGGTCATGAAAATATCCAGATCGACGATGTCGGCGGGAATGTTCTCACCGCGGCTGATGATCTCCGGAGGCGCCGCGCCCTGCGGGACGATGATGCGTTCGTCCAAATCGGTGGGCTGCAGCGGCAAATTGCTTTTTTCCTCGACGACGAACTGCTCGTGCTTGACGTCGCGGGGCACCACGACGCGCGCGGCGATGGACTCAAGCGGCAGCGAAGACGGAATGTTGCTGTGCCCATTGAGGGGAACGATGGGCAACATAGCAGGCACCAACGTGCGCTCGTCGAGCGTTGTGGGGCGGCGCCGCATGCTTGGGGCATCCGCAGCGGGCGGACGGGCATTGAGGGGGACCAGGATCCTGGGAATCATTTGTCTATTTTCTGAGCTGCGGCGAACTCTAGCAGTTGGACGCGCTCCCCATGTTCCTGGATGCTTGCCATTACGCGCACGGCAAGTTCGAGTGCAGCCCGGCCTGCAGCGCCGTTCACGCGCGGCTGTTGGCGCGTGCGTGCGCAATCGACAAAGGACTCAAGCTCGGCGCGCAACGGCTCAACAGTCGGCGCGGGCAGCCTCTCAAATGCGAACTCCGGCTGCGAGCCCGGCCTTTTCACCGAAACGCGCAAGGCATCGCGCCGGGCGTAATCAAGCGAGATGTATTCGTGCTGCTGGAAAAATCGCACCTTGCGCACGCGCTCCGTGGAAACGCGGCTAGCGGTCACATTGGCGACCGCGCCGCCAGCAAATTCGAGCCGCGCATGGGCAATGTCCACTTTGTCGGTCAGAACCGGAATGCCCACCGCTTTGACTTCGTTGACCGGCTGCCGGACCAGCGCGAGCAAAATATCCAGGTCGTGAATCATCAAGTCGTAGATGACGTCCACGTCCAAGCTGCGCGGTGTGAAAACCCCCAGGCGATGCACCTCGAAAAACAAAGGGTGATTAATGACCGGTTCGACGGCCAGCACCGCGGGATTGAATCGCTCTACATGCCCGACTTGCAGCAAGCGGTGATTGCGGCCAGCCGCGTCGAGAAGCGTGTCGGCCTCGGCAAGCGTCTTGGCCATGGGCTTTTCCACCAGGACGTCGAGGCCCATTTCAAGCAAGCGGCAGCCCACCGCCGCGTGGTCGCCAGTAGGCACCGCGACGCTCACCGCGTCGGCGCGGCCGCTCAATTCATCGAGACTCGCGAACGCCTGGGTACGGAATTCCTTTGCGGCGGACTCGGCGCGTTGCGGGTCCGTGTCGAAGATTCCGACCAGCTCGGCGTTCTGAATTTCGCGGTAGACGCGCGCGTGATTGCGGCCGAACTCGCCCGTGCCAACAACGGCGACACGTGTCTTTTCCGCTTGCCCGGCCACACTCATCCTTAGTTCATTCCTCCCGATGCCTTTTTTGGTTCCGCCGCGGCAGGAGGGAAAGCCTGGATGGCGATTCCCGCCGCATCCGCTGCTGCAATTAGTTTTGTGCGATCGAACAACAAGGTGCGCCCGGCATCGAGAGCTAAAGCCGTGGCGCCGGAGATCTTCATTTGTTCGACGGTGGGCAGACCGACGACGGGTACGTCAAAGCGCATATCCTGTCCGAGCTTGCTGACTTTCACTACCACCAACGGCTTCCCGTCAGCGAGACGCGCCGCCCGCGCGATGGCTTCGTCGGTGCCTTCCATGGCTTCGACGGCGACGCAGGCGCAATCGCAAATCACCACAGTTTGCCCAATGTCCATCTGCGAAATTAGCCGGGCCACGCCGAGCCCGTAGGCAATGTCCGCGGCTTCGTGCTCCGTGGGCGCACGGCGCGTCAGCACCCCGGCGTCGGGCACAAGCGGTTTCAGAAACAATGTCGAATCCACCAGGCGAATGCCTTCCTCTTCGAGCACGCGCGCGACTGCGCCAATCAGTGCATCGGTATTCTTCCGTGGTAAGGAAAAAAGCAGCTTCGCTAATTTCCAGTCCGGACGAATGGAACTGAAAATCTTGTTGTGCTTCACTTGCCCGGCCATTACCGCTTGGGTGACGCCTTCCTGATGCATGAGGTCGATAGCTTTGCTTAATTCGCCCAAGCTCACCCAGTGCAAGCGCTTGGCGGAGCGCTCTAGTTCCGGAGCGGCTTCTTCTTTCAGCGCGATTACCGCCATTTCGATGCCCTGGCTGCGCGCGCCCTCCAGCACCAGGAACGGGAAACGCCCGTTGCCTGCGATGAGGCCCCAACCGGTGGTGCTTGGCGTTGTGTCTGGCATGAGCGTCGACTGATTACTCGCTACTTCACGATTCCGCGTTCGGCGCTTTCGATAAATCGAATCAGCTCGCTTACGTCTTCCGAGCCTGCGAATTCCTTGCGCATCTCGGCGAGAGCCTGGCTGGTGTTCATCTTCGATCGCAGCAGTAAGCGAAAAGCGCGCTGCAAAATCTTGAGACGCTCGGCAGAAAAGCCTTTGCGCTCCAAGCCGATGGTATTGACGCCGTAGCTCTTGGTCTCCCGTTCGGTGACCACACGCGAAAACGGCGGCACATCCTGGGTAATCACCGTGGACGCGCCGATGTATGAGTAACGCCCCACGCGGCAAAATTGATGCACCGGCGACTGAAAGCCGATGGTGGCGAAGTCTTCCACGGTGACGTGGCCGGCGAGCGTTGCGCCGTTGACAAACAAAGTGTTGTTGCCTACGTGGGAATCGTGTCCGATATGCGCCGTCGCCAGAAAGAAATTCCCGTTGCCAATGGTGGTTTTTCCGCCGCCGCCGGCCGTGCCGCGGCTGATCGTGACGTATTCGCGAAAAATATTTCCGTCGCCAACCAGCAGTTCCGTTTTTTGGCCCTGAAACCGGAAATCCTGCGGATCGCCGCCCACCGAGCAAAATGGATGAAAAACGTTATCTCGGCCAATTTTCGAGGGCCCCTGCACTACCGCGTGCGAATGCAACACGCAACCCTCGTCAAGCTCGACCCCATCGCCAATCACCGCGTATGCGCCAACGCGAACGCCCGCGCCAAGTTTCGCGCTGGGCGCGATGATGGCCTGCTCGTGAACCTGCGACGGACTCATTTCTTGGGTTCTTCCGGCTTGCCTGTGGGAACGCGATCAACCATTTTGCACATTAATGTCGCTTCCGCTGCGAGTTGCCCATCCACCGTCGCGCGGCCTTCCAGCTTGCAGAAGTCTCCGCGCCACGAAATCACTTTCATTTCCACTTTCAACTGGTCGCCGGGAACCACCGGGCGCCGAAATCGCGCGCCATCCACGGCGACAAAATACAAAAGCTTTTGCTCGCGGTCGGGAACTTCCTGCAGCAGCAGCAAGCCGCCGGTTTGCGCCATGGACTCGATGATCAACACTCCGGGCATAATCGGCTGGCCTGGAAAATGGCCCTGAAAGTGCGATTCATTGATGGTGACGTTCTTGATGCCCACCACGCGCTTCAGCCGCTCCATCTCGACAATGGCGTCCACGAACAAAAAGGGGTAGCGATGCGGGAGAATTTTCTGGATTTCGTTGACGTCGAGTATCATCGGCGCTCCCCGCCGCGCACACCTGCGGCGCCCTGTGTTCCCCGGCAAACTTACAATTATATGCGAAGCGCGGCGGTTGCTGACGATTCTTTGCGCTGTTAGCATGTCCCGGCCATGCGCGAATCCCCTCTGCCGAAGCTCTTGTTGCAGCTGCTAAAGCCGCTATTGCCGCAAATGCTGGCGACATTGCGTAAATTTGTACTGGCGCAATCGCCGAGCCTGGAGAAGGCTCCCGCCGACCATTGCTGCGCTATCGTAGCCACGGAGTGGAGCAAGCGAAGCGTTCGCGTGGAGCGCGTGTCCCAGAAGGATCGCGGCGATCACCTGCGAATCACGTGCACGCCAGAGACAGCGCGCTCGTCGGGCCAGCTTCTCGTTCTGGGACACTACGACACGGTGTACGCGAGCGGCGCGCTGGCGAAAATGCCGTACCGCGTTTCCGGCGGCAAAGCGTACGGCCCCGGCACGTTCGATATGAAAGCCGGAATCGTGCAGGCGCTCTTCGCTGTGGATGCGCTGCAGCAAGGCAAAGTGGCGCTCCCTAAGCGCATTGTATTTCTCTGGACCTCGGATGAGGAGATTGGCAGCGACTCTTCGCGCAAACTGATCGAAAGCGAGGCGCGGCGCAGCGATGCGGTATTCGTGCTGGAGCCGTCGTTCGGTCCGCGTGGCCTGTTGAAGACCTCGCGCAAAGGCGTGGGCGAAGCGGAAATCATCGTGCACGGCCGTGCCTCTCACGCCGGCCTCGCGCCGGAGGAAGGCGTAAACGCGGTGCACGAACTGGCGCGGCAGATCATCCGCGTGCAGGAATGGAACGATGCCCGCCGCGGAATCAGCATCAACGCAGACATCATCGAAGGCGGCACGCGCACCAACGTGATCGCCGACCGGGCGCGCGCGGTGCTCGATCTGCGTGCCCTGCATATCTCGGACATGCGCCGGCTCGAGCAGCGTCTGCATTCGCTGCGTCCTGGCGTCCCGGGAGCACGCCTGGAAATCCGCGGCGGCTTCAATCGCGCTCCCATGGAACGCAAAGTCAGCGCTGCGCTTTTCGCCCGCGCCAACTCACTCGCGGCGCAAATGGGTCTGCGCCTCGGAGAATGCACGGCTGGAGGCGGCTCTGACGGCAATCTCACCGCGGCCCTCGGCGTTCCTACGCTCGATGGCCTCGGCGCGGTGGGCGACGGCGCGCACTCCGCGCACGAACATATCCTGGTTAAAACAATGCCGCAGCGCGCCGCGCTTCTAGCCGCACTGCTGGCTTCGAGCTGACGCCGCGCCGCCACAGCAATCCATTGAAAACAATTTAATTCCCTGAAGACTGGCGCAAGTAGTGCACGGTAGACTCCATGAGCTCCGAGTAGTCACTGCGCAGCACGTCGTGCAACACGGTTTCCGTCCGGCTGCCCGTCGCGATGCGATCGAGAATGCGCTCCATGTCGCCCATGCCCTCGACTTGCACGATGTATTCAATCGTCGCCAGCGCCCAGGCATACGCGTATGCCGCTTCGACCGTTGGCAATTGGATCCACGAACCCTCCAGCTCCGCGAGCGGCCGGACCTGTTTCTGCTCAAAAATTTGCACTAGCATCCCGGCCGTCGGGCCGCTGCGCTTTCCTTCCATCCACTGCGCCAGCCCTTCCTGGATCCACGTGGGCGCGTGCCCGCGTGTTTTTTGGCGCACAAAGCTGTGGGTCAATTCGTGCTTTAGCACACGCGACAACTCCGGCGTCAATTCCTTCAGCCCCTGCACCGGCACGCGGATGCGCCCGTCATTGATCGCGCCCGCCCAACCGGGCGCTTGCGTGATGTCCGCAAAGGCCTGCTGCGTGTACAGAATCACGCCGATAGGTTCCGGCGGCGTGTAATTCAGCGCCGACTCAATGGCCGAAAAATGCATCTCCAGCGCGCGCAGAACCTCGCGCGCCAGTTGCGGCTCGGCTTCGCCGCTGTACTTCAGCGAGAAATGGCTGCTCTCGTTCTCACGGTAATTTTCTTCTTCCTGCTGATCGCGCTGCGCTTTCTGCAGAGCCGCTTGCACTTCGGCGTCCGGATGAAGGGCCAGCGCGCGCTGCCATTCACGCACCGCTTCTTTTAGCTTATTTAACCCGTAGTAGGCCCAGCCGGCGAGTTTCGGGATGTCCGGATTGTCCGGAGCCACGCGCTTAGCGCGATCCAGGTAATCCAGTGCCTGCTTGGACTCGCTGCGCCGCAGGTGCAAGTACGCGACGTTGAGCAAAAATGCTGGATCCTCCGGCGCATAGGTCAACGCGGTGCGTTCGTCGGCGAGCGCATGCTCCAGGTCGCCGCGCGACATTTCAAATACGGCCACGGAGTGATAGGCCATGGCCGCCGTAGTACTGGCTTCCCGGTTTCCGGATCGGGCCTCGGCCACCGCCTGCGCCAAAAATTCACGGTCCACCGCGCCATCGTGGACCGCGCCGCTTTCGGCCGCGGCATTCGCCAAATCCCTATCAGCGACCGGTGGCGTCATCGCCAAACTCGCGGCGGAAGAAGGCCTGGCGCCGCCTCGTTCAATATGGTCGACGATGGACTTTGGCAGGCTCAGTTCGCCCGCAGCCGTCTGATAACGGACCTTGTCCCCCTGTTCCACGACGCTGAGCGCCAAAATGCGCCGTCCGTTCTTCAAGACAATGGTGTCCGCCGAGACCGGCTGCACCGCCAGAAGAGACAAACCGATCGCCATCGCTCGCCATACCCGCATCTTTTCATTTTAGGCTGCCCCGCCAGTGCCTGCCATCTACTGCCTTGTTCCGCCATGCCGAAAGTGACTACACTCTTGGTATGCGGTTCGGGGTGCCATTTTCCGGGATGTGCTGCTTGCTGCTCGCGGCAGCTGTCTCTGCCGCGGACCAATCTCCTCGAGAAACCTACGAACAACTCAACGCTCTGCGCGTAGACGCTGCCGGAGTCTATGAAATCGAGAGCCCGAATCGCATCGAACTCCGCCGCGGAGACGTGCAACTCTCGTTTGAGCACGGCAAGCTCGCGTTCTTCGAAGAGTTTAGTGGCCGCATAACCGGGGTCGTGTTTTCCGGCCGTGGTCACGTCTTTGCTGCCCCTCGCGACGTCGTGGAAAAGCAACAAATGGCCCGCTTCCTGGGCGCGCCGGTACTCGACCAGGATTTTTTTTCGGCCTGCTTGCGTTTCACCGACGATACCGCCGACGAACTTCTACGCCAGCTTCGCTCCGGCGGAATTTCTGCGCACCAGGATTCTTCCTTCGCCACCACCTGGAATCCTTTGCTGACGACGGTGAATCCAGCCCAATCACTGCGCGTCTTGTTCGGAACCCTATCGCAGAATGCTAAGCCGTTCTTCCGCGCCAGCCTTGATGGCGTCGTCACCGGACCGTTCGAGGTCGTCTTCGATCAGTCGCGCGAGGAATCGATGATGTTCGGTCAGTCGAAGAAGTCCGCCGCGGGCACGTTTTACGACGTGTGGGCTTCCTACAAGACCCCAGTCTCTTCCCCTCCGGTCGCGGCGTTTTGCGCGCTGCGCTACTCCATCGAGACGTCCATTCTTGCGAACACCACGTTAGAAGCAAGAACGGAAGTGCGCTTCCGCGCCGAGACGGATAGCGAGCGCCTGCTGGTCTTCCAGCTGTCGCGCATGCTGAACGTGGACGAAGTTACCGATGAGCGCGGGAACCCGCTTACCTATTTTCAAAATGAAGGGATGAACCTGCATGAACGCAGCACGCGCGGCAACGACTACCTCTACGTCGTGCTGCCTGCCGCGCTGGCCCACGGCTCCGAGTTCGCACTGCGTTTCCGTTACCACGGGAATGTCATCCAGGACGCTGGCAATGGAGTGTTCTACGTTGGAGCTCGCGAAGTCTGGTATCCGCATTTTGGCGATGCCGCCGATTTTGCCGCCTACGACTTGACCATGCGCTGGCCGCGCCGACTCCGTCTGGTGGCCACCGGAAGCAAGCTCGACGAACATGACGATGGCGATTTCCGCGTCGGCCACTGGCGCACGGAAAAACCCGTCTCCGTCGCGGGGTTCAATTTAGGTGAGTATGCTTTCGCCTCGCTCTCCTCCGGCACTCACTCCATCGACATCTATGCCAATCGTTTGCTCGAGCAGGCGCTGAACAATCGCCTGGGCGCTGCGGGCTTGGATGCCCCACGTATGCCTTCGCCCTTCGGCCCGGAGGGTCAGGTGGCCACAAAAATGATGCCGGAATTCCCGGTCACGCCAAGTCCCGCGGACGCCCTCAAGGACATCGGCCGTGAAATTGACTCTTCCATCCGCTTCTACGAAGGGTTCAGCGGTCCATTTCCGTTTCAAAAACTAGGTGTTTCGCAAATCCCCGGCACCTTCGGACAAGGCTGGCCCGGCTTGCTTTACCTTTCTACTTTTTCGTTTTTGTCTCCCGCGGTGCAACGCCGCGCCGGCCTCAGTGAGTCCGGCCAGGAACACTTCACCGAACTCGTCCCGTTTCACGAAGTCGCGCACCAATGGTGGGGCAATGTGGTGGCTTGGAGCCACTACCGCGATCAGTGGATCGACGAAGCCATCGCCAATTATCTGGCGTTGCTGTTTGCCGACAACCAGAAAAATGCCAATCACCCGCTTCGCGTCTGGCTCGGTCGCTACCGTCAGCGCCTGGTCGAAAAACTTCCTGGAACGGCCGAGTCCGCCTCGGATATTGGCGCTCTCAATCTGGGCAGCCGACTCAGCTCCTCCAAGTCTCCCGAAGGCTTTGAACAAGTGATCTATCCCAAGGGCTCCTGGGTCATTCACATGCTTCGCGAAATGCTGCGGCAACCCGGCGGCAAGAATCCCGACGCCCGCTTCGTCACCCTGCTTCATACGCTCGCCGCCAAATACGCGTATCGCGCGCTGTCCACCGGCGACCTGCAGCATGAAGTTGAGGCGATCATGACTCCCAATATGGATCTCGAGGAGAGTCACTCAATGGATTGGTTCTTCGAGGAGTGGGTCAAAGGCAGCGGTGTTCCCCACTATCACGTGGAATTCACCGTACATCGCAACGAGAAGGGCTACCTCATTCGCGGGAGACTATTTCAGCGCGGCGTCCCCCGGTCTTTTGTCGCGCCGGTTCCTTTGTACTCCAACGCCGTAGCCGGCCATTCGACTTTGCTCGGTGTGGTAACTGCCGCGGGGCCGGAAACGTCTTTTCATTTCACCACCGAAGCTCCGCCCCGCAAAATCATCATTGACCCGCAAATGACGCTGTTGTGTGTCGCGGAATGACCCCGGAGCACAATCCGATTGTGAAGCGCGGGAACTAAGGCATCTGGCGCCTCGTCTGCTCCTTGAACAGCGGGCTTGCTGGATTCAGTTGCGCTTTTCCCTCCGCATCGAAGTAGTAGACGTAGCCGAGCGGGTCCGCCGCGGCTGCCGGAATTAGGCCGTCCTTCAGCAGATCGCGCATACTTTTCGGCACATGACCGGTGCGTCTCTGGTACTCAGCCGCTATCCGATCCAGTTGCTCGCAATCGCTTTGCGCGCGTAACAGCCGCAAATGCAACAGCGCATTATTCTTCAGGTCCGCGTTCGTCTCCGAATTGTAAATCTCGCTCCACAACATCACCGAAGTCTCGCGCGTCTCTCCTCGCTCGCTGATCCTGGCCGCAAACGCCTTCATCCAGATGAGCGCGCCCGGTCTCTTGCTGCCTTCCAGAAACACCTCGGCCGCTTTGCGGTAATCCTGGAGATTGAAATAGTAGATAAAGCCAAGATCCTCGTAGAATCGCCAGAATTCCGGATTGGCCTGGATTCCCCGCTCCAATAATTTGATGCCCAGGTCCGGCCGGCCCGCGCCGCGCGGAGCGGGCTCGCTCAAAAACGTCGAGCCGAAGCGATAGGCTACGATCAAATTTGGATCGAGGGTCGTCGTCACATCCAGAAGCGGCCACAACAATTGAATGTTGGCGTCTTCGCGAGCGTGTTTGTCGCCGTAATACTGCACTACGCGGGTCCAATACAGATCGGCCATCAACGGCGCGTATTCCAGGCTCATGACCTTCAGCAGCGGCCCCGAGCGCAGCACCACATCGTCTTCTTCCTGGTGCAGCGCGGCGCGACGCGCGTCGATGGCATGCTGCAATTCCCAAATACCGCTGAAACCTAACAGCAGAACCAGCCACAGCAGCGTTGTCTTGGATTTCATACTGGTCATTTCAGGTTTCGGCGGCTAAAAATCACCGAGGCAGACGCAAGCAAGACAGTGCAATAAAGCGCGGCATATGCGGTGTTTTGCAAAATCAAGGCGCCCGGTATGCTCCGGCCGTGCGCCGCAGACGCCATCACATCAAAATTCTGGAAATTCGGAAGCACGTATGAAAGCCAGCGCAGTATCGCGCGCACGGCCGGGGTCATCGTTTCGCTGCGGTAGGTGCGCATCTCCTCCACGAAAAGCCCCGAAACGTAAAGCCCCGCGGTGAATAAGATGGCCAGCAGAGGGGTGGTGTAGCACGAAAAAAGCAGCGCCAGCGCCACCACCAATGCCAGCTTCAGCAATATGAAATATACCGCGACGAGCACCGCGAGGTCTGCGCGCTCGAGCGGCTTCACGTAGCGCAACACTACAAATAGGCCTGCCGCCATTGCCGCCGTGTTCAACGCCAGGGTGAGCACCAAACCGACGAATTTGCCGAGCAGAAACTCCCATCGCCGCACCGGCTTGGCCAACAGCGCGTACAGCGTGCGCTTGTCCATCTCCTTGGAAACCAGGCTCACGCCGATAAACACTGCGATCAGCAGTCCGATCACGGAAATGGCGCTCAGTCCGAGAGTCACGATCACCAGCTGCTCGATGCCGATGGAGATCTGGCCCACCAGAACGGCCGCCGCCATCATTACCAGCGCAAAGAAGACTAGGTTGTACAGCACGCGGTCACGCACCGCTTCCCGAAACGTGTTCCACGCCACCACCGCCACGCGGTTCATTTCCCGCTAACCTCCACCGCCGCGGCCTGCGCGCGATCCGCTTCCACCAGGTGCATGAAATATTCTTCCAGAGAGGCTTTCACCTGGGTCATCGATAAAATCCTCGCTCCTGCGCTCCGAAGCTGCTCCAGCGTGGCATACACCTGCTCGTCCGGCACCTGCAAGCGGTAGCGCTTGCCCGTTTGCGTTGCCGTGCTCAGCAGCGCGCGCAGATTCGCATCTCCGCCGCCATATTCAAATAAGATTTCCATCCCGTGAGACTTCATGTCCACGATTTCGTCCGGCGCACCGATGCCGCGCAGTTTTCCGCCAACAATCACGCCCACGCGATCGCACAGCATCTCTGCGTCGGAGAGAATGTGCGTCGAAAACATCACCGTTTTGCCTTCGTTCTTCAGTTCCAGGATGATGTCGCGCACCTCGCGCCGCCCCACGGGGTCCAGTCCGGACATCGGCTCGTCCAGAATCACCACTTTCGGATCGTGCAAAATCGCCTGCGCCAAGCCCACGCGCTGCAGCATGCCCTTTGAATACTTCCGCAGTTGAATTTTTCGCGCCGTCTCCAGGCCGACTTTTTTCAACATGCGCTGCACGCGCTCGCGCCGCTCGGTGTCCGTAAACTCATGGAATCGCGCAAAATAATCGAGAAGCTCCGCCGCCGTCAGGTAATCGTAGAAATACGGCTGCTCCGGCAAGTACCCGATATCGCGGTGCATGGAAATGTCGCTGATGGGCTTCCCCAGAATGTGCGCGGTTCCCGCCGTCGGAAAGATCAGCCCCACCAGCAACTTGATGGTCGTCGTTTTTCCCGCGCCGTTCGGGCCCAGGAAGCCGAACACTTCCCCGTCCTCGACGCTCATGCTTAGCCCTTCGAGCGAGGTCTTTTTCTTCAGATGCAGAAAGCCGAAGGGATAATCCTTGGTCAGATTTTCTATTTCAATCGCCGGGCTCGACATAGTCACATTGTTGAGAACCAAAGCAGTAGCGTCAATGCCTACGCGCGCCAGTGTGCGCGGAAAGAAAATACGAAGCAGGCCTAAGATTTCAGACCGCGAGAGGCGGCGCCTATTGCCCGGTACGCGGCGCGTAGTCCCAGCATCTTGCCGGCAAGCGGTCAGTTGTCGCTGCGGACGGAACCGATGTGCACTAGCTGCGCAGGGACCCGAGCCGGAGACATCGGCCCGGGCTTCAAGGTTTGCGGATCCCGCCAGTTATCGAGAATTCCCACCTGTTGCACGCAGGACACCGTGCAGCGCGGCGCGCAAAACTTTTTCGTGGCGTACTCGCGGCGACGCATTTCCGGTGTGTACTGCGTGAGCGGAATCCCAGGATATCCGCGTTGCTGCGAGCACCAGTGCACCAAGCCTTCTTCGCAAATGTACAAATAGCGCGAGCCGGAGCGGCAGCTCCAATTGTGTTCGCGGCCGCGCGCCACATTGTGCTGAAATTCGTTGAAGCGCGAAAACGAGCGCTTTCCCAGGGTCATAATTTCTTCAAAAATTTCCGTTTCATTCGGGCCCAACGGCTTCAACTGCCCGTTATGATCGTGAATGATGCCCACCGTGCTGGTGAACCCCAATTCCACGGCGCGATGTGCAATCTTCAACGCATCGGCGGGGTTTTTTACGCCGCTGCCCAACACGGAGTTGATGTTCACCTGGAAAACCGCAAACTGCGCAAGCCATTGCAGCCGCGTATCCAGGGTTTTCAGGCTTTTCAGCGAAACTTCGTCTGGCACCGCGTTATCAATGCTGATTTGCAGGTGCTCCAGCCCGGCTTCGTTCAGTCTTTCAATCGTCTTGCGGTCCAACAAAAATCCGTTGGTAATCATTCCCGCGATCATTCCGCGACTGCGAATGTGCCGGATAATTTGATCGATCTCCGGATGCATCAGCGGCTCGCCACCGCTGATGGTAATTACTGAAGTGCCCATATCAGCCAGAATGTCCAGCCGGTTTTTCATCTCGTCCAGCGGAACGGGCTTGGAGAAATCATCAAACTCATTGCAATAGGTGCAAGCCAGGTTGCAGCGCCGGTTGGGAATGATGTGCACCAAAATGGGGTGCTTGGTGGACACCAGGGCCTTTGCGATCATGCGCAGTTCCCGCAAGCGCGTGCGTGCAAAACGCAGCTTCTTTCGTGCGCTCACCGACGCGGACGCTCGCGCTATCTTGGTATCCGCAGCCATGAAAACGTGATGAATCCCCTGATACAATTATCCCACGACCCGACGAAGCGTGTCCAAGCCTACCGGAATCCGAGGTGCCCTCGGTTGCTTGCGATTCTTGGAGGGTGCGCAACTCTCACGCGCACCTTGCCTCGCCGCTAGCATGGAAGCGGCAAAGTCGTCCTTAGTTTTCTCCAATGATTCGGCAATGTTAACTGCTGGAGCGTCCCTGTCCCTGCGTACTATTGTCGCTGGCAAACCCGCTATTTAGGCTCAAATTAGGAGCCAGACGTCGCGGATGAACAGCCAAGAGCCAGCCATTTCCAGGGACGAGATCCCCGCCGCCACGCCCCGCGGCGCTAAGCGCCTCATGTTTGTTATCAGTGTGGCTGCGGTCATGATGTTGTTTGCCGCTGCGATCCCCGCTCCGATTCGCGCCGCCTGGGACGAATTCGCGCTGCGCATGCAACTGCAACAAAGCGAGCCCCCATCAGCTTCGCTTGCCAAGCTTTCCGACCACGAGATTGAAGAAATCGCCGCCCTGCCCGCGCAACAGCAGGCGGAGCGTTTGCTGGAGCGGGCCATCAATCATTACGATGGCGCACTGGAGCTGATCGGCAAGAGCGTCGATACCTGGCACGGCCAGCTAGAATTACAGGGCCAACTTTCCAGCCTCCTCACTACCGCTCTCAATTCCAACGACCTGCAAGTCCGCGGCGCATCGCTGGAAATCGAACTGGCTGCCTACAATTTACCGAAACGCTCGGAAAGCGTGGAACGCTTGATTGAGCGCATACACAATGAGCCGGCAGCGCGTCCCTGGGCGCTGTGGATGCTGGGCGTGCTGGGTAATCGCGGCGTCGAAGCGCGCAAAGCCTTTGTGACGTTGATGGACCATCGGCACGACCCGGACGAGCAGACGCGCTATTGGGCCATTGAAGGACTGTCGATGCTCGGCACTAGCGAGACTTTGGCTCCTTTGCTCGAGGCGTTCCGCAACGATCCTTCGCCCTTAGTGCGCGAGCGCGGCGGCTGCAGCTTGGCGCAGTCCGGCATGCTGACCCGCGCGCAGCGGCTGCACGCCGTGCCGGAACTGCTCAAGATGACCGACGACGAAACGCTGGACGCGGCCACTCGCAGCTGGGTCTTCCAGGCGCTGCGCGATATCACCGGAGTGTCCCTAACAGCTGACCCGTCGGCTTGGCGCTCTTGGTGGTCGCAGCATCCCCGGGGCTAGTTTCCTTCCCATCGGTCGTTCCCCAAAAAGAGCGTAAGAGAGGAAAAGGGCGCGCAACTCCATGAAAATGCGTGCCTTGTAGGTTGTGACTTGAATTTGGCAAAACCTCGGTAGGCGGTAACCTACTCCCTGGACAGAACGCAGATCGTTGCCCACGGAAATGAGTTACGGGGAAAGGAATTCGTTGGCGAGCAAATTGGATTTTGCCACATCGACCGCTCTGGAAATTCGCCGAAAGGGCGGAATCGAAGGGCGCAAGCGGCAGTGAGTTTCAGAGGCGGCGTTGGCGAATGGTGGCTGACCTAGGCCAGAGAAATAGCGGAAGCGACTCTGGACTGGCGATGCGGCCTCGAGATTGGCGATCACGGCTGATTTTACCGCGCGGATGGCCAGTGAAACTGGAGGAGACAAAAAGGAACCACCGCCCTTATCGAACGCGAAAAGTATAAAAGCGGCTGGCGTCGGCGGGTTGCTGTAAGATTTAAGTAGCGGTAAGGAGACAGCTATGTCTGAGGCTGGGCGGGCCACGGCGAATCCTCCCGCATCTACGGACGGGGCAGCGCGTACCGAAAGCGACAGCATGGGGAAGATGCCGGTGCCGGCGGACCGGTACTACGGGGCGCAGACGGCGCGGTCGCTGGTGTATTTTGCGATTGGCAAAGACACCATGCCCGCGGAGCTGCTGCGGGCGTTTGGGATATTGAAAAAGGCCGCGGCGCTGGTGAACCAGGATTTGGGGAAGCTGCCGGGGTACAAAGCGAAGCTGATCGCGGAAGCCGCGGATGAAGTGATTGCGGGCAAGCTGAACGAGCATTTTCCGCTGCGGAGTTGGCAGACGGGCAGTGGCACCCAGACGAACATGAACGTCAATGAGGTGATCTCGAACCGCGCGATCGAGATTTCC
>Ga0137398_10000236_pt1 | contig 18093 bp, 10 predicted proteins | sample czorhiz216metaG_FD_106659 | JGI IMG/M metagenome (GOLD analysis project Ga0137398, IMG submission 106659) | Vadose zone soil microbial communities from Angelo Coast Range Reserve, California, USA - czorhiz2.16 metaG | ecosystem: Environmental > Terrestrial > Soil > Vadose zone | place: USA...
CCCTACACGGGTTGCACGATCGGCGAGGATTCCTGCTACTCGGGGAAGCACGCCCTGGTGATCTACGACGATCTCTCGAAGCACGCGCAGGCGTACCGGCAGCTCTCGCTCCTCCTCCGCCGGCCGCCGGGCCGCGAAGCCTATCCGGGGGACATCTTCTACCTCCACTCGCGCCTCCTCGAGCGCGCCGCCAAGCTGAGCGACAAGCTGGGCGCGGGCTCCCTCACGGCGCTGCCGATCATCGAGACGCAGGCGGGGGACGTGTCGGCCTACATCCCGACCAACGTCATCTCGATCACCGACGGGCAGATCTTCCTCGAGAGCGACCTCTTCTTCTCGGGCGTTCGCCCCGCGATCAACGTGGGGATCTCGGTCTCACGCGTGGGCGGGAAGGCGCAGACCAAGGCCATGAAGAAAGTGGCGGGACGCCTGCGGCTGGATCTCGCGCAGTTCCGCGAGCTGGCGGCGTTCGCGCAGTTCGGTTCGGATCTCGACAAGGCCACGCAGGAGCAGCTCACGCGCGGGGAGCGGATGGTGGAGCTCCTGAAGCAGGGCCAGTACGCGCCGCTTTCCGTGGAGCGCCAGGTCGCGATCATCTACGCGGGAACGAACGGCTACCTGGACGACCTGCCGGTGGATCAGGTTCGCGACTTCGAGACCGGGCTCTACGAGTTCCTGGACAAGAATTTCGCCGACCTCATGCACGACTTGAAGGCCAAGTACGAGCTGACCGAGCCGATCGAGGCCAAGCTGAAGAAGGCGATCGGGGACTGGAAGGCGGAGTTCACGAAGAAGCGCGGGACGGCCGCGAAGTAACGTGGCGACCCTTCGCGACATCCGGCGCCGGATCAAGAGCGTCCGGAGCACGTCCCAGATCACGAAGACCATGGAGATGGTCTCCGCGGCAAAGCTCCGCCGCGCGCAGGTGGTCGTGGAGTCCGCGCGGCCGTACGCGACCGATCTGAGCGCCGTCCTCGCGAACCTGGCCGAGGCCTCGTCCGACCTGAGCCACCCCGCCTTCCAGGGCCGGGAGGTGAAGCGCCGCGCGATCGTGCTCGTCAGCTCGGACCGCGGGCTCGCGGGCGCCTTCAACACGAACCTGATCCGCGCCGCCGAGGAACGGATGCGCGAGAGGCCGCAGCCCACCCAGCTCGTCTTGCTGGGGAAGAAGGGCTTCGACTATTTCCGCAGGCGGAACGCGGCGGCCTTCGGCTCCAAGACGGACTTAGGCGGGATCGCGGACTGGAAGTTCGCGGAGGCCGCGAGCGGGGACATCTTCGCGCGGTTCGTGGCGGGCGAGCTGGACGAGGTGGACCTGATCTACACGAGGTTTCGGAGCGCACTCAACCGCGACGTCGTGCTGGAGCCCTACATCCCGCTGGGGAGCGAGGCGCTCCAGGGCTCAGGCAGCGCCAAGCGCGCGGCCCCGGGGACGCGTCGCGACTATATCTACGAGCCCGATCCGGGAACCATCCTGACCAAGATCGTGCCCTACTTCCTCGCGATGCGCCTCTACATGGCGCTCGCGGAATCGGCCGCCTCGGAGCACGGCGCGCGCATGATCGCGATGGGCTCGGCGACCAAGAACGCGAACGAGATGATCCAGACACTCACGCTGCACATGAACCGGACCCGCCAGGCCACGATCACGCGCGAGATCGTCGAGATCGTGGGCGGCGCCGAAGCGCTCAAGTAAAGGACGGACCATGGCGAACGCGAATCAGACGAACGGAAAGGGCGGCAGCATCGGCAGCGTCATCCAGGTGATCGGCCCCACGGTGGACGTGCGGTTCGATCCGGAGCATCTGCCACCGATCCTGAACGCCCTCCGGATCGATTATCCCGAGCAGAACATCCACCTCACGGTCGAGGTGGCGCTCCACATCGGCGACGAGGTCGTCCGGTGCGTCGCCATGTCCTCCACGGACGGTCTGGTCCGCGGCATGAAGGCGATCGACTCGGGCGGCCCGATCAAGGTGCCGGTCGGACGCCAGACGCTGGGACGCGTGTTCAACCTGCTCGGCGAGCCCATCGATCAGGGCGCCCCCGTGAAGGAACCGGACTTGAAGCTCCCGATCCACCGCGCCCCTCCGGCGTTCGACGAGCAGGAGACGGTGGCGCGGATCTTCGAGACCGGGATCAAGGTCGTGGATCTCCTGGCGCCCTACGCCAAGGGCGGGAAGATCGGGCTCTTCGGCGGCGCCGGCCTCGGCAAGACGGTCATTCTCCAAGAATTGATCCGCAACATCGCCACCGAGCACGGCGGCTTCTCCGTGTTCTCGGGGGTGGGCGAGCGGACCCGCGAGGGGAACGACCTCTGGCTGGAGATGAAGGAGTCGGGCGTCATCGACAAGACGGTGATGGTGTTCGGCCAGATGAACGAGCCGCCGGGCGCGCGGTTGCGGGTGGGCCTCACCGGTGTGACGATGGCGGAGTATTTCCGCGACCAGGAAAACCAGGACGTCCTCTTCTTCGTGGATAATATATTCCGATTCGTGCAGGCCGGATCCGAAGTGTCGGCGTTGTTGGGCCGTATGCCTTCGGCGGTGGGGTACCAGCCGACCTTGTCGACCGAGATGGGCGCGCTGCAAGAGCGCATCACGTCGACCAAGAAGGGCTCGATCACGTCGGTGCAGGCGATCTACGTGCCCGCCGACGATCTCACGGATCCCGCGCCGGCCACCACCTTCACGCACCTGGACGCGACCACGGTGCTCTCGCGGCGGATCTCGGAGCTGGGAATCTACCCGGCCGTGGATCCGCTCGACTCCACCTCGCGAATCCTCGACCCGCACGTCGTGGGCGAGGAGCACTACAACCTGGCGCGCGCGGTTCAGAAAGTCCTGCAGCGCTACAAGGACTTGCAGGACATCATTGCGATTCTGGGAATCGACGAGCTTTCGGAGGACGACAAGCTGACCGTCGCCCGTGCGCGCAAGATCCAGAAGTTCCTCTCGCAGCCCTTCTTCGTCGCGGAGCCCTTCACGGGGCAGCCGGGGCGGTACGTGAAGCTGGAAGACACGATTCGGTCCTTCAAGACGATCATGGAGGGCAAGTGCGATCACATCCCCGAGCAGGCGTTCTACATGGTCGGGACGATCGACGAGGTGTTCCAGCGCGCGGAGCAGATGGGGGTGGCGGCCGCGGCCTAGCCGCGTCCCGCGCCGCGTATGGCGGAGCACACGTTTCTTCTGCGTTTGGTGACGCCCCAGAAGCTGCTCCTCGAGGCCGAGGTGTCCTACATCCAGGTGCCGGGCTCCGAGGGCTACCTCGGCGTGCTCGCGCACCACGCGCCCCTGATCACGGCGTTACAAGAAGGTCGGCTCGAGGTGAAGGATCCCGGGGGGCGCACGACGGCCTACCACGTCACCGGCGGGTTCCTCGAGGTCTCCGACAACCGCGCGACCGTGCTCGCGGACTCCGCCGTGGTGGATACCGCGCCGACGAGCTAGCTGCCTCCCCCCATCACGGCAGCGTCGGGGATGTACTCACGTACAGGTACGATTTCTTCATGATGTCGATCGCATCCGCGTCCCTCAGGAAATAGAGCGGGAACGTGAAGATCGCGATCCGGCCGATCGCGGCCTTCGCATCATAGTGGCCGCCGTTGATCCCCAGATCGTGCGACTGCACGAGGCTGGCGCAAACAAGCCCTTCGCGTGGCGAGGCGGTCCCATCCTGAAGGACGCCCGTCCGGACCCCGTGATAGGTGTAGATGGGCCTCGCCACGGGGGAAGATGGAACCTCCCGCCCGAGATCATGGTCATCGATGCAGCCGAAATTCGTGGACATGATCCACCCCTCGATGCCGGATAGCCCAGGAAAGAGCTGCTCGTCCGGGACGAAAGGAGGCGGATACTCCTTGGTGTTCCACTTGAACGTGGGCGTCGGATCCCCCTGGATCCCGGGGAACTGAACCCCGAAGGAGAGATTCCCGGTATCGACGCGCGCCGTATCGAATCCCATCGCGGCGCCAGCCGCCGTGGGAATCCCCCTCACGAAATCGTAGGCCCCCAGCAATCGCTTCCCCTCCAGGGACGGGACGGAATTGGCGATCCCCATGTACATGCGCGGAAAGACCGTCCGATCGGCTCCATCCGAGGTGGCCGGGAATGTGCAAATTCCGTTGGGCGCCGGGCCGCCCACCTTGTAGGTATCATTCACAAAACCGCTCGTGTTCTGGGCGATATTCCAGCCCGTGAGAATCAGGGTTCCGCCCGCGCGCAGATAACCCTGAAGCTCGCTGTAATCCCCGCCCGCCACGGTCCGGAACAATGCCGTCGAGATGCTGCCCCCGTTCGAGGCATCCGTGGTCCAGACGACCGTCGTGAATGGGGCGAGATCCGACGGGGCGGGCTGCTTTCGCCCTTCCACGCTTCCAAGAGCACGCTCCGTGGTGTCCCATTCTTCCACGTTTACGACACCATAGGCTTCCGTGAGATCCGTGAGCGGTCCGTGCCCTGTGGACCCTCGGAGCGTCCACCAATTGGTCTCGACCTGGTCGTTGGGGCCGCTCCGGTTCCCCAACTGAACCACCGAGTCATCCACGAAGAGGATCGAGCGTGGCGCCCCCGGGTCCTTGAAGGCCGGGTGGACAATCTTGAGGGGCTGGACAAGGTTGGTCACAAGCCCGCCGTCGTCCACCGCGCGCACGTACAGGAAGTGACTTCCGACCGTAAGCTTGCTAGGCGAGAAGGTGGCTGCCGTCTGCCTCACGTCCAACCCCGGGAAGGAGCTCGTGTCGTCGAGGGCGTAGGTGTACCCCTCGATTTCGCCGCCATAGGCGTCCGCGTTGGCGCTCCACGAGAAGCTCACGGTCTCACCCTCGAAGACCTGGAGCTCCTTTCTGGCGAAGTCGTCCGGGCCCGTCGCGCTGGGCAGCGGGCGGTTCAAGATGCTGCTCCGGACGGTCAGGACGGGGCCTGAGTTTCGGTTGGTGACCGTGAAATGGCGGATGTTGGTCGGAAAGCCCAGGCCCTTTTCCGTCGCCCCGGCGATGTCCACGGCGCGCTCGGTGAACACGTATTCGCCTGGCGTCACGTTCCGGAATCGAAGCTTGAGAGCCCGGATTCCGATCCATTTCCAGTCCGAGTGGTCATTGTGGAGGTTGGCATGATCCCCGGCCGGAAGCCCGTCCCCGATCGCGCCGTCGATCAGGCCCACGTAGAGGTTCTGTTCGAAGGGCGGCAGCGGATCATAGGGCGCCCCCGGGTGCAGGTCCGCGATCCCGCCGACGCGCAGCAGCATGTACTGGAACGTGTCGACCGGGACCTTCCCGCCGGTCTCGCCCCCATCCGGATCGATCCCCGACCATTCGAACGTGAAATTCGGGCCGATACTCAGATTGAACCCGGACGGCCCCTTGTCGATTTGCGAGTGGGGCGGAAGGGTCTTCGCGGAGAAGGCCCGGGACGCGGGGGTCCGATCGATGCGGCCCTCGTTGTCCTCGGCCGCGACCTTGAAGACATGAACCTTGAGCTCCTGGATCGGGTCGACCTGGAAGAGAAGGGTCGTGTCCTTCGAGGTTGTGGTGGGCCATTCGCCCGGCGGCCGCAGCGTGTCCGTGTCCACGGCGAAGTGGAATCTCTTCACCTCTCCGTCGTCGTCGAAGCCGGTCCAGAAGAAATGAACCCGGAACGTGGTCGTGTCGTATTGCACCGGGGCATAGGTGAGCTCGGTCTCCGGATCCTTCTTGGGGGGAGGCGTGAACCCCGCCTTTCCCTTGGAGCAGCCCGATGCCAGAACCCAGGCGATGAAGGCGGCCAGGATCAATCCCGCACATCGAACACGCGTTGAATGCATCGCCACAGTCGTTCCCCCTAGAGATCGGCGCCCTTGTGCTTTCGTGAATCAGGGGGGAGAGACCAGCTCGAATGCCGGGGTTACGCGAGGGGGATCGCGATGCGAGGGGGGACCGAATCGACGGACCTACGATACTCGCCTCGTGCCCCGCAAGCAACAATTCTGAGGGGGGGCCGTAAGGCCTTCCAAGAGGTCAGGGTAGCGTCGGGGAAGCGCTCACATACTCGTACGATCTCCTCATGACGTTGATCGCGTCGGCGTCCTTCAAGTAGTAGAAGGGGAACGTGAAGAACGCGATGCGGCCTATCGCGGCGGTCGGCACGTACTTGTAAATGCCGCCGCCGGTTCCGAGGTCGTGGGACTGCGCGAGTGACGCGCACACGAGGCCTTCCCGCGGAGACGGCGGTCCGTCGAGCAGGGGACCCTCGGGAACCCCATGGTAGGTATAGATCGGCTGCACGACCGGCAGACTGGGATTCTCGAGGCCGAAACTCTGGATGCCCTGGCAGCCGAAGTCATTCGCCATGATCCAACCCTCGATGGAGGGGAGCCCAGGGAAGAGCTGCTGGTCGGGCACGATCGGAGTTGGATAGGCGTTGGTATTCCATTTGAACGTGGGCGTCGTGACGCCGGGGGCCGCTGGGTACTGGGTCCCGTACGAATAATTCCCCGTGTCGACCCGCGCCGTGTCGAACCCCATCGCGATCCCGGCGGTGGTCGGAATCCCCCCAACAAAGTCGGCGAATCCACGCGACCTCAATCCCTCCTGGGACGGGACTGAATTGTCGATCCCCATGTACATCCGCGCGAAGATGGTCCGGTCATATCCATCGGAGCCAGGTGCGAACGCCGAGCAAATCCCGTTCGGCGCGGGACCGTTCGGCTTGTAGGTGTCGTTCAGAAACCCGCTCGTGTTCTGGGCGAGATCCCAGCCCGTGAGGATCAAGGTGCCTCCGGCGCGGAGGTACTCCTGTAACTCGCTGTGGCCCTCGCTTGCGACAGTCTTGAACAGGGCGGTTTGAATGCTGCCCCCGTTCGAGGCGTCCGTAGTCCAGACCACGGTCGAGAATGCAGCGAGGTCTGAAACCGAAGGGGGCTTTCTCCCTTCCACGGTCCCCAGACCCTGCTCGTACGTGTCCCACTCGGTATAGGGGACACCCCCGAGACCGATGAGTGGCCCGTCTCCGGTGGACCCGCGCTCCGTCCACCATTGGGTTTCGACCTGATCGTTGGGACCGCTTCCGTTCCCCAGCTGAACCATCGAATCGTCCACGAACAGGATCGAGCGCGGGGCCCCTGGATCCTTGAATGTCGGGTGAACGACCAGCAGACGCACGACCGCGTTGGTCACCAGGCCTCCGTCGTCCACGGCGCGCACATAGACGAAATGGGGCCCCGGCGGAAGCTGACTCGGCTCGAACGTCACACCGGTCGCCCTCAAATCCAGCCGCGGGAAGGAGCTGGTGTCGTCCAGCGCGTAGGTGTAGCCCACGATCTCCCCACCGTAGGATCCGGCGAAAGCCCCCCAGGAAAAGCTGACCGTCTCTCCCTGGAAGATCTGCAGCTGGCTCCCGAGGTGGTACTTGGGACCCACCCCGCCTCCGACCAGATCGGTCGAAATGTTGCTCCGCACGTAGAGTTCGGGGCCGGCGTTTATCGTAGTGACGATGAAATGGCGGATGTTGCGCGCGAAGGCCAGGTCCTTTTCCCTGGCGCCCGCGATGTCGACGGCGCGCAGCGCGAACACGTACTCGCCGGAGGCGACGTTGCGGAAACGGTTCTGGAGCGCCCGTAGGCCGATCCATTTCCAGTCGCCCCAGCGCGTGTGGTCGACTGCGTTCCCGGCCGGGAGTCCGTCGCCGATGGCGGAACGGATCAAATTCGTATAGAGCGTCTGGTTGAACGGGGGGAGGGGATCGTGCGGAAGCGTGGTGTCCGCGACGCCTCCTACACGAAGGAGCATGTACTGGAAGGAATCGACCGGGGCCGGGCCACCGGTCTCGCTACCGTCTGGATCGGTCCCCGACCACTGGAACGTGAAACTCGGGGGCGCGAACCCATTGAACGGCCCTGGCCCTAGATCGATTTGCGACCGGGGCGGGAGAGTCCTCGCCGAGAAGACTCGCGAGGCCGGCGTTTTATCGATGAGGCCGTAGTTGTCCTCCGCCGCGACCTTGAAGGAATGGAGCTCGAGCTCCTGGATCGGATCGACCAGGAAGAGAAGGGTCGTATCCTTCGCCGTGGTGGTCCTCCACTTGTTGATCGGAAGCAGCGAGTCGGCATCGATCGCATAGTGAAATCTCACCACTTCGCCACTGTTCTCGGAGCCACTCCAGTAAAGGTGGACCCGGAAGTTGGTCGTGTCGTATTGAACTGGGGCGTACGTCAGCTCGGTCTGTGGGCCTGAAAGCTCTAGCCTCCTGGGCGCTATCGTACCCTTCGAACAGCCCGACCCGAGCACCAGTGGGCCCAGGAAGCACAACACGAGCGCGACGAGGGGGAGGGACACGGCGAGGCGGTGTCTCGAACGAGCATCCACGCAACGCTCCGGATCGGCTCGAATGGGGGGAGGCCCACGAAAAGGGGCGTCCCCATTATACTCCCCCCATGCGCGTCCTTGGCATCGAAACCTCCTGCGACGACACGGGTGCGGCCATCGTGGAAGACGGCCGGATCCTCGCGAACATCGTCGCCTCCCAGGACGTGCACCTCGAGTACGGCGGCGTCGTTCCCGAGCTGGCCTCGCGCGCGCACATCACCCTGCTCCCGCGGGTCGTGCACGAGGCGCTGACCGCCGCCGCCCTGACCATCGACCAGCTCGATGGCATCGCGGTGACGATCGGGCCAGGTCTTCTGGGGTCGCTCCTCGTGGGGATCGAGTTCGCGAAAGGCCTCTCGCTGGCGCGCGGGATTCCATGGGTGGGCGTGAACCACGTCGAGGCGCACCTCGTCTCGGCTGGGCTCGAATCAGAGCTCGAGGCGCCCTACGTCGGCATGGTCGCTTCGGGCGGGCACACCGAGATCTACCACGTGCCCGAGCCGGGCGTGTTTCGCCGCGTGGGATCGACCCGCGACGACGCCGCGGGGGAAGCGTTCGACAAGATCGGGAAGCTCATGGGGCTGCCTTATCCGGCCGGCCCGTACATGGACAAGCTGGCGCGCGAGGGCCGCTCCGACGCGGTCCCGCTCCCGCGGGCCAAGCTCAAGGGCGAGACGCTGGACCTCAGCATGAGCGGCCTCAAGACCGCGGCGAAGCTCTTCCTCGAGAAGGAGCCGCGCCCGATCCCCGACGCGCGCCTCAAAGACATCGCGGCCTCGGTCGAGAAGGCGATCGTCGACGTCCTCGTGGACCGCCTGGGCCTGGCCCTTACCCGTTACGAGGCGCGCGCGGTTACGGTCGCGGGCGGCTGCGCCTGCAACACGCTCCTCCGCGAGGAGACCGCTCGGCTGGCGTCGGCCCGCGGCATCCCGGCCCGGTTCCCGTCCCCCAAGCTCTGCCGCGACAACGGGGCCATGATCGCCCACGCCGGGTCCTTCGCCCTCCGGCGGGGCGAGCGCACGTCCTTCAGCGCCTCGGCCATCGCCAACCTGGATTCCTTTACGCCCTTGCCGGTCTGATCCCAGGGAACTGTCGCTGCTGCGCCGAAAAAACGCCCTCGCCTTCGGTATAAGTACGTAATGAAGAACTCGTCCTGGGACGAGTTGGAGACGGGGGAGCCCAAGCGGCACCACCATTTCGCTTTCGATTTGTGGTTCCGAAACGCACCCAGGATTCACCTTCCCAGCCCGAGCCGGGTTTCCAGCTGGCCCCGGGGCCATTGCAATTTGCAACACTTGCCCCCGCCGCCCGATCCCGCGCAATCCCTGTCCGCGGCTCAAGATCGCCACACCCAAAGCCGATCAATTTGAAGAGCGGTAGCCAGTTCCGCGTTTCGGTGATTTCGAATTCCGCGCGCTGAATACCGCCACACCTGAACGGAAATCGAGGTGGCACGCGTGGACCAAGCTGCGCCAGCGCCCGAGACAGGACGAATCCTCGTGATCGAGGACGATCCCAAGCTCCGGTTCATTCTCGAAAAACAGCTCACCGACGCCAAGGACGCGTCGTACGAAGTCCGCACGGCGCCGGACGGCATCCGCGGTCTCGAGGAGGTGCGGCGCGATCCTCCCGAGCTGATTCTCCTCGACGTGATGATGCCGGGGCTCGACGGCTACGAAGTCTGCCGTCAGCTCAAGTCCAACCCGCTCACCTCGCGCATCCCGGTGATCTTTCTCACAGCGAAATCCACCTTCGAGGACAAGATTCACGGCCTCGAGCTCTACGCCGACGACTATCTGACCAAGCCGTGGGCGCAGAACGAACTCCTCTTCCGGGTTCGAAACCAACTCAAGACGCGGCGCGGCCAGCTCCAGTCCAACGCGCTCACCGGCCTTCCCGGCAACGTGCTCATCGAGACCGAGCTCTCGCGGCGGATCGCGCAGGGGGAGAAGTTCGCCTACCTCCACATCGACCTCGACTACTTCAAGGCCTACAACGACTACTACGGACACGCGCGTGGCGACGTGGTGATCCGCTTCGTGGCCTCCTTGCTCCAGGAGCTCGTGCAGCAGTACGGGCTGCCGGGCGACTTCGTGGGCCACATCGGCGGCGACGACTTCGTGGTCATCACCACCCCCGAGCGCGCGCCGCGTATCGGTGATGGGATCCAAGCCACCTTCGACACGGGCATCTCCAGCCAGTACGACGAGCAGGATCTGAAGCGCGGACACATCATGGTGCTGTCGAGCCGCCAGGGAGGCGTGAAGAAATTCGAGATCATGTCCATCACGATCCTGATCGTGAGCAACGTGGGGCGTGACATCCACCACGGCGCCCAGGTGATCGACATCTCGAAGGACTTGAAGAAGCAGGGCAAGGCGATGCACGGCAGCGTGGTGATCTCGGATCGCCGCTCGGACGGGTCGCCCATCATGCCTGCCGCCGATCTCCCTCTCGGCGAGCAGCCGGAATTCCCCTGATGCCGGGCCGCTCCCCCGATAGCGACGGCCGCGCCACCGCCTTCCGCCTCCTCCCCGGCCTCTCCAGCCTGAGCTTCGCGGTCCAATCCGCGTTCGACGCGAAGGGCCTCGTGGCGGCGGTCGCGCAGCACGTCCTCTCCCTGGCCCGCGCCGACACCTTCTCGCTCCTCCTCCTCGACTACGAGACCGGCGAGCTCCAGGGCGACCACTTCGATCGCGGGGAGCACGCGCCTCATGGCTCGTGCCGCGTCACGCCCCGCCCCGGGAGCTTCCTCTCCCAGGTTCTGCGCCGCGAGACCCTGATCGTCGAAGACGCGGGCAGCCTGGACGAGGCGGACTGGAGAGAGCTTCGAAACGACGGACCCTCGCCCACCGCGTTGGTCGGCGTGCCCATCATCGTCGGGACCTCGCTCCTGGGGGTGGCGCTTCTCGGTTTCCGCCGCCCGCTGCGGGCCAACGCGCGGCGCCGGAGGGCGCTCCTCTTCCTCGCGGACCTGATCGGCTTGGCGGTGGACCGGATCCGCACGCACGCCGAGCTGGAGCAGAAGACGCAGCGGCTCGAGGAGGCCAGCGCCTCCCTGCGGCGGATCGACGAGATGAAGTCGGAGCTGATCTCGGTCGTGTCGCACGAGCTTCGGACCCCGCTCACGTCGATCAAGGCCTACACCGAGACGCTCCTCGACAACGTGAACAACCCCTCGTTCGTCATGCACGAGAAGTTCCTCGCCATCATCAACGAGGAGTGCGACCGGCTGACCCGGATCGTGAACGACGTCCTCGACCTGAGCCGCATGGACTCGGGCCGCCGGCGCCTCAAGTCCGAGACGGTCGACCTGAACCGGATCCTGGACGAGGTGATTCCGACCGTGGCGCCGCAGCTTCTGGCGAAGCGCCTCACGGTGGAGCGCTCGTTCCCCACGGGGGTTCCTCCGCTCGAGGCGGACCCGGATCTCCTGAAGCAGGTGCTGGTCAACCTGATCAACAACGCGGCCAAGTTCTCCCGCGAGGCCTCGCCCATCACGATCCACGCGCTTCCCGCCGGGGAGCGCATGCAGATCGTGATCGAGGACCACGGCTTGGGAATCCCGCCGGACAAGCTGGCCCGCGTGTTCGAGCGCTTCTATCGGGTCGAGGAGGGCGGCGCGGAGCGGGTCGGCGGCTCGGGGCTGGGCCTCGCGATCGTGAAGAGCGTGGTGGAGCTCCACGGCGGCACCATCCGCGTCGAGAGCGAGCTGGGTCAGGGGAGCCGCTTCATCTTGGAGCTCCCGCTCATCCAGCGCGGATTCCGCAACCTCATGAGATCCCTCGAGCCCTTCTTCGAGACGCCCGAGCTTCGGACGATCCTCTCCAGCGCGGTCGAGATGGTGGCCGAGGTGATGGAGGCCCGGAACGTCTCGATCATGTTCTTCAACGAGGACGGAACCGAGCTCCACATCCGGGCGGCGCACGGGCTGGACCCGGACATGGTGGCGCGCGCGCGGGTGAAGACCGGCGCCTCCATCGCGGGTTGGGTCGCCCAGACCTGCGAGAACCTCCTCGTCAACGACATCGAGAACGACCGGAGGTTCCGCAAGCTGAACCATCCCCAGTACGAGACCAAGTCGCTCCTCTGCGTGCCGCTCCGCATCTCGGGAGAGGTCGTGGGGGTCGTGAACGTGAGCAGCAAGTCCACGGGGCTGCCCTTCGACCCGGACGATCTCAGCCTCCTGGTGGCGATCTCGAAGCGGGTCGGGACGGCGCTCGAACGGGTGCGCGCGGCCGGCGTCACGGGGGACGTCTTCACCACGCTGAACACCATCCGCACCGTCATCCGGGCCAAGCGGAGCTACGCGCTCTGGAGCTCGCGCCGCGCCTTCAAGCTCGCGACCGATCTCGGCCGGAGGCTGGGGCTGCCCGAGAACGAGCTGGAGGTGCTGGGCTACGTGGCCCGCGTGCACGACGTCGGCATGCTCTCGGTCGGCGAGGACCTGATCCTGAGCTCGCGCCGCTGGACGGAGCAGGAGCGGAGCCGCGTGGAGACGCACCCGGGGGACGGCGTGCGGGTGCTGCAGCCGATCGAGTTCGCCTCACGGGTGAACGAGATCATCCTGAGCCACCACGAGCACTTTGACGGCCACGGCTACCCGCGCGGCCTGGCCGGCGAGGAGATCCCGCTCGCGTCGCGCATCCTGTCGCTGGTGGACGCGTTCGAGGCGATGACCCTCGGGCGTCCGTACCGCGATTCGGTCCCCGAGGCCGAGGCGCTGGCCGAGATCCGCCGCTGCTCGGGAACCCAGTTCGATCCGCGGGTCGTCGAGGAGTTCGAGGCGCTGATGGCCCGGCGCTCGGCCGATCACGGCACGCCCGCCCCCTTCCGTACGGAGGCGCGCCGGTGATCCCCTCCGTCGAGCTGCTCTGGGCGCTGGCGGCGGCCGTGCTCCTCCTGGTGGAGCAGGTGCGCCACCGCCGCTCGCTCCGCCACGAGCTCAAGTCGCTGCGCTCCTCCTACGACGCGGCGATCCACCGGAACGACGAGCTGACGCAGGCGAGCGACAAGATGGGGGATCTCTACCGCTACCAGCTCCTCACCAGCCGCAAGCGCGCGGCCAGGATCAAGAAGGTCCTGGAAATCGCCACGAGCATCAACTCCAACCTCTCGCTCGACGTCGTGCTCCACGAGATCGTCCACGCCGTCTCGGACGCGGCCGGATTCCGGATCGTGCTCCTGCGCGTCCTGAACGAGGGGGGGAAGGACTTCGAGGCGCGCGCGTTCGCCGGGCTGAGCCGTGAGGCGATCCGGAAGCTGGAGCAGCACGTGGTCCCGCGCACCGAGTTCGAGAGCTGGCTCAAGGAGGAATTCCGGGTCGGCCGCTCCTACTTCATCAGCCACGAGCGGAAGTTCTGGGGCGAGGAGGACGAGGAAGGCTACACGCCGGAGCTGGGCGTGCGGCAGGAAGGGGAGTGGCACCAGGAGGATGTGCTCTTCGTCCCGCTCTACACCAAGGACGGGGCCGCCGTCGGCTACTTCTCGGTGGACGATCCGGTGGACCGGAGGCTCCCGTCCCGGGATACCATCGAGACGCTCGAGATCCTCGCGACCCATGCGGTCGTGGCGATCCAGAACGCCTCCCTCTACGAGCGCCTGAACGAGAGCATGGCGCGCCTGGAGGAGGCCACCGAGCGGAGCGAGCAGGTGGCCGAGCTCAAGAACCAGTTCATCTCCACCGTCTCGCACGAGCTCCTGACCCCGCTCACCGCGATCCGGGCCTACGCCGAGGCGCTGCTCGAGCACGTGGGCTCCACCACGGTGGACATGCAGCGCCAGTTCCTGGGCGTGATCGACGAGCAGAGCCTGAAGCTCCGCCACCTCATCGACTCGATCCTCGAGCTCTCGCAGCTCGAGTCGGGCCGGTTCCGGATGGTCCGCGAGCCCTTCAACCTGACCGCGCTCACGCACGAGGTGGTGACGATCCTGGCCTCCATGGCGGATACCAAGAAGATCACCCTGGTGGTCGAGACCTCGGTGCCCGAGATCGTGATCGAGGCGGACCGCGAGCTGATGCGGCGCGTCCTCAACAACCTGGGAAGCAACGCGATCAAGTTCACGCACGAGGCCGGGACCGTCACCTTCCGGCTCGCCATCGAGGGGCGCGCCGTGCGGATCCAGGTCGAGGACACCGGGATCGGGATCCCCGAGGACGGGATCGGCCGCATCTTCGACAAGTTCTACCAGATCGACAACTCGCTCTCGCGGGAGTACCCGGGCGTGGGCCTGGGGCTCACCATCTCGAAGAGCATCGTGGAATGGCACGGCGGCGAGATCTCCGCCGAGAGCAAGGCCGGGATCGGATCCCGCTTCACCGTGCTCCTGCCCGTCACGGCGGGGGACGCGCACGTGATCACGCACGCCTCGTGGACGCCCTCGCGCTCGGTCTCGAACCACTTGACCCGGCTCACGGTGGAAATGATCGCGGAGGTCATGAACGCGCGCACCGCGTCCTTCATGCTCGTGGACGAGGAGCGCTCCGAGCTCTACATCCGGGCGGCGCGCGGGCTCCGCGAGGAAGTGGTATGCGGCACCAGGGTCCGGATCGGTGATTCCATCGCCGGATGGGTGGCGAAGCACGGGCAGCCGCTCCTCGTGACCAACATCGAGGAGGATCCCCGGTTCGGGCGGCCGAACGGGCATCAGTACGAGACCAAGTCCCTGCTCTCCGTGCCGGTGAAGATCGAGGGTCGGGTGGTCGGGGTCATCAACATCAACAACAAGATCTCCTGCACGCCGTTCACCGAGGACGACCGGGCGCTCCTCTCCTCGCTCGCGGATCGCGTCGCGCTGGCCTGGAAGCGCGTCTCGGACCACGAGCGCTCCTCCGACCGCACCGAGGAGACCGCCAAGGCCCTGACCGCCATCATCGAGAACGCGCGGCGGAGCCGTCTCAAGCTGAACGGCGGCTCCATGGCGGGACGCGCCGTGGCCGTGGGCCGGAAGCTGGGGCTCGCCGAGGAGGACCTCGAGGCCCTCGCCTACGTGGCCAGCGTGCACGACGTGGGCATGGGCCAGGTCGACCTCTCGGTGCTCCAGGAGCCGGGGCGGCTGGACGACGAGACCTGGGCCCAGGTGGCGCTCCATCCCCTGCGCTCCGCGGAGATCGTGAAACCCATCGAGTTCCAGGAGCAGGTGACCGAAATCATAATGGCCCACCACGAGCGGATGGACGGCCGGGGGTACCCGAAGGGGCTCCAGGGGAGCCAGATCCCGATCGGGGCCCGGATCATCGCGGTCCTGGACGCCTACGAGTCCATGACCATCGGGAGGCCCTACCGGGAGGCCATGGCCCATGCGGAGGCCCTCCGGGAGATCCAGCAATGCAAGGGAACGCAGTTCGATTCGAGGGTTGTGGAAGCTTTCTCGCAAGTATTTGAATCCGAGGAAAATACGAAGCTAGTTCGGAGTGGAGAACCGGCCTGAAAGGCCGATACGAATTCTGGCATCAAGGCAAGAGGAGGTGAGTCGGATGTCCAAAGGGAAAATCCTCGTCGTCGACGATGAGATCTACATCGTCCACATCCTGGACTTCAGTCTGGGGATGGAGGGCTACGAGGTCGTTACGGCGCTCGATGGGGAGCAGGCGCTCGAGAAGGTGAAGACGGAAAAGCCGGACCTCATCGTGCTGGACATCATGATGCCGAAGCTCGATGGATACGAGGTCTGCAAGAACATCAAGTCCAGCGCCGCCACCCAGCACATTCCGGTGATCCTCCTCTCCGCGAAGGGCCGGAACGTCGACCAGAAGCTGGGATTCGACGTGGGCGCGGACGATTACATCACGAAGCCGTTCAGCCCGAGAAAGCTGGTGGAGCGCATCAACCAGCTCCTGGGCCAGACCGTCACCGAACGCCCGGCTCCCTCGGCGTAGCGCGCGGGCGGCGTCCGCCGTCCGCGACCTCTCCGCGAGTGATACCATGCGCCCGCCATGGCCTTGGTCCGCGTCGCTGTTCCCATCCCGCTCGCCCGTGAAGATGCGCTCGTCTACGAGATCCCCGAAGAGGAAACCCCCGAGGTAGGTCTGCGCGTGCTCGTCCCGGTGGGACCGCGCCGCGTGTGGGGAACCGTGCTGGGGATCGAATCCAAGCCCCCCGACTTTCGCGTCCGGAAGATCTCGGGCATTCCCGAGCCGCGCGTCGTGGTCACGCCCGAGCTGCTGGACCTCTGCCGCTGGGTGTCCGACTACTACGCGGCGAACCTGAGCGACGTGCTCCAGGCGGCCGTGCCCTCCCCCGGCGGCCTCACGCGCCGCGCCCCGCGATCGGCGCCCGAGGAGGAGGTGGCCTGGCTGGCGGTGGCGCCGCCGCGCCGGGAAGCGCTGAACGAGGAGCAGCGGGCGGCCCTGACGGCGCTCGAGGAGGCGATCCGCGCGCGCGCCTTCGCTGCGTTCCTTCTCTTCGGCGTGACGTGGAGCGGAAAGACGGCCGTCTACCTCCACGCCGCGGCCGAAGCGCTCCGCGATTCGGGGCAGACCCTCATCCTCGTGCCCGAGATCGCGCTCTCGCCGCAGACGCTGGACTCGTTTCGCCGGGCGGGATTCGGGCGCGTGGCGCTCTACCACAGCACCCTCCGGCCGCGGGAGCGCGCCGACGTCTGGCGCGCCGTCGCGGCGGGCGAGATCGACCTGGTGGTCGGAACGCGCTCCGCGGTGTTCCTGCCCTTCCGGAACCTGCGCCTCGTGGTCGTGGACGAGGAGCAGGACTCGGCCTACAAGCAGGGCGATGCGCCCCGGTACCACGCGCGGGACGTGGCGCTGGTGCGGGCGCGGCGCCTCGGCGCCGTCGCGGTGCTGGCCTCCGCCACGCCCAGCCTGGAGACGTTCGCGCGGGTGAAACAGGGCCGGTGCGGGCTGCTGCGCCTGCCGGCACGGATCGACGGGCGGCCGCTTCCCACCGTGCGGACCACCGATCTGCGGCACCGCTCCGCGACCTCGCGGTTCCTGAGCGAGATCCTGGTCGAGGCGATGGCGAAGACCCTCGAGCGCCGCGAGCAGGCGATCCTCTTCCTGAACCGCCGCGGCCATTCGACCTACCTCCAATGCCGCGGCTGCGGCGATGTGGCCCGGTGCGACCGCTGCGACGTCTCCTACACCGTGCATCTCGCCGATCAGACGCTCCTCTGCCATTACTGCGGCGCCGAGCGGAAGCTCCTGCCCTCGTGCCCGGGATGCGGCGCCTCGAACCTATGGTTCGGCGGCGTGGGAATCCAGCGGATCGAGCGCGAGGTGGCGCGCCTCTTTCCCCTGGCGCGGATCGCGCGGCTGGACTTCGACGCCACGCGAAAGCGCGGGGCGGCCGCGGCGATCCTGGGCGATTTCCGGATGGGGAAGACCGATTTCCTGCTGGGCACGCAGATGGTCGCGAAGGGGTTCGATTTCCCGATGGTGACCCTGGTCGGGATCATCGTGGCGGATCTCCAACTCTACCTGCCCGACTTTCGCGCGGCCGAGCGCACGTTCCAGCTCCTGACGCAGGTCGCGGGACGCGCCGGCCGAGGGGACCGTCCGGGCGAGGTGATCTTGCAGTCGTACGACCCCGATCATCCCGCGCTTCGCTGCGCGGCCGCGCAGGACTTCGAGATGTTCTACGAGCAGGAATCCGCGGAGCGCCGGGAGCTCCGGTACCCTCCGTTCGGCCACCTCGTGGAGATCGAGATCCGCGGTCCCAAGAAGGAGCGCGTGGTCCGCGAGGCGGGCGCCCTCCGAACCGCCCTGGCGTCCATCGCGCGCCGCGCCGGCGTCGAGC
>Ga0137398_10000237_pt1 | contig 18066 bp, 10 predicted proteins | sample czorhiz216metaG_FD_106659 | JGI IMG/M metagenome (GOLD analysis project Ga0137398, IMG submission 106659) | Vadose zone soil microbial communities from Angelo Coast Range Reserve, California, USA - czorhiz2.16 metaG | ecosystem: Environmental > Terrestrial > Soil > Vadose zone | place: USA...
AGGCTTCGGCGAATCTAGGACTGCGCGCCCACGCCACATTTTCCGGTGCGCTGGCTTGGCCGTACGTGTACCCGTGGCCGCAGCGCCCGGCGGGGCTGACGGAAATGGCGTTCGATGAATTGGCAAAGCGCTGGAAGCCCATCCTGAACGCCTTCGACGCCGCAGGAGTCGATCTTTGCTTTGAGATTCATCCCGGCGAAGACTTGCACGACGGCACGACGTTCGAAATGTTTCTCGAGCGCACCGACAATCATCCGCGCTGCAACATCCTATTCGATCCCAGCCATTTCGTTCTGCAGCAGCTCGATTATCTGCAGTATCTCGATTTGTACCACCAGCGCATTAAGATGTTTCACGTGAAAGACGCGGAATTCCGTCCCGGCGGCCGCCAGGGCGTTTACGGCGGCTACCAGCCATGGATCAATCGCGCCGGACGTTTTCGCTCGCCCGGCGATGGGCAAGTGGATTTCACCGGTATCTTTTCCAAGCTGACGCAATATGGTTTCGAGGGTTGGGCGGTCCTCGAATGGGAATGCTGTATCAAGAGCGCCGAGCAGGGAGCCGCGGAAGGCGCACCGTTCATCGCGCGCCACATCATTCAAGCCTCCAGCTCCTCGTTCGATGATTTTGCGAAGTCCGGCGCGGATCAGGCGGCCAACCGCCGCATGCTGGGCTTGACCTAAGTTCAAATCCTTCAGGTGAAGCGATGATCTCAGGAACTACCGCGGGTGCAGCAAAGCGGCGCATCCGATTGGGCATGGTCGGAGGCGGCCCCGGTGCGTTCATCGGAGCGGTGCACCGCATCGCCGCGCGCATGGACGATCACTACGAATTGGTTGCCGCCGCGCTTTCCTCCGACGCCGCCCGCAGCCGCGCCGCTGCACAAGACTTGCACATCGCGCCGGATCGCGCCTACGGCAGCTACACGGACATGGCCCGCGCCGAAGCCGCGCGCCCAGATCGCGTCGAGGCCGTAACCATCGTCACGCCGAACAATCTCCACTACCCGATGGCCAAAGCCTTCCTCGAAGCAGGCATTCACGTAATTTGCGACAAGCCGCTAACCACCACGGTACAACAGGCCGTGGATCTCGCCGGCATCGTGCGCCGCACCGGTCTGATCTTTGGACTAACCCACAATTACACCGGCTATCCGATGGTCCGCCAAGCACGCCAAATGATCGCCGAGAGCCAACTCGGAAAAATTCGCGTCGTACAAGTCGAATACGCGCAAGATTGGCTGGCCACTCCGCTTGAGAACACCGGACAGAAACAAGCCGCCTGGCGCACGGATCCCGCGCAAAGCGGGCCCGGCGGTAGCCTCGGCGACATCGGCACACATGCCTACAACATCGCATGCTTTGTAACCGGGCTGCACTGCTGCGAAGTCGCCGCAGACGTTTCCATCTTAGTCCCCGGACGTCGCCTCGACGACAATGTACAGATTCTTCTGCGCTTTGCCGAAGGCGCCAGAGGGGGATTGTGGGCCAGCCAAGTGGCCACCGGCGACGCCAACAATTTGCGCTTGCGCGTCTACGGCGAAAAAGCCGGTTTGGAGTGGCACCAGGAGGAACCGAATACCCTTCAATTCGCAAGGCTCGGCGAAGCTCCGGAAACGTTGCGCCGCCCTTGGCCTGGAGCAAATTCACCGGCCGCCCACGCCAGCCGCATTCCCGCCGGTCACCCTGAAGGCTACCTTGAAGGATTCGCGCAGCTGTACACCGATTTGGCCGAACAAATTCGCGCCCGAGGCGAAGGCCGTCTCCCAGACCCCGCTTCGCTGCTCGTCCCCACCGTCGAAGACGGCGTCGAAGGCATGCACTTCATCGCCGCCGCTATCGAGTCTTCCAAGCGCAACGCCGCCTGGGTCGGCCTGGACCCGAGCCCCGACAGGTAAATACTTGATTGAGCTGGAGACAATGATGAGTTCCGCATCGGGGAGACAGCACGCCAACTCAACCTTTTTGACGGGCCATGATATTCGCCGGGCCAACCGCTTCTGGACCACTCGCTACTGTCTTTCACAAGAGTCGCAAGTCTCGACCAAGTTCGTCGGTTTTGCTCTGGCTTAAACCCGCTACCTTGGCATGCTCTGTCCAGTTGTCGAGGGACCAACGGACATCTTCAAGCAATTCTTGCTTCCGCGGCACGCCAAATCGATCGGCTTCCGCAAGCAAGTCCGCCCTCGTGATTCCATCGAACTTCCCGTTGACGCTCATCAAGTGCTGGTACGTCCATTCGCCTCTTGGATTGTGCGCGTGCGTTACGTCGTAGGCGGGGGCGAGTTCCCAACTCTGGCCCTGCTTGAGCAGAAAGCTGAAATTCTTCGTGTGGTCGTCGTAGTTCCTGGACATGACGTTGAAAGCCATGCGCAGGAACGTCTGCTGTATTGCATCGTCGCCAAGCCCCAGCCGCACCGCGGTCATGAATAGCTGTGCATAAGCGTGCGTGCCTCGCTGCTTGTAATCCAGGTGGTTCATCGCGCAGAGTGTCTGCACGTGGTGTTTGATTGTCTTGCCTCGCACCACGTCCCGGTCGAAGCGCCGCGTCATGAAGTGAGCGCGGTCGTTCTCTTCGAGCAGCCGGCATGGAGACATCACGATTCCCGCCTGCTTCGCCATCTTGTAGTACGCATATTCTGTACGGCCGTAATCTCCGCCCGTTCCAAGCTCGAAATCTTTTCCGATTCCATCAAACTTAACAATCCACGGTTCGAACCCGGGGGCGATATCGAACTGACCACTCCGAATTTGATTTGTCGCCGGATTCCAGGCGACGACTGCTTTAGCGCGCGCGCCACCCGCCGATGTACCAACTCGAATAATGTTCGCCAAAGCAGCCTTGGCATGGGCGTCCGCGGAGAGGTCGCCCTCCACTGCCTTCCTGGCCTCTTCGACAAGGGATTTCATCTTGAGCGGTGCGGCGCTTTCGCGGTGCGAGCCCAATGCCGGCTTGAATTCCAGCGCTCCGATACCGCGTTTTCCCATGTAGGCCAAACGATCAAGCGTCGTTACTTCCGATTTCGCGGTTCCGTGCTCCGCCATCCAAGCATCGATCAACGCGTTGCCGAAATCGTCGGGCAGCGCATCCGCAAACATTGCGGGCAGTCGCCGAAACGTGGCCTCCGGTAGGCTCGGGAAGATGAATGTTTCTTGGGGATCTGTCACGGACATCACGATGGGAGCGAGTTCAATTCCCAGGCGACGCCATGACGGATGATAGGCAAATGCATAGTAGCCGAGCTTGGGGTCCGGCGCTAAGGCTCCGACCAGCTCTCCCCAAGCGCGAACTTCGATGACTCGAATGTTCAAGGATTTGCTTTCCTTGGCCGAGCCAAGCGGCGGTGACGCGCTCGCTGCGGGGGAGTCTTCGTTTTCAAAAGCGCGAGCGGATTGACGGTTGGTTGCGGCGCCAGTATCTCAATGCCTTCGAGGTAGTTCAGCGCCTTCAAAATGCGAAGCAGCGTCTGCACCGACGAGCCACGGCCTGCTTCAAGATTTTGCAATGCCGCTCGCGCAACTCCCGCCTTCTCCGCAGCGGCTCGCTGGTCGATGTTGCGGGACAAACGCAGCTGTCGGATGCGCCGACCCAGTTCGATTTGCAGTTCCTGTGGGGTCTTAAATTGCATGTCGCTCATAGCCTATAATTATAGGCTTTATCACGTCTAGTAGCAATAAGGCCTATATTTTAAGGCTTTAAATCATATACGTCTACACAAGGCCCATATTGTTAGGCTTTAAATCCAGTTCTGTGTATAAGGCCTATTTTTATAGACTTTAAATATTAGAAACCAGAACGACCCAGGGAATGGGGCCGCAATAGAAAAACAAAATCATGTCATAGGTTAACTGGAATAGCTTCGGCGTGGTTTGCTCGCCAGCGGCTTAGCCATTAAAGCATGTCTCACGTCGCCCCTTACCACTCCCGGAACGAAGGCCTACGACGCCCTAGGCGGCGCGCTCAGGCCGAAGTGAAAGGAGGGGCCAGCGCGGGGTATTGTGCACGGCCTTCCGAGCGGGAGCGTCGCGTGGTCTGCGAAGCATTTACTCGTGCCGCAGCGCGACCATGGGATCCACTCGCGTCGCTCGGCGCGCGGGAAATACTGCAGCGCTGAGAGTGGCAAGCACAAGCAGCAGCGCGGCACCTGACAGCATCAGCGGGTCCCACGGTCTCACGCCGAAAAGATGGCTGGCGATCAGACGCCCTGTCCCGATCGCGGCCGGAATGCCCAACGCCAATCCGATGCCCACCTGGCCGAAGGCTCCGCGCAACACCATGGCCACTACCGAACCGCGATCCGCTCCCAGCGCCATACGGACGCCGATCTCGCTCGTCCGCTGCTCCACACCGTAGGCAGTCACGCCGTATAGGCCCACAGCAGCCAGTACAAGCCCGACGCCTCCAAAGAGCCAGGTCAGGCTGGCGATCATGTTCTGCTGGGCAAAATTGGCGTGAACAACTTCTGAGTAAGGCTCAACGCCGTAGATCAAGAGGTTTGGATCGACGTCCGCAAGCGCCCGCTTCACCAGCACTTCAATATTCGGTGGCTTCCCCGGCGCCCAGACAACGACGTTGTACAGGTAATGCGAGGATACTTCGCGCTCTTCCGCTTCCGGGTCATCGAAATGTGTGCTCTGAGCTTCCGGCAGGAAATACATAGGTTCTATACCATCACCGAAGTCCACGTCGGCAGCGACGCCGACAATCTCGTACATTCCCGCCTTCTTCGCCGGAGCAGGGCCGAAATGCTGCCCGATGGGGTTCGCCTTGCCAAAGAACTTTCGCGCAAACGCGTCATTGACGACGGCCACGGGCCGGGTATCGGCGTTGTCCTCGTCGGTGACCGGCCGTCCCATCACGATCTTGTCTCCAAGAGTTTTGAAAAATCCCGGCGTCACGCGCGTCCAGCCGGATGAGATGTCATCACTCATGCCGGGCTCGGGGTTGCCCTCAATCAGGATGTTATGAGGCCAAACCCAACCTTTCAGCGGCGCCTCAAGTACGCCACCAACCATGCGCACACCAGGGATGGACTGCAGTTGGCCCGCAATTTCGCGGAACCGCGGAACGAGTTGCTCCTGCCTGTAGCCCGAAGTCCTCGGATCGATCGAGACTAGATATCGCCCGTCAATATCGAATCCGAAGTTGTGGTGCTCCATATTACGCAGGCTCTGGCCGAGCATCGCCGCCGCGCTCAGGAGTACGACCGACACAGTCGCCTGCACGATCACTAGCGCCTTCTGGGCCGCTGCCGTTCCCGAGACGCCGCGACTACCAGCCACCGCGCGATTCACTCCGCGCAGCACATCGATGGGTTCGGCGAGCGAGGCCATCCATGCGGGGGCAATTCCGAAGGCCACGCCGGTGATCACCGAAATTCCCAGCGCGAAGAGGAGTACGGGAGGCGAAGGAGCTGGGTTCACGGGCGCCCAGGTGTCCCGTGCGGTGATAGCAAGGTGAAGGATGAGCCTTGCGCCCGCATACGCGACGGCGATGCCCGCGGCAGCACCGAACACACTCAAGGTAAGGCTCTCAGCCAGCGCCTTGCGCACCAGCCGCGCACGCGACGCGCCGAGGGCAGCGCGAAGCGCTGTCTGATACCGGTCCTTCAGGCCGCGCGCTAGCAGCACATTGGCGATGTTGGCGCAGGCCACCAGCAGCACGCAGGCAGCGGCCATCAACAGCAGCCACAAAGCCTCCTTGTAGTTTTCGCGCATCAGGGAAACGCCCGCGCCGCCCGGCGTCAGACGCAGCGTCTGCTTGTCCCAGAGCGTCTTTTCCTGCGAGGTCATATCCGGCACATGGCTCGCGAGCCATTGGCGTAGCTCCACCTGAAGTTGCGCCTCCAAGGTTTTGGGATTCGTACCTCGACGAACGCGCCCGATCAGGTCGAGCCAAGCCAGCCGCGGATTCCTGAGGCGCGAAGTCGCTCCGGCGATCAGCGGCTCGGCGGTCAGCGGTAGCCAGAAATCGGGCATATCCGAGTCGGCGATCTTCGCTCCAAAGAAGCCCGGCGATGCGATGCCGATAATCGTGAAGGGATGACCGTTGAGATCGTAAGTCGCTCCGACTACGGACGAATCGGACCCGTACTTCCCTTGCCACGTATGGAAGCTCATCACCGCGACCGGCGGTCCGCCTTCCCGGTCGTCGCCATCCGTGAAAAGCCGCCCGCGCCACGCGGAAATGCCGAACGTCTCGAAGAAATTGCCGGAGACGTACTCGCCGTTTGCGGTCGCGACAGGCGCTGGCGAATCGGCACGCCGCACGCCCAACCGGGCGTTAGCCTCACCGATCTGGAATGCAGCCAGTTGCTCGAACGCGGAGGTGTTGGCGCGAAAAACCTTGTACGCTTCCCATGAGAAAAAACTCCAGTCGTTCGGCGGCAGCCCTTTGCCGTCGCCTTGTGTGTAACCGTCCCAGTAGCAGCAGCGAACAGCATCGCCGATGCGCCAGAGCTGCTCGGGCTCTGCGACCTCCAGCGACCGCAGCATCACCTGGTGCACCAGCGTGAAAATCGACGTGGTTGCCCCGATACCGAGAGCGAAGGTGAGGACGGCTACGGCGGTGAAAGCGGGCGACTTGCGCAGCCTGCGGAGGCCATAGCGCCAGTCCTGTATCAGCGTCCTCATACTGTCTCCTGTCTCGGCCAAGGAGCACGCGGGATTCATCCTATTGCACGAGATATGCGTTATTCCAGCTCTTCCGCCGATTCCGGACGCGTAGTCGGCCACACGGAAGTAATCGCCAAACGTGCCCCAAGTCATCGGCAATGTCCATCGGGTCGCGGTCACGCACTCTAGCCACTAGAGCATAGCTGTGTTTCATCGACGGTCACTCTCCGACGCGACAGAGCTAAGATATACCCATGCTAAAGAGTTTAGGTGTTGCCTCTATTTTTCTGGTCTTAATTGTTCCGGCGCTGGGTCAGAATCCTGCCGCGAAGTCCGAATCGGTCAGGAGCAACGGAATTCCGGGCGGTCACCGGTTGAGATGGTGAGGGTTTTCTATACACACGTCACTGCATACCGCCCACTTGGCATTCCAAAGGGACGGGCCAAGAGGACGCTATGGCCGCTCATGAGCAACCGACAACGGTTCGAAATTCATCTTCCTTTTCGTCGCCACACAACGCTATTGGAAAAACGCAGAAGGCGAATGGGTCTCGAAAGTCGAGTGGCTTCGTGTTGCGATTATATGGAATTGAGCTGGGTTGCAACGGGAGTGTTCCAAGTCTGACAAAATCATGTGCTCCCGGCGGCGGAAAAAGCCAGGCATTCATGGAGGTCGTTACTATCAGGGGCCTTCTATCGAGCCCCAGCGGGGGAACGTCAAAGACTTCGATTTGGTAAGCAACTAAAACGGCTTGTGCTCGATTAACGCTTACCGGACATCAAGTGCCGATGACTCGCAGAGGCCTGGTTTCGGGGCAATCACTCGCCTTTCTTAGACGGTCGTAGCCGTCGAGGCCCTAGCCGACGAACGAGTGCCGATTCCGTTGGTTTTCGACCAAGTCCTGCGCAGCTCTTCGGCGCGGCGGGTGACGCGGTCGATCACATCATGTGAGGCGAGCCCCGCAGGTTCGGCGTCGACGGAGTCACCAGCGGGCGGGATCTCCAGCATCTCCAACTTTTCGAACACGGGCTTCATAGCTCGCGCGGGGTTGCGGAGAAACTCCGAGCCGCGGATGCGAGTGAAGATCCAACCCATGCGTTCCAGCACGGACTGCCGGTCCATGTCTTCGGGAAGCTTTTCAAGCGGGTAATAACGGTCTCCATCGCACTCGATGGCCAATCGCTTGCCCTCGCCTTCAACCACCAGATCGATTCGGAACGTTCCAATTTTCCAATGCGCTGTGACGCGATAGCCCGCCGCGACGAGACGTTTCATCACTTCTCGTTCGAAGTTCGATTGCGTGCGCTTTTCCTTTTCTTCCAAAGCGCGCATGAGGCGCGCTGGATCTTCCGCGTGCTCAATCAATTGCCGGCGAAGGTCGTCCGCCTTCAAATCGTTGTGCGGATTGAGCGAATGAACGATCCACATCTGGTCGCGGGCGCGGCTGGCGGCGACATTAAAACGCTGCTTGAAGAGCTCCTGATCGCGCAGCGAAAGAGAACCGCGCTCGGCGGTGTCGACCAGGGAGATGAACACCACGTCGCGCTCGTCTCCTTGGAATTGCGCCGCGTTTCCGCAGAGTACCCGATGAAGTTCGTACCGGTCGGGCGAGACGTGCGCACGGATGAGGTTGTCGATTTCGACGGCTTGCTCGTCGCCAACCATAGAAACCACCCCTAAGCTCAGAGGCTGGCCCGCGTCATTCTTCTTGTATTCGGGTTGCTCCATCGCTGCTGCCAGCAGTGAGGCGACGGTGAGTGCTTCTTGGCGGTTAATCTTACCGTCGCGGCTGGACCCAGAAACGCGATGCGCAATGGTATGCGGCCGCAGATGAACGCGGCTGGCGTCGCGCAAGGGCTTGATCCGACCGTCGTAGGAAACCACGTTGCTGAATTGGATGATCTCCGGAACGCACCGGAAATGTTCGACGAGACAAGTCGTGCCGCCGAAAGACTGGCGTGCCAGATCGTAGATGGAAATTTGCCCGTCGTAGAGATCGGAGTTGGGGATTCCGCGAAGGTACTGGAAGATGAGGTTTTGAATCACGCCCAAATCCTGCCCGACCGCCGATGGGCTGACCTGCTCGTGGTCACCGACAACACGCACCGCCTTGCCCAGGTATAGCGCGACCAACGCCATCACATCACTCTGGCTGGCTTCATCAATGATGACAACGTCGAACCGGGCGGTGTGCGGGTCGAAATTCTCGACCACGCGCGAAAGCGGCATGACCCAGACGGGAACGGCCCCCCGGCACTCGCTCATTTTTCTGGCCGCTTCGGCGCGCAAAAGGGAGACGCGGATTCCGTGACCTTTGCCGATGCGGCGGATGGTGTCGAGCCAGCCGACGAGCGCCTGGCGCTGCCGAGAAGACGTGCGGCGCGCTTGCGAGGCCCAAGAGCGTTTGTCGATGAGTTCGACGGTCACGCGGCGCAACTGCTCGCGCAGTTTTTCACTTTTGCCTTGCAGACCTTCGAGCGACACGCTGGCCCGGCGATCGAGCTCGTCGTTGAGTTGGCGCCAGGTCCACGCGGACGCCGCATCGCGCGGCGGCTCTCCGCGGCCATGCACGCCGGTGCGATTGCGAATCGCGCCGGCCCAGGCGGGAGCGGCGGTCTCGAGCTTTGCCAGCAAGGTGCGGCGCAGGTCGAGGTCCGCTTGCTTGCTCTTTAATTCCAGCAGCCGCTCGTATGCCTCGCGGTAGCGATTGGAATTTTCGTCGTTCACTGCCACTAAGAGCTGCCCGATCACTTTGGATGCTTTGGCCACTCGGGCAGCAAGTTTGAGCCGGCTCTTGAGATCGCGCAACTCCTCGTCGAGTTGCAGCAGCTTCAGTTTCTTGAAGCGGGAATCCAGGATGGGTAACAACGCATCCGTCACCGCCATGCCGATACGTGCCAACTCGCCGTCGGAGCCGATTACCGCAGGCTGTTCGGCCAGGAACGTATCCCAGCGGAAGCCGACGTCTTGCAGCCTCTGCTGCAGCGGAAGCCACGTGTGCTCCTGCCAACCGAGGCAGTTCTCGATGGAATCGCAATACTGGATGAGCGTCTTTTCGATTTCCTCGCCCATTTCGCTCGAATGGGGAGTGCCAAGGGTTGCCACTTGGCGATCCCACCGCGCGCCAAGATCGTCGCGAAGGCCTTTGAGCCGTGAGAGTTGGCGCAGGGCGACAAAATGCTCGGGCAGGCGCGGGCGCGCATTGTTCACTCTCGTTTGTTCCAGGAATTGGCTCCAGGATTTGTGCGTGAACAACGTGAAGGAGCCGAGCTTGCCGCCCTGCTCAAGGTGCGCGAGGATTTCGCCCGCGACGCGTTCCTGTTCTTGAACCGCAACATTGCCGGAAGCTTCCGGGCCGTATTTGAGGAACGATTCTTGCGCATTTGCGGCTTCACGGTGGACCAAGCGCACGAAGCTGACGAGCTGGTCCCAGGGTTCTCGGTGCGCGCCCCCGTACCGGCCAGCGTAAACCACGGCGAGTTTCCACTTATCTTTGCCCGAAAGAGGTTCGATCGCCTGAGCCAGGGCGGCGGCCAGTCCTTCTATTTCTTCGGGCGAGCTCTGCGCGGCACTGGACCTCCACAAGTCAGAGCGCAAATCGAGTTCCTCCGCGCCAAGACGCTCGCGCTCGCTCAGGTTGGCTTCAAAGTCTTCCGCTCTCGGAAGATCGTGAAGCTCCGGCAGATGACCTGAGAGTTCATTTTCGTCTTCGCGGGAAATCGAAACGGCGGTGCGATAGAGGTCGGCCAGCTCACCCGCAGAAAGAGGCAGCGGCGCCACCGCGGCGACGGGGCCGGGGATCCAGCCGTGCGCTTCCTTTTCTTGCATGACTTGGCGAGCGGCATCCGACGGGGCCCAAGACTTTCCCGCAATCGCAATATCTCGATACTCGTCCGCCCGAGCCTCTGTGAGTTGACTTCGGCTTTCGTCGAGCTTCTTCAGCAAGTCGACGCGCTCGGACTCCAATTTCTTCGCCTGCATTTCGAGCGAGCTGGCGTCGGCTCGCGACAACCTTTCCGCGATCGACCCCACCGCGCTCTCGAGCTGTTTGCGGCTGTCCAAGTCACTCTCGAGCACGCTGACACACAAGGGGCGCAGCTCCGGCACGATGTGATGGCGGACCATGCGCAGCGCTTTTGTCGTGTGGCTGGTGACCAGAACACTCTTCCCTTGCGCCAGCAAATGGCCGACAAGATTGCCGATGGTGTGAGTTTTTCCAGTGCCCGGAGGGCCTTGCACCAAAACCCCTCCATGTTCTTCCAGTTGCCGCGCAATTCGGATCTGCTCGGGATTAGCCGGTTTGCTCAGCAGCACTTCGCCATCCGCTTGAGCGGAACCGCTCGCGAGCCGACTAGCATCTGCGGCGTCGGGAGTCGGCAATTCTTCTCCAATGATATTCAGAAGTGACCAAGGCAGATCTTCGCGCGTGCGGAGGTTTGCGAGAATGCCTTCGATCGCGGCCGCGAATCCTAAGGTGCGCGCGCGTAGAAAAAGCGCCGGGTCGCGTCCAATGCACGGGGCCTCGCCTTCCGCATCTGGCGCGCGGTTTTCGAGGAACTCCCCGTGCGGCGATAGCTGCACGACCAGCCGTTTCAGAAAGCCGGAGGTGACACCATCATCAAATGGATGGAAACCTCCTTGTTCCAGTTCCTCGCGGCATCGGCCAATCGCGCGCCCATCCACATCATTCATTGATTGGAACAGGGCAGAGTAAAGTTCGACCGGATAATCCGCTTCAGAAAGCGTGAATTCGGGGACGGATGCGTCGAACTGCAGTTGGAGGCGCTGCAGCAGGATTGGATGATAGATTCCTCCGTCGCCGCGACGCCAACTCAAGATGCCGTCACCAAGGACTAGCTCAACGCGCTCCGCTTCACGATCGATACGGCCATAGAGCGCATAAAATGTTTCGAAGATACTCATCGCCGAGCGAGCGGGCTCTTCGGTTTTCGCCCACTCATCGCGCAGAAGCCTCCAGCGCTCCAAACTCACGGTCCTGGCCGGATCGTCAGCGAACTTCGTAACTCTCGACTCTGTGCCATCCTCGGACTCGTCCAGAGTTTCCTCGACAAGGAAGGCTTTCGACGGGTCGTCCCACCCATCTCCGAGCCATGCGGCAATCTCTTCGGGCGGTTCGGGCGCTCGAGTCAACCGCGGACGCCGTACCTTCAGAACGAAGCTCGCTCCGCGGTCTTCCGTACCCGGGCTGTCCCCGTCCTTCGTCTTCAAAGAGCTAGCCTTCGCGGCGCCTCGTTGAATGGCCGAATGCTCGGGAAGATCGCGCAGCCAGAAACTCCACAGCTGTTCGCGGATCTGGCGTTTCGCGGGATTGCGGTGCTGGTTCAATGCTTCCAAGTAGCGAAACACGCGCGTGAGCTTATCGCGGGCAGCGCGAAGTTTTTCGGCGTCCATGGGCCGTTGCCTCGTTTGGGGACACGTTTCGCGGTTTGAGGATGGGCAGTGGAGAATTCAGGATACCAGCGCCATACAGCGGGCTCAATAGTACCCGCCTAGTACTACTTATCGGTCGAATATGAGATGTCCAAGCCGATTCCGTGAGTGATGGCCCTATCACTATCGCGCGATGCGGCTACTCCCAAGTTTGAGAAAGTGCCCGCGCTAATTCATTGAAAAGATTGGCCGGGAGGCCTGGACTCGAACCAGGACAGCCAGATCCAGAGTTTAACAAGACTCTTGTAAGTTGTCCTTCTAGCTTGTTCTAGTGTCGTAGTGCATGGCTTTAGGCGGTATTTGGGCCCAGTTGTTCCCAACTTTTGGACTCTGCGTTGCAGCCAAATGAAACGCGGAGTTTCAATTTGGGTCGAAGGGAGGTTTTGCAGGTCCAGCGATCGAGTGGCCTTACCTGCTGCAACGTCGATACAAACTGCTCGATTTCTGCATAGACGAATTGAAAGGAAATGCGACCTTTGTGGCGAGGGAAAGGACTACCGGAGATAGCGAAGCCGCAACGATTACGGCGGGAGCCTTCTCTGTTCGACTGACAGCCAAGATCATCAGTCACCTCAAAGTGGGCAACACCGTTCGAGAGGGGCATAAGATCTACCGAAGTCATATTGAAAAAGGACTAAGATTCTCCAAACTGATATACTCCGCCCGATGGGATCCAAGCTTGCACGTACTGTTGCGATGTTTCTTTTGGCGATCTGCCTTGTTTGCCCACTAGTTGAGATGTTCGACCACTGGGACCACACGATCCAGACTGGGAACGATAGCGAGTACGCTTTGGTCGTTCTGGCGTTGTGCGTGGGCGTGGCGCATTCGTTCGCGCGCTTCATCCTCAAATTCCCTCTGGCTTCCTGTATTGCTAGGGTTGTCTTCACGTCCTCCCTCCACATCTCTTTCCTGTTCACGCATCGCAGGTTCTCCTCACTGCTCCTGAATGCCACAAGTCCCCCTGCCCTCGCTCTGCGTATCTAGAAAACCTGAGTAGCTGATCCACAAACGCGCGCATCCCGACAGGTTTCCGTGTTAACCGTGCGCGATGACCGTCGCTGAAGCTTCACCAACACAGACTGCTTGTTTCCTTAATATCCGCGGGAGTGGGTGATCTAGGATGATTTTTGACCGTCGTTTGTTGTCTGCGCGCTCGGTTGCTATCGACGTCGCTTTATCCTTTCTCTTTCTGCTTTGCGTAGTCAGTGCGGGCGCTCAAACTTCGCGAACCGGAGCGAGTCTTCACGGTACTGTGACCGACGGCAGCGGCGGTGTCATACCCAATACAAGGATTACCCTTCGCAATACCCTGACAAATCTAATTCGCACTGTCGCAACGGATGAGCGGGGTTCGTTTCGAGCGGAACAGCTTGCGGTCGGAACATATGAAGTGACCGCTGAGCAAAATGGTTTCGCCGTTTATCGGCACGCGGGTATTCAAGTCAGCTTGGGACAAACTGTCTATTTGGATATCGTGCTTTCGCCGGCATCCGAATCCGCCAGTGTTACAGTGAGCGCGCAACCTTCCGTGATGGATCCATCTCAGACGTCCGTCGTGTCGTCCATCGACCAGGAAAGAATCGAGGAGTTGCCAGTCCGAAATCGCAACTACCTCGACTTCGTACTCCTTTCCCCCGGCGTTTCGAGCTCTCCTACCCCATCGTCCGCGGTCGGGGCCACGCCACTGCCTGGCAGCGGTTTCACATTCGGCGGTCTGCGCTCGCGCAGCAACAGCCTCTCCATCGATGGCCTCGATAACAATGACGAATACTCGGGATCGAGTCGCACCGAACTGTCGCCTGAAATCGTTCAAGAATTTCAGGTGGTGAACAACGGACTTTCGGCCGAATCCGGCGGCGCATCGGGCGGTTCGATCAACGTCATCACCCGTTCCGGCACAAACATGACTCACGGCGATGCCTTCTTGTTCGCGCAGGATGGTGCGTTGAATGCGCGCGAGCCTTTCGAGGCTGACCCAGCGAAGGCATCGTTTCAGCGCTTTCGCGCTGGTGCTGCCTTGGGCGGTCCCATAGCTACAGATCGTACGTTTTACTATGCGGCAGCAGAGCAGGAGCACAATCGCGGTCAAGCTGCTTCAGATATCGACCCCGCCGTCGTATCTGGCATAAACACGTTTCTGGCATCAGGAGCTTTTCCTGGTTTGACCACACGCCATCTCGCCACCGGCTTCTTTCCAATCGCGCGCGCGGAGACCGAAGCTGCAGGCAAACTCGATCATCAACTCACGAAAAATACCGCGCTGATGCTTCGGTACGTCTTCACGAACAATAAGGAATCCGGCGATTCGTTTAATAACAGCGGCTTGATCGATGCCAGCGCACGCGGCAGCGGTTTCACGAGCGACAATTCTATGTCCGCGTCAATTACGTCCGTTCTCGGATCACAAGCGGTTAGCGATTTACGGTTTCAGACTGCCACCCGCCATGCAGTGCTCCGCACGAATGAGCCCTTCGGCCCTGGAATCGATATCGCAGGACTGGCTACGTTCGGGCGAACCTACGGCGGAAACAGTACACGCCGCGAAAACCACTACCAGGCGAATTACACGTACACGCGCACCCGCGGAAAACATCTGTGGAAAGTTGGCGGCACAGTCAATCGCGTCCGGCTGCGCGGGGACGTCCTTGACGGCTTCGGTGGCTTTTATCTGTTCAACTCGCTGGCGGATTTTCTTGCCGGAGCACCCGATCAGTTCCGCCAGGCTTTCGGGACGCCGAATGTGGATTTCCCGGTGACAAGTTTCGGCGGTTTCGTCCAGGATCGCTGGTCGTTCACACGGCAACTCACCCTCGACCTTGGGGTGCGATACGACTTCGAGCGTCTACCAGCAGGGTTCAATCAGGACACGAAGAACTTCAGCCCGCGAATTGGCTTGGCCTGGAGCCCGTCCGCCAAGTGGGTCTTCCGCGGGGGGTATGGAATATTCTTCGATCGCTATGTTCTCGCCAACCTGGCGCGCGCCACCGAGAAAAATGGTTCACAGGCATTCGAGCAAGTAGCGGATGGTAACGCCTCAGCAAGTCTTTTTGCGGTTGCGGGAGGCGGGCCGCTGTCCGCGCCAGCGCCGGCGATCGCGCCATCCGTTTTTCGCTCGGATCCACGCATCCCCACTCCCTATAGTCAACAGGCCAGCGCGGGTACTGAATACTTGCTCGCGAAGAATCTCACCGTGCGCGGTGACTACTTGTATGTTCACGGGCTCAAATCACCTCGGACCATCAACATAAATCTGTTGCCGCCAGTTGTCCTCACGCCTGCAAATGCACCTATCCTCGGCATTCCAAATCCGACGCCCCAACAGATCGGGCGCGAGGTGTTTGCCCCAGGTCGAGCAATTCCGCAGTTTGACGACATCTATCAGCTAGAGAATTCCGCAGGGTCAACCTACAACGGCGGGGCACTGACACTCAGCCGCCGAATGAACGCGGAACTCGAGTTCTCCGCCAGCTACACACTTTCAAAAACATTCGACAATGCTTCCGACTACGACGAACAGCCGCAAAACCCTTTTGATCTACGGGTCGAAAATGCCATTTCCCGGCAACACCAACAGCAACGTTTCGTGTTCAACGCATTGTGGGACCTGCCCATCGGTGATGAAGAGGAAAACAGCGGGAAGTCAGAGGAAAACGAGGGATGGCCCACTAAAACATTCAGTCATATTGAAGTAGCTCCGATTCTGACACTGGAAAGTGGCCGGCCGGTGAATCCGTTGACGGGCCTCGACTCGAGTCGGAATCACGCTTTTCCTCATTCGGCACGGCCGCTCGCCCTCGGCAGAAACTCTCTCAAGACATCCGTACTATTCACTACGGATTTGCGCGTTCTTAAGTACTTCCCATTCGGCGGGGCGAAACGTCTCGACGTGGTAGCGGAATTCTTCAACTTGTTTAACCGCGCCAACGTCTCCGAGATCAATCCGGTCTTCGGCTCAGGTGTGAAGCCCTTAGCCGGATTTAAGCGACCGCTTGCCGGAACCGGTGCGCGCCAGATTCAGTTCTCTTTGGATTTTGAATTCTGAGCACTCGGCCGGAGCTAGAGTCGTGAAAGTGCAACCTTTCAAAGGAGCTTCAAAAATGATCCCGAGTGCTGCACGGACAAACGTTTTTGCACGCTTTAGATATTTCCTTTTACTTTCAGGCACCTTAATTTGCGCCCCAATTCCCGGCCTCGCTCAGACCTCTGAGCAATCCGGCGAGCAAACTCAAAAACTGCAGCCGGCCTCGGACGCAGCCTTACCTGCAACTCCGGCCTCGGAGGACTCCCAGCAATCATCTGCGCAACCCACAATCTGCGGACCCGCGCATCTTGGACGGTGTTTGAAGGACATTGCGAAGGACCAAGCGGGGATTTGGACAAGTCCGCTACGAATTCGGTCCAGAGATCTGTTTTGGCTGGCGCCGTTCGCGGGCGCGACCGCCGTTGCGATCCACTACGATGCCAGGGCGCAGGAAGAACTGGGTATCGATCAGACCAGAATTGACACTAGCAACGCCATCTCACAGCTAGGAGCTACCTATACAGTTCTCGGTGAAGCCGGCGCTCTCTATGCCATCGGTCGTTTCACGCACAACGACCATCTTGCGGAAACGGGCCGCTTGGGAGCAGAAGCAATAATCGACGCGACTTTGGTTTCGGAAGGATTAAAGCTCGCAACTAACCGAGAGCGACCGGATGAGGGAAACGGCACCGGAGGATTCTGGCCACACGGAACGCGGAGCTTCTCGGATAGCTTTCCATCGGGCCACGCGATAGAAAGTTGGGCGTTCGCACGCGTAATAGCGTCCGAGTATCCCAACAAACTCACCCAGGTCGGCGTCTACGCTTTTGCGACCGCAATAAGCATATCCCGAGTTACTTCGAGGCGACATTTCCCTTCGGACGCTCTTGTGGGCAGCGTCCTTGGCTATTTGATCGGCGGCTATGTGGTGCGACATCACGCAGCGGAATACGTTGATTCAGGCTTTTCTTTTATCCCCGTGGTGGACGTCCAAACCCAGACTTACGGGGCCAGCATCGAGTTACATCCCGGCCAGGTACGCATGCCGAATCTTCGTCGCTTCGCGATCCGGACACATCCGAACTGACCACGTTCTTCCCAGCCCCTGAAATTTCATTACCGCGGCAGGCAGCTGCCGGGTGTCAATTGTCGGTCAGTGCCGGGGAGTTATCTACCGTCACCTTGTTGCGCGGGTCGGGGACGTGGATCGTCGTTTCGACCACGTTCGTGTATCTATTTCTTCCCTCTTGGAAGGACCCTGCCGCGTTGATCTCGACGTGGACGATATAGTCGCCCGCCGGCACGCCGGTGATGTCAATCCATTGCCCGCTAAGTTGCTTGAAATACCAGTCCGCCCAGCCGGTGGTAATCCCTTGGAATTGGCAAGTGTAGCCGCTGCTCTTGTTGTCATTCGTGTATTTCAGCAGATCTTCCAGGCAGAACGCCTGCTTGTGCCCCACCGCTGCTACCGTACGGTCAAGGTTCAGGAGTTCGTAATTGGAGAAGCCGGAGATGTGGTAGTGGTTGTGACACGGAGAGAAAACGAAAAGTCCTTGCTGCACGTACGGATTGGATGGATCGGTGGGGCTTCCTATGACCAAGTCACCGTCCCCTCCATTGATTAGCACGGTGTCAAATCGCAAGAGCCGCCGATAGCCCGTACCACCGACAGAACCCTCCACAAGCTCGCAGCTCGAGGAATCGAAGAAGCGATCCACGATTTCCATTTGCGAAACAAAGCGTTTGGGATCCGGGGTCAAGTCTGGAAGGCCGGCATTCTTGTACACGGGGAACAGGCGAGAGATATCGGTGCGCTGCGCCAACGCGAAACTGGCCACAAGAAGCATCAGGACTACCACGCGGTAACCAACGCGTTTCATCATAGAAATTCTCCTTTTCAGTGGATCCGGAGTTGCTGCGATAACTCCAAAGGAAGGTTGCAACCAAGGCGGCTCGAGCATAGTCGCAAGAACCGG
>Ga0137398_10000239_pt1 | contig 18036 bp, 13 predicted proteins | sample czorhiz216metaG_FD_106659 | JGI IMG/M metagenome (GOLD analysis project Ga0137398, IMG submission 106659) | Vadose zone soil microbial communities from Angelo Coast Range Reserve, California, USA - czorhiz2.16 metaG | ecosystem: Environmental > Terrestrial > Soil > Vadose zone | place: USA...
AGACAACGGGCTGCTGCTTCACGGCAGCCAGGGCAACCTGGTCTCGGGCGTGAAGACGCGGCTCTCCGACACTTCCAGTGTCTACGTCGAGGAGCGTTACCAGAATGGCGGGTCCCTGAGCGGACTCACTCACACCACCGGAATCAACCTCACGACGAAAGAGCACTGGAATTTCGGCGGCAACGGGGAGTTCGGCAAGCTACGCGACTCGCAAACCGGTGCCGAGACCGATCGCAAGGCGGCCGGTATCCGCATGGGCTACGGCGTGACTAAGATGCAGTTCTCGAGCGCGATCGAGTATCGCCGGGATAACGCGGAACAACTCGACCTGACGCATACCGAAACGACTACACGGCTGTTTCGTAACAATTTCAAGTTCCAACTTACGCCCGACTGGCGCCTTATCGGCAAGCTGGACCACTCAGTTAGTGATAGCTCGCTCGGCGAGTTCTATGCCGGCGGCTACACCGAGGCCGTGGTCGGCTATGCGTATCGTCCGGTGAGGAACGACCGGCTCAACGCCCTGGTCAAGTACACGTACTTCTATAATGTCCCGACCACAGGTCAGGTGGGAGTGCAGAACGCCGCGGCCGAGTTCCTTCAGAAGAGCCACATCGCGGCGGTCGATCTAACTTACGACCTCACGGCGAATTGGTCCGTCGGAGGCAAGTACGCCTACCGCATGGGAGAGGAAAGCCTGGATCGCGTGCACCCGAACTTCTTCGACAACCCCGCGCAGCTCGCGGTCTTGCGCGTGGACCGGCGGTTCTTCAAGGTGTGGGACACCCTGGCGGAGGTGCGAACGCTTTACCTACCGGATATAGGTCAACGCCGCAGCGGCGCGCTGGCCGCGATCTATCATCGCATTGGCAACAACCTGAAGGCTGGCGTGGGCTACAACTTCACCAACTTCTCCGACGAGCTGACCGACCTGAAGTACAACCACAAAGGCGTATTCCTCAATCTCATCGGGACTATGTGACGCCCGCGTGGCTTCGCTGCCAAAAACCCTTCCTTACCGTTGCCCGCAAATAGCTGATTCTATGGGGTTGAGATTTGCGCATGTCGCTGCCCACAAACAGATGTTTCTCAAACGGGCGGTCGATAGAATGACGGGCCCTAGAACCAGGTGCTTAGGATGGCCACTGTCAGCAGGTTTTTCGAACGGCACAAATTTCCGTTATCTTAGCTGAGCGGAGTCAATCCGGGGTGGTGCAGCCTCACGGTTCACATATGGCATGTCCGTTGCGTTAAAGCCAAACCAGGCATAAACATCAGAGAGCAAGCGATATGCCATGACACCAGGGTCAGCGGTGGCGGGTTCCACTTCGATTTCAAAGTGCTGCCCCGGCGCTCCGCCTGGGGCGCTGCGTCGATCATCGTTCATATTAATATCGTTAGGTCGGTAAGGATTTAGACTACAAGGTCTTCCATTAGTGGTCATATCAGAGAGCATGGCACGAATCTTGAATCTCTCCGGAACAGGAATACCATTTCCGTACACCTTCAAGGACCAGTCGCAAAATAGGTAGATGGTCTCTGCTAGTGCAAGGTTATTAATCCGCAAGCCGGTTTCTGGGGCTGAGCGCATGCCCCAACACAAGTGCCAATCATCTCCCGAGACCACGCATATGAGTGGTCCGTCTCGCCAAACTTCAAGTATTTTGTGCTCGGGAATTAGGCACCTTCGCAGTTGGCCCTCGACTATGGTTGATAGTCTCCTCGTTGCGAAGTCGAACCCCGCATCTCGAAGACGGGGCGGCTGTTCGAGAAGTCGAACCACAGGTACCTCATGTGATTCAAAGAGATTGGGAAAATCGATAGGCTGCAAGGGCCACGCCGCAAGCGAGAAGGCAGGTTTTCCCTCATAGCCGACTTCCCTCCGCGCACGCTGAACGCGCCTGAATACTGTCTCTGCCGTAAAAGCTGGCTGTTGGGGCGTTTGGCGTGCAGACAGCTTGCCGACCATCTCTTCGATATTTCCCAAGCGGGTGTCCAGTTCCAAGAACCGTCTACCATCCTTCAGCCGATTTCTCAATTCGCCGGGCTTCATGGGGCTTACGTTGTCGCGTGTACGTTCGAAGAAACCAATGTAGGAACCGAGGACTCGTCCGGAACCTTCAACAATTCTGGTTACCACATAGGGCCGTTCGCGGCTGGCCTCTTGCGGCACAAGGATTGATGCAATTCCCTCATCGCGATTTGCCGAGCTTGCGTTCCATACAAACCGCACTCCTGGTATCGAAGGTACAACCCACTCTGAAAGCACACTCTGGTATTGACTGAATTCGAGACGAGCTTGTGTAAAGCATCCCACGCGCCGAATAATGTCCCCTTGATGTGATGGCTCCTGTTCGGTTTGAACTCCAATCAAAATGATTCCGCCGTCAGCATTGGCAAGGGCCGAGACATCCTTCGCCAACTCCATCTTCTCGCGGTCTTGATCCAGGTTGTACGGAAAAGACTTGCATTCCAGGTGGTCGTCCTCCAAGACGCCAAGCAGTTGTGTGAAATCACCCGATTGGAGAATGGCGAGCACTTCGCCCAAACCGATGAATCGCGGCATTACGTTTAGTCCCTCTCAATAATTGTTAGATGGACGTCGGTGCAGTACTAGCTTGCCTCATATCCGAGGCGCTCTATCAATTTCACCACAATGTTATCAACTAGCTTCGCGCGCTTCGCATCAGACTCTACTATCAACTGTCGAACTGATCTGTCGGTGATTTCCCGAGATGCCAACGTACCGAGCGAGAACTCGCTCACTAGTTCCATCCACCTCGCTCGCGGGTTCTCTTGCCGCAGCTTGTACAGGATGCGATCATCGACCTTCAAACAATCATTTAGGAAGTACGTCCACCTTTCCTTCGAGACTCTCTTTAGAATCGAATTGGCGCATCGCTGAGCCTCATAGGAAATTCCGTATTGGTTGCCGAGCTCGTTAAAGATCAAATCGCCGATCGCGCTGCCACGCTGCAGCGGGCTCTCCACGATGGCGTCGTCAAACCCGATGCGGGCAAGCCCCGCCTTCACTTCCGTAGTTCCCTAAACTTCTCAAAGCGGCACCCGTTCGCGGCCCTGCCGACCTGTCCCTGTGGGAATGCGCGTCGCCGCCTGAGCGCGATCAAAGACGGCACAGCCAGCATTCCGGAAGTTCCGAGGCAAACGATGCCTAAAAGAGATCGTACCCACGCCTCGCGAGCTGAAGCGCGATCCGCTACTGCAGAGATCGTGTAGTCGACGCGGACCTAACCATCAGCTGACTGCCGTATGGCCGGATTAGCCCGCAACAGGTATAACCAGAGTAAAACTAAGGGCACCGCTTGTTTGTTCAGCAATAATAAATCATCAATTATAAGGAGAAAGTGGCGCGCCCGGAGGGACTCGAACCCCCGACCCTCTGCTTCGAAGGCAGACGCTCTATCCAGCTGAGCTACGGGCGCAACCGCTTTCATTCAACGTCACTTGCGCTGCAATTGCAACCTCACACCATCTCAGCTTCGTCCAGCTCGCTTCAGAGCAGAGAGCCTGACGTCGGCAGTCGCCCAGTGTGGCTGGAATAGTAAGCGGTTGAAGGTCGGGTACGTGAACAAGGCAGGTCAGGTAGTAGTGCCTCTATAACGCGAATGCGGTTCAGAGTTCACGGATGGAGTCGCGCTCGTGTCCGACAGCAGGGATTATAAAAAAGATCGACTCCAGCGGTCGGACGCCATGTCGTCCTGCGGGTGAGGCTTCACCGCACCCCGTTCTGCTCTGCCATTTTGTTCGCGGTCCTCCGCGTACCAGTCTTCGACGTCGCGCCCGCTTCTCAAGGAACTGATCGCGTTGCCCACGCAACCTGCTTTGGCCCAATTCGCTTCGGAGCAGGAAGGCTGACGTCGAGCGCGTTGACACACCCGCATGCGTCCGCTACGCTTTTTAGTTTGCACTGCGGGCGTTTTGCTCACCTTGCAAAGAAGGCTCGAGCCCGAGGGCCTGAGCGACACGACGGACTGACTTCCCAAATGGCTGAAGAAAAACTTCCTACGCGCGCACAGGATTTCTCCGAGTGGTACAACCAACTGGTCTTGAAGGCGCAGTTGGCCGACTATGCGCCGGTGCGCGGTTGCATGATTGTGCGCCCCTACGGTTGGGCGCTGTGGGAGAACATACAGCAAGCGCTGGACCGGCGCTTCAAAGCGACGGGGCACCAGAACGTGGCGTTTCCTCTGCTCATTCCGCGGAGCTTCATCGATAAAGAAAAGCACCACGTCGAGGGATTTTCGCCGGAGCTGGCCGTGGTGACGATCGGCGGTGGAGAAGAACTGGCGGAGCCGCTGGTCATACGACCGACTTCGGAAACGATTATCGGACACATGTGGGCGAAATGGATTCAGTCCTATCGCGACTTGCCAGTATTGATGAACCAGTGGAACAGCGTGGTGCGCTGGGAGCTGCGCACCAAGCTTTTTTTGCGCACGCTCGAATTTTTCTGGCAAGAAGGTCACACGGCGCACGCCACGAGGGAAGAAGCGGAGGCGGAGACGCGGCAGATGCTGGACATCTACGCGGATTTCGCCGTCAACGACGCGGCGATTCCGGTGATTCCCGGAAGGAAGTCCGACGCCGAGAAATTTGCGGGCGCCGACGTCACCTATTCGATCGAAGCCATGATGGGCGACGGTAAGGCGCTGCAGTCCGGGACATCGCACTTCCTGGGCCAAAATTTTGCGCAAGCCTTCGAAGTGAGGTACCTCGATCAGAGCGGACAGTTGCAGCATTGCTGGACGACGTCCTGGGGGCTCTCAACGCGCGTGGTGGGCGCGATCATCATGGTGCACGGAGATGATCAGGGTTTGGTGCTGCCGCCTAAGCTGGCGCCCTATCAGGTGGTGATCGTCCCTATCCACAAGACGGATGAAGAAAAATCCGTGGTCATGGAGACCGCGCGCAAGCTGAAAGCGGAGCTGCTGAAGGCCAACGTTCGCGTGACCCTGGATGAGCGGGAAGGCCAAAGTCCCGGATGGAAATTCAACGATTGGGAGATGCGCGGCGTGCCGCTGCGCGTGGAGTTGGGACCGAAGGACGTCGCCAAGCAGGCAGCCGTGCTGGCGCGTCGCGATCGCCCCGGCAGAGAAGGGAAGATCAGCGCCTCCCTTGCCGATCTGCCCAGCACGATCGAGAAATTACTCGTCGAGATTCAGCAGGTGCTGCACGATAAAGCGCTGGCGTTTCGCAAAGCCAACACCCACGATGCAAAGACCTATGAGGACCTGAAAAAAGCTGTGGAGACCGGCTTTGCGTTTTCGTTCTGGTGCGGCAGCGCTGAGTGTGAAGCCAAAATCAAGGAGGAAACGCGCGCGACCATGCGGTGCATCCCGTTGGAGCAATCCGGCAGCACCGGCGCGTGTATCTGTTGCCGCAATCCGGCGCCCGAGCGGGCCATTTTTGCGCGCGCCTACTGAAATCTAAAGGCATTGCTTCCCTTCAGTTAGCTCCGCTGTTGCTTGCAAAGAACACCTCACAACGTCGACCCTCGACAGTCCCGCTCGCGGGTGTTAGCGTGAAAAATACGGACGCTGCGGACATTTTTTGCGGTCACTGTAACTACGGCTGGCGTGGAGAGACCCTCTGGTGTATCGGAACTATATAAGCCGCAAGACCCGTCGCGGGCAGCGCGGAGCCGGCAAGCTCAAAGCCATTATATGGACGGCGCTCTTGGTATTTCTCGCCTACGCCGCATTCAAAATCATGCCCATCTACATCGCCGAATACCAGCTCGCCGACAAAATACAGGAGGAGGCGCGATTCGCGATTGTGAATCACTACTCGGAAGAGCAGATTCGCGATGCCGTGTATAAGGTTGTCCAAGACCTGGACATTCCCGTCGCACGCGACCAGATCAAGGTCCTTTCTTCGTCGCAACTGGTGCAAATTTCGCTGGACTACACCGTTCCCGTCGATCTCATTGTTTACCGCGTGGACTTGCACTTTACGCCTTCCGGCCAGAATCGCTCCCTTATTTAGGTTCGCCCTCCATGGGTTCTCGCATTCACCTCAGAGTTCTGCACGCCTTTGCGCCGAATGGGCGTAAAAGTAACTTCGCGCGGCGCATTGCCGTCTTTCTTAGTGCGCGTATTTGCGAGACAATGAAAGTTCAGCCCTCGGGAGCCCTAGCGTGCGCATTCGTGTCCTAAAAGGTTTCTGGACCTCCGGTTTCGGCCTCACGGTTCTCGGCGTCGTCTTCGCTATTTTCTTGACCACCCTCAGTCTCTTTGCCTATTTCTACGTCAAGTACTCGCGGATGATCGACGCGCGGCTTTCCGGCCACGTGCTGCAGAACACCACGCAAATTTTCTCCGCCCCCGAGCACATTTCTGTCGGCCAGGCCATCAGCCCCGCAGAATTGATCACCTACCTGCAGCGCGCCGGATATCGCGTCGATGCCGATCCCAACGAGCTCGGCCAGTACACCGCGCAGCGCAATTCCGTCGACATTCGTCCGTCCAAACTTTCCTATTTTGCGGGCGGCAATGCCCTCGACGTGCAGTTTACCGGCAACACTATTCGCTCCATCCGCCCGCTCGGTGGCGGCACCGCGTCCGATTCTGCGGAAATCGAGCCGGAGCTGATCACCAATCTTTTCGACAGCGCCCGCGAAAAGCGCCGCCCGGTGCGCTACGACGATCTTCCGCCTATGCTCGTGCATGCCATTCTCTCCGCGGAAGACAAGCGCTTCTTTGAGCACGGTGGATTTGATTTTGTGCGCATCGTTGGCGCGGCGTGGGCCGATTTGCGCCATACCAGCAGCCACTTTCAGGGCGCTAGCACCATCACTATGCAGGTGGCACGTACCTTTTTCTTTAGCAACGAGCGAACCTGGCGCCGCAAAGTCGCAGAAGCGATGGTTTCTCTCGAACTCGAACAGCGCTTTTCCAAGCAACAGATTTTCGAGCTTTACGCCAATGAAGTGTATCTCGGCAATCGCGGCAGTTTCGGGATCCGCGGATTTTCCCAGGCCAGCGTGGCCTATTTCGGCAAGGATTTGCGCGAACTGACGCTTGGAGAGTGTGCCTACCTCGCGGGAATCATTCGCGCTCCCAACTACTATTCCGCGGCGGATCGTCATCCGGAGCGGGGCGGGCAAGCGCGCGACCGTGTGCTCGGGCAGATGCTGGAGAACAAATACATCAACGACGTCGATATGCAAGATGCCAAGCGCGCTCCGCTAAAAATTGTCCGCGCATCGGTGTCCGGCAGCGAGGCACCTTACTTTGTCGACATGGTGAAAGATCATCTGCTCGACAAATACTCCGAGAATCAGTTGCTCAGCGAAAATTTCCGCGTCTACACCACTCTTGACCCCGCGCTGCAGCGCGACGCTGCGGCCGCCATCGAAACGGGCATGAAGAACGTCGACTTGCTGCTGGCAAAAAAGTACGCGCGCTGGCGCAAGGAGCTGGATAGGAAAGGAAACAGCGACGCTGCCATTCCGCAAGTGCAAGGTGCTCTCGTCGCTCTCGATCCGCGCACCGGAGAGATCAAGGCGGTCATCGGCGGCCGGGACTACGGTCAGAGCCAGCTCAATCACGCCCTGGCGCACCGTCAGCCGGGATCCGTATTCAAGCCCTTTGTTTACGCCGCCGCTTTTGACAGCGCCGTCGATGGCGTGCAGCCGATCGTTACCCCCGCAACCACCATCGACGACGAGCCCACTACCTTTGAGTACGATGGTGTTGATTACACGCCCAACAATTTCGGCGAAAGATTCCTGGGTCGCGTCACCGCCCGCGACGCGCTCACCAATTCCCTGAACGTGGCTACCGTAAAAGTAGCGGAAATGATCGGGTACGGCCGCGTGGTGCAAGTCGCGAGGCAAATGGGGCTCGGAAGCAACATTCGCGCAACTCCCGCGGTGGCTCTGGGCGCCTACGAAATGACGCCGGTGGATGTCGCCGCGGGCTACACCTCCTTCGCCAACGGTGGCACGCGCGCCGAACCGCAATTTATCCGCAATGTCATCGGCGCCGGCGGCGAGACTTTGGAGAAGGTCACACCGCAGACGCATCTCGCTCTCGATCCGCGCGTCGCCTATCTCGTCACCAGCGTGCTTAAGGACGTCCTCAATCATGGTACCGGCGCTGGAGTTCGCGCTCGAGGTTTCACTCTGCCCGCTGCCGGGAAAACCGGTACGTCTCGCGATGGGTGGTTCGCCGGTTTCACTTCCAATTTGATTTGCGTGGTTTGGATTGGTTTCGACGACAATCGCGACCTGGGCCTTCCCGGTGGTTCCACGGCTGCGCCAATTTGGGCTGACTTCATGATTCGCGCCACCGCCCTACCGGTGTATCGCGACGCTCGTGATTTTGATCCGCCGCAAGGGGTACAATCGGTGCTCATCGATCCGGAGTCGCTGCAGTTGGCGACCTCGAACTGCCCGACGACGCGCACCGAAGTATATGTCGCGGGATCCGCGCCCACGCAATATTGCGAAATTCATGGCGGTCACAATGTTTTCTCGTCGACCGGCTCCTGGCTCTCGCACGTTTTTGGCGGAGGCCAGCCCAAGGAGCCGCCGAAGGACGCGGACGGCAAACCGCTGCCCTACGACCCCAACCGCCCGCCGAACGCTACCGGACAGGGACAGCCGCAGGTAGAGCAGAAAGACGCTAAAGACAACGAAGACGAAAAGAAAAAGAATCCCTTGAAGAGGATTTTTGGTATCTTTGGAGGCAAGAAGAAAGACTCCGACAAGCCGAAGTCTGACGACACACCGAAGCCGGACGCGGCCAAGCCGGACAACAAAGGAGACTCGCCATGATCTCATTGCGATTGGCGGTGCCCGTTAGTATTCTCCTCGTGACTCTGACCGCTCCCACCATTGGCCAGACCAGCGATGATACCCGCAAAGAAGCTGCTTTCCCGATGCAGGCTCCCTCTCAGGTTTCTGCTGCGCGAACGACTCCCGCGGATGCCAAACTGACTCCCGAAGAGGTTGCCGATCTCTATATGGCGCGCAAGCAGTACCGCGAGGCCTCCGAAGAATACAAGCGTTTGACGGACCAGAATCCCAGGAACGCCGTGTATCTCAACAAATTGGGAATCGCGCTACACCAGCAGACGGCCCTCGGTTTAGCCCTCAAGTATTACCAGCGCGCCGTAAAGGTCGACCCCACGTATGCGGACGCCGAGAATAACATCGGCACCATCTGGTACCAGCGCAAGCGCTATGGCAAGGCCATTCGCGCCTATCAAAAGGCCATCAAGATGCGCGACGACATGCCCGTGCTGTACAGCAATCTTGGCTACGCTTATTTCAGCGACGGGAAATATGAAGAATCCATCGCAGCGTTTCGCGTGGCCCTAGCCAAGGATCCGCAATTCTTCGAGCGCGGCGCTTCTCGAAATGGTTCGGTCCTGCAAGATCGTTCGGTTTTGGACCGCGGGCGCTTTTACTTCCTGTTGGCGAAATCGTTCGCGGAATCGGGCAACCTCGAGCGTTGCGTGCTGTATTTGCGCAAAGCCAAGGAAGAGGGTTACGCATCCATAGTCGACGTGAAAAACGACCCGGCATTTGCAGCCGTCCTCAAGGATCCCGTGGTCGTTGAGATGCTTGCTCCGAAACCCGTGGAGTCCGCGCAGCCCTGAGCAGTAGTTTTTTTCTCTAAAAATCGCGCGCCAGCCCTGCTGCGGGATCTCTTTACGCGGGCGGTGAGGCAACCTGCGTGAACTTACCCTTGGGGTCGTGGGAATTCTCTAGGGCTGCGTGGCCATCGAGCAATCTGATGAACGCTGTAGAAAGACACGCTCGGGAAGTATCCACAAGGTTAGCAGGCGCGGTTCCGTCGGCGGCCAGAAGCAGTCACCGTTCATTGCCGCGGAAGGTATCGGCCTGGCGAGTTGCCAGAGGTTAACTAACTATCTCAGGCTCCCAATTCCGCCGTCAGCGTCTGTTACAATGCAGTGGCATGAGCCGCGATTTGTGCCGTCTGCGCGCACTGATTCTCTGCTGCGGGGCGCTCCTTTTTTCCGGGGCAGCGCGCGGGGCACACGAGCAGGGTGCCGACCGCGCGGGTAGCAGTGGGCCTGCGCAGGGCATCTATCTTGTTTTTCCCTTTCAAAATGCGGGAGCCTCCCCGCGCTTGGATTGGCTGAGCGAGGGACTCGAAGAACTCACCATTCAATATCTCTCCGCGGCAGGGCAGCAGGTCTACTCCCACGCCGGGCGAGCCGCCGAGCTCGAGCGCAATGGCCTGCCGTTTTCCGCCAAGCTAAGTCGCGCCAGCATGTTGCGCATCGCGCAAGACTTGGACGCCGACTTTGTAATATTTGGGTCGTTCACTTCGGATGGGAAGGCCCTGATTGTCGAGTCGCGTGTTCTGCGCCTCGATCCGCTCGGCTTGCTTCCCGTGGTGCGCGAAAGCGGCCCCCTCGAATCCTTAATGGAGCTTCACGGAAAAGTAGTTTGGCGATTGCTCTCCGGAAATGATCATCCCTATCGATTTTCCCTCGCCGAATTTTCCAGAGCCCAGCGCCCGTTGCGTCTCGATGCCTTTGAGCATTACATTCGCGGTCTCCAAGGCAATGAAGACGAGGCCAAGCTGCGTGAATTGCGCGAGGCTTCACGACTAGAACCGAATTGGCCGGATCCGTACTTTGCTCTCGCGGAAACCTACTTGACGCGCAACGACTGCAATACGGCGATGCCTTTTTTGGCGCATGTGCCAAAAACGCATGAACGCTACGTCGAAGCTGTTTTCTCCACGGGCGCTTGCCGTCTGCAGTTGAATCAGCCGGATCGCGCCGAAGAAGTGTTCACGTCGCTCCAGAACACCCTGGGGGGCAGCAAAGGCGAGCACGCCGGCGTCTCCGGCGGAGACTTGCCGGAAATTCTCAACAATCTCGCTATGGCGCGAGCGCTGCAGGGGAAAACTTCCGCCGCCGAAACCGATCTTAAGCGTGCCGCCGATCTCGATCCCGATGAAGACGACTATCCTTTCAATCTTGGCTTGCTTGCCTTGCGCGCCGATGATTTCGCCGCAGCCGCCGAGTACTTCCGGGAAGCCTCCGAACGCCGTCCGGAAAATCCCGAAGACCGCGCCCTTTTGATTCTCGCGCTGGAAAAAGCCGGCAAGAAACCGGAAGCCGATCAGGAGCGCGAAACCGCCACCGAGGCATTTGGCCCGAACGCTCTGCCTGTCGTGCATCTAGAACCGAAAAGCGACGTTTTGCAGCGGCTCTCACGTATCAAGACCGAACTAGACGCCACCGCGCTGAGGCTCGAAATCGCTTCCCCGGAACCTCGCACCGACTTCGCCGCAGATAACGGAGCGGTGGATACTACTGCCTCACACGTCCGGCGCGGACGTCAAGAGCTCAACGCTGGACACCTGGACCTCGCCGAGACGGAATTCCGCAGCGCCTTGCGCGCGGTGCCCGCGAACGCCGCGGCGCATCGTGGCTTGGCGGACATTGCGCATCGCCGCGGCAAGCTGGACGACACCGTGAAGGAGCTGCAAGCCTCCCTGCAGGCTCGCGACTCCGCGGTCACGCGCACGATGCTGGCCAGGGTGTACCTTGAGCAGAAGAAAACTGATCTGGCGCGTGCCGAGGTCCAGCGCGCCTTGCAGCTTGCGCCCAGGTATTCCGAAGCCAAACAATTGCTTGAGCACCTGCAAAAGCCCAACGCGGGTGCGCCATGATGCTCAGACCACCCGTGTGGGTCGCTCTCTCGGCCTTCGCGCTCTTTTCCTTTTTTCCAGCCGTCTCCGCCGACGAACATGCTTCGACGCCCGTGGTCCTCAACTTGAATCTTCACGGTGTCGTCGAACCCATTCTCGCCACGTATATTGAAGAAGGTATCGCGGACGCTGAGCGACGCCAGGCCTCCCTGATCCTTATCACGATGGACACACCCGGCGGTCTGAGCGACTCCATGCAGGACATCATCAAGCGCATCCTGGCGTCACGTGTTCCTGTCTCGGTGTATATCACGCCGACGGGCGCTCGCGGCGCTTCCGCCGGCTTTTTCATCCTTCTCTCCGCGGATATTGCCGCCATGGCTCCCGGCACCCATACCGGCGCCGCTTCGCCGGTCATCTCTATCGGTGGGTTTCAGTTGCAAGTCGACGAAACCATGAAGCGGAAAATTCTCAATGACGCCTTGGCTTTCTTGCGCAGCTACGCCGAAAAGCGCGGACGCAACACCACGCTCGCGGAAACCGCGGTTACCGATGCCAAGGCGTTCACCGACAAAGAAGCCCTGGACGGCAAGCTGATCGACCTCGTCGCTCCTACGACGGACGACCTGCTGCGCCAGCTCGACGGCCGTCAAATCACGCGCTTCGACGGCGCCAAGACAAAGCTTTCGCTTTCCGGCGCCAAGCTTACGGCTTTTGAATTGTCCGGCCGGCAAAAGTTTCTTGCGCGTATCGTCGAGCCTGACGTCTTTTTCGTCCTGCTGATCATCGGCGTGCTCGGTCTCTACACCGAGTTCACTCACCCGGGCGTGATTGCCCCCGGGGTCCTCGGCGGTATCTGTGCCGTGCTCGCGCTGTACGCCATGCACATTCTTCCCGTCAACATCGCCGGTGTGCTGCTCATCTTTCTAGCGGTGGCACTCTTTATTTTGGAGGCGAAATACTCCAGTCACGGTGTGCTTCTTGCCGGCGGTGTTGTTTCTATGCTGCTCGGCGCCATGTTTCTGATTCGCTCGCCGTTGACCGCGGGCGGCGTCAGCTTGAACGTGGCCCTTGCCGTCACTCTGCCCTTTGCCGTGCTCTGCGTGGTTCTGATGCGCCTCGTCCTGCGCTCGCGTAAGTGGAAGCGCACCACCGGTCGCGAGGAGATGATCGGCTCGCAAGGCGTGGTCGTTGCGCCCGTGGGTGACGGCGCCGAGGGTATGATCCGTGTTCACGGAGAATTATGGCGCGCGTTTTCCAGCGCGCCTCTTTCGGAAGGCAAGTCCGTTCGGGTCGTGCGCATCGAGGGTCTCAAGCTCTACGTAGAACCAGTGTAGGGGCGCGATAAATCGCGCCCCAGTGTTGTTAAGAAGTTTCGACCGAGGGTAGTGAGTGCAATGGGCGTTTTTGTCGGGAGCGCAAGGGAGGGCACATGTTCGAGTTCTTCGGTGTAGGCACGCTGGTCGTCGTCGGCTTCGTGCTGATCTGGATCTGGAATTCTCTGTACATCATCAAGGAATGGGAGCGCGGCGTGGTCCTGCGTCTCGGTCGCATGTTGCCGGAAGCCAAGGGCGCCGGAGTGAATATCGTCATTTGGCCCATCGAGGTACTTACGCGCATGAGCATGCGCATCGAAACGCTCGACGTCCCGCCGCAGGACATCATCACCCGCGACAACATCTCCGTGAAAGTAAACGCCGTCTGCTATTTCCGTATTGTCGACGCCAATCTTGCGCTTTCCCAAGTGCAGAATTATCAGTACGCTACCTCGCAGCTCGCGCAGACCACCATCCGCAGCGTCGTCGGCCAGTTCGAACTCGACGAAATTCTCGCCCAGCGAGACAAAGTCAACGCCAAGCTTCAGGTCATTCTCGACACCGAAACCGAGCCATGGGGCATCAAGGTCAGCAAAGTCGAAGTCAAGCAAGTCGACATTCCCGAGCAGATGCAGCGCGCCATCGCTCGCCAGGCTGAAGCTGAGCGCGAACGCCGCGCCAAGATCATTCACGCCGACGGCGAGTTCGAGGCCGCCGCTAAACTCGCCGAAGCCGCCCGGGTCCTGGAAACGCAGCGCTCCGCCATCCAACTCCGTTATCTCCAGACCCTTACTGAAATAGGTGTAGAGAAGAACACAACAGTTGTGTTTCCCCTGCCCATCGATATCATTAACAGTTGGGTGCAATCGTTAGGGGGGCAGCAAAAGTAAAAATGGCATCGGGCGGAAGACGCGGCGCCGGTGATCGCGTGCTGGAAGGCAGGCACGTCATCGGTTTATTTATGTTGATGCTGCTGTTCTCCGGCGTTTTCTTCACGCTGGGTTACGTGATGGGCCGCAATCAATATGACGGCCAGGTGCGCGCCGCTTCAAATCCGCGCACGCTCCTTCCCGCTCCCGTCCCGCTCAAACCGGATCGAACCGACTCTGCCGCCAAGCATGCGAATGATGCGCGTCGCGATTCCGATCCCTCGACGGACACCAGCACGCAACCCAATTCCGACTGGAGTTTTTATAACGCGGGGAAATCTTCTGCACCCGACGACAATTTTAAGCCCGCGACCCCATTCCCGCGCGCTATTTCGACGGCTGCGAAAGGCCGGAGCGCAAAATCCTCCACTGTCCCCGCCATTCCTGCCGGCTCCTACACTTTGCAAGTAGCCGCCCTGCGCCGCGAATCCGACGCTCTGACCCTCGCGGCTCATCTGCAAAAGAAAAAATTCCCCGCCTTCGTGGCTGCACCTCAGGCCGACAAATATTACCGCGTGCAGGTCGGCCCGTATGTCGACCAGAAATCCGCGGACGCCGCAAAGAAGGGTCTCGAGGGCGTCGGCTTCAGAGCCATCGTGAAGCATTGATGCCGTTGCGGAAGTGGATTCCCCCTCACCTTCGTCCTGCTTTTGGAGTAGAAACTCCCGCGGCATTCCGCATTGTCTGTGCCGCCGTTTCAGGATCCGCGCTCTCGCTGTCGTACACCGGATTCTATTTCAGCATTTATTCCTGGCTGTGCATTGGGATCTTGCTGGTTGTCCTCTTAGACGCCCGGCCGCGCGTCGCTTTTGGCTGTGGATTTGTGCACTCCTTGTTCTTCGTGTTGTTCTCCATGCCCTGGATTGCCACCGTGCTCGCCGTTCACGGCGGTCTTTCCTACGCCGGCGGCTGGGCTATTTTGCTCCTTATCGCCTCGGTTTTTGGCGTGGTTACCGGCGGTTTTGCTTTGTGTGTCCAGCGCCTTGCGCAACGTAGCGTCTTGCTCGCGTGCGCCGGCGCTCCGTTTCTTTGGGTTGCTTGGGAATTTGCGTTCGCGCATGTTCCAGAGATCGGTTTTCCATGGAACCTGCTCGGCTATTCCGCTTCTTCGAATCTCGCGCTGCTGCAGCTCACAAAATTCACCGGAATCTGGGGCCTTTCATTTCTGGTGGCCGCGTTCAATGCGCTGCTGGCCTGGACCAGCGTCTTTCCTGGACGTAACATCAGCAAAAGGGCGCTGCCGCTCGCGTCCGCCTCAGCCTTCCTCCTGCTCCTCTCATTTGTGGGACCGCGCTTCGTCGCGTCCGTGCCGTCTCATCATTACGCCCGCGCCGTGCAAGTAAATTTTCCCGAAGCCATGGAATATCCCCCGGACTGGTTCCAGTCGCACCTTCCGGACCTCGAGGAAATCGAGCGGCTGAGTCTAGCGCGCTCCAATCACCAAACCGATCTTCTCGTCTGGCCAGAAGCGCCGGCCCCGTTTTCCTTCGAAGACCCACAATTCGCCCGCCGCGCTTCGCTGCTCGCCATTCACTATCAGCATCCGTTTCTCGCCGGTGTCATCGAGTGGAAGCCGCTCCCGGAATCCTCAGCGGCTAGTGCGCACGCCGTCGCCGCTCCGTACAACAGTGCTATCCTGCTCGACGCCCACGGCCAAAATCCCTTTACCTACGACAAAGTGCATCTTGTCCCTTTCGGTGAGTACGAGCCATTCCCACTGATTCATCGCGTCGCCGCCAGCTTCTCCGACGAAATCGGCGGCTTTCGTAAAGGTACTAAATATTCGGTCGGCCATCTTCCCGGGGGCTCCGCGTTCGGCGCATTCATTTGCTATGAAGCGATTTTCCCCAATGAAGTGCGCCGCTTCGCCGTCAACGGCGCCGACCTCTTCATCAACATCTCCAACGATGGCTGGTTTGGACGTTCCGCCGCGCCTGAGCAACACCTGCGCATGGCCCGCGTGCGCGCCGTAGAAAATCGCCGCTGGCTCCTGCGCGTCACCAATAATGGCTTCACCGTTTCCGTCGACCCCTACGGCCGCATCTTCAGCCCGCTTCCTCCCGACGTGCGCGCCGCCGCCGATCTTCCTTACGACTTTCGCACCGACGAAACCGTTTACACTCGCTTCGGCGACTGGTTCGCTTGGCTCTGCGTTCTCGTTTCCGCTATCCTGTTGGTGTCAACTTTTCGGAAAGGAAACACAGCGCGCGAAGAGCTTCTGATCCCAGTAACCGAAATTCCGCCGTCACTGGTAACGAGCAGCACTTAAACTACTGTTTCTGACGCGCGCCACCATCTCATGATTCTCGAAGATCTCCAGCACCGCTACGAACTCCTCAAGCCGCGCATCGCTATGGTTCGGAGCTATCTTTGACGCCGCGCCACATCGCGAACGCCTGAAATCCCTCGAAGAGCGCGTCGCCCAGGCCGATTTCTGGAATAATCAGGAAGCCGCGCAATCCGTGCTACGCGACCGCAAACGCTCCGAAGATCAAGTCGCCGCCGACGAGAAACTCGCTTCGCTTTCCGGCGACCTTGACACCTACGTTAATCTCGCTCAGGAAGAAACCAACGCTGGGCAGCGCAACGATCTCCTAAAAGAACTCGACCGCGAACTGGCCAACGCCGAAACGTACATCGCCGACCTCGAAACAAAAACGCTGCTCTCTGGCGAAAGCGATCACCTCAATGCCATCATGACCATCAAGCCCGGCGCCGGGGGCACCGAGTCTCAGGACTGGGCTTCCGTCCTTCTCCGCATGTACCTGCGCTGGGCCGAGCGCAAAGGCGTCGCCGCCACGGTCATCGACGAAACTCCCGGCGAAGAAGCCGGCATCAAGAATGCCACTGTCCAGTTCGCGGGAGAAAATGCCTACGGCCTGCTCGCCGGAGAAACCGGCGTGCATCGCCTCGTGCGCATTTCCCCCTTCGACCAGGCCGCGCGCCGCCACACTTCCTTCGCTTCCGTCTTCGTCATTCCCGAAATCGACGACAAGATCGAGGTCAACATTCGTCCCGACGATTTGCGCGTCGATACTTTCCGCTCCGGCGGCAAGGGCGGCCAGAACGTGAACAAAGTGGAAACCGCCGTGCGCATCACGCACATTCCCACCAACATCGTGGTCGGTTGCCAGGCCGAACGCAGCCAGCACAAAAATCGCGAAATCGCCATGAAGATGCTGCGCTCGCGCCTTTACGACCTGGAAATTCAGAAGCGCCAAGCGCACACCGACAAACTTGACGAATCCAAGCTCGACATTTCCTTTGGCAGCCAGATTCGGTCTTACGTCATGCAGCCCTATCGCCAGATCAAGGACCATCGCACCAAGTTCGTCGTCGGCGACGTCGACCGCGTCCTCGACGGCGACCTCGACCCCTTCATGCGCTCCTACCTGATGGCCAAGAAAACCAAAGGCAAGCTCGAAATCCAGCTCGAGGACGACGACACCGCCGCTTGATCGCGGAACGTTTCTGTTCCGTTTCGGCACAGCGCGATCTCTTGATGGCCCCCCAGAGTTCTGCCCAAGAGTTCTAATTGATACAGAATTATTCCGCACGTCCATGGTATACGGAATTGAGAGGTCGCGGCCCGCGATTCCACCGTTGGATATTTTCAAAAGACAGAGCGATGGCACGCTGCTTTGGAAGGGAACCGCGGAAAATCTCGAGGTTGCCAAATTGAGCGTGCGAGTGTTGGCGAATACCTCGCCCGGTCATTACGTGGTTGTCGACCAGGGAACAGGTAGAAAAATTCTCATTACGCTCGAAAGCGTTGAGCAGGCAAAGGGGTAGCAGGCGCTTCCCGACACGGCGATACCTGCTTGCCCGAAACATGAAACTTACATGGTTCCGTTTGTCGGTCTGCTGGCGGCAAATAGTTCGCAAGGAACCGTCGGTTTCCAATGTCCGAATCTCGACTGCGCGGTTGTGTACGTCACCGGCGCACTCGAAGGTCTTTACACGTTGGAAGCGGGCGGCAAGCTGAAGCCATATCTTAAATCCGGGCAGCAGTGAAAAAGTAAGGGCGCAACCGCCGTTAGGCTGTTGCGCCCTTGAAACTGAGCCGTAAAGTTCTTCAAGCTTCTTGGTTCAATCAGGCGACGCAACCGCCGAAGCGTTTGCGCCCTCGAA
>Ga0137398_10000240_pt1 | contig 18021 bp, 10 predicted proteins | sample czorhiz216metaG_FD_106659 | JGI IMG/M metagenome (GOLD analysis project Ga0137398, IMG submission 106659) | Vadose zone soil microbial communities from Angelo Coast Range Reserve, California, USA - czorhiz2.16 metaG | ecosystem: Environmental > Terrestrial > Soil > Vadose zone | place: USA...
AAGCGCGCCTAGCGGTCTGCGCGAGAATCAGAGCAGCATGTGGATCGCCATCGTGCTCCAGCATTCCATAAGCCAGGTTGTTTGACGCTGACGCGTCATCGGGATTAATCGCCAGCGCCGTACGGTAGAGAGGCTCGGCTTGCAGCCAGTTTCCCTTCGATTCGTACATGCTGCCGAGCGCCACGTAAAGTGCCGTGTTGTTTGGGGCAAGGGCAATGGCTTTCCGATAGCTGGCGATGGCTTGATCTGTGTGGTTAAGCGAAGACTGAGTCTGTGCTAGGAGAATAAGCGCGTTGACGTTATCGCTTTTCAAGTCAAGGGATCGCAACAATGACCGTTCGGCCTCTTCAGGTTTCTTACCCTGGAGTTGAGCTTGTGCGCGTAGCAGATGAAGTTCTGCATTGTTGGGGTCGGAATCGATGCGTGTTTGAACAAACCCGAGCGCTTTCCCGGATTCGTTCCGCAGGAGATACAGACTAATCAGGGCCCGGATAGCGTCTACAGAACCAGGTTCCCGATCCAGTGCCTGATGTAAGAGCGCATCGGCCTCACTCCACCGCCTCTGCTGGACACGAAGTTCCCCCAATTTGGTGTAGCCCAACGCACTCTTCGTGGCAAGATCGATCAGGCGTTTGTAGTCTAATTCACCGGCGGCTGTGTCGCCTCTGCTGATTCGGGCAGCCGCATGAAGCAGGTAACCATCGGCCCCGCGCGGCGCGAGCGCTTTGAGTCTGATGCTGATCATTTCGACACGGTTCCAGTCACTCTTCTGGGCGGCGAGCGTCGCCAGCGCTTTCCAACCCTGGATTAGACCTGGTCCTATCTGCACCGCTCTTTCCCATTCCGCTTCGGCTTTCTGGAGTTCGGACTTCTGCTGATAGGCAACCCCGAGAAAGTAGTGTGCGCTGGCATTTGCAGGCGAACTCTTCAGAGCCTGTTGTAGAGAATTGATGGCGCTTTCATACCTCCTAAACTGCATGTCCATTTGCGCAGAGAGCACGAGAGCCCCTGAGTCGTGAGGAGACTCTTTCAAAATCTCCTTGTTCAATCTCGCAGCTTCTTCGATCTGGTGATTGAAAATAAGGAGTTGTATGCGCTCCTCGCGGACTTCCAAGTCGGCCGGGTGTTCCGCGCAGAGTGACGTGAACTCAGCGAGGGCCTTGGTATTCTCACCACGAGCCAGGTAAGAGTATCCGAGCATCTTATACGCTGCTCGATCATCGGCCAATTGTCGTTTGGCATCGGTAAGAACAGTCTCGGCGCGTGCCTCTTGTCCCTGACTCAGGTAAAGATTCGCTAGACCTGCACGCGGCGTTGGATTCTTAGGGGCTAGCGCAATCGCGAGTTGGAACTGCTTTTCGGCGTCTGCCCAGCGTTGTTGGGTCCAAAATAAAGTGGCGAGTGCCATCGGGGGAGTAATCGAAGCTGGATCGAGCAATGCCGCTTTGCTCAATTGCGCTTCGGCGTCTCTTGCGGCGCTCTTCATTTCGATCAACGCGATGTTGACATAAGGATCGGAACGGTCTGGCGCCATATTTACCGCCACCCGTGCCTCTTCAAGGGCATCCGGGTAGTTACCCAACAGGTTGTCTGAGTTGGAAAGGACTATCTCCGCCTGCATGTTTGATGGATTGTTTTGGAGTATCAGCGACGCGCGTTCCTTCGCTTCTTTGGCCTTGCCGATCGTCAGCAGCAACTGTGCCAAGTCGAGTTCCGCCGCCCAATTCTCGGGTTGAAGCTCCACGGTTTTCAGCATTTCTCGATGGGCGCCCGCCAAGTCGCCCCGTTTCAGGTCACATTTTGCGAGCTTATCGTGGGCGTCGGCAAAGTTGGGGTCTATCTGGAGAGCTTGCTGATAGGTCAGACAGGCTTCGGCGAATTTGCCCGCCGCAAAGTAGCTGTCTCCGCGGCTGACTAGCTGGTATTTCTCATTCTTCGAATAAGACCTACAGCCACTGAGTCCGGACAGGCACAACGCGAACACGATGATCAATTTTCGTGGGTAAGTACTTCGCATCCGAATTGGTCCAGTGTCAGTTGAGGTTAGCATGACGCGCAGGGAAGTCGAGTATGTCAACAAATCCAGATGCTTCTAGATCCGCATCAACGTTCTTCCAGCACCAAAACCTTCAAGATCCACGTCCTCGGCGTGCAGCTGCTGCAAGCGCCCACGAAAATCGCGGTAGATCGAATTCAGCGTGAACTCGATGCAAACTGAGTACGTCATCCCCTCTTTTAACTATTCCCGGTCGAGTAGTTACCGCAGAACGATAGTATCGCTGAACGGTTTGCAATACTTCCTCGGTGAAGCTTCCGTTCGGATAGGCGAAATGCTCTATCTTTCTATTAAGGTGGGATTGTAGATGTTCCTTACTGCGTGAGAGTTCCCATTCCAGTTGCGGGGGCTCGGCGTAGGGGAGGTCAATATGGGTAAGGGTGTGAGAACCAATGGTGATCAATGCGGGATCAAGCTTCTGAATTTGTTCCCAGGTCATCAGTTCAAAGCGATCATCGGCAAGCTGTGCGGTCTTGCAATCCTGCACGCAATTGCGAATGTCTTTTTGAATTTGCTCTCGACGACGGACGGGAATTGTTTTCATCCAGTTCACAATCCCTTGTGTATTCTCGGGAACTCCAGCTAGATCAAAAAAGCGCTGCCTGGCGGGCTTGCTCAATCGCTCCAAATTGGAATGCACCTCCCAAGTCCATATGAGGCTCGCGCGGTCGACCAGCTCCGGACATATATAAAATGCCGCAGGAACACGCAGTCGTTCCAGAATGGGGTATACAACCTCAGCATGGTTCCTGAACCCGTCGTCAAAAGTGATCGCGACAAGCCTGTCCTTTTGAATGGACGCGCGGCCCTGGATTTGATCTAGGAGTTCTTCCAGACCAACGATTTCGAAGTTTTGCGACAAGAAGCGAATCGTCTTCTCGAACTTAATACGATCGTCGGGCGACACACTGTGGAATGTAACGATGAAGCTGGCTTTGAGCTTTTTCGCTTGCCTGACGGAAGTACCAGTGTAATGCAGTAGATGCTTCACTAAGCTGACCGTCGAGCCTCTAATTCGCTGAAATGTCTTGTTCAAATCTTCTCCGGCTACCCAGCTATTCAGCAACCAATCTGTATTTCTCCCACACGCTTGCCCGACGTACTAGGAGGAAACCTGGATTCCAAGCAGATTCTTTCAATATCATCCGCGAGTTTTTTTTCGTTATCTTCAAGAATGACTTCGGGAATCCGAGCGACAATTTTCTCGTGATTCTCAACGGTTTCTAGCATCAGTCGCAGCAGACTCTCGACATCACCTTCTCGCCACAGGTCCGTACCAACGGGTCGCGTCCCGTTGTCAGAAGCGAGGACTGGCACCTTGAGTTTGAGTGATTCAAGTACCGAGGAACATACGCCGTCGGTCACTGGTGTGCGGATATATGCCAACGAGTGGCTCAGAATATTGAGAAACGTCTCGTGGGGGACTGATCCCATAAGATGGATACCTTCCGCAACTCTCTCGGCACTGAGAAACCCTCTCATCGGGGCCATTTCGCGCTCCCACGGTCCGAGCCAAACAAAGCCGATGTTGGGATAGATTGCGCGGAATCTGCGGACCGTCTCGGCAAGAAACTCCAATACAAACTCTTTCCGATAGCAGACGTAGCTGAAGAACACGCCATCATGCCGCGCGAAGAATTCCTCAACTTCAGTTGGCAATGGAACCGGAGAGAATTCCGTATAGTAACCAGATGTGTGCGGGATCGGCAGGACTCGGTCCGAAGGAATTCCTGTGGTCAGCAGGACTGATTTTACGGCTTCGCTGTTGCAGTAGATGCGCGTCGGTAAACGCAAGAGAAGGGAAAAAGCGATATGCCGGAGGCTCCAGCGAGGTGCGGGAAAATAGGTTTGCTGGTGTCCTCCGCCGTAGGTGAGCAGGGCCGGACGTTGCCACAGGCGGGCTGCCAGAAGCGCCAGGAAAGCGAGAACATAGAGATCCGTGGACTCGGCGTTGACTCGTGTGTGGACCGCACAACCATCCCTCAGGTTCCGGACGACCTTTCGCAAGTAATCCCATCCGTCTTGGACATCAATGTAGTCGGAACTCCGCACTCGTCGATTCTCGTTCATATTCATGACGCGGCAATCCCAGCCGCGAGAAACAAGTGTGCGACGCAAGCCTACAAGGCTCATGGACCAACTGCAGACCGGGGGAGCCCAATTGCCAATTTCGAGTATTCGCTTCAAGCGTCCACCTTTTTGTTTTTTCCCTTCTAGGAACCTGTTGTGGCACCTGGTTCGGTTCCAGAGATGCTAGCTCGTCTGATCCGGCCGAATCCCCTTGGGCTTTTTTCTAGAGTCATGCCAAGCAAGAGCGGACCACAAGGGACCTGTGGGAACCTGACCTCCTTGCAGCAAGCCGCTTTCCTTTAGTACCGGCATGCTCGGAGCGCGATGCCCCTCATAAGTCTTTTAGAATCAATCACTACGTCTGGGTTTGATGCACACCGAGCCTGTTGATGTCGGTTTCCATGTAAAAAAGATCACTATATTATGAAATAGTTTTCCACGAATCCACAGGTTCGTCAATCCCGTCAAGTTCTAATATACCTCGCACTTGGCTAGATCTTTCATAATAGACCGGATAGCTAGATTTCTTATGGGGGAGTGCTCAGTCGGACGATCTGGGTCCTGGCCGTAGGCGCGTAAGATTTGGTTGCGGTCAACGTGGTCTGTCTAGACAGAGTCTGACAGGCGCGGCATTCGGAGGATTTGAGCGGAAGGTTACAGATGGCTCTCAAGGAGCGAACTACGCGGCGCCCATGCCGAGAGCCTGCGCAATTCCGAGGGGTTTCAAGTCAGAGCCCGGCGGCGGTAGAGCCGATGCGGGGCAGAGAATGGCCGGTAACGCGTGGCTGGGTACACTGGCGCTTGCTGAAACGGCTTCGATGCCCAGGGGTGCACTGTCCGGGAGACCTCGACAGACAAGCGGGCAACAGCAGGAGTTCGACTCGGTTGACTCCATCGAAAGCGACAGTTCCAACCAGATCCTAGGTAGCGCGATCCTCGAGACGTCCCGGATTTTGAGACCGCACCGAAGTGGGTCCAAGAAGTCCAAGAAGCTGTTGTGTAAGAAGTCCAGGGAGTCATGCAGCTGCTCTTGCCAAGAACTAGACCGGCTTTCTTTCCAGAGGAAACGGTTTTCGCCCTGTTCCTTCTCAGCTCGCCAACAAGCTGCTGCTCAACTCTCACTCTCAGGAAAAATCGAGCCGAGGTCGATCGCACAAGGCCTTCCCGTACTGGCGGATTCGCTGATTTTCAAGCAACCCAGCGTTGCACGCGCGCCATCCTTCGCGGTAACCGCTGGCGCCTCTCCGCGTCGAATTGCATCCACAAAATCTTGCATCTGAGCGAGATAGCCCTTCTTCGGGAACCAAGAAGACCGCGCCGTTGTCGTCTCCGCCCCTATTTCCAGCCGCTTGAAATTCTCGGTCATCACCGTGATGCCCGGTGCGAAGGCCTCTAGTCGCTCGCCGCCAACACTCATCTTGCCGATCGTACTGTAATTCAGGTTCGCTATCGAGCCATCCTCAAAAACGAAGCTAGCGACGATATTGTTTTCTCCGACCGGATCCTGCTTCCCCTTGGGCAGCGAATAGGCAGAAACGGAGATCGGCTCGGATTCAAGAAGCCAATACATCAGGTCAACAAAGTGACATCCTTCGCCGACCAAAGCGCCCCCAATGGAAGGGTCGGCCATCCAGTAGGGTCCTGAGATTCCGGGGGAGTTGACCCTGCAGTTGATCACCGCCGGACCACTCCTTCGCGCGAAGTGTTTCTTAAATTCTGTATAGAATGGCGCAAATCGCCGGTTGAATCCCACGGTAATCTGCCGGCCAGACTTCGTCGCTTCCTGAACCAGGAGCCGGCATTCCCCTTCCGTGATGGCCATGGGCTTTTCGACAAAGACATGTTTACCGGCACGAAGCGCGGCTAAAGCTTGGGGACAATGCTCGGCGTTCCGGCTGACGATGACGATCATGTGGATAGAAGGATCATTCAGTATTTCATCGTATTCGGTCGTGCAGAAAGCCGCACCAAAGCGCAACGCGTAGTTTTTCCCTCGCGCACCACTTTTCGAATAGATCGCCTTAAGGTTCACTCCGGTTATCTTCTTGAGAGCCGGCAAATGAGCCCAGCGAGCCAAATTCCCAGCGCCCACAAGCGCCACGTTCAAATCACTTGCGCGAGTATTTGAGGACCCACGAGTGTTGTGTGGGGTCTCCACCTTTCTGACCAGCTTCGAGACTTGTCGATCACCTGGATTCTCGGCCGCGGCATGGGGATATCGGAGAACGACGGCCAATGGACGCTCACCGGGATTCATGACTGTTTCGTACGCTTTGGGGGCATCCTCAAGTGCGAATTCATGCGAGATGAGCGGCTGGATTTGAAGATCTCCCGACGCCGCAACGCGAAGAAACTCTTCCATATTGCGGTTCGCGGTCCACCGGACATGGGCAATCGGATAATCTCGCCCCTGTTTTTCATACGCCGCGTCGTAGCACCCCGCGCCGTAGGCACGAGACATCAGGACCCGAATCTCCTTCAAGTACATCTGCTCCCAGGGAAAGCTCACGTCAACAACACCTAGGATCACAATCCGGCCGCGATCTCGAACCAAGTTTAAGGCTTGTTGTGCTGGTGCCGCCGATTTTGAGGCTGCCGCAATAATCACACAGTCAGCACCTCTCCCATTTGTCAAGGTGCCGACGACATGCGCTGCTGAACTGTCTGCTTTGGCAACATGATCTGCGCCCAAGCGTCGAGCCATTTGGAGGCGGTCATCGCTAAAATCCGTGCCGACGACGACACCGCCCTGTAGGCGAACGAACTGACTGACTAACTGCCCAACCAATCCTAGCCCTTCAACGACAACAACATCGCCGATTTCGACTTCGGCTGTGCGAACCGCGTTCAGCGCAATACTTCCAAGCGTGGCAAAACAAGCGGAGCGAAAGGGCAAGGAGTCAGGCATCCTGGCGACGTAGTTCCTTGCAGCAAGAATCGCTTCCGCGTGTCCGGTACCCTCGCCGCCGTAGGCCACGCGATCTCCGATTTCGAGATCTTTCACCGTAGGGTGCTTTTCTATAACGATACCTGCCCCGGCGTAACCGAGGACCCCGTACTCTTTGAATTTCGCTCTCAGCTCGGCCACCGTCTTGACGGGGCCGTGTTCATTAAAGGCTTTCCAGATTTTCGCAAGGTGTTCTGGATGTTCCGCAACCGTTTTGATCGCGCCTTCGGAGTGAATGCTGGCCGATTCCGTACCGCTGCTAATCAGAGAATAGTGCGGCTGGATGACGACGTGGTGTGATACGAGTTCCGGTGCCGGAACTTCGTCCACGATAATTTCCTTTATGCCTTGACGCAGAACCTGCTTCACCCAATCAGCTCCTCTTTTAAAGTGGGAACGTAACGCGGAAAAATAAATGCTATTCCCTTACCCCGGGACAGCTCACCAACAAAGACCTTCGAACGCCGATCTCCCATTTAGTGATTCAGGTCTGCTCGCACTCGTCAAGTCAATGACGATTTGGCCTTCCTGTAGTCCCGTGCGAAGGGCATCGCCATCGACCGCTCTTGTTCCAATTACCACAATTTCTGCATCTCTCAGTATGCTCGCCAGGTCTGCACCCAGCAGTGATCCGATATGGGGAATTTCTTCTTCGATGTACTGCAGGTTGGTGCCGAGCAACTGTCCCAGCGCCACGTCGCGGTCCCAAATGCGGATCTTGCAGCCTTCACCAAGAAGGCGCTTTATTAGCTTCACCATTGGGCTTTCGCGCAAGTCGTCCGTTTTGGCCTTAAAACTCAAGCCCAAGATGGCCACCCGCTTTCGCCGGCTACGCAGAATTGCTTCGACTGCACGTTCAATGTGCGCTTCATTGCTCGGCATGATTGCCTCGAGCAAGGGTAAGTTCAGGTCTAGCTCCTTTGCGCGATAGGTTAGCGCGCGGACATCTTTGGGCAAGCATGAACCCCCAAACGCAAATCCTGGGGCTAGATAGGCAGGAGAAATATTGAGCTTGGTGTCAGAGGTGAAAATGTTCGTCACTTCCTCCGTGTTTACTCCCGTTTCCTTGCAAAGGATTCCGAGCTCATTGGCAAAACTGACCTTCAAGGCGTGGAACGTATTGCAGGCGTACTTGACCATTTCTGAAACGCGAAGAGAAGTCTCAAAAATGCGTCCCGGCACCCATCGGTAGATTTCCCGCAACGGGGCGAAATGGGCAGGATCGGCCGCTCCGAGAACAGTCATTGGCGGTGTTAGGAAATCTGCGACCGCGCAGCCCTCGCGCGTGAACTCGGGGTTCGTGCAGATGGCAAAGTCGATACCCGCACGCTTACCACTGGCCGCCTCGATCGCCGGTATCGCAACCTTTTCAGCCGTGCCCGGAAGGATCGTGCTCCGAAGAACGAACCAATGAAAAGTTGACTTGGAACGAAGCGCCTCCCCGGCTTCACGGCAGCTACGCTCGATACTGCTGAGATCTAACTTTCCCATCCTCAGGCTCGGGGTTCCTACACAGAGAAAGGTGAGGTCCGTTGCGCGGACGGCACTGGCCGTATCGGTTGTGGCTTGAAGTCGACCAGCCGCATGACCATCTCGGATCAGTTCATCGAGTCCAGGCTCTAGGACCGGCGACTTTCCCGATTGAATCTTTGCGATTTTTGCAGTGTTGGTGTCGACTCCAAGAACATGAAATCCCTTGCCGGCGAGACAGCCCGCAGTGACCGCACCGACATATCCAAGCCCCAAAACGCTAATCTTTTGCATTCCAATCGTTTCCTAGCCTTGTCAGAAGTGTATGTGCAAGAAGCGATCACTTCTGAGCAATCAGATTGCCGAAGGAGCTGGACCGTCTCGAATTCGAGGGAACATCACGTAGGTCATCCCTTAGGTACTGGCGGAGACCTCCAAGCAGGCAGGATGAGGCTCCAAATTGGGGAAATATTGGAAATTGTTTTCACCCAGAGTCCTATTGCCTTCCTCCAGCAGGGTTCCTGACAGAGTTACCCGGCCAGGAGGGTACGACCAATTGTCCTATCCGTTGTAAACAAAGGACTTTATGCGCATTGCTGAACGAGGGGAGACCCCCCAACGATGGGAAGATCATTTGCAACCGCATTCGGAGAGGTCAGGGCAAGTTGTGTTGCAAAGGCCGGAGTCTCTGACAAAGTCTCGGCCGTCAAACCGGACGTTTGTTCAAAGGTCTGGAATTAGAAAAACGTGGTTCGTTTCATGGTCTGACGCCATAACCGCAAAATGACTATTCTCAAAAAGCTCCAACGTCTCAGCAAGATGGACTTGCCGGAGATCCATTTTCGGACCAGTCAAGCATTGCGCAGCAAGAAAGAGCAATTGCAGCTTGCTTGGGACGCGCAAAGCTTTGAGAACACGCCTTGGTGGCAAGCTTGGAATCCCGACAACGTTGCCGATCGACAGCTTCAAGCTGCTCTTAAAACTGGTGACGAAGTTACAGCCTCTAGCTTGTTGCCCCGTTATTTTGAAGGCCGAACCACACCGGCTTTCTTTTGGAACGTGTGTGAACGCGATGAGGTTGTCAGAAGTCTTCAAGATTTGTTCCCTTCCAGCGGGGTTGAAATCCGCCAGAGCGCTGAGGCGGCAATCAGCCATCAGTTTAAGGTTTTTGGCTATCCTGAATTCTCTTGTGGGCCGAGAATCTCCTGGAGGCGGGATCCGGTGCACGGGGTAGAGTCCGGCCTTAAGCACTACGCCTTCTTGTCTCCGTTGGATATGCAAGAGGTGGGCGACTCAAAAAATGTCTGGGAGCTCAGTCGCCACCAGCATTTCTTCACACTTTGCCAAGCCTATCTGATGACTCACGAGGAACGCTACGCTGAGGAATGTTTGTCGGAGTGGGAAGATTGGATGTCTGAAAACCCGTATTTACGAGGGATTAATTGGGCCAGTAGCCTTGAAGTTGCCTTTCGCTCCTGGTCCTGGGTATGGATGATCTACTTCTTGCTGGGAAGCCGGGCACTTACGGGTGAGGGAATCGGGAGGATTGGACAAGGCCTCAGTCGGAACGCCACGTTTATCATGAAGAATTTGTCAAAGTATTTCGCTCCCAATACCCACCTGTTGGGCGAAGGCTTTGCTCTGTTTGTAGTTGGCCTGTTGTTTCCCGAACTTGAAGGCGCGGAAGATTGGCGCAAGCACGGCCGAGAGATTCTCGAGGTGGAAATCGAGAAGCAGGTTCGCGATGACGGCTCACATTTTGAACAGTCCATCTTCTACCATCGCTATGCGATTGAGTTTCTATTGTGCGCTGCCATTCTTGCCGATCGAAATGGCTGCTCTTTTCCAGAAAGTTACCGCAACCGGCTCGAAAAAATGATGGAATTCCTCCTTCATACCGTAAAGCCCTCGGGATCCCATCCGTCGATCGGAGATTCTGACGGCGGCAGGTTGCTTCCGTTCGGACACTTTGATGCCGAAGACCATCGGCCTATCCTCTCGACTGGTGCTGCTTATTTCGAAAGATCAGACTTTCGAAAACCGCTGGGAGCAATACACGAACAAACGATTTGGTTGCTTGGGACAGAGGCAATCGCTAGATTTGACTCCGCGGGCCACGGATCACCAGAGCGGACGTCCCGGACCTTTCCTGATGCCGGCCTTGTCACGATGCGGAGCGACTGGAGTGACAAAGCCAAGTACATGATTTTCGATGCCGGGTCTCAAGGGATAATGCATGCCGGTCATGGGCATGCCGATGGATTGAGTTTCATTTGCTCTGCAAATGGGTTCGATTGGTTAGTCGACCCTGGGACTTATGTTTACAGTGCTTCGCGCCCATGGCGGGATTATTTCCGATCGACAGCTGCGCACAATACCATCGCTATTGACAGTTTCGATCAGGCCACTCCCACGGACTGGTTTAAATGGCGGGACCTGCCCCGGATTTGCCTACAAGAGTCGTTGTCTCACGGGCGTTTAGATTATGCCGTAGGGGTGCACTCCGGTTATGAAAGGCTTCCCCAGCCCGTCTCGCATCGTCGGTGTGTCCTCTTTGTCAAACCCGAATATTGGCTTGTCTCAGATGAACTAACCGGTTCAGGTGAGCACCAGGCCAGCATTTTCTTTCATTTTGCCCCCGGCGTTTCCGTGCAACTGATGGACCATGGCTGTCTAGCAACCAACGGGACGGAGAGATTCCTGCTTCTCTTTGTTGCTCCCGGCGCGCGATTCCGACTGGCAACAGGCGAGGAATCACCGATTCAAGGGTGGTACTCGACCGACTATGGTCACCGCCAACCTGCCACTGTCCTCCTCGGAGAATTCCAGTCGACGATGCCCCAACAATTCCATTGGCTCCTCTGGCCACTAAAAGGTGAACCGAAGTTACAGGAACTCCAAAGCGATGGGCCTGGTTTCAGCGTGAGCACCGAATCCAGTACGGATTACATTGTTCTCGAGAATCGGGTTTTGGGGGACTCCGGCGGCGAGATTTCGAGCGCGGCGACTGTGGCCCTTCTACGACGGCACAAGCGGGGCCAAATCGAACGCCTCGATCTTCTAGGCGGCAGCTCCGTATGGAGTCAAGGAAAACCCCTTTTGGAAGCCGACTATCCCTTCGAAGGATTCAGCGCGCACTGGCACGCCGATACGCTGAGGATTGAAGCGCACCCGCTGTCGCCCTTCCGCCTAAGATCACCGTCTGTCAGCGAAGTGCGCATCAATGGAAAGCTCTCTAAGCTGACGGTGCACGACGAGATTCTAACGTTTCCGGGAGAAGACTAGAACGATGTGTGGAATTTGCGGAATTGTCGATCTTAGAGGCGGCTGTAGCTTTACAGCCGAACAATTGCGGTCCATGGCGAACGCCATCCGTCATCGGGGCCCCGATGATCGGGGCGAGCTCGTTTTGGGTCCTGTGGGGTTTGGTTTTCGCCGCCTGAGCATTGTCGACTTGGCGGGCGGACACCAACCCATGTCCAACGAAGACGGGACGGTCTGGATTGTCTTCAATGGCGAGATCTATAACCATAGTCAGCTGCGACCGGAGCTTGAAAGACGCGGGCATCGCTACTCAACCACAAGTGATACAGAAACAATTGTGCATTTGTACGAGGAGCATGGTGAAGATTGTGTTGAGCACTTGCGCGGCATGTTTGGTTTTGCGATTTGGGACATTCCGCGCAAAAAGCTTTTCTGTGCCCGCGATCGGCTTGGCATCAAGCCATTTTACTACGCGATGATGCCTGGCAGGTTCGCGTTTGCATCGGAGATCAAATCGCTCCTGGAGTTCCCCGCGCTTCGCGCGGCGCTTAACCGCAATGCCATGCCGGAGTTCCTGGCTTTCGGATACCTTTCCTCAGATGAAACGCTGTTCAGTGGTGTACGGAAATTGATGCCGGGACATCGGCTGGTATTGGATCTGTCGACAGATGATCCACAGCCGCGAGTTGAGCAGTACTGGGATCTAGAAACTTCGCGCGCCGAAAATTCACGAAGTGAAGCAGAACAAGTTGCACAATTGAGTGAATTATTTGAAGAAACCGTGCGCATGCACCTGATGAGCGATGTACCGCTTGGTGTGTTCCTGAGCGGAGGTCTCGATTCGAGTGCCATAGCCGCGGTGATGGCTTCTCAACGGCAGGATCAGATTCAGACATTTTCCGTTGGTTATGCAGAGCAAGAATACAGTGAGTTGCCTTATGCCCGCATGGTTGCCAAGCACATCGGTGCTGAATACAACGAGATTATTCTCGGTCCGTCCGATTTCTTTTCCAGCCTTCCGGAACTGATCTGGCATGAGGACGAACCACTCGTATGGCCCTCGAGCGTGGCACTGCATTTCGTTTCGAAGCTTGCCAGCGAAAAAGTGAAGGTAGTCCTCACCGGTGAAGGCGGGGATGAGATCTTTGCTGGCTACATAAAGTATCCGGTGACCATGTGGAACCTGCGGGGCGGGCCCATATACCGAAAGCTGATGCCCGGTGTGCTGCAATCACAGGTTCGCCGCTTGCTGGCATCAGACGCGCTTCCCGATGTAGTCCGTAAGAAGCTTCGTCATACCTTTCTTTACTATCCTGAGGCGTTTGAACAGTTGTACTTTGATAATTTCTACTCGGTTTTTCCGCAAGAACTGCAGACAAGCTTGCTGGCACCTGCCGTCGCGGAAGAACTTCGAGGATCCAACGCTTACGCGAACTCAATGAGATTCCTCTTGCCCGAAGGAAACGGGAACACCACGCTTGACCGGCTGCTGTATCTAGATATCAAGACCTACCTTGTTGAGCTCTTGATGAAGCAAGATCAAATGAGCATGTCCGCTTCGCTTGAGAGCAGAGTCCCGTTTCTTGACCACAAGCTCGTAGAGTTCGCGATGGGTATACCAGCGCAGCAGAAGGTCCGTTATATGTCCGGGAAACATCTTTTGAAGAAAGCCATGATTGGGCGTCTTCCCAATGAAGTGCTCTATCGTCAGAAAAAGGGTTTTCCGACTCCTATCCAGCCGTGGCTGCGCACAGTCCTGTTCGACAAAGTGTCTGCGATCCTCACGGACGTACGGCTAAAGGACCGTGGTCTCTTCAATCCGGAGTACATTGAGAATTTACTTCAAGAGCACCGCCGGGGGTCTTCTCCGGCCACGGAAGGTGTCTGGAGACTTCTAAACTTCGAACTATGGTGTCGGATTTTCTTGGATGGTGAGGCTGGCGCGAACGTAAGCCATTCAATTGGCAATGCCAGCCCGGTGATAGCCCAGAGCAGTCTATAGGCGAGAGGTAACCTTGCGAATCCTACTAGCAACCCGGGGCCCCCTGTTGCCGGCAGATACCGGCGGAAAAATCCGCAGCTTGCAGACTTTCTCCCGTTTGGCAAAACGACTTGAGATTCATGCCGTCTCATTTGCTGATCCCGTCCGCGACCAGGAGGGTATAGCAGCGATGCGGGAGATGTTCGCAAGCTATACGCCGATCGCTTGGCACGAAAGCGAGAAGTACTCACTTAGGTTTTACCTCGATCTGATCGCCAACCAGCTGAGCGATTTGCCTTACTTCATCGCGAAGTGTTGCCAGCCGGAGTTCACCGAGGCGGTGAGAACAATTGCCAAACGCCAAGCCGTTGACTTGCTCTTGTGCGATTTCTTGCAAACGGCAGTGCCTGCCCTCGAATTGCCAATTTATCCACGCATCGTTTTCCAACATAACGTTGAATACCTACTCCGAAAGCGTCAGTGGCAAGCGGAGCCCTCGCTCTTGAAGAAGTGGCTCTTTGCCGCGGAGTGGAAAAAGACGCGAAGAATTGAGGAGCGCGTCTGCCGGTCCTTTGATCACATAATTGCGGTGTCCTCCGAGGATCGAGACGTTTTTGAGAAGGAGTTCGGGAATCGAGAGGTTTCGACCATCCCGACGGGTGTAGATTCGAGTTATTTCCAGCCGTGGGAGACACCTCAGCGGCCAGGTAGTCTTGCATTTGTGGGCTCGATGGATTGGTATCCAAATGAAGACGGAGTGATCTGGTTTTTGCAAGAGGTGTATCCGCTAATCCGCGCGAAGGTTATGGCGGCAAGTTTCAAGATCATCGGTCGGAATCCGTCCCCTCGTCTGAACGCAGTCGTTGCAAGTCAACCGGGAGTGGAACTGACCGGGCGAGTCCCCGACGTGCGGCCTTTTCTCGCTGAAGCCGAAGTGGTTGTCGTCCCCCTGCGTGTTGGTGGTGGGACGCGGATCAAGATTCCTGAGGCCATGGCCATGGGTAAAGCCGTGGTTGCGACAAGTATAGGAGCCGAGGGTCTTCCTTTCCGCGATGGCCAGGAGATTAGGCTTGCAGACAGCGCGAAGGAATTTGCCGAAGCGGTGATGGAACTTCTAACGGAGCCTAGGAGCAGAACGGAAATGGAGAGGGCTGCTTGTGAATGTGTTCGTCGAGAGCACGGATGGGACTCTGTGGTTGATCGGCTGGAAGAGATTCTAGTGACACTGAAGGAGCGTGGGGATGCTTCTATCGTGCCAGCGAAAGAGAAACTTATCCCGGCGAGCTTCCGGGCTTGAAAGCGTACATGGCAGAAACAATGAGTCACCCAAATATTGCCATGCCGACGTTCCCCTATGCACAGGAGAAGGAAGATAATCTCACTGACTCACGCGGCAATCACGGAAAGCTGACTTTCCTGTTTGTTTGGCTCTTTGGTTTTGTGCTCTTTTGCCGCCCAGAAGATATCTACTCAGCTGTGGGCGCACTGCACTTGACCTTGGCTTTTGGGGTGACCGCAGGTGTGCTGTGCTTGCGCAAGGTCATCTTGAGCAGATCGCGGATCACAATGTCTCGTGAACTTAAACTGGTCTTGCTCCTCACTGCTTGGTTTGCGCTAGGGATACCATTTGCCTTTTATCGACATGCTAGTTTTGATCTCTTGACTGGTCCCTGGTTCAGGACACTGCTGTTTTTCTTTCTTTTGACGCAAACACTAACGGGTGTCGGCCGGATACGTAAGATCTTATGGGTTCTTGTTTTGAGTGAATTGATTTCGAGTGCGTTGTCGCTGCTGATGCAGGGAAACCCACTCGTGATGGTTGGCGATCGACTCGCAGGAATCAATAAGGGCTTGCTCGGCTGGAACTTCCTCGGAATTACGTTGTCAGCAAATATTCCCTATATTGCATTTTTGTATATCACCCGCAAGTCTCTTTGGCGGACAGCGTTGCTGTTAGCTGCTCTCGGTTCATCCATGTGGATGGTGGTGTTGACGGCGTCGCGCGGCGGGTTTGCTGGGCTAGTTATATCCTTTTTGATGACCTGGTGGTTTGTGCTTCGAAAAAGCTCACGCGGGAGATCGGCCGTTGCCGTCATGCTGGTCTGCTTGCTGATTGCGTCCACGAAGGCGCCGCCGGTTTTTTGGCAGAGGTTGGAGACTGTATGGTCCGATTCTGCTAAGGCAGATACATCGGCCTCGGCGGAGGAATCCACGGAAGGCAGACTCTTCCTCCTCCGGGAGTCTCTCGTCGTTACCCTAGAGAATCCAGTCATGGGTCTTGGAGTCAACAACTTCCCTTACTACACCGGTTCAAAAATCAAAGGAGAAAATGCTTGGTTGGGGACTCATAACCTATACACGCAAATCTCTTCAGAAGCAGGCATTCCTGGTTTAGTTTTGATTATCCTGCTTTTCGGGACCATTCTTCGTCATGCATATGCGGTAAGCAGAGAAACAGCAAGATCTGAGAATCAAGATGTGCATTACCTCGCGTGTGCTTCGTTTGTCAGCGGCTTCGTATTTTGTTTCCAGGGTTTCTTTGCGCATCTCGGGTATGAATGCCTCCTGTACTATATCGCAGCCATCGTCGCCGCTCTTGGAAGTATCGCTCAAGGGCCTAAGAGAACCGATGGGAATCGTTCCGAACTCTCGGGTCTTGCGGGAAGTCGATTTCATATGAGGAAGTTCCGAAATGACTCTTACGTCTAAAATCATCTTCTGGGTCTGTGTGTCAGCCATCGCTTATAACTATGTCGGCTATCCTGTTTTTCTGTTATTTGCGTCGGCATTTTCGCAAGCCTATTCTGACCTCATTTTCTTGTTTCGACGCAAGTCGCGTCGAGCCGACGCGAGCAACTTTCCGCAGCCGCGGATTGCGATTATCATTTCCGCGTTTAATGAGGAGACGGTGATAGAAGATCGGGTGAAAAACGCACTCTCGATCAATTATCCAGAGCATCTCACCGAGATCCTCATTGGGCTTGATGCACCCACAGACTCTACGGCTGAGATTCTTCGTCCGATTGACTCCCCTCGCGTTAAAGTGTGTCATTTCAATGAACGTCGCGGGAAACTCAAGGTGATTTGTGACTTGGCTCTCATGACATCAGCAGAGATTCTGGTATTCACTGATGCAAACACCCATTTTGAACCCAATTGTGTCCAGAACCTGATCCGCCATTTCTCAGATTGCCGAGTGGGGATCGTTAGCGGCGAGGAATTGCGCTCGGGCGGCAAGGAAATAGACCCGGCCGCAGAAGGCCTGTATTGGAAATATGAGTCAGCCCTCAAGATTCTGGAGAGTCGATTGGGTTTTCTGCACGGCGCCAACGGCGGTGCTTACGCCATCCGGCGAGAGCTGTTTCACCCCCCACCGAATCTAATCGTCGAGGATTTTCAGATACCTCTAGCCGCGCGTTACCAGGGCCACCTTGTTGTCTATGACGCTGAGGCCATTACCGTGGAAGAAATCGCGCCCACATTGGCTTCGCAGTTCGAGCGCAGAGTGCGGATCGGAGCGGGAAATTTTCAGACGTTTCTATCAAATCCAGGTTATCTCAACCCTTTCAAGAGGGGGCCTGTGTTTGCTTACTGTTCGCACCGCGTCTTGCGCTGGATTACTCCTTTAATGCTTGGCTTGGCCCTTGCGTCTTCGGCCGTTCTGATTCATGTGACTCCCTATCCCTGGTTTTTCGCTTTGCAGTCGGCGTTTTACCTCCTCGCTTTGGCGGGATACTGGCGGAAGCGAAGGAACGAGCCAGTGGGAATTTACAGAATTCCTTTGTATTTTTGCTCCATGAATTGTGCATTGGTGATGGGTTTATTTAGGTACCTGAGCGGCCGGCAGGGTATAGCTTGGAAAACCACTCCGCGTCGGTTCCCCGAACGGATGGCTACTGCCAAAGATAGTAAGGAGTAGAGCGATTTGTTGAAGGCGTAGGTCCTGCTCCGTATTCCGACCACCACTGCTCTCGGTTTTGATTGCTGCCAATGAGGGCTGCGCGAAGTGCTCGCAGTAGCGGAAGTGCCGGCAGGAACTGGCCTCTCGTCGTTTCGAAACTCCCCTGGAAGCCGATGGCTGAGGGCTTTTCCTTCTCAGATGACTCTCTGCAACATTTTGCACACGACGGGAATGTGATTTCTCTTCAGTCGGCCGGTTGGCTGTTAGGGGAGCGTGTAGGACGGCAGCGCTTCCCTAATTGTATGATACTAAATCAGTTAGAGACGTCGACC
>Ga0137398_10000241_pt1 | contig 17972 bp, 8 predicted proteins | sample czorhiz216metaG_FD_106659 | JGI IMG/M metagenome (GOLD analysis project Ga0137398, IMG submission 106659) | Vadose zone soil microbial communities from Angelo Coast Range Reserve, California, USA - czorhiz2.16 metaG | ecosystem: Environmental > Terrestrial > Soil > Vadose zone | place: USA...
ACGTGGATCCGGAGCGGATCGCGGCGACCGTGGACTCGCTCCTCGGCGGCCTGCCCCAGGGGACGCCGCCGGCCGTGGACCTTCCCCGCGCCGGGGCCTCGGCACCCGTGCACGAGGCGGTCGCGCTCAAGGGGAAGGCGAACATGGACCTGATCTTCGGCGCGGCGAGCGGCCTCAGGCGCAAAGATCCCGACTACGAGGCATGCCTGGTGGCGAACGCGGCCCTGGGGCAGAGCTCCCTCTCGTCCCGGCTCGGAAAGCGCGTGCGCGACACCGAGGGGCTCACCTATTCCATCTACTCGCGGTTCACCATGACCGATTTCCTGGACGGGATCTGGCTCGCCGACGTCGCGGTGGCGCCCCAGAATCTCGGCAAGGCCCTGAAGTCCACGCGCGAGGTGATCGAGGGATACTGCAAGGACGGCATCACCGAGGAAGAGGTCGCGATCCAGAAGAGCTTCTTCGCGGGCAACTACCAGGTGCAGCTCGCGACGAACGCCGGGATGGCCACGGCGCTCGCGATCGCGGAGAAGTACGGTTACGGGCCGGCGTACCTGGACGAGTTTCCGAATCGCGTCCGGAGCGTCACCCGGGAGCAGGTGAACGCCGCCATCCGGGCGCACCTCGATCCGGCCAAGCTGAGCATCGTCATCGCGGGGGATCTGGACAAGTTTCCGGAGTAGGGAACCTACCCCGGGCTCGGGTATGCGCTACGCGGAGCACAGGGAAATGAAACAGGCAACATGCCCTGGGGCATGTTCGCCCGCCGGGAGATTACCTTAGCAGTACCATCCCCCGTGTTCGGATCGTTTTTCCCACCGTGAGGCGGTAAAAGTAGCGGCCGCTCGCGACCGGTCGCCCGCGGTCGTTTCGCCCGTTCCATCGGACGCTGTACGGCCCGGGCGGGAGCGAAGCGTCCACCAGGGTGCGCACCAAACGCCCGGACGCATCGAACACGCGGAGCGCGACGCGCCCGCCGGGACCCGCGTCGTACGGAATAACAGTCTCAGGATTGAACGGGTTCGGGCGGTTCTGCTCGAGGCGGGCGACCTCGGGCGTAGCGCCTCCTCCCGCGGCCGTGATGGCGGGCGTGGAAAGCGGGTCGGCCGGATCCGAGCCCTGCGCGATCTCCCAGCGGTCGCGGTACCCATCGCGGTCGCGATCGACGGCCATGCGCATTCCCGCGCCCGGCGGCACGCCCATGTACGTGATCTCGCCCCCGTTCGCCGCCAGGGACCGCAGCGAATCGGACGAGATCGAGCCCTCCGGATCGTAGTCGCTGATGAAGCTGTGCCCCGCCTGGTAGAGGAACCCCTTCATCACGCCACCGATCCGCCCGTGCGCGATGAGGTCGCAGTTCGAGGCGTCCGCCTGGGCGTAGAGCGAGTCCAGGAGCGCCGTGACACCGGACGCGTTCTTGTTCGCGCCGTTCACCGTGAGCTCCCTTCCGACCGAGGGGGCCGTCCCCGTGTCGAACGACATCACGAACGCGGCGACCTCGTAGCGGGCCATGGTGTCCGGGAACTGGAAGACCGGAGACCTCAGGAAATCCACGATGTTGTCGACCGAGCCGTCGTGGAGGAAGCCGAATCCCCTTTTCTGCGCTCCCGCGGCGAGCGCGAATCCCGTCTTCTGGTACATGTTCCGGAGCTGCGGCACCTTGAAGTCCTGGCTCTCTTGCAGGAGCGTCCCCGGGATGATGATCCGGTCCGTGCCCGTGGGAAGCGTGTGGCAGAGCGCGCAGGGCTGCCCGCCGTCGTGCGGCCTCGACTCGAACTCCACGCGGCCGGAATCCGCGAGCGCCGCGAATCCCCGGTCCAGCCGCTGGTTCGGATTCGGCGGGTACGCCATCGTCATGATGAAGTCGTTGTACTTCTGCATATCGATCGTCGAGAGCGAATCGGGCGCGCCCAGGAGGCTGATGAAGGCCGGATTGAATCGCGTGAAATCCTGGCGATCCGCGCGCCAATGGAAGGGCGAGGTGTCGGCAAGCCCACGGAGCGATTGGGTGGTCATCGGTCCCTTCATCGGATGGACCTGCCGCCCTGAGAGCTGGAGACTCGGCGCCATGGTCCCGAGTGGATTTCCGAGATCCCAGGCGATGGCGTCGAGATTACCTCCCACGTGGCAGCTGGCGCAGGCCAGGTCCCCATGCGCCGAGAGGTTCCCGTCGTAGAGGAAACGCCGCCCGCTCCGGATCTCGGGCGGGCTGGGATCGAACCGCAGCGCCACCTCCCCGATCTTCGTCTCGGTGTCGGTGTCGAGGATCGCGATCGAGCTCGTGAATCGGTTCAACGCGAAGAGCTGATGGCGCGCGACATCCAGCGCCAGACCCGTGGGGCCGCGCGGCTCCGCGGGCGCGATTCCCGGCGCCGAGGGCAAGCCCGAGGTGGCGATCCGGTTCGTGACGTGGCCCGCCAGATCCAGCACGCCGACCCGGCTCTGCCCCATGGCCGACACATAGGCCTTTCCTGCGTCCGCGTTCACCACGACGTCGATCGGCTCCGCGAGGCTCAGGTCCCGCTCGGATTGCGACCCTGGACTCACCGCATAGTTGATGTGCGCGTTGAGGTGGACGGGCGTGACCGCTCCCGTGCCGCCGCCCGCGATCAGCGTGATGCGGTCTTGCAGAAACCGGCCGCTCAGGTTCGGCTCGAAGCGCGTCCGGTTCGAAGCTTCCGTGTTCGTCACGTAGAGCGTCGCGCTCGCGGGATCGACCGCGATGTCGAAGTTGTTGGTGCCGACGCCGGGCACCGTGTTCGTGACGGCGCCCGTGTTCGCGTCCAGGATCGCGACGCCCACGTCGGGGAGTGAGAACCCGGGAGGGAGTGCCGCGTCCCAGATCTTGGGCGCCGGGAGGCCGTCGTCGACCCAGTGCGCGCCGTCCCATTGCACGATGACGCCCACCGCGGGCGCGGGCGGCAGCGAGGGATCCTGGGGCGGATTCGGCGGCGATGGCCCGCCCAGCGCCGTCACGACCTTGGCGCCGACGGTGGTCGTCCTGTTCCCCGCGTCCAGGACCGTCACGTAGACCGTGCTCCCTCCGCCGCCCACCGCGAGCGCGCGCGGGTGGCGGCCGAAGACCGGCGTCGCGAACGACGGGAGCAGCGTCGCCGGGTCGAACGCCTTCACCTGGTCCTCTCCGCTCACGCACACGAAGGCCCGAAGCGGCGTCCCCGCGAAGGCGATGTCGGTCGGCTCGTCCCCCACCCGGAGGGTGGCCCGGACGCTCAGGGTCTTGAGATCCACGACGCTCACATCGTCCGAGACCTGATTCACGACCCACGCGGTGCTGTCGTCCTGGGCGCGGACCGAGACGGGCTCGAGGCCCACCGGCACCTCACCGAGCGCGTCGAGTGTTCCCGCGCCGATCCCGAATATCTGCAGCCGCGCGTCGGGCGTGTTCAGGACCAGAAGTCTCGATCCGTCGGGCGTGATGGCGAGTGGATGAGTCTGTAATGCCTCGAAATTCTTGAAGTCGCTCGTGGCGTTCGCGGCGGAGCGGGATGCGTGGGGCCGAAGGGTGACGAGAAGAACCGAGCCGGCCAGCGCCGAAGCGAGGAGGAGCCGGGCGACGCGCCGCGGGCGCGCCCTCAGAGGACGTCTTGGGTCTCGTTGCACCGTCGTGCCGGGCGCTCGACCGCCTCGGGGTCCTCGTGTCGTGCCAGGTGGGCGCGATAAGCGGTCTCGAGGAGCGTCTTCATCTCCGTGCGGTAGCGCTCGCGGCTGAACTGGAGCGCCTGGCGGCGGAGTACCACGGGATCGAACTTGCGCCGCGTCACTTCGCGCATCGCCTCGGTGAGCGCCTCTTCCGTGGGCTCACGGTAGAGGATGCCCGTGTCCGGGGTCACCGTCTCGAGCGCTCCCCCCTTCGCGAGGGCGACCGCCGGGCGGCCGCACGCGAGCGCCTCCAGCGGCGCGATCCCGAAATCCTCCTCGTGGGCCTGGATCAGCGCGCGGCACCCGCGGTACGCCTCCCGCAGCGCCTCCATCGACACCCACTCCTCGAAGCGCACCGTGGGTCCCGCGAGGGCGCGGAGCCGCTTCAGATCCGGGCCCGAGCCGATCACGCGGAGCTTCGCGCCGATCTTGTTCGCGGCTCGGATCGTCAGGTCCACTCCTTTGTACGGGACCAGCGCCGACACCGTGAGGAACGGAGCATCCTCTCCGGCCGGGAGCGGCGCGGGCGAGTCCGGCGTGAAGAACTCGGTATCGACCGGCGGATAGACCACGAGCGCCGGTCGCCGGTAGTGCTTCCGGATCCGATCCCGAACGTTGAACGAGTTCCCGATGAAAAGATCCACGCGGTCCGAACTGATCCGATCCCAGAGGCGGAACCGGTGCGCGATGGACGGACCGATGAGCCGCTCCATCCAGCCCGCCCGCGCGGGGTCGAAGTATTCGGCCGCCAGGTCCCAGAAATACCGGACCGGCGTGTTGCAATAGCACACGTGGAGCGTGTCGGCCCGGGTGACGACCCCCTTGGCCGCGCAGTGACTGATGGAGACGACGAGGTCATAGCCGCTCAGATCGAACGACTCGATCGCCTTCGGGTACGAGGCGATGTGCCAGCGATAGCGGCTGCGTCCGAACGGAAGCTTCGCGATCCAGGACTCGTGGATGGGATGGGATTCGATCGTGGGCGAGAGGCGCCCCTTCCAGTGCACCAGCGTGTAGATCGGAGCCCGCGGGAACATCTCACAGAGGATCTCGAGGCATTTCTCCCCGCCGCGCATCCCCGTGAGCCAATCGTGGACCAGCGCGACCCGGAGCGAGTCGAGGGACCGCGGAGGAGGTGCCGGATGAGGCGCGCTCACGAGGCTGGAGCGGGGGACCCGGCTTCGAGCCGCTCCGCCGCGTGACGCAAGCGCTGCACCGTTCGCTCGCGGCCCAGGAGGAGCATGACGTCGAAGATCCCCGGGCTCACCTTCTTCCCCGTCAGGGCGATCCTCGCGGGCATGATCACCTCGCCCGCCTTCACGGTCTCGGAGACCGCGAGGCCCCGGGTCGCCTTCTCGATCGCGTCGTGCTCGAAGGGATCGACCTCGGCCAGAAGCGCCGCGAGCTTCTTGAGCCGCGCGGCCGTCATGGGCTTCGCCAGCAGCTCGGCCCAGGGCGCGGCCTCGGGATCGACCTGGTCCACGAAGAGGTAGCCCGCGTACTCGAGGAACTGGCGGGGCCGTTTCATGCGATCGCCCACGGCCTCGACCGCGCGCTCGAGAAACCGGCGATCGTGGTACGCGGCCTCGGGCAGGGAGCCCGTCTCGCGAAGATACGACGCCACCATGTCGGCGCGCACGGGGAGCGGCAGCGCGCGGAAGTACTCTCCGTTCATCCAATCCAGCTTCTCGTAATTGAAGATCGCGGGATTCTTGGACACCCGCTCGAGCGTGAACACCTCCGCCAGCTCGTCCATGGTGAACATCTCGCGCTCCCCGTCGAAGGCCCAGCCGAGCAGCGCCAGGAAGTTCACCATCGCCTGGGGCAGGATTCCGTCGTCGCGGAAGGCGGTGACCGAGACCGCGCCGTGCCGCTTGGAGAGCCGCGTGCCATCCGGGCCGAGGATCATCGGGAGATGGCCGAAGCGCGGCGGCGTGAGCCCGAGCGCCTCGTAGATCCGGATCTGGCGCGGGGTGTTCGAGATGTGGTCGTCGCCCCGGAGCACGTGGGTGATGTCCATGGCCGCGTCGTCCACGACGGCGGCGAAGTTGTAGGTCGGGTGCCGGTCCGTACGCAGGATCACGAGGTCGTCGAGGATGCTGTTCTGGAACGTGACCGTCCCGCGCACCTCGTCGTCCCAGGAGGTCTCCCCCTCGAGCATGAGAAACCGAAGCGCGAAGGGCTCTCCTCTCGCGGCGCGCGCCTCGGACTCCTCCTTCGCGAGCCGGAAACAGGTCCGGTCGTACTTGGGAGGCTCGCTCCGCGCCATCGCCGCCTCGCGCTTCTTCTTCAGCTCCTCGGGATCGCAGTAGCAGCGGTAGGCGCTCCCCTCGGCCAGAAGCCGCAGGGCCGCCTCCGCGTAACCGGCCAGGCGCTCGCTCTGGAAATAGGGGCCGTGCGGGCCTCCCACCTCGGGGCCTTCCTCCCAGCGAAGGCCGAGCCACTTCAGGCCCTCGAGGATTCCGCCGAGCGCGTCCTCCACGTTCCGATCCTGATCGGTGTCCTCGATCCGGAGCACGAAGGTGCCCCCGTGCTTCCGCGCGTAGAGATAGTTGAAGAGCGCCGTCCGGGCGCCCCCGACGTGGAGGTATCCGGTCGGGCTGGGCGCGAAGCGCACTCTGACCTTCGATGCCACGCGGCGGTCCTTTCGGTCTGGGATGCGGCGGCCGGAGGGGCGCTCAGCGGAGCAGCGCCAGCTTCCTCTGGAACGTGTCGGGTCCGATCGCAGCGCGATAGAAGTAGACGCCCGAGGAGACTTCCCTGCCGTCGCGGTCGCGTCCGTCCCAGCGGAACTCATAATACCCGGGATCGCGGGTCCGCGAAACCGGCGTCGCGACGAGGCGGCCCCGGACGTCGAAGATCTGGATCAGGACCCTCCGGAGGCCCCGACCGGCGACCGAATACCCGATCGTGGTGACCGGATTGAACGGATTGGGCCGATTCTGGGCGAGCGAGGAGAAACGCGGCGCCGAGGGCGGCGTCTGGGGGGGCGACGGAAGGGTATCCACGGCCGTGAGGATCGGGAAGGTTGCGTACCCGGTCCGCCAGTTGTCGTGGTGGAACATGGGCCACGCCATGCCGGCCGAGAGGAACGTCCCCGGGTAACGCCACGCGTGCACCGCGCGATCCCACCCGGCGAACACGATGTCGGTCGCGCCGTCCCGGTCGAGATCCCACACCGCGGGCGTGCTCCGGGCCTCGGCGCCGATCTCGATGGGGAACCCGCTCACCGGCGTGCCGTCGAAGCGGAACGCGTAGAGCCTCCGGTCTTCCCCGCCGATCAGGATCTCGAGCTTGCCGTCGCCGTCGAGGTCGGCGACGGCGGGGGAAGCCTCCGTGACGGCCCCGCCCAGCGTGACGTTGGCAAACCCCGGAAGCACGTTGCCCTGCGGGTCCCACGCCATGACCCGGCCGTCGGCGCCGACGGCCACGACGTCGAGACGCGGGTCGCCGAGCGGCGCGAGCAAGGCCGCCAGGGCCGGCGAGGGAACGCGGCCGTTCCCCGTCGTCAGCTCCAGGGGCCGAGGCCACCCGGGCGCGCGCTGTCCGGTGGAGGTGAGCACATAGACGCTGTCGTTCATGCATCCGAAGACCACCTCGAGCCCGCCGCCGGGGATGACCTGCCCGACGGCCGGCGAGGAGCTGGCCAGGCCGCTGAACGATGCGTCCCAGACCATGGAGGAATCGGCGTGGATGGCGTACACGTGCCCCGCGGAGGTTCCGAAGATGATCTCGCGCACGCCGTCCCCGTTCAGGTCCGCGATCGCGGGCGAGGAGATCACGCTGCCCTGCGGCGCGAAGAGGACGCCGCTCGTGCCCCGGAGGGGCACCCCGTTCACGTGCCACGCGTAGAGCGCGTTGGTGTTCGATCCCACCACGATCTCCGGCGCCCCGTCCCCGTCGATGTCGCCGATGGCGGGCGTGGACCAGAAGGGCGCGCCTCCCTTGCGGGGCCATCCGGGAAGCATCGTGCCGTTCGCGTGCCAGACCGCCACGGTGGAGTCGTCCCAGGAGGCGGCGATGATCTCGGGCACGCCGTCCCCATCGAGGTCGGCCGCGGCGGGCGAGGACGGAATGTGGTGAAGCGCGGTGCTGAAGATTCCGGTGGTCGCCGTATTCGCGTCGCCGTCGTGCCAGTCGGTGCCATCGGGCCGGAAGACATACAGGTAATCGGCCCCCACCAGGACCTCCGGCTTCCCGTCGCCGTCCAGGTCGGCGAGGCACACCGACGAGGATGTGGCTTCGCCCAGCGGCTCGGGCCATCCCTGGAGTGCGGGCGGGTTGGTGCTGGCCACGAGCGCCGCCGAGAGCGGGCTCTCGTTTCCACCCGAATCCACCGCCGCCGCCGCGTACCGGTAGCGCGTGAGCGGCGGGAGGCCGGCATCCTCGTACGAGGAGACGCGGCGCACGGGCACGGGCGTGAGCAGGGTGAGCGGGCTGCCGTCGTCGGGCCCGCGGTAGAGCCGGTAGCCCGATGCGTCCCCCGCCGCGACCGGATCCCACGAGATGGTGACCCGGTCCGCTCCGGGAATCTCGATGTGGAGATTCGCGGGCGCCGAGGGCGCTACGTGATCCACCGCGAAGGTCGAGGAGTGGAAGTAGGCGTCGTCGATCCGAACGTCGAAGAGCCGCCCCGGGGGCACCACCCCGCTCGTATGGATATGGACGAGCGCGCTCGTCGCGACCGCACCGGGGGCCACGTCCCCCAGGCTCGCCGTGGAATCCAGGATGGCCACGCCCGCCGCCGGGTTCCGGAGATGAATCGTGAGGCCGCGCGCGCGGCCGCTTCCCTCGTTCGCGACCGCGAAGCGATACCCCACCGTCTCGTTGGGATCCACGCCGCCATTCCCGTTCCCTCCGGCCCCGGCGCTGTCGTCGAAGCCGTTCGAGGCCAGGAATGGGGACGCGGCGGCCACCGCGACCGGCACGTCGGTGGTGTCGGCGCGCGTGCCGTCCCGGGCGATCACCCGGAGCATCTCCCCGCGGGCAGTCCCCGGGATCGCGAGCGCGCGAACGCGAAGGCTGTCCGGAAGCGTGGCCGTGGCGCCCGGCGCGAGCGCCGGGAGGATCGCGGTGCCCTGGGGCACGGCCAGCCCCCCGGTGAGGGGAACCAGGGTCACGGTGAGGGCGCCCGTCGAGGCGCCCGAGCCGGCGTTCTTCACGGCCCCCGCGATCGCGAACGTCTCCCCCGCCTCGGCCTTGCCGTCGCCGTCGCCCGCGATCGAGTCGCGCACGCCGAATCCGACGAGCGCGAAATGCGAAGGCGCGTCCGACACGACGGTGAGGGAGTCGAGAAAGGGGAGCGCCCCGGGGCTCGTGACCGAGAACGAGAACTTCCCCGTGCTGCCCGCGTGAAACGGCAGCGTCACCTGCCCCGCGGCGTTCGTGTGGCCGACGCGGTATTCCTCGCCTTGCTTCCACGCCACCACGAGCGCCGAATCCACCGGGACCCCGGAGGCGAGCACCGTCACCGGGAATCCGCCTCCGCTCAGGGGGACCGTCCCCGGGCGCGTGACCGTGAGCGTGGCGGGAGCGCAGCGCCAGAGGGGAATCGCCGGATCGCCGAGGAGGACGGTCTCGAAGTAGCCCCAGCGCTCCTGGGTCTCGCCGCGCGCCAGGGGCAGGAGCGAGGCGCGGGTGTCCTCCACGGCCTCGCCGAGCGTCGTGGCCGGCCCGCGCTCCAGGAGATCGATGAGCCGGGTCGAGACCTGCACATCCACCCCGGGCCAGGCGTCGCGCGTGGCGCCGAGATAGGCGAGCGCGCCCCCGTTGGGATTGCGGACCACCTCCTCCGCCACGCACTCGTAATCCACGGCGGCCGAGGCGCAGTTGGAGGCGATCCAGAGCCCGATCGAGTCCCCGTTCGCGAGCCCAGCCAGGTCGGGCATGGTGATGAGCTCGTTCCCGATCGAGAGCTGGGACCGCGCCCCGTGCCCGATGTGGTTCACGATCCCGTAGCCCCGGCCCAGCGCGCTCAGGGCCGTGGCTTTCGTGAGCAGAAGGGAGCCCGGATACGGGACCGCGTTCTCATAGTATCGGTCCACGGTCACGCAGGCGGGCGCGCGAACCTTGAGGGACTCTCCCTGCAGCGCGCCGTCCACCGAGACGAGCTGGCCCGGCTGCCAGGTGGTCGGGAACAGCACCTCCGCCAGGATGAGCTCCTTGGTGAGCGGGGCCGCGAGCGGGCTCGTGGCGTAGCGGAGCGCCTTCGAGACGAGAACCTGCGCCTGGGCGCGCGTGGAGGCCGAGAGTCTGCCCACCGCGATGTCGGGATTCATGTCCAGGCTGTCGGCCACTTCCCCGTAGATCCCGTTTCCGTTTCCGTCCCAGGTTCCATCCAGATCCGAGTAATAGGCGTCCGTGGGAATGTCCACGGTCTCGGAGTAGGTGACGCGCGCATAGCGCATCGGAATCGTGTCGTGATCCCCGGCGAGCACGGCCCAGCGCGCGCCCCAGAGATCGCGCGCCGCCTTGAGGAAGCTCCGGATCGCCTGCGGGAGATCGTTCGAGCGAGGATCGGCGGCCCGGATCGTGGAGAGGTTTCGCACCACGGTGGCGATTCCGATGCGCGTCTGGTAGTCGGCGAGCTTCTGGTAGACATCCGCGAGGGAATCGGGAGCCACGATGACGCAGTCCACCGGAGAGCCGAGCCCGGAGGGCTGGACCGTGGGCTGGAACGGCGCCGCGCGACGCGGATCGGGGGCGGCACGGTGGGCGCGCGGCGGGAGCTGAGCCTGCGCGGGCGCCGGCACGAGCGGTCCGAGCCCGAGAGCGATCAGGACCGCAGGGAGGGCGCGCACGGCATGCCTGCCAATCTGCGCGAGGAAACGGGTCGAACTTACTGTAATTGAGATCGTTGGCGGCCTCGGAGGCGCCCCCTGATTCGAGCGGGTTCCACCCTATAATACGCCCCCGGAGCCCCTCCGGGCAACGGGCCGTGCGGCAACGCGCTGGCGCGTTTCATCCACCACGCGCCAGTCGATGGCGTACACAGAGTAGAAGAACCCTCCCGGCCGCGTGATTCCGAGATTCTCGATGCGCCGCGTGAAGAGGAGCCGGTAGGGGCTGGGCTGATCCTCCTCCGCCGCGAGCCTCCCCGGCGCCCGATGGCGGTCGATGAGATAGTCCGGCCGTCCCGCCGCCTCGAAGAGGCACCGGGTCACCACCGCGTCGTAACCCTCCCGTACGACGATCGGCGCCATGACCGGGGTGACCAGCCCGTAGAGATCCAGCACGCGGCGCTCCGAGTAGTAGCCGAACGCGCCGATGTCCGCCGCCGCGAAGGACGCGTCGGGAGGGGTGTGGTCCCGGGCCCAAACGCCGATCGAAGCCAGCGACGCGCGCAGGCCGCGGGTGTGCGCGCGCGTGTTCGGGGCGCTCACGAGCGCCGTGAACGCCGCGTTCTGGAGCACGAACGCCGCGAGAAAGACCGCCAGGGCCATGCCGTAGCGCTTGGGGAGGTTGTTCGCCACGACCCAGCGGAACGAGGCCATCCCGAGCAGGAGCACGCAGGGCGTCGCCGGGATCATGTAGCGGGACACCACCTGCACGCCCTCGAGGGCGAAGGAGACCACGAGGAGCGTGGGCCAGGCGACGCACGTGAGCCAGAAGAACCGGCGCCCTCGCGACCCGGGAAGCGCGGTCGCGCGGTTTCCGAACGCGAGCACCAGCACGAAGAGGGCGAGCGGCAGCGCGTCGGCCGCGAGCTCGACCTGGAACACCGAATGAACCGCGGCGATCATGAGCCCGGGCTCGAGGCGGGCCCCCGCCTTCGCGGCCGCGGTGTTCGGAAGGAGCGTGTGAAACCACCGCCACGCGATCGCGAGCCAGGGGAGCACGACGAGCGCGATCCCCGCGAGGACCTCGAGGGAGCGGCGGACGCGCCGCTCCGACCCCATCCAGACGGCCACCACGGCGACGGCGGCGAGCAGGTGGCATTCCGGCCGCGCCAGGGACGCAAGCCCCAGGAACACGCCCGCCATCCACCCGGCGCGGCGCCGGACGAGGACACCCGCGAGGCCGTAGAGGGCCAGGGCCACGCACGCCGCCGCGAGCGGGGTCTCCATCCCCGACACGGCCCAGCGAAGCGCCCAGGCCTGCGCCCCCAGGAGAAGCCCCAGGCCCAGAGAGGTCCGGTCGTCCCAGCCGATTCGTTTCCCGAGGAGCACGAGCGTCACGATCGTGATCAGGTGCGCGATCAGGCCGAGGCCCTTCGCCACCCAGGCGAGGTCCGGCATGACCGCGGGGTCCGCGGGGGCCGCGACCGCGATCGGCAGGATTTTCCCGGCGAGCGCCAGGAGGAGCACCCAGAGCGGGCTCGTGGCGCCGTACGTGGGTTCGCCGGCGTTGAAGGCGAACCCCTTCCCCTGCACGAGGTGCTTCGCGAACTGAAGGTGGATGAACGTGTCGTCGGTGAGGTAATCGAGAAACGGAACGAGGGCCGCGGCGGCGGCCACGAGCAGGAGGAGAAGGAGCGCGCGCGATCGCGCGTTCACGCGCCGCTCACGCTCGTCCGAGCCAGCGCTGCACGTTCTCCACGACGGCGCCCGGGGTGAACCCGAAATGATCTTGTAGGGCGGCGAGGGGCGCGGACGCGCCGAACCGGTTCATCCCGATGCGGAGGCAATCCTCGCCGAGGAGCGCGCACCAGGGCTCCGTGCCCGCCGCTTCGATCACGACCCGCCGCGGTCCCCGGGGCAGAACGGCGGAGCGGTACGTCTCGGGCTGCGCGCGGAACGCTTCCACGCAGGGCATCGACACCACGCGCGCGCCAACACCTGCCGCCGTGAGCTGCTTCCCCGCCTCGCGCGCCAGGGACACCTCGGATCCGGTCGCGACCAGGATCACGTCGGAGGCGCCTCCGCCCCCCTCGTCCAGCACGTAGCCGCCGCGCCAGATATCCCGTCGGTCGAAGGAGGCGGACCGCTCCAGCGGCGCCACCTTCTGTCTCGTGAGGACGAGCGCGGTCGGCCCCTTGTCGCGACCGATCGCGCGCGCCCAGGCCATGGCCGTTTCCAGGGCGTCCGCGGGGCGCCAGACCTCGAGCCCCGGAATGAGCCGCAGGGATGGAAGCTGCTCGATCGACTGATGGGTGGGCCCGTCCTCTCCCAGGAAGATGCTGTCGTGCGTGAACACGTAGATGACCCGGATTCCCATCAGGGCGGCGAGCCGGATCGAGGGTCGCATGTAGTCCGAGAAGATGAGGAACGTTCCCAGGAACGGCACGAACGTCCCGTAGAGGGACATGCCGTTTCCGATGGCGCCCATGGCGTGCTCCCGGACGCCGAAGTGGAGCACGCGTCCCCCGTAGCTCACCGGCGCTCCGCACGCGAGGCCGGCGGGCACGACTTCCGTCGCGTCCTTGATCCGCGTGAAGGTCGACGGCTCGAGATCCGCGGAGCCTCCGACCAGCGAAGGGATCGCCTTGGCCGCCGCCTGGAGCACGTTCCCCGAATGGCTCCGCGTCGCGAGCTCCTGCGCGGGAGCAGCCGCCGCCAGGAGCTCGTCCAAGTTCTCGGGCACGCGGCGGGTGAAGTAGGAATCCCAGAGGGCGGCGTCCTCCGGATCGTCCCGCCGGAACGCGGCGTAGCGCTCGTCCCACGCCGCGCGCTCGCTCCGCTTCCCTTCCGCCATCGCCTGGAAGTGCGCGCGAACCTCGGGCGGAACGAGGAAGGAGGGCGAGAGGGGCCACCCCGCCGCCTCCTTCGTGCGCTTCAGCTCCTCGGCCCCGAGCGGCTCGCCATGAGCCTGCGCGGTGCCCTGCTTCGTGGGAGCTCCTTGCGCGATGATGGTGCGGGCCAGGATCAAAGACGGGCACGTCTCGTTCGCGATCGCCCTGAAGAGAGCCTGGTCCACCTGATCGCGGTCGTTCCCGTCGATGGTCTCGACGCCCCATCCGTAGGCCTCGAAACGCCGGCCCACGTCCTCGCAGAAGGCGAGCCCGGTCGGCCCCTCGATCGAGACGTGGTTGTCGTCGTAGAGGTAGACCAGATTGCCCAGCCCCCAGTGCCCCGCGAGCGACGCGGCCTCCGACGAGATCCCCTCCATGAGGTCGCCGTCGCTCACGATTCCGAACACACGATGATTCAGGAGATCCGCGTGGCGCTGGAGCCTCGCCTGCATCATCCGCTGCGCGAGCGCCATGCCGACCCCGTTCGCGAATCCCTGCCCCAGCGGGCCCGTCGTCGCCTCCACGCCGGGCGTGTGGCCGTACTCCGGATGGCCGGGCGTCCGCGATCCCCACTGCCGGAAGCGCTGGATCTCCTCGATCGAGAGATCGAAGCCGAACAGGTGCAGGAGAGAGTAGAGGAGCATCGACGCGTGTCCGGCGGAGAGAACGAAGCGGTCGCGATTCGGCCACCGGGGATCCTGGCTGTCGAATCTCAGGTACTTCGACCAGAGCACGTACGCCATGTCCGCGGCGCCCATGGGAGCGCCGGGATGGCCCGATTTCGCCTTCTCCACGGCGTCCGCCGACAGAAATTTGATCGTGTTGACGGACTGCTGTGCCAAATCCACCGAAGTCGTGGGCATGGACCCTCGCCTGCTCAATTTCCGGAACCGGGACACACTTGATCCAGTGTTACTATAAGCTGCGAAATGGTACCTCGCCACAACCCAGGCACTGGAGACCACATGCCCTCGAGGCTTCACCGCGCGCGCGCCCTGTCGGCCCTCGCGCTCTTTCTCACCGCGCTCTCGATCGCCGGGTGCGCGACCAATCCCGCGACCGGCAAGCGGCAGATCTCCTTCGTCAGCACCAGCAAGGAAGCCCAGATGGGACGGGAATCCGACCCCGCCGTCATCGAGCAATACGGACTCTACGGCGACTCGACGGTTTCCCGGTACGTGGACTCGGTCGGCCAGAGCCTGGCCGCGGTTTCCCAGCTCCCCACCTTGGGGTGGCACTTCCGCCTTCTGGATTCTCCCGTCGTCAACGCGTTCGCCATTCCGGGCGGCTACATCTACATCACGCGCGGAATTCTGGCCTATCTGAACTCCGAGGCGCAGCTCGCGGGCGTGCTGGGACACGAGATCGGACACGTCACGGCCCGTCACAGCGCCCAGCAGATCACCCGCTCCCAGATCGCGGGCGTGGGGCTCCTCGCCGGCGCCGTGTTCGTCGGGGCCCTCCGGCCCTACACCGGGCTCGCTCAGGAGGGGCTCGGCCTCCTGTTCTTGAAATACAGCCGCGACAACGAGAGCCAGGCGGACGAGCTGGGGGTCGGGTACGCGACGCAGGCGGACTATGATCCGCGGGTCATCCCCTCCACCTACGCGATGCTGAAGCGCGTCGGAGAGCGGGGCGGCGACCAGCTTCCGGGGTTCCTCTCCACGCACCCCGACCCGGGCGATCGCGAGATCCGCACCTCACAGCTCGCGCAGGCCGCGGTCGCCGGCGGGCGGCGGGATCTCAAGATCGACGCGGCGCGCTACCGGGCGCACATCGAAGGGCTGGTCTATGGCGACGATCCGCGCGGGGGCTACTTCGTCGGGAACCGCTTCTATCATCCCGACCTCGGAATCGAGATGATCTTCCCGGACGGATGGACGAACGCGAATCAGCCGAGCTCGGTCGTGTCGGCCAACCCATCGGCCGGGGGCCTGATGGAGCTGACGCTGCAACATTCGAAGGACCCGGATCCGACCCCCGCCCAGTTCGTTCAATCGCTCATCGACCAGCACAAGATCGTGGACGCTTCGGGCAAGGCGGAGAGCTTCCGCGACTTCCCCGCGTGGATCGGGCAGATCGTAACCGGGGAGGGCGGGCGGCAGACCCTGATCGCGGGGTTCGTGCGCTTCAAGCCGGGGCAATTCTTGCAGGTGCTCGGGCAGAGCCGGAACATGGGCGACGTCGCCTCCGAGCAGATCCTGGCCTCCATCCGGAGCATGGCCCTGCTTCGTGATCCGGCGCGAAGAGACGTGACGCCCGACCAGGTGCACGTGGTGATCGTCGACCGGCCCGGGAACTTCGCCGACATCGTGGGGCATCTCGGGCCGCAGGCCCTGAGCCTCGAGGAGACCGCGATCTTGAACAACATGCGCGCGACGTCCCTGGTCGATGCGGGCGCGCCGATCAAGATCGTGCGCAAGGGACGGCATCCCGAGCCGCCGCCCGTCCGACCCTAGGGGTGGCCTGAGACCAGGTTCCCGAGGCGGATCAGCCCGGCGCCGGCCAGCGCGAGCGCGGCGTCCTTGGGGACCCGTCCGAGCAGCACCGCCAGCGCGAACCGGTCCGCCCTCACTCCGATCATCCCCGCGATGAAGCAGATCGCGTCGGAGGGAGAGAACGGCAGGAGGAAGATCGGGACCAGCGCGATCCACCTCCTCCCTCCCACGAGGTCCTGAGCCCTCGCGAGGGTTTCCGCCCCGATCCAGCGCCGCAAGAGCGGCATCCCCGCGCGGCTTCCGATCGCGAAGGCCGCGGCGGACCCGAGCATCGTTCCCACGGTCGCGATGAGCACGCCCAGGACCGGACCGTAGAGGATCCCCGCCACGATCGGCACGAAGACTCCGGGGATGGGCGCGATGATGATCTGCGCGATCTGAAGCCCGAGCAGGATGAGCGGGCCCCACACGCCGACGCCGCGGACATAGCTCTCCAGGCGCCCCCGCGCGAACGTGGGCGCCGCCGCGATCCCGATCCACACGAGCGCCGCGAGCACCACGGCGATCCCGACGACATGGATCCAGGTGAATCGACGCTCCGAAGGCGCGCGCGGCATGGCGGCAGACTGTACCCTCGCGCGCGAGGGGCCGGAAGGGTATTCTCTGGGCATGAACGACGAGTTCGGCGCTCGCTCGGTGTTGCGCGTGGGGGATCGGCGGTACGAGATCTTCCGGCTCGAGGCGCTCGCCCGGGCGGGCCTCCCGGTCGAGAAGCTTCCCTTCTCCATGCGCATTCTCCTCGAGAACCTCCTCCGCTCGATGGACGGGCGCGTGGTCACGGCCGGAGACGTCGAGGCCGTGGCCCGGTGGAACCCCATGGAGACGCCGACGCGCGAGATCGCCTTCTCGCCGAGCCGCGTCCTCCTGCAAGATTTCACCGGCGTGCCCGCCGTCGTGGACCTGGCCGCGATGCGCGACGCCATGGAGGAGCTGGGCGGCAGCGCCACGAAGATCAACCCCCTCCAGCCGGCCGAGCTGGTCATCGATCACTCGGTCCAGGTGGACGAATACGGCTCACGCGCCGCCCTGCTCTTCAACGCGAAGAAGGAATTCGAGCGGAACCGCGAGCGCTATCTCTTCCTCCGCTGGGGCCAGCGGGCGTTCCAGAACTTCCGCGTCGTGCCGCCCGCCACCGGCATCGTGCACCAGGTGAATCTCGAGTACTTGGCCAGGGTCGTGTTCGCGGGCGCCGGCGATCCCCCGCAGGCGTATCCGGATACCCTCATCGGAACCGATTCCCACACCACCATGATCAACGGCCTGGGCGTTCTCGGATGGGGCGTGGGAGGGATCGAGGCGGAGGCGGCCATGCTCGGCCAGCCGGTCTCGATGCTGCTTCCACAAATAACCGGGTTCCGCATGACCGGCGCCCTTCCCGAGGGCTCCACCGCCACCGACCTCGTGCTCACCGTGACGGAGATGCTGCGAACGAAGGGCGTGGTCGGCCGCTTCGTGGAGTTCTACGGACCCGGGTTGGCCGCGCTTCCGGTGGCGGACCGCGCCACGATCGCGAACATGTCGCCGGAGTACGGCGCGACGTGCGGGATGTTCCCGATCGACGCGGAGACGCTGCGTTATCTCGAGTTCACCGGACGGCCCGCGGAGCAGGTGAAGCTCATCGAGGCCTATGCGAAAGAGCAGGGCCTGTTCCACGGCCCCCAGACGCCGGAGGCCGCCTATTCCGACACGCTCTCGCTCGACCTGGGCACCGTCGAGCCCAGCCTGGCTGGACCGCGCCGGCCGCAAGACCGCGTCCGCCTCCGCGACGCCAAGAGGAACTTCGCGGATGCGCTCCCCACCATGCGGGTCTCGAGAGTGGCGCCCGCCGCGGCGGCTCGCCCGCTCGAGCGCTGGGAGGGAGAGGGCGGAGACGGGGCCGCGGGCCACGCGGCCGCGACCCTCCCGCACGTCACGATGGGCGGCGAGTCCTTCCCGCTCTCCGATGGGGCGGTCGTCATCGCCGCCATCACGAGCTGCACCAATACCTCGAACCCCTCGGTGATGGTCGGCGCGGGACTCGTCGCGAAGCGCGCCGTGGAGCGCGGGCTCAAGACGAAGCCCTGGGTGAAGACGAGCCTCGCCCCGGGCTCCAAGGCGGTGACCGAGTACCTGGCCCGGGCCGGTCTCACGCCGCACCTCGAGGC
>Ga0137398_10000243_pt1 | contig 17947 bp, 25 predicted proteins | sample czorhiz216metaG_FD_106659 | JGI IMG/M metagenome (GOLD analysis project Ga0137398, IMG submission 106659) | Vadose zone soil microbial communities from Angelo Coast Range Reserve, California, USA - czorhiz2.16 metaG | ecosystem: Environmental > Terrestrial > Soil > Vadose zone | place: USA...
TACCTCCTCTCTATAACTCCTTAAACTACTAATATAGATCTAAGTACTTACCCGGACGCCTGTGCACACGCGATACCCCCTCCCCCGCCCCCTGTCAACCCAGGAGCGAAGAGGAGGCGAGTAGAGGAGCCGGCTGTGGGTGTCTTGCCCTGTTCCCGCAGGTCAGAGGGCCTTCCGGCCGCTTAAAAGTGGGGGGTTGACGTCCCAGACGGGGTGTGTCATACTGAGACCAGCGAGGAGGAGATGAGCCATGCCCTCTAGGGGTCAAAAAAACCATCTTCTTAGTCCGATCGGCCTATGCATGGCTAAACTTAGCGTTTCTAGATCTGAGCTAAGCCATATGACCGGACTAGCCCTCACCACAGTAGAGTACATAGAAGATGGGGCCTATCAGACTCTTCCCGCCGCTATTATCGACGTACTCGAAGTAGCTAACGCCGACATAGAGAAAGATTACTACAAATACCAGATGACCTCTCGCCTACAAGCTAATCTTCCACAAGAACTACCTGAGACCTTCCCTGAACTCAGTCCTCCACTACACCCACACCAAGAATGGCGTATGATGGTCTGTGGTATGGACCTCAATCCCTACTGCAAGGCGTTGTGTGTTCCTCGGTTCACAGTATGGAAGCTAGAAGCTGGGCAACAGAAGTTCCCCATCATTCTAGAGAAAGCATTGGTCATGGCTACTAGTCCCGTAACTACGGCACTTGTGGACATCTGTAACAACTTCTCCGAAGTATAGCGCATTAACACGTTGGGTACACTTGGTGTGTGGGCGGACAGCCACAGTACAGGCTGCTAAACACGGATGAGTTCAGCGCGACACACTAAGATTGCGCGAGGAGTTAACGGATGAAACCTCCGACCAAGAATGAGCTTCGTCTCGTCAGTTACATCGAGGAACACTGGCATCGCCATAAGGCTTTTCCTGCTTACCACATCATAGGGAAGGTCCTTGGCTGGGAGCACGACGTAGTTAAGTTCACCGCCGAAACCGACACAGTAGCAACCATGCTCCGTAATCGCGGCATAGAAAAGCCGGAGCGCATCGAGAACAAGCTAACTCCCGAGCAAGTAGCCGCTGCTAACGCCTACCTCAACATCGTAGATAACCGCCCGATCCAGATGAAGCTAGCAGACCTGGGCATTAGCTCAGCCAAGTTCAGCGGCTGGATGAAGGGCAAGACCTTTAGAGCCTACATCACAGAGCGAGCAGAAGAACTGTTCGAAGATGGAATGGCCATAGCCCACAGAGAACTACTGGGCAAAGTAAGCAAGGGCGACATCTCTGCTATCCGACTGTTCTATGAAGTATCCGGCCGGTACTCTGGTGTTCAGTCGATAGAGATCCAGAACGTCCAGCTCTTGATGAGTCGCCTTCTAGAAGCTATCCAGATGGAAGTTACAGATCAGGAGACGGTAGCTCGTATTGGCGAGCGCTTCCGCATTCTAGCTGCCGGTGGTAGCCTAGCAATGCCTAAGCCTGCCATAGCTGCCGCGGTAGTTCCCAACGAAGCCAGCCCTGTGGGTGCTTTTAAAGAGCGCATGTCCGCCAAGATAGTAGGTTCGATATGACTACTCCAAACGCACCGTCAGGTGTTGTTGGCTATGCTCCACCAGGACAAGCACCTCCTACACTACCCACAGCCCTTGAAGTCAACCTACTTCATACCAAGGACGACGTAGACGGTGGACAGCAGTCCCACCACCACACACTAGGCCCGGGGCGTAACCAGTCAGCTAGTGGTCTCCATATCCACGACGGTTCTAATGGCCGACTTGTGGGTAAGGACATGGGCCTAGCCCTGACTGGACTGAAAGTCCCCGCTACCGTAGCAGACTGTAACGTACTGATTAACTCCCTCTATGCTGCTCTATCCAAGGTCATGGACCTGAGGGATGCGAGGACATAGTGTCGTTTCAAGTAGTCTACAACGGCAATGCCCTCACTGCTAACCCTGACAATCGCTCTCTCCTGTATGCAGTTCCCTGCATAGGCATAGTCCTAGACATACGCTCTGACATGATAGATAACAACCTAACCTCCATTTCCTTTGTTGGCCGCCGAGCGCTAGACGGCACCATCAATGGCATGGCTGAACCTCTTATACAGACTATTGAGAGTCAGGTCTGGTATCCTACCAACATCAATAAGATTCGCACGTACTCCTTTCCTATCGGTGTGTCTCGTATAGACTTTACTGCTAGCTCCACCGTAAGTGCTAAACTTTATGTAGCAGTATTGGCAGAATACACATGATCTGTCTACCATGCAGGAGAGAGCACATACCTCAGCAATGTGTGGACAGCTTCGGCGATATTCCCCTTAACTACTGCGAATGTCAGCACAGACCTTACCAAAGGGAAACCTATGCCAAGGACAAGCAAGAAGGAGCTGTCTCTCGAAGAGATGACTCTGTCCTTGACGGAGGGTCTATCGAGAGCAGCGAGCAGCCCTAACATCTGGGGTTACAAGCCCCACGAAAAGCAAGTCATGTTCCACAAGGGTGACACCAAGGGTCGCCTCTATATCGGAGGTAACCGCTCAGGTAAGACCGTGGGTGGGGTTAATGAAGATATCTGGTGGTTGCTTGGCAATCATCCATATAAGAAAACCCCCCCACCTCCTGTGCGCGGCCGGGTCATTGGTGTGGACTTCGACAACGGTATTGAACGGATTCTCAAACCACAGTTCGCAAAGTGGCTACCGCCGTCTGCTCTCATCAACGGATCGTGGACTGACTCTTATAGTGCACAAACACGAATGCTGACCCTGGCAAATAAGAGTACAGTGGAGTTCATGTCATATGTACAGGAGATCCAGAAGTTTGCTGGAACCTCCCGCCATTTCATACATTTTGACGAGGAACCACCACGCAGTATCTTCACAGAAAACAAGGCACGTCTTATTGATACTGGTGGATCCTGGTGGATCACAGAGACGCCAGTTGAAGGCATGACTTGGGTCTATGACGATATCTACCTTCCTGGTAAGACAGAACGCAACAGCAACATACGCGTTATCGAAGTCGATATTTCCGAGAACCCTTACATTAGTAAGACTGAGGTCGATGAATTCCTCGCAGATCTGGCTCCTTTGGAGCGTCAGGCTAGAGGTGAAGGTAAGTTCGTTCAACTGGGTGGTCTTGTCTTTAAGGGCTTTGGTCCTCTTCACGTCATTGATCCCATCGATCCTCGCAGCATTTTCAACCTACGATGGTTCGCTTCCATGGATCATGGCCTCAATAATCCCACGGCCTGGCTATGGCATGCTGTTTATCCTAACGGTTCGGTGGTAACATTCCATGAGCACTACGAAAGTGACTGGACTGTATCTCAACATGCAAGTCGTGTTCACCTCATCAATCATGACCTCGGGCGCGCACCTAATTACTATGTCGGTGACCCGGCTATCAAACAGCGCAACGCCGAGACTGGCAATAACATTCAGATCGCGTATCAGCTACAAGGCATCCCTATCATCCAAGCTAACAACGAGGTTCGCGCGGGTATAGACAAAATGAACGCCTACCTGGCTCCTGATAAGGTTGGAATGCCTACATGGCGCATCACAGGCAACTGCGTTAACCTGATCAGGGAGATGCAACGTTACCGCTGGAAGATCTGGGAATCTGCTAAGCTACGTGATAAGAATAACCCTATTGAGGAACCTCATAAGCGTGATGATCATGCTGTGGATTCTAGCCGCTACTTCTTCTCCTTCATGCCTGACCTCAAGCTCAACGAGAACCGAGACCCTGATAGAGAAGATCTCAAGCGTAAAGTTGACGCCATGCTCAACGTGCATAATCCCGTAGACCCTTCGAGAGGCATGCGGGACAATAACTGGTTCAAGGCCGACGAGGCTACCGAGTGGACCGCTTGCGACGAGGGGATCGGGATTTTCTAATGGTGACACGCGATGACAAGGTTTTCTCAGCGAATGAGTTTTGGGAGGGTGCTCCTACTCACCAGATTCGCCATGATGAGGTCAACGCTCTCCGCCTACGTCTCACCACGGGTGAAGAGGTTCACACGGGTGACGCGTCGGCGCAAGATATAGTAGACATGGTCTTTAAGCGAGCTGGAGTTACTGGTCACCGACTCTTCGAGAAGCTGGCTCCTATCTTTGCTGATGCATTGGCAAAGGAAGTGGGCGACGATCCTTGGGGCTGGGTTAACCCGCAGTACTACAGCTCTGCTCGAATGACTGGCGCAGCTCCCGTCTCTGTCGATGGCAACTTCCTAGTGAGTGGCTATCCCCAAGCTCCGGGTGATGGTGTCAAGGCAGAGGCTTTGCCCGAGCCTGTGGATGACGGTACTTCTGTGGGTGCTGTTGACTCAGAGGGCCAAACTGAGGTTATGGAAGAGGATCCTGAGAAGGCTAGTAGGATCGCGGAGCTGAATCGACTGCTTGGAAAGTAGACACTATGTCTGAGGGAACGAAAGACTTCATGACGGCATCTGACGATATGATCCGTAAGGCGCTACGGACAGAGAAGGAAGAACTAGAGTTCCTACAGAGTCTTGTAGACAAGGGTCTGGTCAAGAAGCCGAAGGAATAACATGGAGACTCTAGAGGAACTTTTTAGAGGCGAGATCCCCTCCGAAGAGTTTGCCGATAAGATCAGGCTAGCAGTGCAGTACTGGAATAACGCCAACCCTAATGAGCAGATATGTATGACAGGGTAGTAGTACGGGATTATCCCGAAGTACCTCCGAGCAAATGTGCTTTGTGTGGGGGGCAGACGCGGCATGACGGTCGAAAGTACATTGACCTGGGAACTAATATTCGTGGCTATGGTGCTCTTTACTTCTGTAGCATCTGCCTTGGCCAGATATGTAATACACTTGGCTGGCTTGATCCTATTCAGGCTGCGGCGCTCAAGCTGGAGCTAGACGGTTACCGCAGTCGTGTGACACGGCTGGAGGATGAAAATGACCGTCTACGTGCTGCTCTTTCCAAGCTTGATTTTGTTCGGACTGCTCTTGTTCATGATGCGGGACCGGACGCAAGCACGGAAGAGCGAACAGGAATTGTGGAAAAGCCAAACAGAAAATCTGTTGAACCTTCTAGCCGACCAGAAGCTATTGAACCGGGATCTGATGAACCGGCTAATGTCGGGCGACCTACCGGCGTTCGTAACCCTGACGTCGCAAGGCTCATCGGTAGTATCTGAGTACGTACCTCAGTCGGACTCGGCTGAACTAGAACGCTTGAAGTTCCTTTACCGCGCTAGCTCTTTGGAAGGATTGGGGGATACCATCTATGACGATGACGAGCTCGGAGCCCTCCGTGACTTCGGCAACATCCCCTGATGATGCCTTTAGTAAGGGTAGTGGCAGGGACAAAGACAAGATAATCTCTTGGGCAAAGCAGCAGTTCGATGATTGCAAAGCGGCGCGTGCCAGTGCAGAAAGGCAATGGAAACTCAATCTCGCCTTCTACTACGGCCGACAAAACGTTGTCTTCCGACAATCCCCCAACTTCGTTCCTGGTGGAGCTGGCTCTCTCTTCACTCCTCCTGCTCCCTATTATCGTTCTCGTCCTACTATTAATCGTATTCGCCCGATAACTCGTAAAGAGCTATCTCGGATGACTTCTCAGAAGCCTTCGGCGTCTATTGTGCCTGCATCCACAGAGGATATAGACATGTACGCCGCTCGCGCAGGCGAGCAGATCTGGGAGAGCATTTACCGACGCAAGAACATGAAGTCTGTTATCCGGCAGGCCCTATTCTGGACATTGACCACGGGCACTGGATACATCAAGACTTATTGGGATGCTGACGCTATCGATCACGATAGTGAGCAAATGGGCGACTTCTGCTTTGATGCGGAGACTCCCTTCCATGTGGTTGTCCCTGACTTGCGCCAAGTAGAACTAGAGAAGCAGCCCTTTCTTATCCATGCACAGCTCAAGCCCCGCGAACAGCTCAAGATGATGTACCCACAGACTAGTTTGGCTAATGCCCGTGGTGGTGGCAAGGATGAGATCCTAGAGGATAACTACCTTAATATCAACTCCTCTGGTGGTGGCCAGAACGACAACCAGAAGACGATCCTGTGCCTAGAGGTGTGGGTAAAGCCTAACGCGATCAAGCTATTCCCCAATGGAGCCTTCTTCACGGTCTGTGGGGATACTATCACCTATGGGCAAGAAGGTTGGCCCTATGACCACGATAAGTACCCATTCGCTAAGTTTGATCATATTCCTTCGGGGAAATTTTATAGCGACTGCCCTATCACGGATCTCATACCTCTCCAGCGAGAGTATAACCGTACCCGGGGACAGATCATTGAAGCTAAGAATCGTATGGCTAAACCTCAGCTCACTGCTCCCGCCGGTTCAATAGACCCCAGAAAGATCACTACTGAGCCTGGCATCGTCATCGAGTACACTCCTGGCTTTGCACCTCCTACTCCTATACCGCTATCTCCACTCCCTGCCTACGTGATCCAAGAGCTTGACCGTATCCTTAGCGATATGGAAGATATCTCGGGCCAGCACGAGGTCAGTAAGGGCCAAACGCCGCCAGGCGTTAGCGCAGCCACAGCCATTAGCTACCTTCAAGAGCAAGATGAGTCCATGCTATCCGTAGCATATGACTCGCTCGAAGAGGGTATAGAGAAGGTAGCGTTCGAGACCCTGTCCCTCGTATCCCAGTTCTGGGACACACAGCGTATGGTTAAAGTCGTCGGACTGGATGGGTCCTTTGAGGTCATGGCCTTTAAGGGATCGGACTTGCGCGGCAATAACGATATTCGCGTCGAGGCGGGCTCAGCGCTACCTACCTCTAAGGCTGCTAAGCAAGCCTTTATCATGGACCTGATGAAGATGGGCTTCATTGACCCATCCAAGGGCCTTGAGGTCATGGAGATAGGTGGTATTAACAAGATCTACGACGAGATCCAAGTAGATGTCCGTGAAGCACAACGCGAGAACATCAAGATGAGTCGAGTCACACAGCAACAAATCGAAGAGTTCAACCAGTTGCAGGCAGAGCTTATGCAAGCACAGCAACAGATGCAAATGGGCCAGCAGATGATGGGAGGACCTAATGGGCCAGCCGCCCCAACCCCCAATGCCGGGAATCCCATCGGAAACAATGTGGCAGCGGGGCCGTCTCCGTTCAATAATCCACAACAACCCGGTTCCAGCCTCCCAGGGGGCGGACTCTAATCCTCCTGGTATGAATCCTCTGGATACTATGGCTCCGGGAGCAGAAGGGCCAGGGGCTCCGGGAGAGAGTCCTCTTAGTATTCCTGGTCTAGCCGGGCAAGGCCCGCCTACCATGGCACCTCCTGCTATGGATGCTATGGGCAATCCCATACCAGCTCTTATCATCCCAGTACAGGACTGGCAAGATCACAGGCTGCATGTGGATGTCCACAATAAGTACCGCAAAAGCCAGGCATTCGATCAGGCACCTGAGTACATCAAGCAACTCTTTGCGCAGCACGTGCAGCAGCACATAGATGCTATTGTGAGAGGCCAACTGGCACAGGTGCCCACGCCAATCATGCAGCAGCTACAGCAGCAAGGTACTAACCCTTCTTCTCCTGCTGCGTACCAAGAGATGCAACATAACCAGGCTCAAGCCGGTGGCGCTCCGCCTCCTAGTAGTGGGCCTCAAACACCTCCGGGAGGTGGAACGTAATGGCTAGCCCGTCAACTACCACCCACATGGTCGCTCCGCATGCTCTGACTAACTGGAAGCCGCCCAACAAGAACCAGGCAGTCGCTACCGGGCGGTCTATTAACGATGACCTTCTGACCACAGGTGCTAACTACACCGGCACTCTTTCTATCGACGCTCGCCTTATCGCTATCAACGCTGGTGTCTACACTCAAGCCCGTCTTAACACTATGACTCTTAACGACAAGCTCTACGCCATGGCTCAGACTGATGACCCGGGCTATGTGAGGTAGGCATGTCCTACAAGGTTGTTAAGAAAGGCGCTCAGCACGCCGTTGTGAAGCTTGGGTCGGGAGAGGAAGTAGGGCGACACCCTACTAATGTCGCGGCCCAAGCTCACAAGAATGCACTCATTGCTAAGATGAATGGTGAGCCTGGCCCTGGCAAGGTAGACATGCGTAAGTCTAGAGGGGCTGCTGTTAGTCGCCTCTCTGCCGCCGCTGGTCGCCGGGCTAAGATGGGCACTAGCAGGGCTGCAAGGACTGAGCGTCCTAAGGGCTCCAACAACGACAGATACGATACTGCCTCATACGCTGCGACGCCCAATGAGGATGTTAATCAGAAGGGTACGTAATGGCTAGCAATCTCTCTAATGCCGCAACGCGGCGTATGGCTAAGCAGCCTGTGGGTGCTAACCAGGCCGTTCCGGGTAAGAAGGGTCTTCCTCCTGGCCTTCTAGGCTACATGGCAAAGAAGAAGCAAGGTGGCGCTGATCCTACTGAGCCTGATGCCGATGACACTTCTTCTAGTGGCAAGTCTAAGTCATCTTCTGGTGCTAAGCCTAATGCGAAGGCGCCCTTGGGTCAAGGTGGCCGATTCGCGGCTATGGAAGCAAAGGGTATGCCCCCTGCTCTGGCGGCTTTTGTAGGCCGTAAGGCTCATGGAGCTAAGCAGATGTCTTCCTGGGCTGCTAAGGGCCGTCAAGGAGGCTAGAATGGCTTCTCAATCAAGCACTGGCCCGACATACACTACTAATACTAGCCCTTCTGATATCCCTGCTGATGCTTATCAGCGTCGTATGGCAAAGCAGAAGAAAGCGCCGGTAGCTAGCAGCATGTCGGGTGACCCTACCCTAGATAGTACCAGTAACGTCTCTAGTATGAGACAGAAAATAGGTTACTAGAATGACTATGCCCACAGGCGAAGGTGGTCAGGGGTACTCACAGGATAACGGTAACGAAGGCTTTGGTGGAGACACCGGTCCTGCGCCCTATCGCGAGGTAGGGCCGGATCAGACTTTCCATGGCGGGATAAACCCTGTCTGGAATGAAGCCCTCAAGGACGTTCCTAAAGAGTACCACAATCAATTGATGCCTGTGTTCCAGAAGTGGGACGCGAACCACCAAAGCGGTATCCAGAAAGTACAGTCTCAATACGCGCCTTATAAGGAATTCGTTGACAATGGCGTCCCTGCGGATAACATCCGCATAGCGCTAGGGCTCGCACAAGCTCTTGACGAAAACCCACAGGCTGTGTATCAAGCTCTGCACCAAGAGTACGGCGCTCAGTTTGGCCAGAACCCACAGTTGCAACAGCAAATGGGCCAACAGCAGCAACAATACCAGGGTCAGGGCAACGGAGATCAGGGCTACGCTGGTCAACAAGATATCCCGGAAGGCATGACGCCTGAACTATATCAGCAATTTATGCAGATGCAAGAGCAGGTCGGCATGATGCGGGATATTATGCTGCATCAGAACACTGAGCAGCAGCAAGCGCAAGAGGACAAGGAACTCGATAACCTATATAACCGGATGGCTCAGGAAAACCCGATGTTCAAAGAGCTCAATAAGGGCGGCGCGGCCGAGCCTTACATGAACTCTATGTTTCAAGCGGGCTATAATGAGCAACAGGCTATGCAAGCGTTCTCGCAGTTCGTTGACTCTATCGCTAGCTATAACAACCGACCCAAGCCCCCACAGATCATGGGTGCGGGTGGGTTTATGCCAGATCAACGTGTACGTCCTCGTGATCTCAGCGAATCCCAGACTAAGGACATGATGGTCCAAATGTTGAGGGCTGCGCATCACCAGGACTAGCCCTTAAAGGAGTCCTTATGGCAACCGTCACAATGACGGTCGTTGACAACATTCTTAAGGAAGTCACTGAGGATCGCCTCCGTGACCAGCTTGAGAGCAATGTCAAGACCCTCCGTCGTATTGAGAAGACTTCCGAAGGCGTTACTTCGGATGTCGGTGGTAAGTACGTCCGCTTCCCGATCCGTACCAAGCGTAACCACGGTATTGGTGCACGTGTTGAACTTGACTCGCTGCCCTCTGCTGCTACGCAAGGTTATGACTCGGCGCAAGTCAAGCTGACCTATCAATACGGCGCTATCGAGCTTACCGGTCAGACTTTCGAGCTGGCCGATAGCAACCCTCAAGCGTTTGTTTCAGCTCTACAGGCTGAAATCAATGGTATCAAGGAGGGCCTTTCCAAGGACATGAACCGTCAGGTTTATGGCACTGTGGTGGGCAAGCTTGGTACTGCGAACGCTGTTGGACTGACCACTACGCTGGTTACGTCCAATGCAGAGGCGATCTACTTTGAGATCGGTATGATCGTAGACCTCTATGACAACACCGACACCATTAAGGCCGGTGGTACCGGTAAGGTTATCACCAACGTACAGCCTGACACCCCCTCTGCTGGTTCTAGCACTATCACCTTCACTACTGCTGCGACTGGCACTACCGCCTCTGGTGACTACTTCACCCGTACCAACTCCCGTAACAAGGAGCTTACTGGCTTCCGCTCTATTGTTGCTGGTTCGGGTACTCTCTTCAACATAAACCCTGCCACTAGCCCTGTGTGGGTGTCTGTCGTTGATAACCCTGGTGTTCAGGCCCTCTCCGAAGGCCGTATGATCAACATGGTGGACAACATCCGTACTAACGGTGGGTCTACTACTGTTATCTTCACCTCTCTTGGTGTCCGGCGCGCTTACTTCAACCTTCTGATCCAACAGCGGCAATACGTGAACACTCAGAAGTTCGCTGGTGGTTTCACTGGTCTTGGTTTCACTACCGACGATGGCGATATCCCGGTTGTGTCTGACCTTGACTGCCCGTGGAACACTATGTTCTTTCTGAATGAGAACGAGCTTAAGATGTACCAGGCTGGTGACTGGGGCTGGATGAACCGTGATGGTTCGCAATGGCAACGTGTTATCAACACTGGTCCGGCTTACGCTGACGCCTACACAGCAATGCTTTACAAGTACTGCCAACTGGGTACGCACCGTCGTAACTCCCACGGGATTATGCAACAGGTTACTGAGGGCTAATCCTACTAAGCTAGGGTACGGGTTGGGTTGTAGCATCAACGGAGTGGGGCCGGTGAAGACCTCCCCAACCCGTATCCTATAGGGAGCATTATGACAGGTCTTATCTCCATCTCTGTTAACGATTTGTTCAAGCGCTGGCTTCAAACCCAGCTACCACCGTCTGTATACTCCGGTGCTGTAGATCCTGTCCAGACTGTTGGTGCTTACCCCCCAGGATCTACTCCAGTTGTCGTAGCAAGCGGTAACGTAGCTAACGCAGCGGCTACTGCCACTATGCCTGCAACGGCTGGTGTTACTAACTACATCACAGGCTTTGAGGTGACAGGTTCTGGTTCTACTGCTGGTCTTCCTGTCACAGTTACTATTACTGGTATTCTCGGTGGCACACTGTCGTATACATATGACTTTGCTTCTGGGGCACTAGTAGGTAACACACCTCTTGTCGTTGATTTCCGGCCCGGTGCGCCTGCTAGCGCTGTCAACACGGCTATTGTTGTGTCCTGTCCTGCTGGCGGTGTGGGTAACACTAACAGCACAGTTGTAGCTCACGGTTATAGGCTCTAACTGAAAGAAGGTGTGCTGTGGCAGCGATCATAGCTATCATAGCATTTTCTATCGGGCTTGTTCTACGACTAGCTTCAATCAGCAAGGGTGTATTCCTTACTCCTGAAACCTTTCTCTTCATTGGGCTGATAGCCCTTTCAGTTGCCCACGTCACTGGTGGGTGGTACCCACAGCGGAGGGCCTAATGCTCAACCAGTTCACCGATCCTGCGGTAGCTACGGAAGACGGAGTCTTTATCTCTGATAAATGGCTCCGTCTCTCCGAGATTCTGCAAGACATGGACCCTAATATAGAGCTTAGGTGGATTCCGCCCAAGAGCAGGACGGACATCGACAAGTCTAAGCCCTATGCTATCGTCCACTCACCGCCGGACAAGAAGTCCTATATTATCATGTTCGCTGGTGAGACAGACGACCCGCAGGATATCCTAGCTAGGCTCTGGTCAGGCAATACTCAGAAGAGGAATGTCCTTACTAGTCTAGATGCTAAAGAGGCCGCAGCTAAGGCTTTCGAGCAGCGGGCAGCCCTCGACTCGTTCGAGGAAGCTGCCGATGAGATGCACTTCATGGCCACTAGTCGTAGCAACTGGTTCATCAAGCGTAAGCGCCCTGACGGTACAATCGTTAAGATTGATACACAGACTGGAGCGGTGGTGAAATGATACTGTCTGACGTGAAGACTCGCGTTCGCCGCACCTTTGGTGATGAGTCTTCTGTACAGGTAACGGATGCTGACATCGTCCGCTGGGTGAATGACGGCCAGCGTGAAGTCGTTATGATGAATAACGAGCTTCTAGAGAAGATAACGACAGCCAATACTGTACAGGGTCAGCAGGATTACACTATTCCCACAGACTGCTATACAGTTCGCTCAATCCTGTATCGCTCCGGGGCTAGCTCCAGCTACTTCAAGCTACTGGGGCAGAGTCTCCAAGAGTTCGATGAGTACGTAGATGGATGGGATGGTACCATCTATGGGCAGAGTGATCCGGCTATCTATACTGCTTTCGCTAATACTATTAAACTGTTTCCTATACCTGCGACTTCTCTCACGTCAGGGCTAAAGCTCTACTACTACCGCTATCCTGTGGATGTAGTTAATGATGCCGATGCCCTAGATCTACCACTACCCTACCATAGCGCTATCGTAGAATACTGCTTGAAGCAGGCCTACGAGCTGGACGAGGACTGGACTTCTGTTCAGAATAAGGCATCGGAGTTCAACACTTCTGTGACAGGCCAGAAGACTTCCGAGAAGGATGCGAAGGCGGAGACGTATCAGCTTATTACTGTGATGCGCTCAGATGAGGACTGGTTCTAATGTCTACTACTACTCCCCGCCTGAGCCTTCTCAAGGCTGCTCCCTCTGACGTAGTCGATGTTGTCGCAGACATTGACGATGCTTTTGACAAGATAGACGCTGCTGTGGGCTTCCAGCCCGTGACAGCGTTTCCTGGCTCCCCCTACTCAGGCAAGTCTATACAGCGGACAGACCTTGGTGATAAGCCTTACTTCTACCAGGCTACTGCTGGTCGTTTCGCTAACATGCCGTTCGATACCTTCTTTGCTCGGAAGACAGCAGACCAGACAGTCAACAACAGTACTGTACTTGTTAATGATGCAGATCTGGCTTTTCCTAACCTGATAGCTAACGCCGTTTACATATTCAAATGCTACATAGTGTATACCAGCACAACAGCTACCCCTGACTACAACATGACCTTTACGGGTCCGGCTGGTAGTGTTATTAACTGGACGCCAGGTGGCGTCAGCGTTACTGCTACCACTGACGATAGCTCTGTTCGTTTGCCAGCGACTGCGGGCGCAGTGACAAGGTCTGCCGGTACTGTTGCTGGTGTGGATATGGTGGTACCCTGCCAAGGCATAATAGTACTTGGTGGTACTGGCGGTACGCTACAAATGCAATGGTCTCAGCGCGTAGCTACAGTTGAGAATACGCTTACTAGGATTAACTCCTGGATGTATGTAGAACGAGTGGCGTAAGGAGGACCTATGCCTGGTGTAGACGTAGTTAGGCTAGGCCCCTTCGTAGGCGGACTCAACACCACCAACGATCCCTCCTCTATTGCAGACAATGAACTTGTAGCTCTTACTAATCTAGAGCTAGACATTGATGCCAGTCTGGCCAGTAGGCCACCCATCGTTGCTGTCACAGACCCTGGTACGTGGACAGAGCGCATTGTAGTCATCGGAGTGGGTAGCTTTACCTCCGGTGACTACATCATTGGCTCTAACACCAACGGGATATACTACTACTTCGCCGGTGCTTGGACTCTCATTACTGCCACTGTCCAGGCCGCGTGCATGGTACAGTATGCTGACGTGGTCTGGCTTATAGCTGGACCTACGGCTGCTAACCCGGGTGGTCAATGGGATCCTGTGGGTGGGTGGGTAGCTCAGGCGAACTTGCCTAAGGGTGAGGCAGCGGTAGTCTTTAAGGAGCGTCTCTTTGTAGCTCCAGGTAAACGTGCTACTACTAATACCTCTCGGCTATTCTTCTCTGAGCCTGCTAACTTCCTTGACTATGATTCTGTAACTGCGGGTAACCAGGCTTACAACGTCGGCACTGACTTCATCGATGTCACCAGAGGTGACGGTACCAAGCTAGTAGACGTTATCATCTATCGCGGTAATCTTCTTCTCTTCAAGGAAGACAGCACCTTCATCCTAGCCTACGAGACAAACCCTGCCTCTGCTGTAGTGGAGAACATCTCTACCATTGTAGGCGCAACACAGCGGCACTGCGTGGTCCCCTTTGAGTACTCGGTATTCATCTACCATGAGGGTGCCGTCTTTGAGCTGATCAACTATACTTTCACAAAGATCAACATCAAGACTAAGTTTATCTATGATGGTGGTACTCCTGTGGGTACTACCCGCGCAGAAGATGTGTTCATGTGTCTATTTGGTGAGCGCCTTTTCATTCGCTACTTCAACAACATCTATGTCTACGGTCTGCGCACACGGGTATGGTCCCAGTGGTCGTCTGCTTCTGCATTCCTAGGTAACATTGGACCGCTCTTTCCTCTGCCCTCTAATGTGTCGCAGAGTGTCAACATAGAGTACTTTGCCGGTAGCAGCATACAGCAGCACACTAAGTTCTATCGTATACGCAACGGCTTCGACTCATCCACAAGCGAGAACGATGGATCAGCCGTTCCCATTACGTGTACCATCATAACCAAGAACTACGATCTTGGCGCTTCCCACTTGTTCAAGAGACTGTACTGGTGGGGTGCAGACATTCTGTCTAATAACTCTGTTACCGGTACTGTAACTCCTATTGTATTCTCCTTCCAGACGCTGTGGAGCGATCTCAAGAACAACAACGTACTGTGGAGTCAGCTCCTCACGTGGCAAAACCCTCTGTCTTCCCCTAGTTCTGTAGCGGTAGCCGTAGCCACAGGCAGTGGTACACAGCGTCGCTTCTTGAGGTTTATTAAGGGCCTACGCTACCGTCAGATTAACTTTAGGCTGGATCTTACCACTAATGGTACAACCACAGACGGGCCTGCTCGGATCTACACGCTTTCAATAAGCACTAAGGTTAAGCAGCTTGTCGGTAAGAGCGTGAACTGATGGCTTTCAATAATCTGCTTGCTAGCAGTCCTAACCCCTCGTCCCTTAAAAACTACAACATTAACCCCTACGCTGTGGGTAACAAGGTATACGGTGGGGGCAGATCCTTTCCTACTATGGGTCCTGTAGACCCTATGGGCTACGCTGAGCGCGATCTCAAAGCTACAGCTCAGCGTAATGCTATGTTGCGGAGGATGAAAGCTAACATGACGGGAAACTTCGCGTCTCCCGATGCGCAGAGGAGCATTTAATGCCTAGAGTAATGCCAGGGGAGAGCTCTGCTGGCCTTATGGGTAACCAGAGTAACCCATATCGGCCTACTGCTCCTTATAACCCGGGGCCTCCCAACTACCCTACCTATAGGACACCTTCTCGTTCTAGTTCTGGTGGCGCAGCGGGTGCGTCGGCAGCTCAGCGAGCTAATGCCAATGCACTAGCTCGCAATGCCACCATGACTAACCAGTCTAACGCAAGGGCTGATGCAGCTTCTCAGGCTGCGTACGTACGCCAGTTGCGAGCATTCTACGCTAGTCGTGCGGCCAACAATGCAGCTAATCCACAGGGCTCCAACCCCGGTGGGGCTGACACTAGGTCTTCTCAGAACTACCAGAACCCATTTGCCAATGGTGCACCTATACCTAAGGTGACTAACCCTGGCGGCCCTGTGGGTGGGGGTAGTAATCCTCCCTCTGCCCCTGCCCCTAGTGGTGGCGGTGGTGGTACTGGCGGCGGTAGTGGAGGCGGAGGTACTGGCGGCGGCTCTGGTGGTGGAGGCGGTGGCGGAGGTGGCTTTACTCTACCTACTATGCCTAAAGCGCCTGCACTAGGCACCTGGCTTAAGAGTGACGCTAACTACCAAAACCAGCTACGTGCCTTTGCTCAAGCTCTAGCTGAGTTTCAAGCAGGCCAGACGCGTACTACAGCACAAGATAATACATCTTGGCAGGGCGCTACTCGGCAGCTTGGTGAACAGCGTACTCACGACCTCTCTGACATCATGAATGACTTTGCCTCTCGGGGCATGCTCAAGTCTGGCCTCTATGGCCAGCATGTTGCAGACTATGGCCGTACTTACCAGAACAATTTGAATGACTTGAATACTGGCCACTCAAATGCTCTGCGGGATCTGAGTACTGCTAACACGAACTTCCAAAAGGACCAAGCCATCCAAGCAGCACAAGCACGGAGCGACGCGGCTGCTAGGCGCGCTGCGCAATTCGGACTGTAAGGGGGTAATACCGTGGCTTACGGCGGCACTATGGGATACGGTAGTAGTCCTTTCACCGGTGGTGCTGATACCCTCTCCTCTCAGTCCCAACAGCCCGCACCTCCTCCCGGTGCGCCGGGCTCTGCTCTAGACATGCTATGGCAGCAGCTCATGCAGCGGGAGGCCATGGCTAATTATACGCCTCCTACTATTGCACAGCTACGGCAACAGGCTATGTCTGCTGCTGGCGGCACGTACGACCCACAGATTGCAGCTCTACGCAATGCCTCTAGCCAAGCTGCCGCTAACGAGAAGTATGGTAGTATGGCTATTGGCAAGCTGTATGCCGGGCTCTCCAGCTCATACGGTGGCGACCTTGCTACTACTAAGAAGCAGTTTACCTCCGCTAAGGCTAATGAGAAGGCAAGGCTAGCTGACAACACAAGTCAGATCAAGGGCAACTACACTGGTGCAATGAAGGAGCTGGCAGATACCTACGCACATCTGGGTATTCAGCAAGCTGCCAATGACGCTACTGTGGGTGCTCTTGCTAAAGACCAAGCTTTTAACACACAACAAGCTGACACAACGTCTAATGCAGAGCAGCAAGCACTAGGCCAGCAACAGCAGGGTATGAATAATTACTGGACTACTGGCATGGGAACTGCCAAGCTCCAGGGAGTTAACTCACAGCAAGATCTTCTGATGCAGCTCCAGAAGTACCAACAAACCCAAGGATCTGCTATAGCTGCCTTGGAAGCTCAGAAGGCTAGTGCTTACCAATCAGCTCTATCCCAGCTACAGCAACAAGTTCAGCAACAATCGGCACAGCAGAGCAATGACCAGTTCCAGCACTTGCTAGACCTTGGCCGCTTCAAGATGGAAATAGGTAACTATAATCTTAGCCAGGCTAAGGCCACCAATCAGACTACCAATATAGGTAACGGACTGAGCGGGGTAGCTAACTACCTTGCTAAGGCGGCACCCAGCAATGGTAGCCAGTACATGAGTCTTATTCAAGGCATGATACTGAGTGCCAATGAGGTAAAGTCTAATCCTCAAGATCCTAACAGTGCTAACGTTCCATACCAAAAGGTTATAGCTGATATTGCTGCGCAAGCGCAGCGGCAAGGTCTAGACCCCAATATTGCGGGTCAAGCAGCATACGCTTACTTTGGTAAGTACTAGGCTAAGGAGAGGGCACAATGGCATTGGATAGTGCGTCTCTCCTTGCTCAGCTCGTAGGCAATATCGGTAGTAGTCCTGGCGGGGGTCAGGGTGGTGCACCCACAGGCTCTCCTATGAACATTGCAGAGGCTATTCTACAGAATAGCAACTTCCGCCAGGCTAATGCAAACACCCCTCCGCCGGGGGCTCCTGGTCCTTCTGTAGTGAGTCGCCTATTCGACCTACTCAGCCGTCCTAATTACGCAGTGACTAGCTTCCTCAAGCCTGTCATAGACAGCGCTGCACAAGGTGACTTCAAAAATGCTATCAGTAATCTTGCTCCGTGGAACGCCTACCCTAATGCCTGGCACGGCCTAGAGGGCCAGACCAAGAACACCTTCACAGACATGGCTATGCA
>Ga0137398_10000245_pt1 | contig 17944 bp, 13 predicted proteins | sample czorhiz216metaG_FD_106659 | JGI IMG/M metagenome (GOLD analysis project Ga0137398, IMG submission 106659) | Vadose zone soil microbial communities from Angelo Coast Range Reserve, California, USA - czorhiz2.16 metaG | ecosystem: Environmental > Terrestrial > Soil > Vadose zone | place: USA...
GCGGCCGGCGGTGTCAATCAGCTTCTGCTTGCCGGTGAAGAAGGGATGGCAATTCGAGCAGATTTCGACATTCAGCTTGTCGCCCTTGATGGTCGAACGAGTCGTGAAATTGTGGCCGCAGGCACAGTGCACCGTTACGGTGTGATAGTCGGGATGAATACCGGGTTTCATGAGGCTCCATTCTGTCGCGTCCGGTCTGCACGGCACCCCGACAAGGTCAGGGGACTACAGCCGCGTCGCTAGGTCGCGAAGCAATTCTTAATCATACGCGAAGTGTCAAGTCCCTCCAAATGGAGGACAGGGAATGCGCAGGGAATGCAAGGGAATGCTACTCCTCCGGAAAATGCCAGCGAGTTACGGATTCAGTGAAATTGTCGGCGTGCTCGTCCTGGCCAAAAGCGACTTGCGGTTTGACGCGGAAGACGCAGCCGCCGGAAGACAGGAGAAGAGGTTCGACGTCTCCACCGTATTTGCGGTTGTAAACTTCTGCGATTTGTTTCCAGACGGAACGGTCTTTAATTTTCTCAGCGATGCCTTCGAGGATTACGGCCTCGTCAGCTTTTTCGGTGCCGATCACGCAGTGAGGGTCGGCGGCGATGTTCTTGGCCTTGCGCGTACGCGGCCCGGTGCTGAACCAGAACGCGTCTTGCCACCAGACGCCCCAAACAAGCATGAGATGCGGCCGGCTCCCGGGGCGCGAGGTGGCGATCCAATAGTTGTGGGACCTTTCGAGGCGCTCGAGGGCCCATGGCCAGGACTTAAGGCCAGTTGTTGAATCAGAAGGATTCTGCAGGGCGTCGGGCCAGTAAGCTCGGCTCACCTTGGGTTCGAACATCGGGCCCCCTTTCGGACTACGGAAATGCGGCGAAATTGTATCAGGGCCGGAGGGATGTGGCTGAGAAGTTCTGGGTCATTTTTTTGGTAACGGGCCGAGGCTGTGGCGGGATTTGCAGAGATGCTCAGGAAACGAAGGCGCAGCCGACACGGAAACCGCCCTGACTGGTCAGTTGTTTCCATACAGGCTTGAGGTTCACGCGAACGGGCGGAAGAATAGGGACGTGTAAGACCGCCAGAAGATTCTCTGGAAGATCTTCGGCTGAATCCAGTTCCATGGCGACACCGCCAAAGCCAAGATCGAGGACGCGGGCGCGGCGGACACTTTGGTCGCCAAGAACAGCGTAGGCATTGGTACCGGTCATGGATACGCGCTCGGCCTTGCGCTGGACGGCAAAGACGCGCGAAGGGGCACCCGTGAGGTCCGCAGAGATCGCCGCGGAGGTTGCGGAGGCAGCCGCGGCGATGGTTGTTTCGGTTTTATCCGGTGCGCGCTTGGTTTCGATCGAAATCGGCGGTGGTGCGGGGGTAGCGCGCTGTGGAGCGGGAGCGGCCGGCGCGTCTGGAGCAGACGGGGTCTCGGTGCGCGAGGAACCGTTGCCACTTTTGCTGTGGTTCGCTTGTTTTAGGCGATAGAGACGCTCATCGGCGACGCGAATCAGCTGATCAGCCTGTTCAGCATCTTGGGGGAAAATCGCGACGCCGTGATCCATGCCTACGGTGACTGAAAGCTGCAGCGGTTGGAGCATCTCGGCAAATACCGTTTCGACGCGGCGGCACAAGGCGAGGGCCTGCGGGGAATCGGTTTGCGGGAGGAGCAAGGCGAATTCATCGCCGCCGATACGGAAAGCGGAGTCGGAAGTGCGCAAGGCTTTCTTCAAGGTGGCCGCAGCAGCGCGCAATACGTCATCACCGCGCGGATGGCCGTGCTGGTCATTTACTTCCTTGAAGCGGTGCAGGTCAAGGGTAACCAATCCAAGAGGCTGGCCATACCGCCGAGCGCGATTGAGCTCTTTTTCAAATGATTCAGCGAAGAGCCGGCGGTTGTGGAGACCGGTCAAGGGATCGGTCACGGCATTGAGTTCGAGCCTCTTCAGCTCGTCATACTCGATGAGGATGGGAACACGAAGAAGACCGGAGGACGAAAGGACATCCGTGAGTGCCGTTTTCAGAGAAACCTGACGACCGACGAGATCAGTGAGCTCGCGGCGGCGCGCGAGCATCTCATCCCAAATTTGTACACTTTGGGTTTCGCGCAGATCGAGGTGAGCGATCGCACGAAAATATCGCTGGAGAAACTGGCCGCGCGCAGGCAAATCGAGACTCTCGAGCGTGTCTGCCAACAGCTCGAAATAGGAATCCTCAATCGGCAAACGCAGGGGCGCAGGGGCGCCGGGGCTGGGCATATCCGGTATAGACCTAACTTCTGCCTATCCCCGCGGGGTTTGGGGAAAGCGAATCAAGCTTTCTGTATTTATGTGGAGCAAGCAAGAGTCCATTCGTACTGGACCCGGGCGAGTCCACTTGGGAATCTTACCTCCCGAAGGGCGCGCGTATCCTATTACAAAAGCGGCATATAGGGTACGAAAAAGTGTAACGCACGTGAAAGAGGGAGCGCTAGGTAACAAAACGACCCGGAGGGAAAGTAGGCGAGGCAAGAAATTGCCGAGATTTACTCAAGTGGACGGAGGAACTCCAAACCGAATAGGCGCATCTGACCCGCCGATTCTTGCCGCAATACCCTGGCTATGATCGGCGGAGTCTCGCTAGGAACAAGACTGGAGGAAGCGGCTGCTGGGGCGGGGATGGTCAAGTGCACGATCTGGTCACGCCGAAGAATATGCACTGAAGTGATACAGGCGCCAGTGGAACTGATATTGAGAGTCTTGGTGAGCTCGATGAATTCTGCGCCGGACACATCAGCCGCTCTCAGGAAGACGGGCACCTGCAAGCGGATACGCGGGGAGCGCCGGGTTGACGAAATTTCCACGAGCTGACTCTGTTTGAGAGTGTCGATATCCAAGTGCACCCTTTAGTACCAAGGAACTAGTACGGATGCATGCATCTGGAATGCCAGAGAACCTAATCGAGAGGTCCAATAAGTTGTTTATTATGATCTGATTGTAGGTCTATGTGGGCAGAAACAACTCCTCAGGACGAGCACTTTGCCCGGGATATGCACTTCCTTTCCTCTAATGTGCAAATGAAACGTCTTTACCATTGACTCTTCTAGATCCCTCTGTAACGATGCCAGCGACGGAAAACTTTTACCACTTCATACGAGGGGCGGAATGAGTTGATGGCAGGACGGATTACTACGCCTCCCATGTCGCAAGAGGGGAATCGCGCGATGCTTCCTCTTGGCTTCGTCAGTGGGTTGCTCGAAATGATAGAGCAACCACTGATCGTGGCTGAGCGAAGCGGGAATTTACTATTCGTAAATACGCGCGCGAGAAAATGCATGGAATCCCGCGGATACACGGCAATCCAGGGTTTGAATCTGTTTGGAGATCTTCTGCATGTGGAACCGCGGAAGATTTTCGACAAGATCGAAAAGGGCGAACACGAGGTGCACCTGCAGATACAGCGCGGAGAAGCGAAATCCACGGTGCGTGTCCAGTGGATGCCCGAGCCGGACTGGCTGGTGGTAGAGATTCAGAACAAATCGGAGGCGCAGCCGGTGGCGGATGCTGCGACGCAGCTCACCGTACAAGAGCTACTGCAGGAACGCGAGATTACTTACCGGAATCTCCTGGCCGCCTATCTGAAATTGCAAGAAGTGAACCGGCAGAAGACGGTGTTCCTGGCGTCAGCGGCCCACGAGTTGAAAACGCCACTCGCGGTGATCAAGGGTTACTACGATCTTCTGCTGGCCGGTTCGCTGGGCCGATTGACGGACAAGCAGCAGGACATTCTTGAAGAATCGAAGGACAGTTGCGAACGGCTGGTGCGTCTAGTGTCCATGTTCCTGAACTACTCGGCGCTAGAGAGCGGGAAACTGGTGCTGCAACTTCGAGAGAACGATTTGCGAGATTGTCTCGATGAGCTGTCGAAACGCTGGTCGGAAGCGTTTCAACGCAAAGGCGTCAAGCTGGATGCGAGCTTTGACCCATCAATTCCGACATTCCGATTCGACTATCAGAAGGTACAGCAGGTGGCGGCGAATTTGCTTGATAACGCGTTGAAGCATACGCCGAGCGGAGGCAGCGTCACGCTGCGTGCCGTGCCGCATTTCTGGGAACGGCGGGTGGAGGCCATGGCGCCGGTGGAAGAACGGCGCAGGTTTCGGTTGCCGCGCCCGAACAGCGTAGAAGTAAGTGTAACGGACTCGGGACCAGGGATCGCAGCGGAGCATCATCAAGAAATCTTTGAGGATTTTGTGCGGGTGGACAGGAACACATCTGGAATGGGGTTGGGACTGGCCATCGCCAAGCGGCTCATCCAGGCGCATCGCGGAAAAGTCTGGGTGGAGAGCGAGTCGCGGACGGGAAGCAAATTTACATTTATATTGCCGATGGATCAAGGCTGAAGCGCGCGAATTCTTGTGATTGAAAGGGAAAAATCAATGGCCGTGAAAGAGAAAGTCCTCGTCGTGGATGACGAGCCCAGCATTCGAAAGTACCTGCAGACGCTGCTGGAAGTCGACGGGTTCGATGTGGAAACCGTCAGTTCAGGGAAAGAAGCGCTCGAGAGAGTGAACAAGGGAGAGCGTCCCGACTTCATCATCCTGGATGTGCTGATGCCGGAAATGAACGGCCTCGATACGTTGAAGGAACTGATGCAGGTGGACCGCAGCCTCAACGTCATCATGCTTTCGTGCTCGAACGAGGTAGGCACAGTCGTCGAAGCCATTCGAATTGGGGCGCACGATTATCTGACCAAACCTTTCGAGAAAACGGAGCTGGACGCGGCCATGCTGAAGTCGCGGCAGAAGAAGCAGCTGACCACGGAGAATCAGGCGCTGCGCGATTACTGCGACCAGGTGACCGAGGATTTGAGCTTCTTGGCGGCCAGTCCTCAGATGGTACGGATCCGCCAGCAGATCCTGCAGATTGCGCCGGTGGATGTGCCCGTTTTTATTTGCGGGGAGAGCGGTGTGGGCAAGGAAGTGGTATCGCGAATGATCCATCTGCGCTCAAAGCGGCGCAACCAGCCGTTTGTGAAGGTGAATTGCGCTGCGCTGCCAGGCGAACTTCTGGAATCGGAGCTTTTCGGATTCGAGCAGGGGGCGTTCACGGGCGCGGTGCGCAGCAAACCGGGAAAGTTTGAAATGGCCAACAAGGGCACGATCTTCCTGGATGAAATCGCGGAAATGAGCACGCACCTGCAGGCAAAACTACTGCACGTCCTGCAGGATCACCAGTATTCGCGGCTGGGCGGACGACACCTCGTGGAGACGGACGTGCGCGTGCTGGCCGCAACAAACGTTGACGTTCACGAAGCGATGAAGACAGGACGCTTCCGCGAAGATCTCTATTACCGGCTGAACGTTTTGTCCATCAACGTGCCGCCACTTCGGGAGCGGACAGCTGAAATACCGCTTCTTTTCCGTCATTTCCTGCAGAAGTACAGCGAGAAATTCGGCAAGACGCCACCGGGGCCTTCCAAGTATCTCCTGGATGCAGCGGTGAATTATCCCTGGCCGGGCAACCTGCGCGAGCTGGAGAATTTCGTAAAGCGCTATGTGATTCTCGAAGACGATGAAGGCAGCTTACGCGAATTGGTAGAGATGTCCTCCACGCGCCAGCGGACTTCGCCGCGGGAAGAGCCCGCGCCGCCCAAGGAGCAGGGATTGAAGGCGCTGGTGCGCGGCTTAAAAGACGAGGCCGAGATGGAAGCCATCGCCGACGCGCTGGAGAAGACGCGCTGGTGCCGCAAGGATGCCGCAAAGATGCTGGGGATCAGTTACAAGGCTCTGCTCTACAAGATGCGGCAATTCAACTTGGATACACCGCGAACCCGGAAAGCAGCTTCAACGACAGCGGTAGAGGAACCAGCCTCGGCGGTGGGGACGCGGCGCGACTAACGCTACCAGCCTTTGCCGTTTTTCGCCCCGGGGCACGGCAAGAGAAGGCATTTTGGGAAGTGTTTTGGTGCGATCGTCCCGCTCGTGCGGTAGAAATCAAGCTTCAGATCTCGATAGTTGACTGATTCTTGCGCTGAAACAAATGTTGCACGAAGGGCTGGGGTAGTCGTATACACAATGGATGCAGCTGAATCCAGGCCGAGTCAACCCGGGAAAATATTCTTCAGCGCAAGTCTCATTGCAGGACGTTGCGATCGTCAATGAACTATTGGCCTTGCGTCGCTGCTCCGATGCGGGAAATGGCGCGCGCGCATCGATTTTTCTTGCCGGATTGAGGGTGTGGCAGGGTCTGCGTAAATCGAGTCACAGGGACTCCTTGACGGAAACGCGGGTAAGCCAAGATACCCGCGGCGGGAATGGGAGGATGGGTGATGACGGAACGCCGTTCAACTCGAAGATATGACTTATCCTTACCGATCATCGTTCGCGTGCCCGCCGAACGGGCGCTAGATTCGCAGCAGGGTAAGACCCGCGATATCTCCACACGCGGCCTTTATTTTGTCGTGGATCAGAACTTGGAATCCGGCTCACTGCTGGACCTCACGATGACGCTTCCCGCGGAGATAACGCACGGTTCAGAGGTTTTTGTCCGAGCCATGGGCAAAGTGGTGCGTGTCGAGCGCCGAATGGAAGACGGCAGTGCACGGATGGGCGTGGCCGCGGTGATTGAACGGTACGACATTGTCCGCGGGGAAGCCGCGCGAGCCTGACCGCGTTTCCTAGGCCGGCGCATAGCCCATCCTGCCGAACGGTTTGCCAGGGTCTCTCCTCTATTTTCTCGTCCAGCGTTTTTTTCTGAGCAGGAATATTCTGGAAATCATCTTGCAATCGAGGCCGGGTTAGGCCTACTATCCGGCCAGAATGTCCCGCGGAGGGTCCAGTGAAGGTGTCGGATCTCATCGGGTCCCGCAAGGAAATTTTCTCTATCACCGAAGAGACGAGTGTGCACCAAGCCGCGCAATATTTGCGCGAGAAACAGGTGCGCTCCGTCGGGGTAATGAATGCAAGCGGCAAGCTTACCGGCGTGATCTCCCAGAGTGACGTATCCGACAAGGTCGCCGCAGAGAACAAGTGTCCCGCCTGGATGAAGACCTCGGACATCATGACGCGCGAACTCGTGGCGGTGACGGCCGAAAAAACGCTCGACGACTGCTTGCGGCTGATGGAGCAGAACGGTATCTTTCATTTGATCGTGCTGGATGAACGGGGAGAGTTCCGGGGGATGCTGTCGATCAGCGACATTTTGCGAGTGGTAGCTTCAGACGAAAAAGCGCGCGCAGACCTGTTGGAAGCGTTCATATTTCCGCCGAGATAGGCTCACGGCAACAATTTGTTGACACGTGAGCTCTTTCCTCCTACCTGATTCCTTGCAAGTTCCTAACAGGGAATAGTTTGTCTGCTTTGCGCAATCATTTTTCGCACTCCCCAGGGATCTCGTTGCGGAGATGATCGCCTTCCTCGACAAAGAGGCCAACATTCCTCTCTTTCAATAAGATACGTATATTCAAGCACATACAAGGCAAACGGAGCTGGTCTCAAGTTCTTCTCCCTAGAAGAATGGGGAGTTCCAGTTTGGTTCTATGTGTGCAACGGGGAAAGGAGGGATGTTCCCACCTGAGACACGAAGGGATCAAGATGGCTGTTTCCGAGAAGGCAAACGGTGGATTAGCTCCGAGGGCAGGTGGGCTGCCTCCTGAAGAGATTATCTTTGGCCGCTCCGTGGCGATGATCTCTATTCGGAAAAAAGTGCAGAAAGTGCTGGCAACCGACGTCCCGATCCTGATTCAAGGAGAGAACGGAACAGGAAAGGGACTGCTCGCGCAGTACATTCACTCGCGTTCGGCATTGTGCTCCGGTGCGTTTGTAAAAGTGAACTGTGCAGCAATCCCAGGAGCTCTTCTCGAGAGTGAATTGTTCGGCTACGAAAAGGGATCATTCACGGATGCGCATACATCAAAGCCAGGCTACGTGGAAATGGCGCACCGAGGAACACTCTTTCTCGATGAGATCGCGGATCTGGATTTGAGCCTGCAAGCCAAAGTCTTGCAATTCCTTCAAGATGGACATTTTAGCCGAATCGGAGATAAGCAAGAAAGACAAGCCGAAACACGCGTCATCTGCGCCACCAATCGAGATTTACGGACCGAGATCGAGGCCGGGCGCTTCCGACGGGATTTGTTTTACCGGATCAACGTAATCAGCATCAATTTGCCGAGCCTGCGCGAGCGGCGTGAAGACGTCGCGCTGCTGGCGGAGTACTTCCTGGGGCAACTGAACGCGCGCTTCGAGCGCGACACGCCGACTTTTTCTGAAGAAAACCTCGAGAGCCTATCGTGCCGGGAATGGCGGGGAAACATTCGCGAACTCGAGAATGTGGTTGCACGGTACGCGATTTTTGGTTCGCTCGATACTGCTGAGGCGGAGCGGCTGCCGAGGCCTTCCTTCGGAACTCCATTCCGCGTGGCTCTTGACGGCACCATCCCGCTGAAGCGAATTGCCAAGCAAGCGGTTCGCGAGATGGAAGGGAACCTGATACTCAATGCGCTGCGTGAAAACAAATGGAACCGCCGAAAGGCGGCGCTAGCGCTGAACATCAGCTACCGGGCGCTGATTTACAAGATTCGGGAGGCGGGGCTTTCACCAAGAAACAGCCGCAAGGCGCGTCAAGGACAAGTCCCGCAAGACAAGGCAGAAGGTCTGTAGTAGGAAAATGGATGGAGGCAGGATTCTCTGAAGGAGAGATGGTCGGGGATCGCCGCTGCCTCCAATCGTGACCGATTATTGTTCTGATGATTAGGGCAGCCCTCTTTGTTTGCCACTTTCGATTATTTCCACAAGAATCCGGAGGGCAAGGGGTCCGATGCATTCTTAGGAAATCGGGACATCTTAACTTTTGGCATCCTCAGGGCAACCCTGCAATGCGCCGTGCTGAGCTCAGTCAAAAGAGGGCCTTATATCCTTATGTCCCCGGCCTAAAACGCCGAGGCTTTGCGGCCCAATTGGTAAATAGATCAGCGATCAAGGGGAAATTGTGATAGTCGGCGGGACATTTTGGGTACGGCTTTGCCTAGCTCCACACAGGTCTTGCCACAGAAGGCAACCAAGTGCCGTTAGACAATCAATAAGGCCTCAAGAATGAGCAAGATACATGGTCCTTCAACTTGGGTGTCGTTCGCAATAGTGGAGTAATGCTTGCTTGTTACACGTTGTCGGAAATTTGTTGACCGGGCGGGGAATCACTTGGAGGAAGGTCTTGAACGAGCAACCGGTCTTGACCAATGCTGCCGATTCGGCGCTTAACATACAGATTCGAAAGTGTTTAGATTTCTTGCGGCGCCGCAAGTCCTGGATCATCCTCATTTGCCTGGGGATTTCCGTTTGCATCACTGTGGTCGCAATGCGTCTGCCGAACGTCTATCGGGCAGAGGCCACCATTCTCGCTCCAACGCAAAAGATCAACGAAAACCTTGTGCCGACATTGGTAGGCGGGAGCATCGGCTACCGCCTCTCCACGGTCTGTCCGGAGGTGATGTCGGCGACCCAACTCGGTCAGCTTGTGGATGAGTTGAAAATGTATTCTGGGTTGCGCGGCAAAGTTTCTACTCAAGGACTCGTTGCCAGCTTGCAGGGCGCCACGGCCATCGAATTTCGGGATTCCGGACGCCAGCGTCTGACCTTAATTCACATTGCGTGTAGCGATGTCGATCCAGACCAGGCAGCGCGAGCCGCTAATCGAATCGCATCGTTTTTTATCGAGAGGAACATCAAGGCCAGAGAACAGGAGATCAACGGAGCCTCCCAGTTCCTGGATACCGAACTCGGGAAGACAAAACAACAACTCGATGCGAAAGAGCAAACTCTCCAAGACATTAAGAGCCGCAACATAATGGAACTTCCCGAATCGAAGCAATACTACCTGAAGGCTTTGAAAGCTTTGCGGAATCAACTACGGATCAGCCAAGAAAGGGTTGACCGCGATCGCCAGACCAAGGTCGACCTGCAATCCATGGCCGGCAAAGTTGCACCCACCACTGATCTCCACGCTCCGTCTTCGGATCCCAATTCGCCCTCCCCGGCGCGTTTGCAGAAGCTTGAAGCGCAGATGAAAGAGATGCTGGTTCGCTACGGTCCAAATTATCTGGACGTCCGCAAGTTGCGCAATGAAATCAACCAACTCAAGGTCAAAGCCGAAAGCGAAAAATCTGTGGGGGATGCGCGGGATCTTCAAGCGGGCATGCCAGCACCGCAGAAGGGCAATCCCGTCGTGGAGGCAGAAGTAAATAAACTGGACCAGGATATCGAGGATCAGGCCAGGGCTCAGGCGAAGCTTCAGAAGCAAATTCAATATCAGGATGGCAAGTTGCAGCAAGTGGCCACTTTCGAGGAGCAAATTGCTGAACTCACGCGCGACTACGATGCGCTCCGAATTCACTACAGTCAGTTGCAAGAAAGGAAACTTTCCGCCCGGATGGCGGGCGAACTGGAGATCGAGAGCGCCGGCGAACGGTTTAAGATTGTGGACGCTGCGGTTCCACCCGAGAGTCCCTACGGCCCCCAGAGAACCATCATGATTCTTGTAGGCGTGTTCCTAGGACTGCTCTGCGGCATTGGCGGCGCCTTCCTCGTTGAGATCAGCGATGGATCCGTCAGGCACGAACGCGAAGCAGCGCAAATTTTTGGGAAGGCGGTCCTTGCGGGAATTCCCAAGATCACCAGCTCGCGGGAACGGGCCTGGGCGCGCTGGCGCATGGCCAGCTTGACGGCCGGAACCGCTGGTGTGGCGTCGGCTTTTGGCTTCGTAATCTCGAAGCTCGTCGTCTGAGATCGAAATGTACACGACTTATTACAATCTTCGCGAGGAGCCCTTCCGGCTAACGTCGGATCCCAGGTTCTTTCATCTTGCAGAACCTCACGCGGCTGCACTGGCCACACTCGTCGAGGCGGTTATGCGCCGCAAAGGATTCCTCCTGATGACCGGCCCGATTGGAACTGGAAAGACGACGGTTGTTCACACGGCCCTGCAGATCCTCACGGAAAGAGCTGCGACCGGGCATCCAATTTCTTCGGCATTCATTCTCAATCCTACTCTCAGCCGCGAAGAATTCCTGGAGATGATCCTCGCGGAATTTGAAATTTCCTGCACGGCGACGAGCAAGCCAGCGCGTCTCTCGGCACTCCAACGGATGCTTCTGGAAACCCAGAGAAAGGGCGGCACATCGCTCCTGCTCGTGGACGAAGCTCACCTCCTGACTCCCGAACTTCTGGAAGAGATTCGCCTGCTGAGCAATGCGGACACTTACCAGGAGAAGCTTCTCCAAATCGTTTTGTGCGGCCAGCCGGAACTCTTGGGCATCTTGGGCAAGCCAGAACTGCGCGCGCTCCGGCAGCGAGTGGCCAGCACTTGCTCACTCCGACCACTCAGCTTTCCGGAAGTTCGCGCCTACATTGCCGAACGGCTTCATTCTGCAGGATTTCACGGAGCAACTTCCCTGTTTCCGACTCCGGTCCTCGAGGCGATATTCCGCCTTACCGAAGGCGTTCCCCGGTTGATCAACTTGCTTTGCGATGCCTGTCTGGCACTCGGCTGCAGGGCCCGTCGCCCGGTTGTCGATCTGAATATCTTGGAGGATGCTGCCACCGATCTGGGTCTGAACGAAAAGAATGTGGAGCCGGTCGTAGGGCAAACAAGTGTGGCGGCTGGAAACGGTGCAAGAGAGAAAGAGGTCGCTGGAGACACGGTCATCTGTACGGCGCTGGATTTACTGGTCCAGGCCATGAAGAGGCGCCGCGCTCTTGTCCCCGAGGCAATTCAGATTCGTCCCGATATGAGCGTCAAGGAGCAGGTCGCCGTGACGGTGAATGCCAACCACGGGAAAGATCCTGATGGCGATCAGGTCATTCAATCCGCCGTCAACGTTTTGATTCAAGCGATGAAGCTGCGCGGCAGTTCCACTATGGAGTTATAAGTGAGCAAGTTTTTCAATGAAACGCAGAAAGCCCATCAGTGGGCGCAGCAAAAGCTGGTGAACCAGGATCTGGACGTCAGACAGATGTTGGAGTCGCTCAAGCAGGGGCCGGCCATCAATGCGTCCCTCGCCGAAGCGCGTCTCGCCCACGGCCGCCAAGTGACCCTCGGAAATGGAAATGCCACGCGTCTGGTTCTCCGACAGGACGACTCTTTGGGTGCTGCTTTAGAGGCGTACCGCGGATTACGGACCAAGCTGATGCGCGCGCAGTCGAAATCCGGTTTGCGCTCGATCGTAATCACCAGCTCTTTACCCGGCGAAGGCAAAACCCTCACCACCATGAACCTTGGATTGTGCTATGCGCAGCTTCCGCAGCAACGCGTCCTGCTGATTGATGGTGATATGCGGACCCGCGGGCTCACTTCCATGCTCGACCACCCGAGTTCTCCGGGGCTCGCGGAAATTCTTTCCGGGGACGTGGCCCCCGACGAAGCCATTGTGGGGACCAATCAGAAAAATCTGTTCATTCTTCCGGCCGGCACGGTTTCTTCGCCCTCGCCGGAACTCTTCGCAGGGACGCGCTGGCAGGAATTTCTCGGCCACTGCGGCGAAATGTTCAAAGTCATTCTCATCGATACGCTGCCCATTCTGCCCCTGGCAGATTTCGAGCTGATCAGTGCGGCCTGCGACGGCATTGTCATGGTTGTGCGAGCACATCACGGTCAGAGGAAAACGCTCCAGAAAACGGCGACCACACTCGATAACAAGAAGCTGCTTGGCGTAGTATTCAACGCCACGGATGCGAATGTGAAGGAAGACGACGGCTACGAGTAAGGTTATTGATATGGCAAGGGCTAACGCGAGTTTTCAAAAGGGTTTCCGTTCGTTTCGAAGGCCGGCCCTACATGCACCCCTACAAGGGGCAATCTGAGGCAATGCGATGTATCCGAATCTAAAATTACAGCTTTTCAGAAGCTCCGTGCGCCAGAACTTTCTCGCACGTCAAGTGGGCATCGACGAGAGCATCTTGAGCAAGATCATTCACGGCTATCGTGAGCCTTCTAAAGAACTGCGGCAGTTGCTGGCAAACTACCTAGGTGTGGAAGAAACCTGGCTCTTTGAGAAATTCGAGATGGCCTCGCCGGCGCGCTCGGCGGGCAATCACGGCTCTCCTCAGGAACTGAAAGAAGACATCACCTAGCGGCCTCGCATCCGCTCAATTTTTGATGGTCTCGCCCTGTGTGGCCCGAAATTGTACCCGTTCCAGAGTAAGAATACCGATCGCGGGCTTATAGAGGGTGCGCGACCCGGAGGGGGAAGATTGGTGAGGGCGTAGTTTTTGGCACAATACTGAGTATATGTAGTATCTCAGTATTGGAGGTGTTACATGCCAGAGCCCCTGAATTCTTTGGAAACTCAACGAGCCAAGATTTTGCGGCAATTCCTCAGTTTGGGTGATTTGCGCCCCGGTTCCATTTCTGCCGTCGTGCATCGCTGTGGTAAGTCCTACTGTCATTGTGCCAAGCCCAACGATCCCGGCCACGCACCGCAGATGCGTGTCCTGCGCAAGGTGCATGGCAAGTCTGTTGCTGAGACCTTTCCAGCCCGGCGGCTTTCCACAAAGCGCCGGGTGAGGTCTCCGAATTCCACCGCTTTCAGCAGCTGGGTGCCGAGCTCGTGACCCTCAACGAAAAGATCTGCCACCTGCGACCCCTGGCGCAGGATGCCGGGGGCTGGACGGCAGAGGAAAAAAAACGGCTGCTGCGATCCATCAGGAAGTCGCGCGGGAAATAGATGCGCTGCTGCGCGTGATCTTCACCGCGCGTCGCAAGACTGGCGCACTGGACCTGGAAGCCGTGGAGATGGCCTTGCGCGCCGCCCTGCAGCAGGCCGGTGCCTCTGGTTTGAGCCAACTTCTCCGCCAGGAGTCTCCCGCGGAGTCGCATGTACCTTGCTCCTGCGGAGGTCAGGCCCGCTACAAAGGGATGCGCACCAAGCCGCTGCTTACCGTGCTGGGCCGCGCGGAAATGCGGCGCGCGTATTACTGGTGCTCCCGCCGTCAGCAAGGGCAATTCTTCACCGACGCCGCGCTGGATGTGGAGAACACCGAGCTCTCTCCCGGGGTACGCCGCATGTTGACGCTGGTGGGTAGTGAGTGCTCCTCTTTCGAGCGCGGCCGTGAGCAGAGGAAGCTGTTGGCCGGACTGGAAGTCACCACCAAAGCGGTCGAACGGATCACGGAGAGCATCGGTGCGGATATCGCCCGCCGCGAGCAGGACACCATCCAGCAAGCACTGCAACAGGAGTTGCCCATCGCGGTGGGCCAGGGGATCCCGGTGATGTACGTGCAGATGGATGGCACGGGTGTGCCCGTGGTGAGCAAAGAACTGGAGGGGCGGACGGGCAAAGGAAGCAACGGACGAGCGCACACGCGGGAGGTCAAGCTCGGCTGTGTCTTCACGCAAACCAAGGTGGACGCCGCAGGCTGGCCGGTGCGGGACGAAAACAGCACCACCTACACGGGAGCGATCGTCTTCCTATCCAGGTGCAGCGGGCAGGGAGCCTCCTCGTGTCTATCGTGGTGAACGGGAACCAGGCTGGTAAAGGCTCGGCAACTGTCATCCCTGGGCTAGGATTCTGCGGCATCCCCCACGGAAAAGTAAGCGCAATCCGGATGGTGAAACACCAATGCACTCACGCTCGCTTCCGGATCCATCATGAAGCCCTCCGTAAGCTGCACACCGATCTCGTCCGGCTTCAATAGTGCCCAGAGTCCTGCCTGATCCTCGAGGTTGGGGCACGCCGGATAACCAAAGCTGTAGCGCTTCCCGCGGTAGCGGGAGGTAAATCGCTGCGCCATGGTCATCGCCGGTGGATCGGGGAAGCCCCAATCCTCTCGGATACGCCGGTGCAGCCATTCCGCGCACGCTTCCGCCGTCTCGATTGCCAGCGCCTGGAGGCCGTGGGACTTGAAGTAGTAGCCCTCGTTTTTCGCTTTTTCCGACCGCCCACGAATTCCTTCGCCGGCCGTCACCACGAACAATGCCAGGTGATCGCGCTTCCCACTTTGCGCCGGCAAGACATAATCGGCTAGGCACAGAAAATCGCCCTGCCGTTGCCTCCCAAACCGAAACGTATGCAACGGCGCCGTTGCTCCCGGCGTAAATAGGTGCGCGGAATCTCCTTCCGCTTCCGCTTCGAAGAACTGCCAGACGGCTCGGATCTTCATGAACTCTGCTGCATCCTTCTTCACCTCTTCCATGTTCTCGAATAGCTCGACGGCCTTTGGATCACGTTCCGCCAAACGCTTCTCAAAGTCGCCGCGGAAGCCCATGTGCCGCCCATAGAGCATGAAGGGATTGATGTAGCCCCAGACTTCGCGCAAATCCGGCACCAGCCGGACTTTGCGGTCCAGATATTTCACCTCCGGAATCGGCAGGTCCGCGCGAACCCGCGGTGAGCGCATCACCGGCGGGATCTCCTTCACCGTCACGATCGTGGCCACGCTTGCGCCATTTCCGCTTGCCGTGTGATTCCGCAGCACGTTCTCGCGCGTCGCCGGATCCATCAATTCGTTCATCAGCCGCAGCCCGGTCATCGCGTCTTTCGCGTAGCACACGGCTTTCCCATAACTTGGGGCGATCTTCGTCTGCGTAAACTTTGCCGAAAGCGCCGCGCCGCCCACCAGCATGGGAATTTCGATCCCCGCATCCTTTAAGTCATTCGCGGTGATCACCATCTGCTGCGCACTCTTCACCAGCAGCCCGGACAATCCAATCGCATCCGGTTTATGCTCCTGGTAAGCCTTTATCAACTCCTCCGGCGGCACTTTGATGCCGAGATTGACGACGTTATAGCCGTTGTTCTTCAAAATGATTTCGACGAGGTTCTTCCCAATGTCGTGGACGTCGCCCTTCACCGTTGCCAGCACGACCTTTCCGCGCTTGGCCGTGTCCGCCTTCTCCATGAATTGTTCGAGGTGGCTCACCGCCGCTTTCATGGCTTCCGCCGACTGCAACACTTCCGCGACGATCAATTCATTCGCATTGAACAGCCGCCCGACTTCCGCCATCCCCGCCATCAGCGGTCCATTCACGATGTCCAGCGGCGCCGCACCCTCTCCGCGCTTTTTCTCCAAATCCGCGATCAGACCGTCCCTTGTGCCTTCGATGATGTAGTTCGCCAGCCGCTCATCCAGTGGCACGTCCGCCGCGCGAGCTTTTTCCCTTTTCTTTGTCGTCCGGAAGTGTTCGGCAATGGCTGCGATGTAATGCTGATTGACCGCCGCGCGTTGTTCCTTGCTCTGCTTGCGCCAGTCGGCGGGAACATCCCGCAACAACCCGGCATTCGAATGATCGGCAGGCACATCCTTCGGCGGATGTGAAAACAGAAGGTTTTCCGCTAGTTCTCGCTCTTGCGCAGGGATTGACGCAAACCGCTCCAACTTCTCCGTATTGACAATGGCAAGGTCCAGCCCCGCCTTCGTGCAGTAATACAGGAAAACCGAATTCACGACTTCCCGCGCACCCGCCGGCAGCCCGAAGGAAACATTCGAAATACCCAGGATCGTTCGAACGTCCGGCAGCGCCTGCTTGATCAGGCGGATCCCTTCCATCGTCTCGACCGCGCCGCCGATATAATTCTCATCGCCTGTCGCGCAAGGAAAAACCAGAGGATCGAAAATGATGTCCTCCGGCCCCAGCCCGTATTCTTCCGTCAGCAGCTTGTAAGAACGCTGCGCGATCGCCAGCTTCCGCTCGCGGGTAAACGCTTGCGCCTGGAGCTTGTCTTCATCGATGCAGCCCACCACCACCGCCGCGCCAAACTCATGCGCAATCGGCACCACGCGTTCGAATTTTTCCTCGCCGTCCTCAAGATTGATCGAGTTGATGATCGCCTTGCCCTGGCAATACGTCAGCGCCAGCTCGATCGCCGTCGGATCGGTCGTATCGATCATCACCGGTGCCTTCACTTTTCGAATTAGCTTTTCGTAGAACGGCGGAATATCTTTCTTCTCATCGCGCTCCGTGCTCTGCAGGCACACGTCCACGATGTGCGCGCCGCCCCGTACTTGCCGCCGGGCAATCTCGCTCGCTTCTTCCCACTTTTCCTCCGCCACCAGGTTCTTGAACAATCGCGAACCGATCACGTTCGTCCGTTCCCCCACGAGCAGCGGCCGCGTGCTTTCCTCCGCTTCCATCGTTTCAATCCCCGAATACACCGCCCGGTGCGTCTCCGCCGGCCGCTGCCGTGGTTTCTTACCCTCCGCCATCTGCGCAATCGCGCGAATATGCTTTTCTGTTGTGCCGCAGCATCCCCCAACGAAATTCAACCAGCCGTGATCCGCAAATTTCTCAAGCTGTGCCGCCAGCGTCGTCGGAGTTTCGAGATATTTTCCTTCTTCGTCGGGCAGACCCGCATTCGGATAGCAAGACACAAATTCGCCTGTAAGCTGGCTTAGCGTTCGAATGTGGTCGGTCATGAACTCCGGTCCTGTTGCGCAGTTCATCCCAAACGCCAGCGGCTTGGCATGCCGCAGCGACGCCCACATTGCTTCCACAGTCTGACCAGCCAGCATCGTTCCCATCGGCTCGATCGTGACCGATACGATGAACGGCACTTCGCTCCCCACCTCCTTCGAAAGTTTGCGAATGGCGAGGATCGCCGCCTTGATATTCCGGGTGTCCTGGCAAGTCTCGACCAGCAGCAGATCCGCTCCACCTTCAACGAGGCCTTTTGCTTGCGTGTAGTAGGTCTCTCGCAGTTCGTTGAACGTCACTCCGCCTGTAACCGTAATCGCCTTGGTTGTTGGCCCCATGGAACCGGCCACGAACCGCGGCTTCCCAGGGGTACTGAGTTCATCTGCCGCTTGCCGCGCCAGCTCGGCCGCTCGCTTGTTGAGGAAATGCGCGTCTGCCGCCAGCCCATATTCCCCGAGCACAATCGGCGCACCGCCGAAGCTGTTCGTTTCGACGATGTCCGATCCCGCCTCAAAGTATTTCCTGTGAATGTCCAGCACCACGTCCGGCCGCGTTCGAACCAGGTTTTCGTTGCAGCC
>Ga0137398_10000248_pt1 | contig 17843 bp, 18 predicted proteins | sample czorhiz216metaG_FD_106659 | JGI IMG/M metagenome (GOLD analysis project Ga0137398, IMG submission 106659) | Vadose zone soil microbial communities from Angelo Coast Range Reserve, California, USA - czorhiz2.16 metaG | ecosystem: Environmental > Terrestrial > Soil > Vadose zone | place: USA...
AATCGATTCAATGGCTTTCTTTGCGAAGTATACTGTACCGCTCGTTGGCGTGTCTAGCGCGGCCAGCAGGTGCAGCAAAGTACTTTTGCCGGCTCCGGACGGCGCGACGATCGCCACCATCTCTCCTTGCCGCAAACTCAAGTTGGCATCCGCCAGAACGCAAATGCTTTTCTCCCCGCTGCCATACGTCTTCTTCAGACCGCGCGATTCCAGCACAACGGCCGCGTTGCGCGGATCCTCTGGCGCCACGCCGCTCGCGAACTGTGCCTGCTGGATCACTCGGTTCTTATTCCTTTTGGCGTCTTCTCGCGCCCTTCCTTCGTTAGATGCTTTCGCTGCAATCCCCGTGCCGTGATGAATGCGTGCAAGCCGTGCTTCCATTAACCCAAAGTGTTTCCCATTTTCGGCAGTCCATTGCCTGCCGAAGAGAGGGCCATTCTGGGTCAAACTGAAACAATTATAATCTTTCTGTTTTCAACAGCTTGCGGCGGGTATTTGCCCTGACCGGGGGTCGAGGGATGCGCCCCAGTCTCACCCACCTGCCTCTCCGCCCTGCTAGGAGCAAATCTCGCGCCAAATGGACTCCGGAATATCATTCCCGCTTGCCGGTTCCCGCACTTCATTCATACCGGAGGATTTCCACCGGCAGGAGCCGCACGGCAGCACGAGCCGGCAAAATCGTTGCCGCGATGGAGATCCCCATCGCCACGGTGGTGATCCACACGCCATCGAAAATATTAGAATGGAATGGCACATAAGCTACGGCGTACACCTGCGGATCGAGAGGAATCAGATGGTAACTACCCGCCACAAACGAGAACGCGTAGCCGATGAACAGGCCGATGAGCGTGCCCATGGCTCCGATGCTGATTCCCTGCCAAAGAAAAATCGTGCGAATCTGCTCGCGGCGCGCGCCCATGGACCGTAGCACGGCGATATCGCGCGCTTTGTCGATGACCGTCATGGAAAGAACCACCAGAACGTTGAGACCGGCGACGAAAGTAATCAGGCCGATGAACATCGCCGTAACCAGCTTTTCCAGTCGTAGCGCCCGGAACAGCGCGCGATTTTCTTCCATCCATGTCGTCGCTGAAAATCCCGGTCCGGCAGCTTGCCGGACCTGTTGCGCAATTTCGCCCGCGCGTTCCGGCTGATTCAGCCGGAACTCGAGGACGTTGACGACCTCACCCGCGCCGGAAAGTCCCTGCGCTGCGGCCAGCGTCATGAAACACCAGTTCTCGTCGTAGTCGTAAAAGCCGGAATCGAAAACGCCGGTAACACGAAACCGCCGCGTCCGCGGCATCAATCCGAAGGGCGTCAATCGTCCCTGCGGACTTGTGAGCGTCACGTAATCGCCCGGGGAAATTTTCCATTCCCCCGCAAGCTGTTTTCCAATGAGCAGCGCTTCAATCCCATCCACGTCCGGAGAAAAGTCCAAGCTTCCGGCGGCGATGCGCTGCAGAGCTTCGTCGCTTTTCCTCTCCCGCTCGAGGTCGATGCCTTTCATGACCACGCCTCGCGCTTGCCCAGCGAAGCTAAGCAGCACCGTCTGGTAGACTGCCGGCGTCACGGAACGTGCGCCAGTTGCGGCGGCGAGGTTAGTGGCCATTTCTTCGTAGTTCTTGATTCCCCCTGTGCCCGGTCGCGTAAGAGAGACATGGGCTGTCACGCCGAGCAGCCGGTCTTGCAGCGTCTCGCGGAAACCCGTGTTCATCGAGAGCGCGATCACCAGCGTCGCCACGCCGGCGGCCACGCCGACCATGGAAAAGAGCGTGACCAGCCGCAGGACCGCCGGCCGGTACGGCGACCGCAGGTACCGCTGCGCCACGAACCATTCAAAGCGCATTGGGGGAAGGCCGATCGGTACGGAGATTTGCGATTGTAGCCATCAGTGCGAGCGCCAAGGTTGGGAAAAGAAGAAAATCCAAGAGGGCATGGCCGGCGTCGGGAGGATAGTGGTCACCGATCACGGGAAAAATTTGAGTGTGCTGGCTGTAGAAGCTAAAACGGCCCTGATCATCTGGCGAGTTCTTCGCGTAGGGAATCCACCAGTCGAACAAATGAACGCACGTCCACAGTGCCAGCAAGGAAGTCCCAATCCACATTGGGACACGACGGATTCGTGCAAAAGACCAGGCGATCCACACTAGAAGAACGCCAATAACGATGTCGGGATAGAACTGATCGTTGTTCACTGGCCAAGCAAATTGCCAATTCCATCGGCCTAGGGGAACCCAGCGATAGACTTGGTAGTACGTGAACAGCGCCATCAAAGCGACAGTCGCCCAGATGTGTGCCCTTCGCATGTCCAACAGCTTATCATTTGGAAAAGGAAGAGTCCTCCAGATCACATCCAGATCAAGAAGCGTTAGGCGCCCGGCGCATCGGAAGTAGAAGATGATTCGCCGCCTTCCGGGCGCAGCAAGGGGAAGAGGATCACGTCACGGATCGAAGGCGAGTCCGTCAGCAGCATCGTCAGGCGGTCGATGCCAATGCCTTCGCCGGCCGTCGGGGGCATGCCGTGGCACAGAGCGCGGATGTAATCCGCGTCGAGCTGTTTCGGGACTTCTTCGCCGCCCTGCGTGATCTGCGCAAGAAAACGCCGCTCCTGCTCGGCAGGGTCGTTCAACTCGGAGAAGCCGTTCGCCACTTCCATCCCCGCAACGTATATTTCGAATCGTTCCGTCAGTGATGGATCCTCCGGCTTTTGTTTCGAAAGCGGTGAGATTTCCGTCGGAAAGTCGTAAAGGATCGTGGGCTGGACAAGTTTATCTTCGGCCATGGCTTCGAAAAGGAGTCCGGTCCATTCCCCATCTGTCAACGTCCCTTTGGCCGCCACGTAAGGCGCGCCGGCGCCCTTGGCCCACAGGTTATAGCGATTTGTGGCTTCCTGAGCGCCGCCCGGCGAGGCTAATCTTTCACAGATAGGCGCCTCACCCGCCGCCGCCGGCCAATACTTGACGATCGCCTCGCGCATGGAGAGCCGTTGCATCTTCGAAAAATCAAGCTCGGCGCCGCCGTACTTCACCGTGGTTGAGCCGGTAATGTTCTTTGCCAGCAGCGCGAACAGCTGTTCGTTCATGTCCATCAAATCGCGATAATTACTGTAGGCCTCGTAGAATTCCAGCATCGTGAATTCGGGATTGTGCTGTGTGGAAATGCCTTCATTGCGGAAGTTTCGGTTGATCTCGTACACGCGGTCGAACCCCCCGACCGTCAGCCTCTTTAGATACAGCTCCGGCGCGATGCGCAGGTACAAATCGATGTCCAGCGTGTTGTGGTGCGTCGTGAACGGCCGCGCGGCGGCGCCCCCGGCGATGGGATGCATCATCGGCGTTTCGACTTCGATGTACCCTCGCGCATCAAAGAACCGGCGCAATTCCTGGATGATTCGCGCCCGTGTCACGAACACCTCGCGTGACTGTTCATTGGCGATCAGATCCAAATACCGCTGTCGATAGCGCAGCTCGATGTCCGTCAGGCCATGCCATTTCTCCGGCAGCGGCAGCAGCGCTTTCGAAAGAAAGAAAATCTCCTCGACCCAAATGGACAACTCATTGGTCTTCGTTCGAAACAGGTGCCCGCGCACGCCAATCGAATCTCCCAGGTCCAGCAGATGAAACAGTTGGAATCCCTGTTCGCCGACAACGTCTTTCTTTACATAGATCTGAATGCGCTTGCCCGCCCCTTGCAGGTGTGCAAAACCCGCTTTCCCCATAAGCCGGAGGGACACGATGCGGCCAGCGACCCGCACCTCGCTCTTGGTTGCCTGCAATTCCACGCCAGGGGTCTGACTGTACTTGTCTACCAGTGCAGCGGGTGTATCCGTCCAGCGGAATTCCCGTGGATACGGATCGTGCCCCAGCGCCTGGATCTGTGCAAGTTTCTTCTGGCGCTGTTCAAGTTGGTCGCGCGGCTCGAATTGCAAGTCGAAAATCCTTTCGAAGGCAATGGCGTCCGAGTATAGCGGCGCGCGCACGGATTGAGCAAGAAATGGGATATTTCTTGCCTTGGCGATACTAGAGCCAACACCCGCTGCCTGGTAGGACAAATGCCTACACCTTTGCCTCGTTTTTGCTACGCTCCCCATCCTCTTCACAAACGGAGAGCTCCGTGACAGACTGCAAGCGTTCCCCAGCCCGCGGTAAGTGTGTCAGAGTCGATTGGCGCGCGTGGTTACCTGATGAAAAAGCACAGGTTTTCCACAAGGAGGTCCGGCAACTCGAATCCAGCTGCGCCATGTTGAGCGTGTCACTCGATGAGGCTATCGAACTCTGGCAGCAGCCGGGACACTCCGGCATGTCCGTGCAAGCTGTAGGCATAACTTCGGGCCTGTGCAAGCTGCTGACCAAAGACGCTGGCTGGCTTGCTTCGTGCTTTGTCCGAACACGCCAAGCATTATGGAACCATCCCCAACGCTGCGCCTCTCGATCCCGCGAATTTTCAGAGGGGCAAAGAGGTCAGCCGTCGGCACGCATGAGCAGCCTGCTCGACCACGTGCTGCTTTCCCAAAGGCTGCAATTCCTTCATAAAGTCAGCACTTTGCAGGAAATGGTCGAGGACCTTGGCCTGCCTGAGAGAGGCCATTGTCGTCTTCAAGTCTTTCTTGATTGCCCTGCCCGAGAGCCAGCTTGTTGCTTCCAAAATGCCGTTCGCCAGCAATCTCAGCTGCAGGAAGTCCGCGTCCCTTCCCGCCAGTCTGTGATCCGCCATAGACGAATGACCTCGATCTTGGGAGAATGATCGAGCCTGCTCGCCTGCAGGCTCCGGGGAACCTTCCCGGGGAATAAGCGCCCCTTCGGGGGTATCTGTTTAAGGCATGCGGGCTTGTGCCAGGACAACTCAAGGGGGTATTCGGCGCATCCGAAGTGGTGGATGCGCCGCTATTGGACCGTTGGCCAGAAACCGACCAAGCGATCCCGATGCGTCGACCTCTCGGCAGTTCACCAAACCGGTGACTGAAGCGGAGGCTATCCGCCTGGCCCAGGCCGGGGATGCTGCGGCTTTTGAATTTCTGTACCACTTGCATGGCCGTCGCGTCTATGCCTTGTGCCTGCGCATGGTGAATAACCCACCCGATGCGGAAGACCTGATGCAGGAAGCTTTTCTGCAACTCTTCCGTAAGATTGGGACCTTCCGTGGAGAGTCGGCCTTTTCGACCTGGTTGCACCGGATGACGGTCAATGTGGTGCTGATGCGGCTGCGTAAAAAGTCGCTCCCGGTGGCTTCGCTCGAAGAAACGACGGATCCCGACGATGAAACGGGCGGCCCCAGGAAAGACATCGGCGCGTTGGATTTGCGCTTGAGCGGTGCCGTGGACCGGGTCAACCTGGAACGTTCGGTTGAAAAGTTGCCACCGGGCTATCGGACGGTGTTTGTGCTTCATGATGTCCAGGGCTACGAGCACAACGAGATCGCGGACATCATGGGTTGCTCGGTGGGAAATTCGAAGTCGCAATTGCATAAAGCGCGTACTCGGCTGCGGGACCTGCTCCAGGAAGAGGTACGCCAGCAGGCGCGGCAGGAGCGCCATGCGGCAAAAACCCATACGGCGCATGACGATTGAGTTACAATGAGTGCAATTCAGGGTGTGTGAGCGACTTCACGGCGGAACATCGGAGATTTGCGCCGCAACGATTTGAGAGAAGTCGAACGGGGCAGGCCCCCAGCGCCAGCTCCCGCGGAGTGCAGGATCATGTTGTGTAAGGACGTGGAAATCGTAGTGGAGCAGGAAGGTCTGGAGCCGCTGCCGGAAGCAGCAAGTGCGCATGTGGCCTCTTGCAGCCATTGCCAGGAATTTGTTGGCGATCTCGCGGCCATTGTTTCTGTCGCGAAGGAATTGCCCGCCGAAGTCGAACCACCCGCGCGCGTGTGGCTTTCCCTCCAGGCGCAACTTGAACTCGAAGGAATTATCAAGACGCCTGTCGTGCCTGCTCACGGCGAGCACTCGTTCTGGTGGCATGGCTTCAACGATCTGTTTCGTAGCCGCGTTCTGGCGACGGCAGCTGTGGGCCTGCTGATCGTCGCCGCTGGGGTCCTCGAATTGCGCCAAACTCCGGATGCCCCCTTGGAAACTAATGCCAGTGTTGCCGGGCCCGTTTGGCAAATCCCCTTCGCGCAAACTGCCAAAGTGCTGAATGAGCAGGAAATCGATCTCAGAAACATGCAGGTTGCCAACATGCAGCTTGCCAGCACTTCTGCGGTGGACACCTCTTTCCGGCAGAACCTGCAGCAAGTCGATGATTTTATTGCCGACTGCGAGCGCCGTGTGCGCTCTGCGCCGCAGGACGACCTGGCGCGTGAATATCTGTCCAACGCTTATCAGCAAAAAGCCGAATTACTGTCCGCGATGATGGATCGCGGAGGGAGTATCCACTAACATGGGAACTGGAATGCTGGGGTTGGCCTCTTTGCGGTTGGATGTGAAACGCAGCTTGCTGCCGGTACTCGGCGCCGCCGCTTTTCTCTGCTCGAGCCTGCCCGCCGCGGCTGCAGCGCAACATCTCGAAAAGCATTTCGCGGTCAACAACCGCCCTGTAGTCGTGATCCACAACGTCGCCAATGGCCGCATCGAAGTCAAGTCCTGGAAAAACACCGAAGTTGACGTCGTGGCCAGCCAAACTTCCGGCAAGATCGTTTTTGAGATGGAGCAAGCGGGTGACCGCATCGACGTCACCGCCAACATTTTGGACACCTCGGCGCAGCCCCGGGAGTTGGAAGCCAGTCTGCAGCTTACCGTGCCCGAAGAAACGGAATTGCAGCTCAAGACGGAGACGGGGCTAATTTACGTCGAGCAGGTCATGGGCGACATGACCCTGGAAAGCGTCGCCGGCGATGTGCACCTGAAGGAAGTCTCCGGCTACATTATTGTCCGGACCACTGAAGGTTCGCTTGTCTGCACGCAGTGCGCCGGCAAACTGGATTTCAAGTCCATCAGCGGCGGCGCGCAGGTTCTGCAGCCGGCGCTTACCAACGTCAGTCTCTTCACCACTTCGGGAAATATTCTCTTTGACGGGGATTTTGTCCGCACCGGCCTCTATACCATGAAGAGCGGCAAGGGCCTCGTCGAAGTTCGCTTTTCGGGCAACGATTCCTTTGACTTGAAGGCGCAAACTGCCATCGGCACGGTCGACAATCAAGCAGCCGCATACCTGAAGCCGGATTCCCACGGCGTCAAACACCTGGCATCGAAGTTCACCAAGGGGCTCTTTGGCACCGTCGGACAGGGCCTCGCGAAAGTCGAACTCTCCTCCTACAGTGGTACAATTCGCATTCTGAAGCGCGACTAGTTTTTCGCGCCGCGATCGCGTGACAACTACACCTCCTTTGCGCGGGCCGCAACCTCGCGTCCCCATTCTGTGCTTGGCCGGTTTTATGGGTTCCGGCAAAACCACCATTGGCACGCTCTTAGCCCGGCAACTTGCCTGGCGCTTTGTCGATCTCGATGAGCGCATCGAAGCGTCTGCCGGCCTCCCGATTCCGCAAATCTTCGAACGCCTCGGTGAACTGGCTTTCCGTCAGATCGAAGCGGATCAGCTCCGCGCCGCCCTTGGCCGCGCCACCGAGCTGAAAGAAAGCACCGTTCTCGCCCTTGGCGGCGGCACCTACGCGCAACCGGGTTGCCCTGATTTTCTCCGCTCTGCCGGGGTTCCGGTTTTGTGGCTGGACTCGCCCATCGAGGTTCTGCTTTCGCGATGCATGACCATGACCGGCCGGCCGCTCTTCCGTGACGAAGCCAGCTTTAGCGCGCTCTACACCCAGCGTCTCCCTTCCTATCAACTTGCCGATTACCGCGTGGAGAGCTCCGGCGAACCAACCCAGGTTGTCGCGGAAATTCTGCGTCGCGGCATTGTTGCATCTGGTGGAAACCCCGCGTATCTGGTGGTTGAGAAACCCCTTCCCTGAGAGAGAATGGACGCGGGGTAACAAGCACTGTGAAATTCAGAACAGCATCGGTTGCACTGACTCTTGGAATCGTGGCGTGTGCCGCGTTGTCTCTCGCGGCTCAGAAGAAGGCTGCGGAAGCGTCCGGCCCGGTCTTCGCTGAGGATAAGGGCAAGCTCACCATCAAACTCGGGGGACAAACCGTCGGCCACGAGGAATTTGAAATCGCTCCGTCTGGCGGCGGTTGGCTCGCCAAGGGCATCGCGGAGATCAAGCCGCCCGAGGGTGCCGCCAGCAAAGTCTCCGGCTCACTGACGCTGCAAAGCGATGGCGCGCCCATCAGTTATGACTGGAGCGCCCAGGCGGAAAAAACGAACGGCGCCCACGTCCTCTTCGCCAACGGCGTCGCCAGTATCACCCTGGCGATGCAAGGGGCCCGCCCCTTCCAACAGGACCTCACATTCAATTCCCCGCTCATCGCCGTTCTGGACAACAATCTCTACCATCAGTACGCTGTCCTCGCGCGCATCTATGACTGGTCCAAGCGCGGCGTGCAAACTTTTCCGGTGATCATCCCCCAGGAATTGACGCCTGGAACGATCACCGTGCAATCCACCGGATCCGCAAGTGCCGACGGCAAGACCTACGAAGGCCTGAAAGTCACCACCTCCGACCTCGAAATTCTTCTTTTGCTCGATGGCAATCACCGCCTCATGCGGCTGGAAGTTCCTGACGCCAAGGTTTCCGTCATCCGCGAATAGCCGAAAGGATGCTAACTAATTTTGCGGCATGGCGCGAAAAAGTTCATTGATTTACGCCCTCCGGCTCTCTATAAAAAAGAAATAGCCCTTTTCGACCCAACGAATCAGATCGCAACACTTTTTACCGATTCGATCAGCGCGGCCGACGCCACGACATTCTCTCCTTTCCTACACCACACCCTGTCCACTGCATCATTCTGCAAAAGAAAAAACGCGGCGTCTCGACTGAGTCGGAACGCCGCGTCTTTTTGTGCTCTGCTTGAGAGAAACTTATCGCGCCAGCGGCCGTTGAAAAACAGGCCCGCCCGGACGCCGCAGCGGATAGCCCTGCGGGTTGCCATGGGCATGCGTTAGCCCAAGCCCATTCGAATGGCCTGTGCCGATGTGGCCGTTGCCATTGCCATTCGCCGGCGCGGGCTGCGGCAGCCGCGCCGGATTACCGATAGGGCGGAGAATGATGGGCGCCGTATGAACGTGGTCGCTGATGGCCTGCAGCCTCTTCAGGATGGATTGCCATTGTTCCCAGTCCAGTTGCCGCAGGAACGGACGCAATCCCTGGATGAACGGATCTTCCAGCAACGCTTCGCCGTCGGATTCCGGGATGAAGAACCGGTTCAAGCCGACGTTGAGCGCCTCGGAAATCTTCTCCAGCGTGCCGAGGCTCGGCGTCATCTGACCGCTTTCGATGCGCGAGAGGTAGGAGCGCGAGACCTTCGAGCGTGACTGCAGTTGGCTTTGGGTCATCGCGCGCGATTCGCGCAATTGGCGAATGCGCTGGCCGATGTTCTCGACCGTCTCTTGGTTGACGAACTTTTCTGGCGTAGGTTCAGCGGCGGCTTCCTCCGGAGGTGCCGGTGGAGGAATCAGGAACTCCAAGCGCTGAGGCAAGGCGCGCACGCAACGGCGGCAATTCCCAGTGCGCGTCCGGTATTGAACGAGACCACATGTTTTGCAGCGAATGACTTCCCGATCCATTTCTAGCGAGCTCATCTCTTTTTCGAATTGTAAGGACACCGGTACTCCTTGCTGACTGTTTTTCCGGCGTGCGGATGGGGGAGGAACGCTGGAACGTTCGCTGGGAAGGCAGTTGCTGGCGCACAAGGAGTATCGTGCTGCCGTCATTTTCTGTCAAGACTATTTTTGAACTATTTTTATTTTTTCTCTCCGCGTTTCGCCGTGTTACGCCCCGCTTTCGCCTGTCCTTTCGGGCGGTTGCCTCCCCGCCCCGCCCTTTCCACGAACTCTTGTGTAGTCTCTCCCCAACCACCACACCGCTTGTGGTGCACTCCCCTCCTGCCCGTTTTTCCAAAGGCCCGGCATCGGTTTCTTTTGGGGGTCGGGCTCTCGGATGGAGGGGGCCCAAGATATTGTCGGAGTCGGGATCTGTGTCCGGATCGCAGTCCGTATCGGGGTCGCGGCCGCCCGTCTGTTCACCCAATCATCTCTGTCCGCGTGGCATCGCGCGGCTGATCGGGCAGCGTATCCACCCGTTCAAGGAAGCTCGCCGTATGCGGCAATCCCGCATGGGCCTGGAACGCGGCTTCGTCCAGCCAGCGCGAATGAATGAAATACAACCGCCGGTCTCGCATCCATCGGAAGGTGTGAAAACTCACGCAGCCCGCGTCCTCCCGCGATGGCCCTGTCACCCCGCGTAACGCCTCTTTCACAGCACTTTCTTCCCCCTGAAGAGCATGCAGCCGCACGAAGACGTATTGCTCCACGGCTCCCTCCCATCCCACCCATCCCATCTCCCTACTTCATTACTTCCTGCCTCTCACGGTACACTACTGCTCATTTTGGGGGAGAGTCGAAGAGAGGGCACGATCCCGACAGGGCCGGGACAGGTGTATCGTGCCCCTACGGGGCAGAAGAACCGAAGAGCCGGGCTCTCGAGCGGGTCGGGATGAATACCGCCCGCCGGTACGCCTGGAGAGCCAAAGAACCGGTCTGAAGACCGGCCACAACACTGGGAGAGCCGCATGCCGACACGCTACGACGCCTGGAAACTGCTGTGCGAGTACACCGCCTCGGAGAGCTTGCGCAAACACATGCTCGCGGTCGAAGCGTGTGTGCGCGCTTATGCGCGCAAGTCCGGCGCCGATGAAGAGGCCTGGGGCCTGGCCGCGCTGCTGCACGATTTCGACTACGAGCGCTGGCCCAATCAGGAGCACTCCGCCGAAATGGGGCATCCCTCCGAAGGCGCAAAGATTTTGCGCGAAATGGGCTACTCCGAGGAGATCGTCCGCGCGATCCTCTCGCACGCGGATTATTGCAACGTGCCGCGCCAATCCGCGCTGGAGCACACGCTCTTCGCCTGCGACGAGCTCGCCGGCTTCCTGACCGCCTGCGCGTACGTGCGCCCGTCGAAAAGTATTTTGGATCTGGAAGTGGACTCCGTGAAGCGCCGGATGAAAGACAAACTCTTCGCCAAGGGCGTGTCTCGTGAGGACGTGCGCAAAGGCGCCGAAGAACTTGGCGTGCCGCTGGAAGAGCACATCGCCTTCTGCATCGCCGCTCTGCGGGAACACGCCGACGCCCTGGGCCTCGGCGGTACTCTCTGATGGCGCCCGGCGCGCTCTGAGATTTATGAGGAGGGGTGGCTGGAATCAGCGATGGGCGTACAACACCAGTGCCGCGCCGAACAACATGCCGGCGATCACCAGAACGACCACTGCAGCGGTAAACCATTTGGAAAGGATAGCCGTCCGAAAAAACCATGCCCTGCTGTCGGCGCGCTCGAAATCCGTTGTACCGGGCGTTGCAGCGGGCGAGAGTTCTTCCGGCCGCGGCGCCTGGGGGGTAACCGCATGGTTAACGTATATTACTTGGCCAACAAAGCAGTAGCCCTTGCGGGGAATCGTGTCCACGAAAGCGGGCCGATCCGGTGAATCACCAAGAACCTGGCGGAGCTTGTTCACGGTGGTGTTTACGTTGGCATCGTAGTTGACGTGGGTGTCGGGCGGCCAGAGCTGCTTGCGCAGCTCTTCGCGCGTCACGATTTTGCCCGGCTTTTGAAGGAGGGCAAGGAGGGCCTGATAGACCTTGCCTTGCAGCTTTACGCGCGTGCCGTCCTTGAAGAGTTCTTCTTTTTTTAAGTCCAGGTGAAACGTGCCAAAACAGACGTAACGTGCAGGAGCGCTTGTGGCGTTATTCAAAACTTCGTGTTGTTCCGGCGAGCCCGTGGGAACCACTTGGGTACTCATAGAAATCACCTTCGTTCACAACTTTAGACCGATTCAACATTCGATTTATTCCACTCGCGGAATGGCGCCCGACCGGGCCATGGATGCCGTCGCTTGACATCCTGTTGAGGTCAGTTATATCTTAAGATGTATATACAAGTCAAGCTTGAGACGCCGAAAATGAAAAAGAAATCCTTCCCGCTGGACCTGAACGGAACGGGCTACTGCGCCTCGTTCAACTTTCGACGGACGGCGCGCGCCGTCACGCGGTTGTACGACCTGGCGCTGCAGGAAACGGGTATTCGCTCAACGCAGTTCGCCATTCTGGTGGGCATCGCCAAGAACCAGCCCGTTTCCATGGGGGCCCTCGCGGACATGCTCGTGATGGACAGCACGACACTGACGAGGAGTTTGCGGCTATTGCAGAAAGAGGGACTCGTCGCCATTTCGAATCGCGCGGCGATGAGGCAGCGTTTTTTGACGATTACGGCCAAGGGAGAGCGCACGCTCGCGCGCAGCCTGCCCGCCTGGCGCGCGGCGCACGGACGATTCGTCACGACGATCGGCTCCGAGTATTGGGTCGAACTGAGGAGTGCATTGGAACGGCTGGCTCATGTGGCCGTCGAGCTGGAGAAACCGCAGAAAGACGTTCCTGCCCTGGCATCTGCAAGCTTTTGAAGCCGCTGGACTGTAAGGCTTCCGAGAAATCAATTTCGAGAAATAAGGACGGCGACAACTGTCTGGCAAGCGGAGCGAGGCGAGCTCCGGCACGCCGATGAGTTCTGATTTACGCCGAGCCGGAAGCCCACAAATTGGATTCGAAGGGCAACGGGCTGTTCATCGACCGCGAACACACTCGATTTCGCGGAAGTGGCAAATCACGGTAGAATTAAGAGGAATGCTTACACAGATTGAAGGATTGGACGCTGCCGCGAGCCGCCATCCGCGGCGAAAGACTTATGGCGTGAAGGTGGGACACGTGCGCGTGGGCGGAGGCGCACCCATCGTCGTGCAGTCCATGACGAATACGGACACGGCCGACATCGAGACGACACTGAAGCAGACTTTGGAGCTGGCCGAGGCAGGGTCGGAGATCGTGCGTTGGACCGTGAATGTGCCGGAAGCCGCGGCGGCGGTGCCGGAAATTAAAAGGCGGATGCTCGATGCGGGATGCGATGCCCCCATCATCGGCGACTTTCATTACAACGGGCACGTGCTGCTGACGAAGTATCCGGGGTGCGCCGTGGCGCTGGATAAATACCGCATCAATCCGGGTAATGTGGGCGCGGGGCAGCGGCGGGACGAGCAGTTTTCCACCATCTGCAAAATCGCGCGCGACAACGGCAAGCCCGTTCGAATCGGCGTGAATGGCGGCTCCCTGAATCAAGAGCTGGTGATGCGCAAGATGCAGGAGAACACGGACAAGAATCTTGGCAAGGAGTCCGAAGAGATTATCAACGATTGCATGGTGCTATCCGCGCTGCAATCCACGGAGCTGGCGCTGGAGTCCGGGCTGCGGCACGACCAGATCATTATTTCCTGCAAGACTTCGCGGCCGCGCGACCTCATCACCGTGTACCGCGACCTTTCCGCGAAGACCGAGCAGCCGTTGCATCTGGGCCTTACGGAAGCAGGGATGGGAATGAAGGGGCAAATTTGGTCGGCGGCATCGCTGGGCGTGCTGCTCTACGAAGGTATTGGCGATACGATTCGCATTTCGCTCACGCCCAAACCAGGGGGCGATCGCCGCGAAGAAGTTTACGCCGCGTGCGAACTGCTGCAGGCGCTGGGGCTGCGTTCGTTTGCGCCCAGCGTGACGGCTTGCCCCGGCTGCGGGCGCACCACGAGCACCACATTTCAGGAGCTGGCGGAAAGCGTTCAGGGCTACATCCGGGACATGATGCCCGTCTGGAAAACGCAATATGAGGGCGTCGAGGAAATGACTCTCGCGGTGATGGGCTGCATCGTGAACGGCCCGGGCGAATCGAAAGCCGCCAACATCGGCATCAGCCTGCCGGGCACGGGCGAAGCGCCGCGCTGCCCGGTATATATTGATGGGCAGAGGGATGTGACGCTCGAAGGCACTTACGACGAGCTGGCGGTGGCGTTTCAAGCGCTCGTCGATAACTACATTGCGAAGAAGTATCCCCGCAAGACGGGGGAACAAATAGCGCGGTGAGAGCTAGGGTTCCGGCTAAAATTCAGTTTGGTTTCGTAGTCGAGCCACAAGTATTGGAATTTATTCTTGGCTTGGGGTTCCAGACCCAGCCACCTCCAGGGAGTTCATGACCGATATATTCCTCCTCCCATCCGCAAGCTTCCTTTGTTCTTTCCCGCCGAATTGAAAGAGTCGTGCCGGAGACCGAAAAAGCGGAGTCGTGAGACCAAAGCACGAGGTCACGATATCCATCAGTTCTGTCTTTAAGAAAACCAAAATTGTTAACCATGTCAGCGTGCAGGATTATTTCGTATTTTCCTCTGTGTGAACGGTAGACCTAAAACCGGCAATTCCCTGTCGCGCCGCAGAAACAGGTGCTACTTCCACGAACGGCGATTAGGGTTTCGTTGCCGTTCTGAACTCTGTAGACATCCATTTTCGCGGTTTGGCCCGGGGTGGGGGTCGGCGCAGTCGTCTGGGTCCGCCGCGAGCTCGCCTAGAATCGGCTGCGGAACCGCTATAGTGTGCCCTTGGCCTCAGGCCTGCGGGCCTCTTTCCACCTGGGCACGCTTCTTGAAAGGGGTGATTGTGACGCGCCCAGCGCGGGAAATAGAAGTGAGGCTAGAGTAGGCTAGGGTGAATGAACCGGAGAACTGCTTAAGTCTGAACGAGTTGGGCATTTGTCGTCTCTCTCAAAGTCTACTTCACGAAGGCTCTGGAGCGAGAACTCAAAAGTGGCTGTGCTAGAATTCATATTCAAGCGGCAACAGAGTAGCAACGGAGCTTCCAGTGAAAATCAGCCGGGAGGATGTGTTGCGGGTGGCGGAGCTGGCTTATCTCGACCTGGGCGAAGCCGAGCTGGAGACGTACCGCGCACAAATTGACGAGATTCTGGAATACATCGGAAAGTTGAACGAGCTGGACACTTCCAAGGTTGAGCCCATGGCGCAGGTGTTGAGCGACGATCAGACAGCCGACGCCACGCTACGAGAGGACTTGATTGTGCCTTGTGCCGTGGCGGAGGACGTTCTGAAGCACGCGCCCGATCCCGAGCCGCCGTATTTCCGCGTGCCGAAGGTCATCGAAAGATGAGTTGACATCCTCCTCTCCCTAGAGGGAGAGGATTCCTGCGGAGCCGGATGTTGGTCCGGTCTCTTCGGTGGGTTCCTCCCACAGCGCCCTTACTTCAGGCGAGGACAACGAAGAGGCTTAACTTTTGGGCTATCCGCCCATAGTTCTCTTGGACGCGAGGATTCTATCCCCGGCCTGAACGCCGGGGCTTTACGGCTAGGACGGGTAAAGGACGTTAAGGAAGTAAAGGATTGGAATGTACGGGGTGGCTGCGGGGTTCACTTAGGGGCTTCACTGAAAGACTGGGCAAAGAGAGCATATGACGGCGAGTTGGACAATTGACGGAGTTAAAGAGGCGCTGGGGGCGAAGAAGATTTCGGCGCGGGAGCTGGCTGCGGATTTTTACAAGCGAATCGAAACGCGGAATCCGGAGCTGAACGCTTTCCTGACGTTGTCGCCGGAGCGGGCCCGGAGGCAGACCGACAAAATTGATGCGCTGGTGGCCGAAGGCAAGCCGCTGCCGCCGCTGGCGGGCGTGCCGGTGGCCGTCAAGGATGTCATCAGTACCCGCGGGATAAAGACGACTTGTGGTTCGAAGATTTTGCGGAACTATATTCCGCCGTACGATGCGACTGCGGTGGAGCGGCTGGAGACGGCTGGAGCGGTCATCCTGGGTAAGACCAACTGCGACGAGTTTGCGATGGGAAGCTCGAACGAGAACTCGGCTTACGGCCCGGTGAAGAACCCGCTGGCACCCGACCGGGTGCCGGGAGGATCGAGCGGAGGTTCGGCAGCGGTGGTGGCGGCGGGACTGGCGGTGGCTTCTCTCGGGACGGATACCGGCGGTTCCATCCGTCAGCCAGGCTCGTTTTGTGGAATTCCTGCGATGATGGGGAGCTACGGCCGCGTTTCGCGGTATGGACTGATCGCGTTTGCGTCTTCCCTGGACCGAATCGGGCCCTTCGCCACCAATGTCAGAGACGTCGCAGCCGTCCTGAAAGTCATCGCCGGGCGCGACCCGCACGATTCGACTTCGACGACGGCGCCAGTTCCCGATTACCAAGCGGAACTAGTAAAACCCGTCAAGGGGCTGCGGCTGGGCATCCCCAAGGAGTATTTTGGCGAAGGCATGGATGCAGGAGTGCGGAAGAAGATCGAAGCCGGCATCGAAGTTTTCAAAAAACTGGGATGTCAACTGGTTGACATTCGCATGCCACATACTGACTACGCCATCGCCACGTACTACATTATTGCGACGGCGGAAGCGAGTTCCAACCTGGCGCGTTACGACGGCGTGCGCTACGGTTTGCGCGTGGATGACGATTCCCTGCTCGCCATGTATCGCAAGACGCGGGGTGCCGGATTTGGCGCGGAGGTGAAGCGCCGCATCGTGCTCGGCACATACGTGCTTTCGGCGGGCTATTATGACGCCTACTACTTGAAGGGGCAGAAGGTTCGTTCGCTGATAGCACAAGATTTCCGTGATGCGTTTGCCAAGGTGGATGCCATCCTGACGCCGACTTCTCCGGTTCCACCGTTTAAATTGGGGGAGCGTACGGACGACCCGCTCCAGATGTATCTTGCTGATATATATACAGTTACGGGATCGCTGGCGGGGGTCCCGGGGATCTCCGTGCCGTGTGGGAAGATCGGCGGAAAGTTGCCGGTGGGCCTGCAAATCTTTGGGGCGGCTTTTCAAGAGGCCCGTGTCTTGCAACTGGCCCATGCTTTCGAGCAGGCCGGCGGAGCCGCTGTCTGAGCCCTTGGCGCGAGGATGGATGAGACCTTGCCATCACTTGCCACCATTATCGAGGACCTTGCTCGCGCGCCAAGCGAACTTCTGCGCGCCGCAGATGCCGTCCCTGCGGACCGATGGAAAACGAGGCCAGCCGAAGAAGGGTGTTGGTCTGCTGGCGAACCGGTCGGCCACATGAGTGCGACCGAGAGGGCCATCCTGAGCGGGCCGGAAAGCTCCTGCAAGAACTTCCGGAATCGGTGCCCTTTTTCAAGCGGTTTCATGTTCCGATGATGTTCGTGGAAGCACGCGTCAGGCGGCGCAAACGACCGGTCACGCTCGAACCCAAGGTGGTCCGCGAAAAAGAGGAGATGCTGGCGGAATTGCGCGGAGTGCGGGAGCGGACGCTGGCGTTCATCGAAGAGACCAGGGGCCGCAGTAAATACTGGATGGCACATCCGTTTCTGGGAAGCCTGAACGCGTATCAGTGGCTCCAGTCCCTCGCCGCGCATGAAAAACGGCATATGAAACAGATGCCAGAAATAGCCGGGACGCTACCGAAAACAGTAACAAGTTTGCATAAGTAGAACATTTTTACCACTCTGTTGGCCTTTGCTTTCCCTTCGTACCAACCCCATTAGTTGGGGAAAAGTGCAGGAAAAGGCCTGGTTTAGCGGACTTTAGGGAGAAAGTACTAGACGGATAGTTTTTTCTTGACAGAACGGAACGACTATTGCTCAGGAATTAATGCAGCGCATATGATGGCGGTAGCATCAAAGAGAATGAAAGAGTAGTTGGGGCGGGACAGAGGAGCGGGCCATGGTTACCGTGAAGTCGAGCCAAAAAATCTTCACCGATTCAGAGGTCGCCAGCTTGACGGGAATCTGCGTCGAGCATGTACACAATTTTGCCAAGAGCCGCCACCTCGGCTTTATCGCGCGGGCAGCGGAAGCGGCCGGCATCAGCGCCGATCAATGGCTGTTCACGCTTTCGGATCTGATGGTTCTGGTGACCCTGTTTCCGAAATGTACGCACTAAAGCATTAGAATCAA
>Ga0137398_10000250_pt1 | contig 17825 bp, 17 predicted proteins | sample czorhiz216metaG_FD_106659 | JGI IMG/M metagenome (GOLD analysis project Ga0137398, IMG submission 106659) | Vadose zone soil microbial communities from Angelo Coast Range Reserve, California, USA - czorhiz2.16 metaG | ecosystem: Environmental > Terrestrial > Soil > Vadose zone | place: USA...
CCCGCCTACGGATCCAATCACATTTGCGGCGGTATCGCTGCTGTTGGTGGGAATCGCACTTCTCGCCTGTTATTTGCCGGCGCGGCGGGCCACCCGCGTCGATCCGATCGTGGCGCTCAGGTACGAATGAGTTACAACCCGCCACGCTAATCTCAACCGCCCGATCTCGCTCCGGGAGATCTGTATACCTGTCCACCCGCGGTCAAAATCTGCTTGGGACTATTCAGGAAATTGTGAAACCATGGTCTCTATCGGAAATGATCCGTGAAGAGGGAAATGTAAAAATGACACGCAATCGCATCGTTAAATCAGTTCAGACCACGCTATTTGCCCTGGTGTTGCTGCTCGGGGGCGCCGCCGTAGCGCAAACGCCCGGCCAGGTGCCACAGTCCGCCAACATTCCTAAAAACATGAAGCAGTACTTTTTGTGTTTGCTTACCAAAGGTGACAAGTGGGCGCCGATACAGTTCGCCGATCCAGCGATGCAGGAGCATCTGGGCTACATCCGCGAACAGATAGAAGGCGGCAAGTATGTCCTGGCCGGGCCGGTGGTCGATCAGGGACGCATCGGCGGGATGGCCATCGTTAACGCATCATCGCTCGAAGAAGCCGCCAAGATTGTCAACAACGATAAAATGATACAAAGCGGGCGGATGGCTGCGGAGATTCATCCAGTAATGCTGGCGGACTTGTCGGCTCTGCGCGTTGAATATCCCGAAAAGACGAAGTAACGAAGTTTCTTGCCGCAGGGCATCGATGCCCTGCCGAACGGGGTGACGAAGGCCGCGACGTCAGCGCCCCGGGCGTGACTTTGCGGCATCCGATGAAGCCGCTGCGGCGGCCGCGGCCTTCTGCGGTGCCCGGTCTCCTTGTGGAAGCGCGGCGGCGTGGCCATTGGCGCCGGATGATCCGGCGCTGGAATTCCCGGGCTGCGCGATTTCCAGCTTCTTGCGCAGGGCGGTTTCCAGCTTCTCGCGGATGTCCTTGTTTTCCTTCAGGAACACACGCGCATTCTCGCGGCCCTGCCCATGCGCTCGCTGCCAAAGCTGATCCACGTGCCGCTCTTTTCGAGCAATCCCTTTTCCACGCCGAGGTCGATCAGGTCACCTTCGCGCGAAATGCCTTCGCCGTAGAGAATATCGAATTCGGCTTCGCGGAAAGGTGCGGCCACCTTATTCTTCACCACTTTGCCGCGCGTGCGCGAACCAATCACGCGGTCGCCTTCCTTGATGGCTTGAATGCGCCGGATGTCCAGGCGAATCGAAGCATAAAACTTCAGCGCGCGACCGCCGGTGGTCGTTTCCGGGTTGCCAAACATGACGCCAATTTTCTCGCGAATCTGGTTGATGAAAATCAGGCAAGTGCGCGATTTCGAGACGATCGCGGTCAGCTTGCGCAGCGCCTGCGACATCAGCCGTGCTTGCAGGCCCATCTGCGGGTCACCCATTTCGCCTTCGAGCTCGGCCTTGGGCACGAGTGCGGCCACAGAATCCACCACCACCACGTCCACGCCGCCGGAACGGATTAGCGTTTCGGCGATTTCCAGCGCTTGTTCGCCATTATCCGGCTGCGAGACGAGAAGGTTGTCCACATCGACTCCCAGCTTGCGCGCGTACACCGGATCGAGCGCGTGCTCCGCGTCGATGAACGCCGCGGTGCCGCCGAGCTTCTGCGCCTCCGCAATCACATGCAGTGTCATGGTGGTCTTGCCGCCCGATTCCGGACCGTACACCTCGACCACGCGCCCGCGCGGGAAGCCGCCCACGCCCAGCGCAGCGTCCAGCGACAAACAACCCGTCGGAATAACGCTCACAGGCACCAGCACATCGCGGCTGCCCAAGCGCATAATCGCGCCTTTGCCGTGCGATTTTTCAATCTGCGCTATCGCTGCTTCGAGCATTTTTGCTTTGTCGTCTGCCATGTCACACCTCGCTGAAAAATAGAAAAATTGTGCCGCCGGACCGATTGGCAAATCTCGGCGAACGGAGATCGCCAAACCCGCGCTTGAGGACATACCTAGGCGGGTATATCACCATTCGGTTCATCGGTGCGCCATTCTTTTTTTTTGGCCGCATACCGTCGGTTGTCCATTGACCTCTGCCCGGCAATTTAACTGATCGAGTGTCCCCAGGATGACAGGTTTTCGTTCCGGAGCAAGAAGGTCACGCCAAGTACCTGTTGAAAATGCGAAGAGAAGAATAGCCCAGGGGCGAAGAAAAAGCAAATACATTTTTCCGCCACCTATCCCTTTCAGCGGCGCTAGCCGGTGTAGGTGTAAAAGCCGCGGCCGGACTTGCGGCCGAGCCAGCCGGCGGCGACATACTTCTTCAATAGCGGGCACGCGCGATATTTCGGATCGCCCAAGCCTTCGTGCAGTACGTGCATGATGTCCGCGCACACATCCAGCCCGATAAAGTCGGCCAACTCCAGTGGCCCCATGGGATGGTTCATGCCGGTCTTCATCACGGCGTCGACCGCTTCCGGCGTGGCCACGCCTTCCATCACGCAATAGGCCGCCTCATTAATCATCGGCATCAGCACGCGATTCGACACGAACCCCGGCGCATCGTTGACCGCCACGGGCTTTTTGCCCAGCCGTTCGGCAAGCTGCATCGTGGCGCCGAACGTCGCGTCGCTGGTCTGTAGTGCACGGATGACCTCCACCAGCACCATCACCGGCACCGGGTTCATGAAATGCATGCCCACGAATTTTGCCGGCCGCTTGGTCATCGCCGCCAGCGTGGTAATGGCGATCGAGGACGTATTGCTGGCGATTATCACGTCGTCGCGTACCAGATGGTCCGCCTCGGTCAAAACATGCCGTTTCAGCTCCAGCTTTTCCGGTACCGCTTCCACCACAAAATCGGCATTCGCAATGGTGGACATGTCCGTGACCGGAACGAGGCGAGCGAGGACGGTTTCTTTCTCTGCTGGCTCGAGCTTACCCTTCTTAATCTCGCGATCGAGGTTTTTCGCGATGGCGTCCAGCCCCCGATCGAGAAATCGCTGCTCCACATCGCGCAACAGCACCTTGTACCCCGCCCGCGCGAACACGTGCGCAATCCCGTTCCCCATCGTGCCCGCGCCCAGGACCGCCACGGTTTTTATGGAATCAATGGTCAAGCGAATCTCCGAGGTATCCGGCAGCCGAGAGTTTACAGATGAAATGAGTAGAAAGAAAAGGATAACGCAGCGGCGCTGAGATCGCCGAGAATCTACCGAGCCTCGGTCTTCTGGAATCGGATACGCGGAAGCCAATTTCATGCCTTCCTTGGTCCGCGAGGCGTTCGCTCAGGGGGACCTGCGGGCCTCGCGTGGGACTGAATTCGTCAGCTTGAAAAGCCAGTCTACTGTGACTTGGCTACAGGGGCTTCGGCGCATGCGTCCTTTTGCTCTCCTGGCCCGTATACAGTTTAGAATGAACCCGACATCTATATGTTCGGCCCTTACCGGGCCGACGACAGCTTCGGCCCTCGCCGGGTCGGCTTCTCTGTTGTTTTCGACATTCATGGCCGATGACACCAAGTCCCTGGCCCTTGGCCTCAAACGTCGCGACCCGGAACTGCTCGACGCGCTGATCGAGCAGTATCAATATCGGCTGTTCCGCTATTTGGTCTATATCACCGGCAACCGCGAACGCGCCGAGGACGTCTTCCAGGAAACGTGGATTCGCGTGCTCGAACGTGGTCATCAGTACGACGGCAAGTCCAAATTCGAGGCCTGGCTGTTCTCCATCGCGCGTCACTTGGTCATCGACTGGCAGCGCCAGAAAAAAGCGCAAAGCCTCGACGCCCTCACCAGTCCGGACGAAGGCGCGCCGATGGAATTTGCCGATGACGATCCGTCGCCTCTGCATGTGTTTCTGGCGCATGAGTCCGAGGCCACCGTACAGGCATCGCTTGAAAAGTTGCCCGCGATCTATCGCGAAGTGCTGTTGCTGCGTTTTCAGGAAGAACTGGGCCTGGTGGAAATTGCCACCGTGTTGAGAGCGCCGCTCTCCACGGTGAAGTCGCGCCTCTATCGCGGCCTCGAGGATTTGCGCGGATTGCTGGCGGGAGATGCAGTATGAACAAAGAACTGCACGCGCGCGCGGAGGATTTGATCGCGCAAGAGCGCGTCGAGGGAATATCCACCGCCGACGAGCTCTGGCTCCGTCAGCATTTGGCGGACTGCGCAAGTTGCGCAGCACGCGCTGGCGCGACCGAGCAAGCGATTCGCTCGTTGCGGGGCATCAGCGTTTCGCTTCCCAAAACGCTGGCCAACCGCACGCAATTCCGCGTACGCATGCGTGCGCAGCAATTGCGTGGCGAGCCGCGCTGGCGCATGGTCTACGCGGCATGCGGAATTTCCTGGGCCTTTGGCGCAGCTACCGCTCCCTACGTATGGCGTGTCCTCGAATGGGCCGGCCACCGCGTGGGCCTGGCCAACATTATCTGGGAGCTCGGCTTTGGGCTTTGGTGGGCGCTGCCTGCGGCGGTAGTCGCGGTCATTTTGTTGATGGAAAACGCAGGAGGCAGCAGCGAGTCGGTGTGGAAGCGGCAAGAGAACTAAGCGAGCAAGTCAATCGGATAGCTGACTGAGGAAATCGATGATCGAAGATCCACAAGGCCTAAAGGGTTCCTTCAGCGAGAGGATGCGGCTGATTCGTTTTCGCCGCAAACGCGAGAGATTGCGCTTCTGGCAAGAGTTCAAACTGGTGCCACGCTGGTTGATTTGGACCGTAGTGGTGCTCTTCCTGATCGCGCAAGTCATCGGTCAAGTCACTCTTCACGTCGAACTCGCCAACCATGAGCAGGTTTTCTCTCCTGAACTGGACGCGGATCCTGGGGCCGCTGGCGCTGCTCTTTTTGGAATCATCACCGCCGTATCGTTGGTCAGCGCGATTTTCATCTTCATGGTGGGTTACGTAAATCAGGACGCGAAACGTCGCGGGATGCACTCGAGTCTATGGACGTTTCTGGTGCTCGTCTTGATGCCGAGCTCTCTGGTACTGGGCTTTGTTATTTATTTGCTTATGCGTGAACCGCTGCCCTACAACTGTCCTCAGTGCGGAACGACGGTAGGCGCGCGCTTCAACTTCTGCCCCAACTGCAAATGCAACCTGCACCCGGCGTGCCCGCAGTGCAAGCGCGAGGTGGCCGAAACCGACAAATTCTGCGCCTACTGCGGCCAGGACCTCGAACCGGGGAAAGCCTCGGACATGAGAGAATTGCCTAGCGTACCAGGGTGAGCCACGCCGCCAGCGCGGCAAACTTTTGGTCCTGGCTCCACGGCGGCCCGAGGGCTTTGCCCAACTCCGTAACGCGGCGCTTCAGAGCGGCTTCCTGCATGCCGAGCGCCCCGGAAGCCGTCGCGAAAAGCTCCTTTTCTCGGAAGCCTTCTACCGGCAATTCGCAGCGAGCACACGCGGCGCGCAAACTCTCGCGAAAAAGCTCGCCATCGGCAGTGTGAATCAGTGCATGGGAAGCCAGGATTTGTTCCAGCGCGGGAAGGGCGCGTCCGGAAGCCAGAAGCAGAGCGCAGCGCGCAAGTTCGAAGTCACCTTCCGCCAGATCCGTCTGTAGCGAACAAACGGAAGATCGTCCGAGCCGGCGTGCGTCCGATTGCACTTCGCGAATGAATTTTACTCCGTCCCGACGCGGCATTTTTCCCGCGGTGTGGTACGGCTGGCGGAAGGTAAAGCTGAATGTTTTGACTAGCTGAATCCTTCGACGGTCCACCACCACGGGTGCATCGGCCGGCCCGCACACCGCCACTGCAGCTGCCCAGCCGGAATGCACGCGAAACCCAACTGCAACCGTCGGCACGACACCCTCCAAGCCCGCATTGTGAATCAGAAAACCGCTTTTGAGAAGAACTCGCGAGTCATCTGGGGTTGGATCGGCGTGGGCTGCGATGCGTTATGATGCCGTGGCGATGGCACAGATCGACTGGCAGAAGGAGCACCAACGCTTGGCCGCCTTGTACGCCGCTATGGAACAGGGCGAACTCGAAGAAATTGCCGCCCACAGCGAATCCCTGACCGAGGTCGCCAGACAAGTACTGCATTCTGAGATGTCCAGCAGGGGAATAACCGCGCTCCTGGAAACAAGCAAGCGCCACCCTGCGAACCTGAAACCACCGGACCCCCCGATAGTGATCCGCCGATATCAGGATGTGCCGGAGGCTTTGCTCTCCAAAAGCATTCTGGACTCCTCAGGGATTGAAAGCATTTTGGTGGATGAAAATCTCGTAAGGATCGACTGGTTCTACTCAAACCTCGTCGGCGGTATCAAGCTTCTCGTTCGCGGTGAGGATGCGGCAACGGCGAGGGAGCTGCTTGAACAGGACACGCCCGAGAAGTTTCAGGTGGACGGGGTTGGTGAATACCAGCAACCTCGGTGCCCGCAGTGTCAATCTCTCGATGTCACCTTTAACGAACTGAATAAACGCATCGCTTACGGTGGGCTGCTGTTTGCGGGCATTCCGATCCAAATTAGGAATGAACATTGGAAATGCCGTTCGTGTGGAAGTGAATGGGAAGATGGTGGCGGTGCGCCACGACCCTGATCTAGCCGTCTAGGGTCGCTCCACTCCGAGCGCCACCGCATTCCCGCCGCCAAGGCAGAGCGCCGCGATGCCGCGCTTGAGGTTGCGCCGCTGCAATTCGTATAGCAGCGCCACTAGAATGCGCGCACCGCTCGCCCCAATCGGATGGCCGAGCGCCACCGCACCGCCGTTCACGTTCACTTTTTCGGGATTGAGCTTGAGCCGCCGCGTCACTGCGATGGCCGCGACCGCAAACGCCTCATTGAGCTCCACCAAATCGACGTCCTTGTCGCGGTCCCAATCGGTCTTCGCCAATAACTTTTCGACCGCTTCGACCGGCGCCATCATGACCCACTTCGGCTCCACGCCGCTCACTGCTTGCGCCACGATGCGAGCCATCGGCTGCTTGCCGAGCCGCACAGCGTTGCGCTCGCTGGTCACCATCACCGCCGCCGCGCCATCGTTCGTGCCCGGCGCGTTTCCCGCGGTCACCGTGCCATCCTTCGTAAACGCCGGCTTCAGCTTTGCCAGCACTTCCATGGAGGTATCCTCGCGCGGCGATTCGTCGTACTTGATCACGACCGGTTCGCCTTTTTTCTGTGGCACCTCAATCGGCAGAATCTGCGCCTCAAAGAAACACGATTTACGCGCGCGCACTGCCTTCTGGTGGCTGTCCACCGCGAAGCGGTCCTGCTCTTCGCGCGCGATCCCATATTTCTCCGCCACCAGCTCCCCGGTCATACCCATATGAAAATCTTCGTAAGCGTCCCAAAGCCCGTCGTGAATCATCGAGTCCACGATTTTGCCATCGCCCAGCCGGTAACCGGTACGCGCCTGCGGCAGCAAATACGGGCAGTTGGACATCGACTCCATGCCCCCTGCCACCACGATCTCCGACTCGCCGAGTTGCACGGCTTGCGATGCCAGCGCCACCGCTTTCAATCCCGAGCCGCACACTTTGTTGATGGTCATGGCCGCAACGCGCGGATCACACCCGCCTTTCAGCGCCGCCTGTCGCGCAGGATTTTGCCCCAGCCCCGCTTGCACCACGTTGCCAAGAATGGCTTCATCGACCTGTTTAGCGTCCAAGCCGGACCGGCGAATGGCTTCAGCAACGGCTTTCGCGCCGAGCTCCACGGCGCTGAAGCTCGAGAGCCCGCCCTGAAATTTTCCTATGGGTGTGCGCACTGCGGAGAGAATGACAGAAGTTTCCATGGAAGGCCTCCGAATCCGCTACAAGTATATCGGATGCGGAGAGTAGCCGCCTGGCTGCGAAAAAAGCGCAGAATGAAGGCCGTCTGCCAAGGCGGCCGAGAGGGCACAACCCAAGTCGTGCCCTACTCGGCGCTTCAGAGTCGATTCTGCGCCTCCGCGTTATTTTTTCTTCTTCTGGCCGTCAGTTTGCGGCGACGCCCGCAGTGCTGGCCTGATTTTCATCGGCGCTCGGGCCGTAGAGCCCCGGCACGGCAATGTTGAGCAGACGGAAGTACACTCCGAGCTGCGCCCGATGGTGGATGAGGTGATTCATCACCACGCCGCGGAGCACGGCTACTCGTGGCATAGCGAAAATTTCCTGACCGCCAGCAAGCAGTTTCCAAGTTTTCAGCATCTCCTGATCGCTGACCGAGGCCAGCGCAGCGCGCGCCTCCGCCGATTCCTTATCGAAGGCCGCCAGAAGATCCCTGCAATTTTCGGTTTTCGGTTGCTGGTACGACGACTTCCCGCCCACCGGGGCATAGTCGAATTCTTCGGTATTGATGGTCATGGTCGCCCAGCCGGGCAGCGTAGAAACGTGCCCGGCCAGCCATCCGAGAGTGCCGGACTTCTCGTGCGGTTTCCAGTTCCACTTGTCGTCAGGTACGCGTTCGAGTGTCTTGCGAGTGTTTTGCATTTCTTGGTCGAATTCGCCAAGCATCGATTGGCCGATTGTCATGGTGTGCCTCTCTAAGGGACATTAATCTTGCGGAATCGCAGCGCGGCAATCGTAGGCGAATAAAAGGCGAAATGTCAAGTGGTTATCTGCGACAGCCATTTCTGGCTCCCCGAGCCGCAGTTCGCCCGTTGCAACATGGTCGCGCGCCGGCACAGAATAGTCCATGGCACAGCAATTCACAACCGCTTACACCCCAGACGCCCGCGAGCTGTTCCGCTACTACAAGCGCCTGAGCGACCGCGCCATCGAGCAGTGACCCAACGCCGACCTGTTCACACCGCTCGACCCCCGAATCCAACTCCCTCGCCATCATCGTCAAGCACATGGCCGGCAACATGCGCTCTCCGTGGACCGATTTTCACCAGCGATGGCGAAAAACCGGATCGCCACCGCGACACGGAATTTGAAACACCGCCGCCGACGCGCTCCGCTCTGGTCGCCCTCTGGGAAGCCGGCTGGAAATCTGCTTCGATGCGCTGGACCGGCTCAGTGACGATGACTTGCCCCGCACCATCACCATTCGCACCGAGCCTCATTCTGTCATGCAAGCCATCAATCGCCAGGTCGGCCACTACGCCCATCACGTCGGCCAAATTGTGTTTCTCGCCAAGCATCTTGCCGGAGACAGATGCCGAAGAAGAAATCCGCCGAATGCAACCGCAAAGTAGTCGCCGGCAAGCTTTCACAGAGATAGCGAGGTGTGTTTTCGCTTCCCCTTCGCCCCGCAATCCGCTAGGCTTTCTCCAGTGACGCGCACTCTGTTTGATCTCGAGCCGCTGGCCGATAGCGGCCTGAATGTGAACGACGCGCAGCGGCGCGCCATCACCCACGCCGACGGACCGCTACTGGTGATTGCTGGTGCCGGCACGGGCAAGACCCGCGTCATCACCGAGCGCATCCGGCATCTGCTCCAATCCGATCCCCATCTCGCCGGCGAAAATATTCTCGGCCTGACCTTCACTGACAAAGCTGCCGGCGAAATGAAAGCCCGCGTCGTGCGCAGTGTTGGCGAACGCGCCAAAGACGTCACGCTAAAAACCTTTCACGCCTTTTGCGAGTCACTTCTCAAAGACACCGACCCGCAAAGCCGCATGCTCGATAAAGTCGATCACTGGATTCTGTTACGCCGTAATCTGTCTCGTTTGCAACTGGAGCGTTACCGACGCCTCGCCGAGCCCGGCCAGTTCCTCAACGATTTTGTGGAGTTTTTTTCGCGTTGCCAGGACGAATTGATTTCCTGTGAGGCCTACCAGCAGTATGCCGACGGGCTCGCCGCCCAATTGCAAGCCGAACGTACGCAGCTCGATCCCGATACCTTCGCCGAGCGCCAGGAAGCCGTGGCACGCGAACAAGAAATCGCCCGTGCCTACCGCGCCAGCGAAGGATTGCTGCGCGAGAAAAAGTGCTCCTCCTTCGGCACGCTGATTACCGGCGCCGTAGCGCTTCTAGAGTGCGACGCGGTTCTTCGCGCTACGCTGCAAAATCGCTACCGCTACATTCTCGTCGACGAATTTCAAGACACTAACATCGCGCAACTCCGCTTGCTGGAGTTGCTGGTCAATGACTCCAAAAATATCTTCGCCGTCGGGGACAACGATCAAGCCATCTACCGCTTTCGCGGTGCGTCCTTCGGCAGCTTCAAGCTGTTCCTCGAGCGCTTCGCCAACTGGCGCGAAGGCCAGGATTCCGCTAAATTCCGAGTCAGCCTTACCGAAAACTATCGCTCCACGCCCAACATTCTCCGCGTGGCCACCCAGGTCATTGCGCAAAACACCGTTAGCGCCGACTTCCCCAAAAAACTGCTCAGCCCCAACAAGCCCGAAGGCGAGAAAATCCGCATCGTGGAGCTGGCCGCTCCCGAGGAGGAAGCCCGCTGGGTGGCCTCCGAGCTCGAACGCATCCACAAAACCGGCCGGCGCTGGCGCGATTTCGCCACTCTCTACCGCGCGCACGGGCATCGCGACGAACTTGTCCGGGAGCTCTCTCGCCGCAAGATTCCCTTCGTAATCTCCAGGCTCTCCATTCTTGAGCATCCGCTCGTGAAGGACATCCTCGCCTACCTTCGGCTCATCGCCACGCCGTACGATGACGTGGCCGTCGCGCGCGTGCTCGCCGCTCCGGCCTGGCAACTGGCTCCTGCCGATCTCGTTCGTTTCGCAGAGCGCGCCAGAAAAGAGCGCACCCGCATCTACGATGTCTTAGAGAGTCGCCAGCCGCCGCTGCCTTTTGATCCCTCGCACGCCGCGCTGACCGAATTGCTTAAATTCACCACCGCGCAGCGCAAGACCATGAAGCGCCGCGACGCTCGTCACATTATGGCCGACTTGTTTGAATGGCTGGAGGTCTACCAGCGCGCAGCGGAGCAGGATCGCGATTACGTCAAGCGCCTCGCCGAATTCGTCAAGGAGTGGGAAGACAAGAGCGACACCCGCAAGCTCCAAGAATTTATCGAGTATCTTGATTACTTCGAACAAGCCGGCGGCGTCATTTGCCTTGAAGACGATGCCCCGGGCGACGCGGTGCGCTTGATGACCGTACACGGTGCCAAGGGCCTTGAGTTTTCCCACGTCTTTGTCCTGCGTGTGAACAAGAATAAATTTCCGCAGCCGGAGCGCCCCCGCGTCTTTGAGTTTCCCGCCGCGCTCATGAAGGAAGGCGCGCCCGAAGAGCAATTTCACAATCAGGAAGAACGCCGCCTGTTCTACGTAGCGCTGACTCGCGCCGAAGATCGCCTCACCATCACCGCGCTGGCCGAGAAAAAAGGCCGCGTCCCGCCGTTCATCGAAGACATTCTGATGGACCCCGGCCTGCAGCGCCGCGACGTGCTGCAGCTCGCACCCAAGCCCGCAGCCCGCGCTGCGAACGGCACACCACCCTTCGAAGCCAGCTCCACCGGCTCGCTCTTTGCTCCGCCAGCCGAGCGCCCCAAGCTTTTCTCGCGCATCGTGAATTGGGCAGAGACCTTCCTGCCCGCTCCCGGTGAGCCTCTGGAGCTCAACCCCTCCGCCGTGGACAGCTACCGACGCTGCCCGCAAAAATATCTTTTCGCCCATTTGTGGCTGTTGCAGGAGGGGCCCAAGGCCACGCTCACCTTTGGCCGCGTTATGCATTCCACGATTCGCCGCGTGATGGCCGAATGCAAGAAAGGCAATCGCCTGCCCTTCGACGAAGTGCAGCGCTTGTTTGAAACGGAATGGTCGGCTTCTGGCTTTGAAGACGACTACCAGGAAGGCGAATACAAGAAGGATGGATTGGAACAGCTTCGCCTTTTGCATCAGGCCGTGCTGGAGCAAACGCCGGAAATCCTGGAGCTGGAGAAAACGTTCGCGCTGCCAGTTGAAAACAATATCGTTCTGAAAGGTCGCATCGACCAAATCAACTCGCTAGGACGCGGTGAAGTCGAAATCGTCGACTACAAGACCGGCAAAGCCAAAAAGGAATCTGAAGCGCGCCGCGACTTGCAACTCAGCATCTACGCCATCGCCGCCAAGGAAATTCTGGAGCTGAAGCCCGCGCGCCTGGTCTTTCACTATCTCCAGGACAATTCCCGCCAGGAAACCACACGCAGCGCCAAGCAACTCGAAGAAGCTCAGCGAATCGTCCAGGAAGTCGCCGCCGATATTCGCGCCCGCAGCTTCCCCACCAAAGAAGGCTTCATCTGCCGCAGCTGCGCCTTCCGGCCCATCTGCCCGGCCCACGAAGAAACTTTATCGTCAGAATGACGAGGCAACGGCAGCGGGTTGCGTCACACTAGTGACTCTCCGAAGCACCCGTCCCCGCCAGCTTGAACCTCTTGATGAAGACCACGAACGGAACGCCCATCAACACCACCCAACCAAGCACCGCAAAGCAATCCATGAACGCGAGATACGAAGCCTGTTTTTGCAGCAGGGCAAAAGACTGCGCCTGGGCGTGAATCAGCGCATCGGCATGGGAGAAGCCGTGCGTTCCGAAATAGTTAGTCAGGTTGGTCAGAAGTTGCCGATATCTCTCATCGAAAGGAGTGGAATGCGCCACCAATATCGATTGGTGATATTGCGTCCGACGTGCCAGAAACGTCGTAACGAAGGCGATGCCGAAGCTTCCGCCCTGGTTCCGAAAAAGATTCGTCAAACTCGAGGCTTTGTTATTCTTATATTTAGGCAAGTTGGAATATGCGAGCTGGCTCACCGGCACGAATAGCGTCGCAATTCCGAGTCCCTGCAGCCCGCGCGCCAGCGCTTCGTGCCGGTAGTCCGTAGCCAGAGTGAAACTGGCGTAGTACCACATGGCCAGAGCGAACACAAAATATCCGAAACCGATCAAGCGTTTCACTCCCACTTTGGGGAGAATTCTTACCACCACCGGTGCCAGCATTACGATGACAAAAGCGCCCGGTCCAAGGACCAGCCCCGCATCGGTGGCCGTATAGCCAAAGAGGCGCTGCAGCATCTGCGGAATCAGCACCGTCGAGCCATAAAGACTGAACCCGAACAGAAAGTAGAAGACATTCGCCAGTGCGAAGTTCCTGTCCGCCAGAAGCCGTATTTCCACCACCGGATCCGGTTGTCGCCACTCCCAGACAATGGCAAACACCAGCGCGACCATGGCCAAGCCAAAAAACAGAACGATGAAGTTGCTTTCAAACCAGTCTTCGGTCTGGCCGCGGTCGAGGACTACTTCCAAACATGCAAACGCCAGCGCGACGGAAAAAACTCCCCATCCATCGATCTTCAACTTGCCGTCCTTGCGGGCCGCGGCCACCTCCCGCGTGAACTCCGGCGGGTCCGATAGCAGCCGGCTGGTGAGAATTAGCGAGACAATGCCGATCGGGATGTTGATGAAGAATACCCATCGCCAGCTCCAATGGTCTGTGATCCAACCCCCCAGCGGCGGCCCGATCGCCGGCGCGGTGACGATGGCCATACTGTACAGCGCGAACGCCGCGGCGCGCTTGGCTGGCGGGAAGGTATCCACCAAAATGGCCTGTTCCACAGGCGCCAATCCACCTCCGCCGACTCCTTGCAGCACGCGGAAAAAGATCAGCGCGCCCAGGCTCGGCGCGAAGCCGCAAAGAAGCGAACTCACTGTGAACAGCGTCACGCACAACATGTAGTAGCGTTTACGTCCAAAGAGCCGGCTCAACCACGCGGACAGCGGCAACACCACCGCATTCGATACCAGATAGCTGGTCAAAACCCAGGTGCTTTCGTCCGCGCTGACCGCCAGGCCGCCCGCGATGTGCGGGAGCGCCACGTTGGCTATCGCCGTGTCCAGGAGTTCCATAAAGGTCGCGAGCGTGACGGTGATGGCGATGAACCAAGGGTTGATGCCCACTGTCGGGGCGGGAAGGCTTAACGGGACGGCAGGGGTGAACGCTTCGCTCACGGCGGTTTCTCGCTTGGTTAGATGCGGAAGGGACCGTTCGGTCGCATTTATGATATGCTATTCTTCAGGAAAAGACCAGTCGGTCTCATCTACGCAAGGGGGCAGTCGTGACCAAGGGCCAGCAAACCAGGCGCGAGATCATTCAGAAAGCCGCGCCGCTATTGAACCAAAAGGGCTATGAGGGAACTTCCCTTTCGGACCTTATGAAAGCCACCGGACTTCAGAAGGGCGGAATCTATCGGCATTTCTCCAGCAAAGAAGAGCTGGCAGGCGAAGTCTTTGATTATTCCTGGTCCACCGCCGTCCGCGGAAGGCTCGAAGGCCTGGCGGAGGTTCCCGACTGCGTGGACCGCTTGAAAAAAATGATCGACAATTTCGTCGAGTTGCGCGCGGGACTCGTCCCCGGCGGCTGTCCATTGATGAACACCGCTATCGAAGCGGACGATGGAAACACGCTCCTCCGCGCGCGGGCCAAAAAGGCTTTGCAATCGTGGACCGTGCGACTCTCCCGCATCGCGTCGGAAGGAATCCAAAAGAAGCAGATCAGTGTCAGCATTGACCCGCGAAAATTGGCTCAGCTGATTATCGGTTGCCTCGAAGGAGCCTTGCTAGTCAGCCGCCTGCAAAACAACGACGAACCGCTGCGCGGCGTTCGGCAACATCTTGTGGATTACCTCGAGCAAACGGTTCGTGCGGCGAACACCCGCGCCAGGAGAATCGAAGCGTAGTACGGCAGGCCGCGCAGCGTGCTGGTTGTGCGGCGCGGGACCTTTTCGCGAGGGCTAGCGCAAGTTGGCGCCGGGGAGTTCGCCGGAGTAGTAACGGTCGCGGGTCTTGACGCTCAGGCCTTCGCGCTTGACGCGAACTTCCAGGCTGTGAACTTCGGCGCCGCGATCGGTGCCGCGCGGCACATACGCAAGGGTGTACTGGTTGCGGGCTTCTTCACTGATGCGCGAATACAGCTCTTCCAGAGTCTCGCGCTTGGCCGCGAAATAAACCTCGCCACCGGACGCGTGGGCATAGTCGACCAGCCGAGAAAATTTGCGCTCCAGAAATGCGCTGGCTACTGCCACGCTGTAGACTGCGACGTTGTCGTGCTGCAGCGTTTTGACCACACTGTCGTAGTTCATCTTATTGGTCTTCTTGCCACCGTTGGCGCCATCGGAAATCAGCAAAATCAGCTTCCGCCGCGTGCGCGCCCGGTCGTGCAACAGTTGCGTAGCGTCGAAAACCGCATCATCCAGCGCTTTGGTGGTTTGGCTGCCAATGTTCATGGTGGCGGAGGCGATGTTGGGCTGGTCGCCGATTGCGGAATGCCCGTTGATCGAAGGCGCGTTGGCGATGGCGCCCCCGGGCGGTGATACCGAAGGCTCGCTGTCGAGTGTGGTGCGTTGCAGCTCGGTCAGCAGCGCATCGCGATCACGGGTGAAGCCTTTGCCCGGGTGGAAAAACTGGTCGAAGCGGCACACGAACGCTTCATCCTCTAGGCTCATGCCTCCGACAATAGCGTCAAGACTGGTGCGCACCTGTTTCGCGTCTTTCTCCTTCAGGTCGTTGTCGAGAAGAATGACCATGGAAAGCGGAAAGGCTTCCGCGGTGAACACGTCAATCTTTTGCTCCACGTTGTCTTCAAACACTCGGAATTCGTCGCGGCGCAAATCTGGGACCAGATTGCCGGAGCGGTCCTTGACCGTGACCGGCAGGATCACCAAGCTGGAATTCACGCTGATCTTGGATTGCGCTTCGCTTTGCGGCACGCCGCGTGGCTCCGCTTGCGCCGGGGCGCTTAGTGTCGCACCCGACGAAGCCGATTGCAGCGTGTTTTGCGCTCTAAGAAAGAGGGCCAATCCGGGTAGGGAGAGGAAGAGAATCAGGAGCGTGGTTTTTCGTAGACTTTTCATGGTCCTCAGGCCAAACTTTCTTCGGTTTCGGGCAGCTCTGGCGGGCCGAGCCGCACATCCCGCGCTGCGCTTCGGCGCATCCAAATGGGACGTAAGCATCCGAGCGGCGGTACTTTGGCCGGGTAACCTCGACAAGGAAAGTATACATGTGTTCTGCGAAGAAGATTCTGGCGGTTTGCTCGGCGGCCGCGGTGGCCTTGGGATGCGTCGTGGCTGCTCTGGCGCAAGATGCCGCGCAGCAAGGGCCGGCGATTCGTACGCAGGTCAACCTGGTGAACCTGTTCGTGACCGTGCGCGATAAGAGCAAACACATTGTCACCGATCTGAAGCAAGAGGACTTCAAAATCCTGGAAGACGGCCAACCGCAGCAGATCGCTTTTTTCTCCAAAGAAGTGACCCTGCCCATTACCCTGGCCATGCTGCTGGATACGTCCGGCAGCGAGCAATACATGCTGGGCGCGATTCAAGAAGCCGGCGGACGATTCATCGACCGCGTGCTGCGCAAGGGCGATGAAGCGCTGGTAATGTCCTTCGATTCCGACGTGGACTTGCTTTCAGATTTCACCGACGACCGCGGGCAGCTGGACCGCGCCATTCACAAGGCGCGCATCAATACCCCCTCGGGCGGTAGCATCGCCAGCAATCCCGGGCCGATTGGCTCGCGGCAAATTACCGGAACGGCCCTTTATGACGCGATTTATCTGGCATGCAACGAAAAACTGAACACCGAGGCGGGCCGCAAGGCCATCATCATTGTGACCGACGCGCAGGATGAAGGCAGCAAAGTGCGCCTGGAGGAAGCGGTCGAGGCGGCGCAGCGCACCGACACCGTCGTGCATATTTTGCTGGTAGCCGACCCGCACTTCGGCGGTGGAAATGGCGGAGTGGCCCACAAGATGACCGAAGAAACCGGCGGCCGCACGATCTCCGTCAACTCGGAGAAGCATTTGGCCGAAGCCTTCGATCAGATTTCCGAGGAGCTGCGCAGCCAGTACACGCTCGGCTACTATCCGGCAAACGCGGCGCATGACGGCAAATTCCGCAAAATCAAAGTGGAGATGGCCAAGCACGATTTGAAGGTGCTGGCCCGCAAAGGATACTACGCGCCTAAGGAATAGTACGTGCACACCGAACAGCGTGTCGCCGCGCCTGCTGTTCGGCGTTTTGACTCCAAAGCAGCGGTCAGATCGCCCCACTCCAAGAAAACCTTCCTGACGAGCGTTGACCCGCTAAGCGGCAGCGTCTACCATTTGTTGTTTCATGAACAGCATGGAAGGTCAAACTCTCGCGCACTACAAGATTGTCCGCAAAATCGGGGGCGGCGGCATGGGCGTAGTATACGAAGCCCAAGACATCAAACTGGGCCGGCGCGTGGCATTGAAGTTTCTCCCCGTTGAAAGCGACAGGGATGCGGCTTCGCTGGAGCGATTCTTGCGCGAAGCCCGGGCAGCATCGGCGCTGAACCATCCAGGAATCTGCACTATTCACGCCATCGAAGAGCACGACGGCCGAACCTTTATCGCCATGGAGCTGCTGGAAGGCCAGTCGCTCGACCGTATGCTTGCCGGCGCTCCGCCGCGGATCGCGCGCGTCCTCGAAATCGGCGTGCAACTTGCGGATGCGCTGGACGCCGCGCACAAAAAAGGAATCGTGCACCGTGACATCAAGCCGGCAAACATTTTCGTCACGGAGCGCGGTGCGGCAAAAATCCTCGATTTCGGATTGGCCAAGTTGCTGCAAGACGGGCACGACAATCTGGGCGGCGAAACGCTCGGCGACGCGCATTTGCTGACCAGCCCGGGCACGGCGGTGGGCACGATTGCGTACATGTCGCCGGAACAAGCGCGTGGGGAAGAGCTGGATGCGCGCAGCGACCTCTTTTCGCTCGGGGCCGTGCTGTATCAGATGGTGACCGGAAAGCATCCGTTTCCGGGCTCCACTAGCGCGGTGATTTTCGACAACATCCTGCACCACGCGCCGGTAGCCCCGGTTTCGCTCAATCCCGCGACGCCCGCGGAGCTGGAGCGCATTCTCAACAAGGCGCTCGAGAAAGATCGCGACGTGCGCTATCAGGTCGCAGCCGAGATGCGCGCCGA
>Ga0137398_10000252_pt1 | contig 17796 bp, 15 predicted proteins | sample czorhiz216metaG_FD_106659 | JGI IMG/M metagenome (GOLD analysis project Ga0137398, IMG submission 106659) | Vadose zone soil microbial communities from Angelo Coast Range Reserve, California, USA - czorhiz2.16 metaG | ecosystem: Environmental > Terrestrial > Soil > Vadose zone | place: USA...
AATGGCGGGCCCCCAGACGATACCCCGTCCTGCCACTTTGTACCGCGGCCCGTCGAGGCGGCCTTCGCTGATGGCGTTGCGCATATCGACATCGGCATAGCCATTTCCGTGCGAGGTCATATCGCGCGCGGCGGTGAAACCGGCGTGCAGGTTGGCCTGCAGATTGTGGATACCAATGAGGGTTGACGTCTCGCGCGACATCCCGGGTTTCGGGGGGTTGAACATGTGCGTATGCGCGTCGATCAGGCCGGGCAGCACTGTTGCTTGGCCAAGATCGATCACCTGTGCGTCCGTCGGTATCTTCACCGAATCTGCCGGCCCGACCTCCGTGATGCGCTCGCCGTCGAGCACCACGACCTGGTTTACCAACATCTGGCCGGTCTTGCTGTCGAACAGGCGACCTGCGCGGACTGCCACCACGGACTTAGCCGGCGGACACATGTGTGTACCGCCTTCAGCCCCAAAGCAGGGCTTTTCGCCGGCCCCCCGCCAGGGGGCATTCGCGCCACCTTCTTGCGACCAAACTGGGCTCGCAAGGGCGGCCAATCCCATGATCCCAACTGCCGCAGATTTCGCCGTGGTCGATTTTAGTGCGGATCGAAGTCGCATCGCGTAATCCTCCACCAGTTTTTTGAATTCAGGCTCGGGGTTCGATTTTGCCCCCGATAAGCACGACTATACATCAGGAGCGGGGACAATCGAAGGCCTTGTTGTATAAGATGGACGGTGTCCAGAAAATCCAACTCAGCAAGACGGGAGGATTCAATGCGTTGGCAAGCCCAACTATCCGCTGCGCTCGTAGCCGCACTCACCGGAACGGCAAGTTCACCCCTGTGCGCCCAAGGGGTCGGCATGTATCTGGCGCCGAGGGATCAGGTCATCGCCGTCAAGGCGGCCCAAATGTTCGATTCAAGGACTGGGGCCCTGGTAAGCAACCCGGTCGTGCTCATCAAAGGCGACCGTATCACTGACGTCGGCGCCAACTTGGCCATTCCGGCCGGCACACGTGTGATCGACCTCGGCACTGCGACCATGATGCCCGGCATGATCGACGCCCATGTGCATGTGAACACCGGCGGCAATGCGCCAAGCCTTGCTTCGCGGGCACTGCGCGCGCTCGCCAATGCGCAAATCGATCTCGACGCCGGCTTCACGACCGTCCTTGATATGGACTCGCGCGGCACGTTCTACACCGTCGACCTGCGTGACGCGATCAAATCCGGTATTGCCCGCGGCCCACGCATGCAGGTGGTCGGCCAATCGCTCAATCCGCGCGCCACCAATTACTATCCCGACAATCAGTCGGTGCGCACGTATGACAGCTACACCGAAAGCAAGAACGTCAATGGGCCCTGGCTTGCCCGTTCGGCCGTGCGCGAAGCAAAACTCCATGGCGTCGATTACATCAAGATCTACACGACTCAGGATTTCGCCGGCACCGAGCATATGTGGAAGCCGGACGCAACTTTGGTCAATTCGCCGTCGCTCACGCCGGAAGAGGTCAATGCCATCGTCGATGAAGCGCACCGGCTTGGCCTCAAGGTGGCATGCCACACCTACGGCGGCGAGGGGATGAAGAGTTGTATCAATGCCGGCGTCGATGCCCCAAATCACCTGCTTGAACTTGACGATGACGACGTCAAGGTGATGCTTGCAAAGAAGCTTCCCTTCGTGCCAACGGTCGACGATCTCGTGGCCCTCGAACAGCCCGACCTCCGCGAAACCGGCGGCAGGAACTCGCGTCTCAAGCTTCTTGAGCAGGCTGTAAAGCGCGCCACCGCGGCCGGCATCCCCATCGTGTTCGGCAGCGGCGCCACTTCGGTTGCGATCCCGCACGGAAAACAGGCCGGACAGTTTGGTTACTATGCCAAATGGGGTCTGACCCCGGCACAATCTCTGCAGACGGCCTATCTGGCCGCCGCGCGTATGCTCAACTATGACTGGGAAAAGCACATCGGCACGATCGAAAAGGGCAAGTTCGCTGACATCATCGCGGTTTCGGGAAATCCGATCGCGGACTTGGGGCTCATGAGGAACGTAAAGTTCGTGATGAAAGGTGGCGTGGTGTCGAAAAACGAACTGGCGCCGTGACAGGGCGATTGCAACGGCTCATGCCGAATCGGGGCGTTGACGGAGTAGCGATACCTCCGTCAACCCAATGTCACGCAAAAACGCCTGTTAATTTGTGAAGCCTGACGCTTGATGGGACGATATTTGCCCGTCAAAGAGACCAGATCCAATCCATATTCTTCCAACGCCAATGAGACGAGGCGCGGCCTTCAACAGCATAGCGGTTGGGAAATAGGGGTGCCGCGCCGGTCTTCAACCGTTCAGAAATCCGGCCGCTTCGCGGTCGGGATGCCGACGTTCTGATCGACGTGGAAACCAAACGTGTTCTCGGCGCAGGCGACTTCCGGCCATTCGCCGCGGTCGCGCAAATAGATCATGTGCGCGGTCCATGGCCGCGTAAACGCGCCCGGGTCCTCGATCGTGAAATCGATCTGCAGATACTTGTCCTTGTAGTTGGGGTTGGGCGGGCCAGCGGGGCGCCAATTCTCTTTCACGCCTCGCTGCAGGGTATCTTTCACCTCTTCGTAGTCCCGCAGCCGATAGCGTTCCACCACGTGCAGCTTGTCGGTGTACGGCGTGCCGAACAGATCGATCATGGGGTACGGATGATCGGTCCTCATGCCCACCGTGTCGATCACCAGCGTCTCGCCTTCGTAATGGCCGACCGCATTGCCCTGCCAGGACGGCTTGGCCTGCGCGGAATGTGACTGGTTCAGGCGCACCCTGCGAACGTCATGATCCTCGCTGAACAGCATCACGATCTGGTTCGGCAGTTGCAGCATCTGCATGGCCATATGCTTGAAAAGAAATGGTACGGGTTCGGGCCAGCACTGATTGGAGGCACTGGGATAAGTCACGCCGGCGAGCGAGAGTTCGCCCTTCTTCTTCACGACTTCGGAGGCCCAGGGCTGCAGGATCGGATTGGTGTAGTCGCCGACAAGTTCGCCGTAATTGCTTTGGCCTGTATCCTTGCGGCGCGACCTGTTTGTCACAGGGCCGGGACCCGACTCCGGCGGAATCAACCAGGGAAGAGACCCATGACGCCAGACGCCAGAGAAATCAGGCATGGGCGCGGGACTTTGTGCCGCGGATCGGGTTGGCGCCGCCGCATAAGCGATCATCAACAGTGTCGCCAACAGGAAGCAATTCCACTGCACCTTCATGGCCTTCTCCCTTGCAAGGTTTATCTTGGCGTGAGTACGACACAGACGCGACTCTATCACGCGCGCGATGACGCCAGAAGGTGGGTTCGCGTTTTCTTGATCACCCAATTGTCATTATCCAATTGTCCTGGCTGGAAACCTGCGGGCGAGCCCTATAGGCTCACGGCAAGGGACCTTGCGGCGTCTGACAGGAGACGCGGGTCTGACAGGGGATGCGGGGTCTGACAGGAGATCAAGGCATGATTCATCGAAGCTCGATTGGCGCGGCCGTCGTGGCGGCGGCGCTAGGTGTGTGCGTTGCCGCTAACGCACAAGAAAAGAAGTTTCCAGATTGGGACGGCCTGTGGGGCCGCGGCAGCCCGGTAGGCCTTTGGGATCCGAGCAAGCCGCCTGGGCCGCGGCAGGAAGCACCGCTCACTCCGGAATACCAGGCGATTTACCAGTCCAACCTCGCCAAGGGGCGGGCCGGCACGTTCTTCGACATCAAGGGGATTTGCGGTCCGGTCGGCATGCCGCGCGTGATGATTGCCTACGAACCGATCGAGATCATCCTGAAGCCGAAGACGGTCTACATGCTGGCGGAGTCCATGAGCCCCCTTCGCCGCATCTACACGGACGCGCGCGAGTTCCCGAAAGAAGAGGCTGACGCGTTGCGGAATTTTTCGGGTTATTCGGTCGGCAAGTGGTCCGACACCGACAATGACGGCACCTACGATACGCTGGAGGTCGAAACCCGCTATATGCAGGGGCCGCGCCTGTTCGACTCGACCGGCATCCCGCTGCACAAGGACAATCAGACGGTCGTCAAAGAAAAGCTTTATCTCGACAAGGCCGACAGGAACATCCTGCGCAACGAGATCACGACCATCGACAACGCCTTGACGAAACCTTGGACGGTGAACCGTTTCTACCGCCGTGTTGTCAACAATCCGATCTACGAAGAATATAACTGCACGGAGGACAATCGCTGGATCACGATTGGCGACAAGCTTTATCTTCTCGATGGCGAGGGTTACGTCATGCCGATTCAGAAGGATCAGCCGCCGCCGGATCCGAAGTATCTTCAGAAATATTTCAAGCAGCCGGCGCATTAATACGCTGATGCAAGGCTTCGATCGTCGAGGGCAACAAGCCTCGCCGTCTACGGTTGGATCATGACGGGGTGGCTTTTTTAGCCATCCCTTTTTGTTTCTGTGATCTACGAGAATCGAGCACGCACAAAAAACTTGCTTCGATTTGCGTGGAGATCGCTCTACATTTGCCTGTTCTTATGAGCAAGAAAACTGGCGATAAATAGCGGAATTAGGGCAACCAGCAGCGCTTGCGGATGGGTACATGCACCAAACGAATATGTGCAAACCAGATTGGCCCACATCTGTCCACGCCCGTTAAACTGGGAAGCAGCATACAACAAGATATCAAAGCAAAAGACGAAGAATAAAATATTGGCCATGGCCGCCCCCAACATCTCCAGTGTCGGAATCATAAGCATAAACAGTCGCATATGGTAGCCCCGATTTGCGACATAGCTGGGGGCGGAAGCATCCAGACTGATGCGGTAGGTCCGGATTGCGCCCGGCCTGCGAGACTTGTCGATAGCCGGGCCGCCTGTTGCTCATGGCTGAGAGGCACCGTTCCTCGGAGTTTCGATACCGGATCAAACGTATCGAAATACCGTTAACCGGATCAAATTACCTTAATTAATCATATACTTATAATGTCCTCGCCGCACAAAGATCAAACTCATATCACAACGCCGCCTGATTCGTTGACGATATTGTAGGCGTCCGCGTGTAGCGCAGCCTGATCCAACGGGGGGCGCGTAGGAGTCGCGGTAGTTAGCGGTAGTTTAAGCGTCGGCAGCTGGGTGGGTTCTGCGTTGGGAGTGTGTGTTGCGTAGCGTAGGCCCGCCGAGCGGGGGGACAGAGATGTGGGGGGGGCTGCGGTGGCTCATGAGGCCATTGTGGGGGTATTGCGTATTGGCCTTGGCGGTGCTGACCGCGGTCCTTTCCATCTCACCCTCGTTTGCGCAGAATAACCGAAACAGGTGGTTTCCGGAGAAACCGGGGTATGGCGGAACCCTGGAACGTGCCAATTCCAACACGGTTACGATTGTTTCGGGAAATCTGGATTCTACCGATCTGTCGGTTGCGTCCGATCTGGCGGACGTTCTCGATGATGGCGATGATTTTCGTGTCCTGCCAATTATCGGCCGGGGTGGAGGTCATAGCATTCGTGACGTCCGCTTTCTCAAAGGCGTCGATCTTGGTATCACCCAGTCGCCTCTTCTCAATTCGTACCGGCGCTCGAACGAATTTGGCCCCTTAGACGGCAAGGTCGTCTACATCGCCAAGCTCTACAATGAAGAAATGCATATTCTTGTTCGTGCACAATCGGAAATCTCGTCCGTCCAGCAACTCATGGGAAAAAAAGTCAGCATCGGTGAAGCTGGCAGTGGGGCCCACCTTATCTCGCGCGACGTCTTTGATCGGCTTGGCATCAAGGCGGATGAGGTCAACCTGGGACAGGCCGATGCGCTGGAGAAACTCAAATCTGGCGAAATTGCTGCGGCGGTACTGGTCGTCGGCAAACCCTCCGGCGCAATCGCTAAACTGAAAGTCGACGGAGGCTTGCGCCTGCTTTCAGTGCCGTTTGCCAAGCAATTACAAGACGATTACCTGCCGGCCGTGCTGTCCGATGCGGACTATCCGGGAACGGTTCAGGCGGGCGAAGGCGTTGAAACGATTGCCGTGGGTGCGGTACTCATCGCCTATAATTGGCCCCGCGGAAGCGAGTCGTATCGGCGTCTTGAATCTTTTGTGGGACGGTTCTTTCAGAATTTTAATGCATTTCATGAGAAACCACGACATCCGAAATGGCATGAAGTGAACTTGGCAGCGGTATTGCCGGGATGGGCTCGATTTGGACCAGCCGAAGAATGGGTGCAGCGAAATCGTGAAATGGCGTCGTCGCGCACCCAATTTGAACAGTTCTTGCAGAGTCGGCCGGGGCAACCAGCCACCATGGACTCGCCGGAGGCCCGTGAACGGTTGTTTTTCGATTTCATCAAATGGGGGCAAACGCGTGAGCGTAAGTGAGGCGCAAGCGCGTGAGCGCAAGTGACGGGGCAAGCGCGCGAGCGCAGGTGACGGGGAAGGGTGACTTACTGCAATTAGGGTGTGCATCGACCGCGATGGTCGTAAGGGGAAGACGATCATGAGTTCTCCGATACACAACGGCGACAAGCTGGGGGCACTCGAGCTTTACGCCCCGCCATGGGTGCGCGAGCAGACATCGCCTTCGGCGGTGTTGCCTTCGGTGACAGTTCGACAGCAACCGCCGTCGCCACAGGACCCGGCTGAGGACTTGGCCGAGGTATCTGTGCCGCAGCCGGAATCAACATGGTCGAGGTCGAGCACCCCGCCGCCTTCAGCGGTGCCGCCTGACGTTCAGGCAAGGACCGAAGTTTCGCCAGCGGCCGCGGCAGTGGATCGTTCGGCAACATTGACAAAAGAAAATGATCCATATTGTGCGGCTTCGTTATGGCCCGATATGTTCGAAGCGCCGCAGGCACAGCCCGAGAGTGCCTTGCACATGGAGCCGTCAAATCTGGAGCCGTCAAATCTGGAGCCGTCAGGCCGTTTGGCAAGCGCGGCGCAACCGCGATTGCCCAAAGGCGTTGGCGGTCCCAACCTCGACTGGCGCGCACCACGTATCGAGGTGCCGGCGCCGGTCTTACGCTCGAAACCGTCTGAGGGGAAAGCCGTCGCCAAAGTACCTCGGCGTCGTTTGTTGCTTGAACCGGGGACCATTCCCGAACCGCCCATCCCGCAACGGCAAAAGTCTCTTATGCCCTTGCTCGGTCGGTTGGGTCTTTTGACCGTATTCGCGGCCACAGTCGCCTATGCGATCACATTCTATTCGATCCCCGAGACACGCCTTGCGTCAGTCAAGCCGGATACCGGCATTCAGGACCAAATTACGGTTGGGGCGGCGAATAGCTCGCAAGTCGAAGCGACCACGCTGAAGCAATTCAAGATGCGGATGGTGATCGAGGGCCGTCAGGCTTTCGTGAATGAAGCTATTCCGCTTGGCGTTTCGCTCATAGGAACACCAAACGGCGAGTTTGTCCTGCTCTCTGGCCTGATGGCTGGGACGAAGGTGTCGGTGGGGACGGCGTCTGGCGATACAGGCTGGCGGTTGGCGGTGCGAGATCTGTCTACTGCCGTTGCTTTTGCGCCCAAGGACTACGTTGGCGTAATGAACGCGGCCGTTGATCTGCGGACGTCGAATGACGCAATCATTGACCGTAATGTCATGCGGCTGGAATGGGTCGCAAAACAACCGGAAATTCGTCCCGATGCGACGGGCCGCGATCGCAACGCAGGGGAACCACCCGGGTTGGCGGTGCAATCGCTTGGCAAAGAAGAGATCGCAACATTGCTTCGCCGTGGCGCGGAATACATGAAGGGTGGCGACATCGCAGCCGCTCGGCTTGTGCTTCAGCGGGCGGTCAGTTCCGGCGATCCGGAATCCGCGCTTGCGCTTGGCGCGACCTATGACCCCTATGTGTTTGGCGAACTTGGTGTCCTCGGATTTTCCGCAGACGCCGTCCAGGCTCGCGTTTGGTACGAACGGGCCGCGAAACTCGGGGTGCGCGAAGCCACGCAACGGATTGACCGGCTGGCGAAGCTTGGTCGATAAGTGGCGCATGGGCGTGTGGCGTCGCCGATTCGCCTCGTTTGCAATATTGTCAACAGCACCTGGATCAGCGGCACTTGGGTCAACGGCACTTGTGTCAACAGCGCCTGGCATGCCTTTTGCGTTTTCTGGGGGATGATATACTTACGGGCTGGCATGAGTAAGCACGCGGGGTTCCTGCGTGTCGGAATGGGACGGCGGAGACGGGGGGACGCGTGAAGCGGTGTTTCGCTTTGGTACTGGCGCTGATTTCAACCAGCGCACCATTTCATTTGGCGGGCCATTCATTTGCACAGGGCGATAGCAAGCCTTCTACCATGCAGTTTGAATGGCGAACGGAAGGGCCGGCAGCGCAGTGCGGTCGCTCCTGCCGCACCTGGGTTTCGGCCGTGGGGCTGGTAACGGACAGGACGGCGCGCGACTTCGAGATATTTGCAACCGACAGCCTGGTCCGCGGCGCCACTCTCGTCCTCGATTCCGAGGGCGGTTCGGTGCTGGCCGCCATGGCGCTCGGACGTGCAATTCGCCGCCTCGACATGACAACAACCGTGGGCAGGACCCTTGTTCTTCCGGAGGGCAACGGCAAGGAACCGCGAACGACGCTTTCCTCGCGGGCACGCTGCGAATCGATGTGCGCTTTCATCCTTCTCGGCGGCGCGCGCCGGCACGTGCCGCAGGAGGCGCGCGTCTTGGTCCACCAGATCTGGCTTGGCAGCAAGAGCAAGCGTGCGCTTGAGTCGAGTTATTCGGCGGAGGAAATCAGCCGCGTGCAACGCGATGTCGGCAGTCTCGCGCGCTACACTGTTGAAATGGGGGGCGGAATAGAGCTGATCGAGGCGGCGCTGCGCGTTCCGCCCTGGGAGCCTATGCACGAACTGTCTGGCGAGGAGATTCGCCGTATGCGGCTGGCCACGATCGACTGGCTGTTCGACGACCAGACACCGACCGGCTCCGTGACGACGGGCCAATCGACAGCGCCGACGCCAACCACGCTGCCGCCGCCAGCCACGCTGGCGCCGCCCGTGCGGGCACGCCGCGCCGGAAACTAATTGCCGTCAATGCAAGGAACCATTGTTCGCGGACGCGCTCGGCGCGCCATCCAAGTCACTATTTGTTCCGCGCCATCGGCCATATCGCCATGGCAGGTACCAGGACGATTTTTCCGGTAGCGATCGCGGCGAAAAGTCAAGCCCGCTGGTGCCCCAGGGGTGGCAACGGCAGAGCCGCGCCAGCGTTATCCAACCGCCGGCCCAAAGCCCAAAGCGACCGACTGCTTCATCCGCATATTGCGAACAAGTCGGCAGGTGTCTGCAATGGAAACCGATCAGGCCGGAAAGGGTGTGGCGGTAGATCGCGATCAATCCGCGCCCGCCGAGCCGCGGCAAGCGAGTGGTGCGTTCGATCCATTTGCGTGGGTTCAATTTGGCAGCGTCCGGCGGCAGCGATTTTGAGTGAACAGTTTTGAATAATCGACACGCGCCTTTTCCCAGTCGGCGGCAGATGCCGCATGGGTTGAACCCGGGCAACGCGCGGTGTGGGCTTTGAGACGGGTCGCGAAGGCCACCAGGGTCTCGATTGTGATGCAAAGCACTGGCCGGTCGTTCGGCGACGTGACCTCAATACGGGGCAGGTCGGTTTCCTCACGCGTCAGGGTAGCGGCTTCGTCCGCGCAATTCCCGTCTTTCGCCTGCGCCGCCTGCGGGGCTGCGGCTCCAAGTCCGCCGGTCGCCAGCAGCAAGGCCAACGAAACAAACGCGGCGGTGAACGGTTGGCGCCGAACATCGAGAGTAGCGATCATTCGCAACGTCCATTTGCGATCGGAAGTTTACGGCCAAGGCTAAAGTGCCGGCGCCTTCTGCCGGCTGGCCTCGATTTTGGCGATGGCGTCAACCACGGCATCGAATGTGAGCAGCGTCGAAGCGTGCCGCGCCTTGTAGTCCCGAACAGGTTCAAGCACCGCAATATCGGACCATTTCCCGCTTGGCGGAGCGCCATTTTCCTTGAGCATTTTCCGCACTGTTTCGCGCAAGTTGCGCAACTCGTCGGCCTTTGCGCCGACGACATGGCTTGCCATGATGGACGATGATGCCTGCCCAAGGGCGCAGGCTTTGACGTCGTGGGCAAAATCGGTGACTTCGTCACCTGACATTTTGAGGTCGACCGTCACGGTCGAGCCGCACAACTTGGAATGGGCCGTGGAACTCGCGTCTGGTTGTTCCAATCGTCCGAGCCGGGGGATGTTTCCGGCCAGTTCGATAATCCGCTTATTGTAAATCTCGTTCAACATGGGTTCCCAAGCCGATTTTGCGCTGCCTAGCCTCGATTGCGAAGGAGGGCGGAAAGAATATATAGGGATTGAAAGGCACGTGCGAGCGGACCCCGTTCGTGCATGCTGGCCGGGTCTGCGATTTATGCATGGGCCCGGTTAATGTGGCGCCCCGCAATTGCCGGCCGCCCCGGTGACACCCCCGGTCCTTCCTCGACCGGTCGAACGGAGAGACCGTCATGGACGCTTTCGTCAAACCATCTGTGGTCAAACATTGGCCAAAGACTACCCTATCCGAGCATGTTCGCAAGGCACTACCTGATGATCGGCCGTCGCGCGAACAGGCCGAAGCCGCCGTGCGGACGCTGATTGCCTATGCGGGCGACCAGCCGGACCGCGAGGGCCTCCTCGATACACCCAAGCGTGTCGTCGATTCCTATGACGAGCTTTTTCGTGGTTACCGCGAATGCCCGGAGGAGGTGCTTGACCGTACATTCAGCGAAATCGGCAACTTCGACGATTTTGTGCTCATTCGCGACATCGCGTTCAATTCCCATTGCGAGCACCACATGATGCCGTTCGTCGGCAGGGCGCATGTCGCCTACAAGCCGATCGAACGCGTGGTCGGACTGTCAAAGATCGCTCGACTGGTGGAGACTTATGCGCTCCGGTTGCAGACGCAGGAACGTATGACCTCCCAGATTGCGACGGCCATCGACGAGATTGTCAAACCTCGCGGTGTTGCGGTCATGATCGAAGCCGAGCACATGTGTATGTCGGTTCGTGGCGTCGAAAAACCCGGGTCGAAGACCATCACGACGCAGTTCATGGGTTCGTTCCGCGACACCATGAATGACCAGGTTCGCTTTATGTCGTTGGTGCGCGGGGGTTAGGACGCTTTCGTGGATGACATAAAGGAATTTCCGCTTCCCGGTTCGGGACCGCAAGCCGAAGAAGGCATTGTCCTTGCGCCCAAATTCGACGCCAACGGCCTGATCACATGCGTTGCGACCGATGCCCGCTCGGGTGACGTACTGATGGTCGCGCATATGAATGCGCAAGCCTTGCAGCGAACCATCGCAACAGGGGATGCTTGGTACTATAGCCGTTCGCGCAATAAGCTTTGGCGCAAGGGAGAAAGTTCAGGCCATGGGCAACGCGTCATTGAAATGCGCATTGACTGCGACCAGGATGCAGTCTGGATCAAAGTTGAGCAGGCCGGCCCTGGTGCATGTCACACCGGCCGGCGCTCATGCTTTTACAGAGCGGTGAAACTCGCATCGGCGAGTGGCGTTGCCGATGTGTCGACGTTGGATTTTCTAGGGCATGAAAAGGCGTTTGATCCGCAAGCCGTCTATGGCGATCCAAAGAAGGCTCCACCTAAGAAGCCTCCTGGGGCCGATTAGGCACTTGTTCAGCTGCTCCCCAGGGGAACCGTGCGGGCGAGTAAGCGCCTTGCGCGCGTCAGGTGAGGGCGATCGTACATCACCCCGCCAATGGCCACGACGCCGGCTTCCGGCGTGGCTGAAAATGCCGCCATAATGGCTTGGGCTTTGGCAATTGCATCGGGGGTCGGCGTGAACACGTCATTGATGACAGGAACTTGCGACGGGTGGATGGCGAGCCGCCCGGAAAAACCATCTCGGCGTGCGTCTTCCGTGTCGCGACGCAGTCCGTCGAGATTACGAAAGTCGACATAGACCGTTTCGATTGCGGCCGTCTCGGCAGCGGCGGCGGCGAACAGGCAAAGCGAGCGTGCCAGGCGATAGGGATCGGTCAGCTTTCCGTGATCGTCACGGTTTGCTTCAGCGCCGATTTCGGCGGAAAGATCCTCTGGTCCCCACGTGAGACCGATGAGGCGCGTGCTCGCACCGCGAAATGTGCCGGCGAGGAATAGACCTGCGGCCGTTTCAATCGCCTGCGCCATGATCTTGATGTGTCCCTCGACAAGACCTGCGATGGCTTCGTGCGCTGAGAGCTTGGCATGGGTATGCAGCAGGGATGCGCCGCCTTCCGCTTTCGGCAACAGGATTGCGTCTGGTTTGGCTGGCACGATGGCGGCGAGATCGGCATCCGCTTCGCCGGTCGCAAGGCCGTTTATGCGGACGAGGAGTCGTGGCCGCGATGTCTGCGTGGTTCTGGATTTCAGGAATGTGGCTGCGCAATCGCGGGCATAGGCTTTGCGCTCTGGCGCAATCGAGTCCTCGAGATCGAGAATGATCGCGTCGGCGCCGCTTGCGAAGGCCTTGTCGAGTTTGTTGCCGCTGTCGGCAGGGACGAAGAGCAGCGAACGCATCAGCGCGGCCTCATGTGCATGAAGGCCTGCCGGCGGCATTCTGCGACCAGCTTGTCGTTTTGGTTATAGGCGCGATGGCAGAATTGGAGGATCCCGGCGCCAGGGCGCGAGTTCGATTCGCGTTTGCCCAGAATTTCGGTGGTGCAGTGCACGGTGTCGTTTTCGAACAGGGGGTGAGGGAATGTCACCTCCTCCATGCCGAGGTTGGCGATGGTCGTTCCGACCGTCAAATCCGACACCGAAATGCCGATCATCAGTCCGAGCGTGAACAGCGAATTCATCAGCGGCTGACCCCACTCGGTTTCCTCGGCACAGAAATGACGATCGATGTGCAGCGGTTGCGGATTGAGCGTCATGTTGGAGAACAGCATGTTGTCCATTTGCGTCACCGTGCGTCGCAGGCGGTGCTCGTAAATGTGCCCGACGACGAAATCGTCGAAATAGATGCCTCCACGCGGGTGGCGTGCAGTGTCCTCGATCATCGCGCCCTCAATATCGTTGGAACTGGGGTTAAGAAATCGTTTACCATAAAGGTTAACGGTTCTAAATATTTATGGTGAACTTTTTGTTAAGCGTCGTGCGCTAGGTTCCTTTTCGTCGGTGCGAAGCTCCGATGCCGTATCAGCGGCCTGTCGTTGACCGTAGCGTTAAGTCAAACCATGATCGTCCGCCATTTCTTACATTGGTCACGAACGGCTTCCGTCGCCGAACGCGCGGAGGCGACGAGTGCCCTTGGCCACGCCTATCTCGAAACCGAATTTATCCCGGGCGAACGTGCTGCAGCCGAAGGCGCCCTTATTGCACTCCTCGACGATCCCTCGCCATCGGTACGTGCCGCGCTTGCGCAGGCGATGGCGCGAAGCGAACTCACGCCTCCAACCATTGTCCATACGCTTGCGGCCGACCTGCCTGAAGTCGCAGGTTGGATGCTCGAACATTCGCCATTGCTTGTGGACGCAGATCTAGTCGAGGCGGTTGCGGCAGGGCCGTCCGACTGTCAGCTTGCCGTCGCTGGCCGCGCTAAGCTTTCAGCCGCGGTCGCGGCTGCCGTTGCGGAAGTCGGCTCGGCCGAGGCCTGCCTGACCCTGATCGAAAATCCAGGCGCTACGGTCGCCATGTTTTCGATCGACCGCATCGTCGCGCGCTATGGTCATCTTGTGGCAATACGCGAGTCGCTGCTGGCGCGCTCCGACCTTTCAGTTTCGACCCATCAGGCGCTTGTTGCCAAACTGTCGGAGACGCTTGCGAACTTTGCGGTGGCACGTGACGGGGTTGGGCGCGATCAAGCCATGCGCGTGGCGAAGGACGCTTGCGAAAGAGCAACGATCGTTCTTGCCGCAGCCTCCCCGCGGAAAGAAATCAAGGCGCTGGTAAGACACCTGCGTGAGAGCGGTCAATTGACGGCCGGATTGTTGCTGCGTGCCTTGCTTTGCGGCAATGTCGATCTGCTTGAGCATTCACTGGCTGAACTTTCAGATGTTCCGCTGGCTCGGGTGAGTGCGCTGGTCCATGACCGCCGCGGCTCTGGATTTCGTGCTCTTTACGACAAGGCCGGATTGCCGGCCTTGGCCTATCGGGCTTTCCGCGAGGCGCTCGAAACCCTCCAGGAGGGAGGCTTCGCCGGCAGTGCCGTCGAGGCGGCTTGCCTCAAGAGGCGAATGGTCGAACGCGTCTTGACGCGATGTGCCGACGAGCCGTGCGAGGAGGTCGAACCTCTCCTTACGCTGTTGCGTCGTTTTGCCATGGAAGCGGCCCGCGAAGAGGCTCGGCTGTATTGCGAGACGCTGGTCGAGGATGGAACGTTGCCGGCGCGTCACGTGCCGGTACGGGTTGCGGCTTAATCTTAGTCGGGTACTTCATCTACGGTTCTTTCTTTCGTAGGGGCGGGTCTTCGGCGGCTTGCGCCGCGGTGCCCGCCCGCCGGGCCACAAACGACACGCACGCCACTAGCGTGTCCTGTCCAATTGCCAGGTGAGATGGGCCTTCACCACCGGCCATTCGCTTGCGATGACGCTGTAGACATAGGTGTCGCGCAGGGTGCCGTTCGCTGCGATCTGGTGATTTCGCAATATGCCGTCGAGCTTGGCGCCAAGCCGCTCGATGGCCCTCCGGCTCTGGTGATTGAAGGCATGGGTGCGGAATTCGACCGCAATGCATGCCAGTGTCTCGAAGGCGTGTGTGAGAAGCATAAGCTTGCACTGTGTATTTAGCTTTGTGCGCTGGACGCCCTTGCGATACCAGGTGGAGCCGATTTCGACACGACGGTTCGTCGCGTCGACATTCATATAGGTCGTCATCCCGACGGCCTTTTTGGTGGGCTTGTCGATAACGGCAAACGGCAGCATCGAGCCGATCGCCTGCAAGCTTAGCCTTCGTTCTATTTCAGAATGCATAGCGGCGGGGGATGGTACGGATGTGTACCATAGGGTCCACAATTCCCCGTCTTTGACCGCTTCGATGAGATCGGCACAGTGGTGTAAGCCAAGGGGATCGAGGTCAATGCTTGCATTTGTGAGGGAGAGTGGTTGCAGCCAAGTCATCTTTGGTACCTTCCGAAGCCCTCGTCGATGGGGACGGGCTTGTCGTTAATACGCGATTAAGCATTCGGAGCCAAAGCCTTCTCCGATCAATACATTCGCCGGTCCATGCAGCCGTCGACCGGCCGTTTTCCAAGGGTTTATTGATGTTTGTCGGCGAGCATCGGGCACTGGCTAGCGCACGTCGTATGGGGGGAATTCTTGCAAACGCTTCAGGATGTCCGCAAGGCGCCCCAGGAACTGGCCGTGCGCGCGGCCCCCACGAGCGGACCTACTCACTCGCAGATCACGCTCGACGTCTATGACGAGCTCCGTACGATCGAAATGCCATGGCGGGAATTCGAGCGAAGCGCCGATTGCACTGTATTTCAATCCTTCGCATGGCTCTCGGCCTGGCAGCGGCACATTGGCGTCCGCGCGGGAGTGGTTCCGGCGATTACGGTGGGAATGCGTGCTGACGGTCAATTGTTGTTTCTGCTCCCGCTCGCGGTCGTCCCAGGCCTGATCCGTCGCCTGACTTGGCTTGGCTCTGACCTCTGCGACTACAACGCACCATTGTTGGCACCGGATTTTCAGGCGCACGTTACGCGCGATCACTTTCGTCAAATCTGGGATGAAATCTGCCGGTTGCTGCAAAGCAAACCAATGCATCGATACGACATCGTCGAACTGACCAAGATGCCGGAATCGATCGGATCGCAGTCCAATCCGATGACAGGCCTTGGGGTTGGTTTGAATCCAAGCGCCGCTTACGCAACGGAACTCGGCCCATCGTGGGACGAGTTCTACCGGGCCAAACGTTCGTCGGCGACGCGCAAGAAAGATCGTACCAAGCGCAAGCGGCTTGAGGAAATCGGCGAAGTTGGCTTTGTCAGTCCGGGGGACCCGGACGAACGCCGCAACACCCTCGATGTCTTATTTCGCCAAAAGGCCAAATCCTTGGCCCGCATGGGTGTTGCCGACATCTTTGCTCGTCCCGGCCATCGGGATTTTCTGACCGAACTCGCGCTCGATTCCGCAACCCGGCACCTGGTGCACGTCAGCCGACTTGATGTCGGTAGCGTTCCGGCGGCCGTGAATTTCGGACTTATCTTCCGAGGCTGCTTCTATCATGTGATCGCGAGCTACGACGATGGTGAGGTCGCCCGTTGGGGCCCTGGCGCCGCGCTTTTGCGGGAACTATTGGCCCAAGCCATCGCGATTGGCTGTCGGCAATTCGATTTCACCATTGGAGACGAGCACTACAAGCTTGAATGGTCGGACCGCACGATCAAACTTTACGATTACGTGGCCCACGGAAGGTTGCGCGGTTGGCCTTTGGCCAAAGTCGCGCTTGCCACGTCTGCCTTGAAACGTCGCATCAAGGGCAATCCAAAGCTTTGGTCGGTGGCCAGCCGACTGCGCGCAGCCCTGAGTTCAAGTCGGAAGGGGCCTGCGGAGGCACGATTACCATCAAATCCAACCATCAAGTCACCGCCCACCAGTCCACAATAAAGCGCCTTGATCGGTATCCCGTAACCGCACCTCGCGACCTGCCCGCGGTCCGTATGCTTGCGAGGCGAGCGAAAAAAAGGCAAAATGGGATATGGATCGGCGAAGTACAGCAGTCCGCCGCCAGTGGCGTAGCGCCCGCTGAGTTACGTTCGCGTTTTGGCTTCAAGAGGGCCGCAGGGGGCGGTTCTCGCTATGACGGGCCCGATAGCACGATTCAATGGAATGATGGTCATGGCGGAGTGATGGGACATCATCCCCAGGATTTCGATGCCGAATTATCGCGCGAGGTGGCAGCTGTGCGCGGCTCAGGATATTTGCGCGATGATTTCTGCAGCTTGCTGTCGCAGGCAATAACGGGTCTCGACCAGGATTCATACGCAACGCGTGGCGCAGTATATGACCGCGAATGTAAGTCGCTCATGCGAAGGTTGTATTCGGCCAATCCGCCCCTTTCGGACGCCGAGATCGATGCGGAACTGCGTGCATTTCGAAATGCTGTGAGGATTGTTGAATTCGGGCCGGATGAGCAGGACGTGCTTGTACTGGAAAATGACGGGCTCGCCGGCCGGAATAACGGGCGTCAAGATCGCACCGGCCTTCTCCAAAGGGATCACAATATTCACCCAAACGAGCCTGATGAATTTCGACCGGTTCCGCAAGACGTCGGCCCCTTGGGGTCGGCGCATGGGCGTAACTTGTCTGGTGGCAGGTCTGGTGAGTTGTCGCGCAGGATGTTGCGTGATCCACCGCCATGGGCCCAACGCCAGCCGGTGCAGACCGTCCCTTCTGAACGCATCGAGTCCGCCTTGGAAGCCGCGCTCAACCTCGGCGCAGTGGAACCTCCATCGGACGGGGATTTTGATCAGGCCGAGACCGATGTTTCCGGCCCGCTGCCGGAAAAACGGAAGTCGATTTCGCGCAGGCTCGTACCACGGGCATTGCTCGCGGTGGCGTTGCTTGCGGTTGGAACGGCCGGTTACGCCGTCCTGACGGGCGATCTTGATTTGCCATTCTTGGATGAATTTGCGAACGGTTCGTCGACGCAGACCTTGTTGAACGACCAGGCTATCCTGTTCGATGGCCAACGCCCGGACCTCAACGGCAGCAAGTTTGAAGGCAAGGTGCACTGGCAATTGCGCACCGAGAAATCCGGGGCAGAATCTGTGCCGGTCATACAGCTTGACCTCAATGTGCCGGGCCGGCGGATGTCTGCGATCGTGGTGTTGCGCCGCGAGCCGGCCGGGAGTTCGATGAGCCATATCTTCGAGA
>Ga0137398_10000253_pt1 | contig 17771 bp, 17 predicted proteins | sample czorhiz216metaG_FD_106659 | JGI IMG/M metagenome (GOLD analysis project Ga0137398, IMG submission 106659) | Vadose zone soil microbial communities from Angelo Coast Range Reserve, California, USA - czorhiz2.16 metaG | ecosystem: Environmental > Terrestrial > Soil > Vadose zone | place: USA...
AGAGGCGCAGGGCAAGCGCCTTGCGACGCTGGCGCGCGAGGCCGGCGTCGAACACTACGTCTATTCCTCCGTGGGGTCGGCGCACAAGAAGACGGGCGTCCCGCACTTCGACAACAAGTGGCGCGTCGAGGAAACCGTGCGCGGTCTTCGCTTCCCCTCGCACGTGATCCTGCGCCCGGTGTTCTTCATGGAAAATCTGACGTCGCCCTACAGTCTCCAGGGCTCCACGCTGGCCTGGGCGCTCGGGCCAGGCACGAAGCTACAGATGATTGCGGTGGACGACATCGGCTGGTTCGGCGCGCGTGCGTTCACCGATGCCGCCGCCCTGAACCGCCGCGAGATCGATCTCGCCGGCGACGTGCGAACGATGCCGGAGGCGGCGGAGATACTGACGGACGCGCTGGGTCGGCCGATTGGGTTCGCGCAGACGCCCATCGAACAGGTCCGCCAGTACAGCGCGGACATGGCGCTGATGCTGGAATGGTTCGAGCGCGTCGGCTACAGCGCCGACATCGGCGGCCTGGAACGCGAGTTCGGCCGCACCCTCACGAAGCTGCCGGACTGGGCTGCCAAGATCGAAGTCCCCAAGTGACCCGGATCCATCCGCTCGATCCCGAAGACGCAGCGATCACCACCGCCATGCGCGCCATGCTCAGCTCCAGCAAGGGCGCGCGACCGGGAATCGAAGCTCGCGGACCGTACGACGCTCTCATGGAGCGCGTGCTGCCGCGAGACGACGTGACCTTCGAAGAAGACACCCTGGGGGGCGTACCGGGACTCTGGGTGCTTCCGGTGGATTGGCGGTCGAGCGAGGCGATCGTCCATCTGCACGGTGGTTGGTTCACCCTTGGCTCCGCCAAAGCATACCGTCATCTTGTCGGGCACATGGCGGCGAGAGCGGCCGCCAGGGCGTTCATCCCGGACTACCGGCTTGCCCCGGAGCACCCATTTCCTGCGGCTACGGACGATGTGTGGGCATGCTACCAGGGACTTGCCGCGAGGGACGTTCACCGGGTCGCTCTTACGGGAGACTCGGCTGGAGGCAACCTGGCACTCGGACTCGCGTCGCGCGTTACCGCCGAAGCCGCCTCCATCCACGCGACTCTGGTCGGAGTTGCCGTGTTGTCGCCGGTCACCGACCTGACTCTTTCCGGCGCGAGTTACGAGACGCGTGCGGAGGCCGATCCTCTGTTCACTCGCCCACAGATCGCGGAACTCGTGCATTCCTACTTGGGGGGCGTCGACGCGAGAGATCCACGGGCTTCGCCCCTTTACGGTCGACACACTCCGGCATGCCTTCCACCCGCATTCACGTCGGTGACGACGAAGTGCTGTTGGACGACTCGCTCCGATACGTGGAGCGTGCCGTGGCCGCCGGCGTCGATGCCCGAGCGGATGTGTGGATGGGGATGCCCCATGGGTTTCCCGGAAGCATTGGAAGACTGAAGGCGGCGGAACAGGCGCTGGAAGCGATCGGCATGTTTCTCACCGAGAGGCTGCAGCCGACCCGTATCGCGAAGCGGATTCAAGCGGACCTCCCGCCATCGCGGTCACGATAGACGGCGCACCTCGATCCAATCGACATAGTGAACAGAGCCATCTGACCCTTCGCATCGCGCCGGTCCGCGCAGTGTGAATACGCCCCGACGAGCTCTCGGATGGCGAGGCGATCGGCGGCTTCGGTCGGAGAAATGGTGACGTGTTTGCTCAGGAGAGGCGCTCCTTAGGACTCGATGGCGTAGGTACGGAGAGATGCCACATTCACGGCCAACCTGCCGAAAGGGCAAGTGCCCCCTTCATGCACGTGCTAATCTATGGTCTACACGCTACTTGGGCCGTCAGCTCAGGCGGTGGAGCACCTGCCTTTCGAGCATTTCAGGCGCTTTTCAGCTCCGATCTGAGCGCAACTTACCACGGGTTATCCTTTCACCGAGGCTAGAGGGATCCACTTGGAGCCACTCGTCGGGCGGACGATTGCCCACTATCGGATCCAGCGGGTGCTGGGCGAGGGTGGCATGGCGAGTGTCTACTTGGCGGACGACCTGAAGCACCACCGCCAGGTCGCGGTCAAGGTGATGAAGCCCGAGATCGTCGCAGCGATCGGGGACAGGCGATTCCTCGTAGAGATCGAGACCGCGGCGCGCCTCAACCACCCCCACATCCTGCCCCTCTTCGACTCCGGAGCTGCCGACGGCCAACTGTTCTATGTGACCCCTTACATCCCTGGGGAGTCGCTTCGGGCAAGACTGCTGCGTGATAAGCAACTCCCCCTGGAGGAGTCGCTCCGCATTGCCCAGGAGATTGCGAGTGCGCTGGGGCACGCTCACCATCAGGGGCTGGTCCATCGGGACATCAAACCGGAAAACGTGCTCCTCTCCGAGGGGATCGCGTTGGTTGCGGACTTCGGAATCGCGCGCGTCCTGAGCGCCCCCGGCGGTGATGGGCTCGCTCGGACGGCGACGGCGACCGCAACCGGCGTGATCCTCGGCACGCCTCAGTATATGAGTCCGGAGCAGGCCACCGGAGGGGACGTCAATGCAGGTACGGATGTCTATGCGCTGGCGTGCGTCCTCTACGAGATGTTGGCGGGAGAGCCTCCGTTCGTGGCGACCACGGGGGAGGCGCTGATCCGGCAGCATCTTTCGGTCGAGGCAAGGCCCGTCGCGCTGCTTCGCCCCGCCGTGCCCAGGGCGGTCTCCTCCGTCATCGCGAAAGCGTTGTCCAAGATCCCCGCCGATCGCTACCTCACCGCGGCGCGATTTGCTCAAGCGCTCACCTTCGCGATGAGCTCTGACCCGAGCACGCAGCTGGAGGAGGCCGGGGCCGTGGGGACGCCCAACAACCTTCCGGTACAGCGCACAAGCTTCGTGGGGCGGGTAGGGGAGGTGGCGGAATGTGGGCAGGTACTCACCGAGACTCGACTGCTGACTCTGACGGGGATCGGCGGGTGCGGAAAGACACGCCTGGCGATCAAGCTGGCTGGGAGCCAACTCGGGAATTTTCCAGACGGAGTCTGGTTCGCGGACCTGGCGTCGGTGGCGGATGAGGGGCGGGTCGCGGAGGCGGTCGCGGGTGCTCTCGGCGTTCGCGAGGAGGCCGGGAAGAGTCTGTTCGAGAGCCTGCGCCAGCACGTGCGTGGGAAGAGGCTTCTGATCGTATTGGACAATTGTGAGCACCTGGCTTTGGCGTGTGCGGCATTGGCCGATGGCCTGCTTCGCGCGGGGGAAGAGCTGCGCCTTGTCGCCACCAGCCGCGAGGGGCTGGGAGTCGAGGGAGAACGGCTTTTCTCGCTGCGGTCGCTCGCTCTGCCTCCGTCGGAAGCCGCGGGCGATCTCCAGGCGGCGAGAGCTTCCGATGCGGTGAGGCTGTTTGTGGACCGGGCCGAAGTCGCCCTCCCAGGGTTCGCGCTCGGCGCGGCGAATGCCGCTGGGGTGGTGGAGATCTGCCGCCGCCTCGACGGAATTCCGCTCGCGATCGAGCTGGCAGCGGCGCGGTTGAGAATTCTCTCCGTGGAACAGATCCGGAGCAAGCTGGATGATCGCTTCCGGCTCCTGACGGGCGGGAGCCGGACCGCGCTGCCGCGGCACCAGACCCTGCGGGCGACGATTCAATGGAGCTACGAGCAGCTGACGGCGGACGAGCAACGCCTCTTCCGGGTGCTCTCGGTGTTCTCGGGCGGCTGGAGCCTGGAGCTTGCGACGCGCGTGGCCTGGGACGGGGCGGACGAATTCGAGGTCATGGACCTTCTGGAAGGTCTGGTGGGGAAGTCGCTCGTCGTGATCGAGCGGGACCTGGTCACCGAGCCTCGCTACAGCCTGCTGGAGACGGTCCGGCAGTATGCGCGGGAGCGGCTCCACGATATGGGTGAAACGGATGCCGCACGGCATCGGCACCTCACCGAGTTTCTCGCCCTCGCCGAGCGTGCCTACGTGGAACGCTTCATCCATGAGGAGACGTGGGCCTCGACGCTCGAGGTCGAGCACGACAATTTACGTGCGTCGCTCGCGTTTGCCCGCGCCTCGGACGTGGAGCGCCACCTGGAAACGGCGGGCGCGCTCGCATGGTTCTGGCAGGCGCGCTCACACCTGAATGAAGGGCGCGAGCACTTGACGGCCGCGCTGGCCGCGTCTCGCTCCAGCGAGCCCAGACCGGCCTTGGCGAGGGCGCTGTGGGGTGCCGCAAACGCGATGGCGTGGCAGGGCGACGCCGCGTCGGGCCTGCCCCGGATGGAGGAGGCGCTGCAACTATGGCGAGTGCTCCAAAATCGCCAGGAAGTCGCGCTCGCCCTCGAGGGACTCGGGATGACGAGGTTCTTGGCGGGGGACGAGGACGCAGCTCGCGAGGCGTGTGAGGAGTGCCTGCGTCTCCAACGCGAAGAGGGTGATCGAGTACTCATCAATCGCGCCATGGTCGCGCTCGCGCAAGTGTTGGTCGGGGTGGGAGACCTGGTGCGGGCACGCGCCCTTTCCGAGGAAATCGTCGCGTTCTCGAGAAGTGTCGGCGATCGCCGAAGCGAGCACTTCGGCCTGCACTACCTGGCCGACTGCGCTCTGACCGAGGGCAGGTGCGAGGACTCGCTCCAGATCTACGGGGAAAGCCTCGCACTGGCCCAGGCAATCGGCGACCGGTTGGAGACCAGCTTCGAGCTGCAGGGCGTTGCCATGTCCCTGGCCGGCCTGGGAGATGACGAGGGCGCAGCTCGACTGGTTTCCGCCGCAAGGGCCGAGTGGGGTCGTCTCGGGGCTGATGTTCACATGAAGTTCTGGGATCGGCTCCTCGACCGCTACATCGGTCGCGCGTGGGATGCGCTTGGCCCCGAGGTTTCGGAACGCGTCGCCATGGAGGGGCGCCTGCTTCCGTTCGACGAGGCGTGCTCGATGGGACTCAAGATAGCCGGCGGGAATCGATAAGGGGGACGTCATGGGTGAACGGCAGAGAATTCTCGACTTGATGGATCGGGCCTACAAGAAGGAAGCGTGGCATGGGCCCGCCTTGCTCGAAACACTCAAGGGAGTGAACGCCCCGCTCGCGGCCAAGCGCCCACCTCACGGCGCCCACTCCATCTGGGAGCTGGTGGAGCATGTCGCGAGCTGGAACGAGCTGGTTGCGAAGCGGCTCGAAGGCCGGAAGATCACGTACACGCCCGAGTACAACTTCCCGCCGGTCCCGAAGAACCCTTCGCCTGCCGCGTGGAAGAAGTCGCGGGCGCGCCTCGCGCGAACCCAGGCGCATTTCCGCCGCGAGGTCGCGCGATTCCCCGTCGCGAAATTGGGCCGCCTGCGTCCAAGCCCGCCAGGGCAAAAGGCGCAGTCGTGGAACGTGCTCATCCACGGTCAGATCCAGCACGGCCTCTACCACGCCGGGCAGATCGCGATGCTGCGGAGGATGTTCCGGAAGCCGATCGCGTAGGGTTCGCGAATTACGCCGCGCGCCAGGCCCCGCGAAGGGGTATTGTGCTGCGTCATCTCTCTGTCTCTCCTGTATGTCGAAACCCAATGGGAGGAAGCGTGAAACGAGGACCTTGTGCGCTCTCCGCGTCGGTTCTCGTCCTCGCCGCGGCCCTGCATCCCGGGAATCCGCGAGCTGGACAACTGCCGTCCGCATCGGGAACGTTCGCCTTGGAGCTGGGGGGTGCCCAAGTAGGACTGGTGCGCTCCGCAAACGGCGGAGAGGAGTCCGCGGATGTAGTTCCCGGCATGCTCGGGAAGGGTCACGTCAAAGAGCATCACTTCCGTGATATCGCGCTCGAGGTAGGCGCTGGCATGAGCCCGGCAGTCTATGACTGGGTTGCTTCCGCCTGGCAGGGGAAGTATAGATTGGCCACCGGGGCAGTCCTGGCCGGCAAATCCAGCCTCGAGATCGTCGCACGGAGGGAATTCTCCGGAACCCTATCGGAGACGACCCTTCCAGCTCTGGACGCGGCGAGCAAGGAACCTGCTTACCTGGCGTTCAAGATACAGCTGGAGGATTCGCGGTTGGTCGCGGGTCCGGGCGGGTCCGGATCCAAGGTGAGCGCCACCGGACCGAAACCATGGACGCGAAACAATTTCCGACTCGAGATCCCGGGACTCGACTGTTCGCATGTAAGGAAGATAGACGCGATGACGGTCACATCCACTCGGGATCGAATTGATTTCCCGCACATCACCCTCACGCTTTCCGAAGGCTCGGACTCGTGGAGGGCGTGGTTCCAAAGCGTCGTCGCGGGGGGCGACGACGACAAGCTGGAAAAGAACGGGGAGCTTGTCTTCCTTGCCCCCGACATGGCGACCGAGCTGGGGAGGGTCCATCTCTTCAAGCTCAGGATGATGATGATACAGACACTCAAGGTCGCGACGGCGTCAGACCCGACCAATACCGTCATCGTACGACTTTCCTGCGATCACATGGCGTTCGACTGGAAGACTACGCCCTCCGCGCGTTGATGTCGCATGCCCGGGACCGTCGGGCGGAAGCCCAACGTCGTGGCGCTCATCACGAGGTACGCAGCACCGTCGCAAACAAGGAGGGCAGGAAATGAAACGGAGAGTCGCCATCGTTGCAGCCGTAGCTGCACTGCTCTGGATTGGCTGCCTTAGTCGGCCGGTGAGCAGTGAGGAGAAGACACCAGCGAGACCTCGCGCCATCTTGACGAAGCCCTACACACCGCAACTCGGTGACATGATTGCGCTGACAACAGCTCAACTAATGACCGGCCTGAAGACCATCAATGCTCCAACGCTCACCGCGTATGATCGGGACGCGAAACGGATCGCGATATTTGTATACGGCCAGAAGGCGACTCTGGATCGTGCGAAGGGCACGCTCGATGGGCTTCGGGAAGGCACGACGACGATGATCGACGTTGTGGGAGAGATCTACGGCGTCAAGCTCGATGAGAAGGACTTTGAGTACGCCTACTACGATGCTGCGACCGGCAAGGAGTTGGTGCATTGGGCTGACGGAACCTACACGCTCGGCGAGGAGAAAGAGAGCGGAGGAGAATAGCGATCTGAAGAACCGGAGGTAGTACACCATAAGCAGGTGTCTTGTGCTAACTTACTCTGCTCTCAACAGATGGGCCGTTAGCTCAGGCGGTAGAGCACCTACCTTTTAACAACAAGACTCACAAGCGAGCCCGCTCGGCCAAGCCGCACAACACCAACGAAATACAAAGCGCCCCCGCGAGTTACCTTTCGCGGGGGCGCAGCCCTTTGGCGCCCTATGCGTAGCTCTGGGACCCCCGAGAGCTCTTTCAAACCGGGAATACCGGGAACGGCGGAGAAAGCCACTTCTACGGTTGACACGAGACCTCAATAAGTGGTCATATGACCCATTATGAGGGTCACAGATAGTTCGAGCCCCTTCGGCAGCTACGCCCGAACCCGCGTATTGCTGGCTCTCCAGCTACTGGGGGAGAGCTATGCGCGGGAGTTGGCCCGTATGCTCGACCTAAGTCTCTCCGGCGTACAAAAGGCTCTTCAGTCCTTCGAGCGTGACGGCCTGATTGCGGGTCGCGCGGCGGGACGGACGCGGCTCTATCGGCTGAATCCTGGCGCGTTCGCCCATCGGGAACTCGGGCGTTACCTGGACCGGCTCCTCGAATCCGAGACGGAACTCCGGGGCCGCGCAGCGGCTCTGCGTCGCCGCCCCAGGCGGACTGGCAAACCCCTTTGAAGTTGACCAAGCGGTCGTCCCTGGCCGACGTGGCCGTGGCGGCCGGCGATGCACTGCGGCGCGCGGGGATCCGGGCGGTGCTCACGGGCGGAGCCTGCGCGAATCTCTATTCCAGGGGGGCCTATCAATCCTCCGATGCCGATTTTGTACTTGCGGGACACTGCTCCACAAAGGACGTGGACCGCGCTCTCTCCACGCTCGGCTTCACGCGCAAGGGAGACCGCTACGTCCACCGGCTCATCTCGTTTTTCGTCGAGTTTCCCAGCGGGCCGCTTGGGATTGGCCGAGACTTGAGGATCCGTCCGGTGTGGAGAAGTCGCAGAGCCGCAAAGACCCTTGTGCTGTCGGCAACCGACGCATGCCGGGATCGGCTCGCCGCGTTCTACTTCTGGAATGATCGGCAGAGTCTCGCGGCAGCTGTGGCTATTGCGGTGCGTCATCGCGTTGCTTTCGCCAAGATCCAGGCGTGGAGCCGGAGTGAGGGCCACGCGGAAGGCTATATTGTGTTTCTCGCCGAACTCCGTCGATGGCGAGCGGCACACCGTCCGCGGAAGAAGCGCGCACGAACCTCACCGAAGGGCTGACCGGCGTCCGACCCGATCACTCCCGTTCAGCCCATAGGCGCTTCCATTGGATCTGAGGCCCCGGTAGTACGGTGTACTTAACGAGCATCGTACCGCCGATGTGACCGTCCTCGAACTCGGCAAAGGCGTATGGCGGCTTGAGCAGGACGATCTTTTCATCGGGAACGATGAACATCTTCCCGCCCAGGACGCCCGGGTAGGGGATCAATTCCGCGTGAGCGATGAGGCTCTCCCGGAGCTGCCGCGGAGGATTCTCCAGGCCCTGTCGCTTTAGGTCGGTTATGTCCGCTTCGTCCAGCAGCGTTAATCGAAGCCCGACCCAATGCCGCACCGCCTCCTGCCAGCGCCTCGATTGAAGCTGCGCCGTTGTCGCGACCCACTGCCAATAGACTGAGTCTTTCCCCTCGGCTCCGACCGGGGGGGCCGGTGGACTGAGCGTGGTCCCGAGAGAGTCCATCACGAAGTGAGTCCAACGAACGGTCTCCATGCGGCGTGACTCTGCCTGGCGCCACCGGTAGGCAAAGTATCCCGCCGCAACAACGCTTAGGATCAAGACTGGGAGAATGATCGCTCGCTGCTTCACGAGAATCCTATCGGCTGCCCGCGCAGTAATCTTGCTGGCGAGGGTAAGATATCGGCCGCGGCTTAGGTTTGGTGCGACGGACTACAAATCGTGCTAAGTTTCGTCGGTTCTGAAAGTTGGGCCGTTAGCTCAGGTGGTAGAGCACCTGCCTTTTAAGCAGGGAGTCGTTGGTTCGAGTCCAACACGGCCCACCATTCAAGCCTGCGCGGTCGGCGTCGACCATCCTCTATACTCGATCCATGCCCTCACCCATCGATCCCGGCGTCGATATCGGCCATGTCCATCTCAGGGTCGCGGATCTGGACCGCGCGATCGCCTTCTACCGCGATGTGCTGGGCTTCGAGCTGAAGTCGCGCATGCACGGCGCGGCGTTCCTCTCCGCGGGCGGATACCATCACCACATCGGCCTCAACACCTGGGAGAGCAAGGGTGGCTCACCTCCACCACCCGGGACCACGGGGCTCTACCATTTCGCGATCCGCTACCCCACGCGCCGCGCGCTGGCCGACGCACTTCGCAGGCTCGCGGAAGCGCACGTCCAGCTCGAGGGCGCCTCGGATCACGGCGTGAGCGAGGCGCTCTACCTCCACGATCCCGACGGAAACGGTCTCGAGCTCTACTGGGACCGCCCGAAAGACACCTGGCCACGGGGTAAGAACGGCGAGATCGAGATGACCAGCGCGCCCCTCGATCTCGACGCGCTCATCGCCGAGCTGCGCTAGGGCGCCGCCAGCTTCCGCAGATACATCGAATCCACCGCCGCGCCCAACCCCGCGGCCGTGCGCGCGTCGCCCAGCGCGTGCTCGCGGTCGTGGAGCGCCCACCAAGCCTGGCTCCTCCGCATGTAGTAGCCGCTCAGCCGCTGGCGATCATTCGCGGGCGCACCGCCGATCGCCTCGCCGTACGCCGCGACCGCGTCGCCCGCCCTCCCCAGCTGCTGAAGGGCGAGAGCGATCGAACCCATCTGCACGTAATTCATGGGATTCTTGGGATCCAGCCCGATGACTTGCCTGCGGTCGGCGACGGCCTTCTCGTACTCGCCCATCTTGAAATACACCAGCGCCCGGTTGTTGTAGGCGTCGCGGAACGTGGGCTGGAGCTCGATGGCGCGCGAGAAGTCCTCGACCGCGCCCGCGAGATCCCCGCGGCGCGAGCGGATCCCGCCCCGGTTGCTCAACGCCTCGGGGTAGTCCGGCTTCAGCTCGATGGCGCGCGCGAAGCAGACGTACGCGGAATCGTTCTGGTTCTGCTCGGCGAACACGCTGCCCTTGTTGACCCACACGCGGGCCACCTTGGGATTGAGCGCGATCGCCTCGTTGAAATCCGCGAGCGCCGAGGGGTAGCGGCTCTCGGCCAGGTAGTAGTAGCCGCGGTTGTTGTACGCATCCACCACTTGCCCGGGGTATTTCGCGATCGCGTCGTCCCAGAGCGTGCCCGAGTTCTGCCACACCTCGCACCGCCGCCAGGTCTGGACCAGGGAAACCACCGCGAGCCCGACGAACAACACGCCCAACACCGACCGCACCAGCACCCCCACGAGCCGCGGGCCGGGACGCTCGTCCAGCCACCAGGCCAGCGCGAAGAAGAGCCCGATGTAGGGCAGGTAGGTGTAGCGATCCGCCATGACCGCCTGGCCCACGCTGAAGAATTGCAGCACCAGCACGATGTTGATGAAGAAGAACGCCAGCCCGAATAGGACGACCCGATTGCGCCGGAACAGGAACACCACGAGGGGCAGAAGCACCGCCAACACCCCGAACGCGACGTAGTACTGGGCGCCAAGCGGCGCGCCCTCGGCCGTGGGGTAGGGATAGATCGCCGAGAGCCGGAACGGGAGGAAGAGCTTCACCACGTACATCACCGTCCCATACGACGCAAAGAGGACCTTCTGCACGAACGTCCACTGCTGCGGCGCCGCGACCGCGCCGGCGGCCCTCTGGGCCATCACCGTCAACGCGCCCATCGCGGCCGAAACCACGAGGAAGGGCGCCTTCTCCAGCCACACACCCCACCCGCGGAACGATCGCCGCTTCAAATAGTCGATCGCCAGCAGCGTCAGCGGAAACACCACCGCCGCGGGTTTGGAGGCCACCGACAGAACGAACACCACCCACGTCAGCGCCAGCCACGCGACCCGCCGCGTGGCCAGATAGCGCAGGTACGCCAGGAGCGCGAGGAGGTAGAAGAGCGCGTACAGGACGTCCTTCCGCTCCGAGATCCACGCCACCGACTCCACGTGCATGGGATGGATGCCGAAGAAGAGCGCCGTGACCACCGTGGTCCAGAGCCGCCGGCCCGAGAGCCTCCACACGAGGAGGAACACCAGCGCCGTGTTCGCGACGTGGAGCAGGAGGTTCAGCCAGTGGTAGGAGAAGGGGCGCGGGCCCGAGAGGTAGTAATTGAACGCCAGCGAGGCCATGGTGAGCGGGTGGTAGTTTCCGCCCAGGGGAATCGCGAGCCCCTGCAGCGTGGGATGGGCCACGACCGCGTTCTCGGTGACGTAGTAGTTGTCGTCCCAGTTCGTGAACGCGTTGTCGAGGCTGGGCATGTAGACGAGGTAGGTGACGAAGAGAAGGGCAGCCAGCCAAAGGTACCGGCTCACGTCGCGCGAGGCTCGTGCGGGCTGCGGGTTCCTTGGGGACGCCTTCTTGGCTCTGGTTTTCGGCATGGGGACCCGGGTCGCCCCGGGGACGGATGAGTCTAGGCCAACACGGCGCCCTTTCAATGAAACAAGTGATGCACTAGATTACCGGCGACACCAACCGGAGCGCTGACCGACCCAACCCGGAGGCCCGATGGCGGAATCCCCCCGGCGACGATGGCCCTTCCTCGCGATCGCGACGATGGGCCTCGCCCTCGGTTTGTGGGGGATGCAAGGCCTCCCGACGCTGTCCGAGCCGCCCCCCGGTTACCCCACCAACCCCATCCTCTACCCCGCCCGCATCGGCCCCGCCGTGGCCGGATCGGCGGCCGAGCTCCGCTTCTTCGCCCAATCCCGCCCCGCGGGCTCCATCCTCGAGATCCGCTCCGACGCGGGCGTCGTCCGCGCGCGCCTCGACCCCCAGATCTCGAAGTTCCACCTCGCGGTCATCCTCCTCGAGGGGCTGGCCTTCTTCGCGGTCGCCTTCCTCGTCTTCGCGCCGCGCGCCGAGCGGGGCCCGATGCGGGACCTCTACTGGTGCTCGCTCCTCTACGGCGTCGCGACCCTGATCCACGGGTTCTATTTCCCGCCCACCAGCTCCTGGACCGGGTGGCTCTTCCCGGTGGTCCGAACCGTGTGCCTCACCGCGCTGCCGGTCTTCCTGTTTCGTATGACGCAGACCTTCCCGCGCTCCCGGAAGCTCCTCGACCTGCACCCGCGGCTCATGCGGGCGCTCTGGATCGCCGCGGGGGTCCTGGTCGTGTGGCAGGTGGCCACCGCGTTCCGCTACTTCGCCGACCCGCGGCCCGAGGTCTGGCGCGGCATGGCGCTGCCCCGCGCCCTCGCGGCCTGGTTCCTGGCGGGATCCTTCGCCCTGGGGTGCCTCACGCTCTATCGCAGCGGCCGGAAGCTGGAGCTGACCCGCGAGCGCGAGCAGATCAAGTGGCTCCTCTGGGGGTTCACCATCGGCGCCCTGCCGTACCTCCTCCTCCGCACCATCCCCAGGCTTTTCGACATCGCGTCGGGAATACCGCCCGAGCTGGACCGGCTCTGCGAGCTGGCGATCCCGATCGCCCTGGCCTGCGCGGTGGTGCGCTTCCGCTTCCTGGACATCGACATCATCATCCGGCGCAGCGTCATCTACGGCACCCTGACCGCCGCCCTCGCCTCGGTCTACCTCCTCGTCGGCGTCGCGCCCGCGAAGTGGATCGCCGAGAACGCCAAGTACGCGGGCTTCATCCAGGCCCTCGCGGTGGCGCTCCCGGTGATCCTCGTCACGCCCCTGCGCCACTGGATCGGGGCCTGGGTGGACCGGAACCTCTACAAGACTCAGTACGACTACGCCCGCGCGCTGCTCTCGTTCCGGGACGCGGTCCGGGGCGCCGCCAGCCAGGAGGAGATCGCCGACCTGGGCCGCCATTTCGTGATGGAGCAGCTCGGGCTCGAGCCGGCGATGGTCATGGCGCGCCGGGGGGAGACGCTGGTGACGGCGGGGGAGGCGGAGGGGATCGACCCCGAGGACCTGGTCCTCCCGGAGACGGCGAACGGATCCCGCCGGCTCCTCGCGGCGCCGAACAGCACGAGCCGCCCCGACCTCGAGACCGCGGATTTCCCGGCGGCCCTCTCGGGCGCGGGGTTCAAGCTCGCGGTGCCGCTCTCGGTGGAGGGAAGGTCGCTGGGCGGGATCCTGGTCGGCGAGAAGAAGTCGGAGCGGCGCTTCATCGAGGAGGACCTGAAGCTCCTCTACGCCGTGCGCTCCGAGGTGGAGAGCGCCCTGGATCGCGTGGAGATGGTGCAGCGCGCGGCGGGGGAGCGGGAGCGGGTCGAGGCGCGGCTGGAGGTGGTCGAGAGCGCAGGTCCAAGACGAGGCCCATCATGAGGCGACGCCAATATGCACGAGCGTAGGAAGGGGACCGACAGGCGCAAGAAGCAGCCCGCCCACCTGAGCGCGGATCCGCACGCGCCGATCGATCGGGAGGGGAAGGAGCCTCTGAGGCCGCCCCGGCCCCCGATCGGGCTGCCGGTGCTTCCCGACGGCCGCACCGCGCTGCCCGTGGGGAATCCCTGCGAGGGGTGCGATCACTGCTGCCGGTATGTCTCGATCCAGATCGACCGGCCGACCACCAAGCGGGACTTCGACAACATCCGCTGGTATATATTGCACAAGAACGTCTCGGTCATGATCGATTTCGAGGGGGACTGGCTGGTCCAGTTCGACACGCCCTGCGAATGGCTCATCGAGGGGCAGTGCCACCATTACTCGCTGCGCCCGGAGATCTGTCGGGATTACGACCCGGCCGATTGCGAGCGCTACGCGGGGCCCGCCGAGAAAGTCCTCCTGCGCACGCCCGAGGATCTGGAGCGATATCTGGAGTCCCGGCCGAAGAGGAAGAAGAGGGCTTAGCCCCCCGCTCGGGTCCACGCGGCGGCCACCGAGGGCGGCAGGTCGTGGATATGGCTCAGGAACGTCACGACGGTCCAGATCTCCTCGTCCTTCGCCAGAGCCTCCCACCCTCCCATCCCCGTGTAACGGATCCCGTGTTTCACCACGAGGAACATCTGCGGAGCGGGCATGTCCGGCGGCTCATCCGCGAACTGGGGCACCGGAGGATAGAAGTCTCTCGTTCCCCACTCGCTGGGCTTGCCGGGGCTGCCGTGGCAGCCGGCGCAATCGTTCCGGTACATCTTCATGCCCGCGAGCAGGACCGCGTCGGTGGTCTTCACGGGGTTCTTCATCCCGCGGGCCTCGTGATCCAGCCTGGCGTCCAGGGCGCGCATGGCGATCGCGCTCTCGATCCAGGAAGGCTTGGCGGTGGCGCGGAACGACAGGTGCCCCGTCAACGCCAGGACACCGAGTGCTGCGACCGGCAGGATGATGACGAGCGCGACTATGGCGAGGAACCGCCCCATGCGTGGCCTCCCAGTGGAGCTAGGGTCTGGTGTGCAACTCCTTCACGAATTCCATCGGGTCATGGATCCGGAGAGGCGACACCGAGAGATAGGACTGCGCGTGCTTCGCCCCGATGGCCCACCCGTGGCTCTGGGCCAGGTTGCCGATGTAGTCGGAGAGCTCGGGAAGGGGCGTGGTCGGCTTGGGCTTCTCGGGGTTGTAGAACTGCGTCTTGTGGACGGCGAGCGCCTCCATCCACTCCTTGAAGTACTTCGAGACATCCACGGTGAACGTGGGCCGCATGCCCGGCGGGACGAAGTAGTAATAGATCGCCTTGGCCTGGAACGGCTCGCCCTCCACGGGCGCCTTCTTCAGGTGCGCCAGGTTGAACGCCTGCGAGACCAGGATTCCCGTCTTGAAGTGGTCGTTGTGTCCCAGGCCGCGTCCGATGGGGAGATCGTAGTAGGGTGCGAAGACCAGCTCGGGACGGTATTTCCGGAGCGCGCCGGCCACGATGCACCGGTTCTCGAAGGTGTCCTCGATCCGGTTGTCCCCGAGGTCCAGGTTCACGCGCACGTCCAGCTTCAAGATCTTGGCCGCTTCCGCGGATTCCTTGTCCCGCTCCTCGGGCGTGCCCCAGCCCATGTCGCCGCGGGTCATGTCCACGATCCCGGTGGCGTGGCCCAGATCCTTCATCTTGAGCAGGAGGCCCCCGCAGCCGATCTCGGCATCGTCGGGGTGGGGTCCGAAGACGAGCACGTTGAGCTTCATTCGGGGTCTGGCTCCTTGGTCTTGAACAGCTGGTCGAGTTTCGATCGGGCCGTGGACGCGCGGTCCGCGGCGGTGTTCCCCTTGGCGGCTGGGCCGCCTCTTCCCGGGGCCTGGCTCAGCGAAAAGTAATCACAGAAATTGCGCCGCTCGCGGTCGGTCACCCACTCGGCCTGGGGCTCGCGGCACATGTTGTGGGCGGTGCGATCGAAGTGCCGGCACTGCACGCACGCGTGCATGTCCCGCCCGCACGACGGGCACTCGGTGTCCTTGACGATCCGCATCCTGGGATCGAGCGACGTCCCGCAGAAATGACAGGCGCTCATGGGCCCTCATGATAGGGAGCGGGCCCGCCCGTGGGCCAGCCATTTCTAAGCCCGCCCTTGACTTGCCCCTCCGGGGGACGGATCATCGACGCTCTTCTACTTTTTTTCGTCGACGGAGGGAAGTCCGTATCATGAGCTTTCGTGCCCGGGGCTGGATCGTCGTTTCGCTCGCGTTGTCCCTCATCGCCGCCGGCTGCGCAGAGGCCAAGAAGCCGGTGCCCGCGGGGATCACCTGGACCCGCGCCATCGACGCCGCGCTCGCCGATGCGCAGGCGCATCACCGCCCGATCCTCCTCGACATGTACACGGACTGGTGCGAGTGGTGCCATGCCCTGGACGACACGACCTACGCCGATCCCACGTTCGTCCGGTTCTCGAAGCGGTTCACCATGAGCCGGATCAACGCCGAGGTCGACACCGCCACCGCCGCGCGCTATCACGTCTCGGGCTACCCGACCGTGCTGGTCTTGAACGAGAAGGGCGACGAGATCGACCGCGTGGTGGGGTACGCCCGCGCGCCGCAGTTCGTCGCCCAGGTCGAGGACGTCCTGGCCGGGCGGAACACGCTCGCGTCGATCCTGGCGCAGGAGGCAGCCCACAAGAACGATCCAGAGTTCACCTACAAGCTCGCGGAGAGTCTCAACAACCACGGCCGCACGGATGAGGCCCGCGATCACTACCTCCGGTTCGTCTCCATGGATCCCAAGAACGTCTCCGGCTACACCGACGACGCCTATTACAGCCTCGCGCGCATGGCGCGGAAGCAGAAGGACTACGCCAGCGATCGGAAGTACGCCCAGATCATCCTGGACCGCTATCCCGAGAGCGACATGATGAAGCCCGCGTTCCTCGAGGTTGGCCAGGGGTTCCGGAAGGACGGCCAGCTGGCGAAGGCGCGCACGATCTTCCTCGATTACGCCAAGCGTTTCCCCGACGACGGCGACGCCCCCTGGGCCCGCGAGCAGGCCGATTCGCTCGGCGTGAAGCTCGGCGCGCACCGCGGCGCCTGACGCCGCACCACTCCCTAGCGCATGAAGATCGGCATTCTGGGGCTCCCCCAGGCGGGGAAGACCACGCTCTTCCAGACCCTGACCCGCGGCCAGGCCCAATCCTCGTCCTCCCGCGGCGAGAAGGTCCATCTGGGCTCGGTCCAGGTTCCGGACAAGAGGCTCGATCGCCTGGGCGAAATGTACAAGCCGAAGAAGTTCACGCCCGCCAAGGTGGATTACGTCGACGCGCCCGCCATGGAGACGACCGGGCGTGAGCGCGGCGCCCTTGCGGCCCTGACGGCGCTTCGCGACGTGGACGCCTACGCGCTGGTGACGCGCGCGTTCCCCGACCCCTCGGTGGCCCATTCCATGGAGACCGTGGATCCGGTGCGCGACGCGGGGTGGCTCGTGGGAGAGCTCCTGCTCGAGGATCTCGCGATCGTGGAGAAGCGGGCCGACAAGATCGAGAAGTCGCTCAAGATCGGGAGGAAGCCCGAGGACCCGAACGAGCACGACGCGCTGAAGCTGGCGATGGCGGCCCTGGAATCGGAGAAGCCGGTGAGCGCCGCCGGGCTGAGCGCGGTGCAGGAGCGAAGCCTCCGGGGATTCCAGCTCTTCTCGGCGCGCCCCTGGATCTTCGTGGTGAACGCGGACGACGAGCAGATGAAGGCGGGCGAAGCGGGGCAGACCGGTCCGATCACCAAGCGCTTCCCGTCGCTTCGCGCGATCGCGCTCTCGGCCAAGACCGAGGCGGAGCTGGCCGCGCTCTCGGACGAGGAGGCGCGCGAGTTCATGGGCATGCTCGGGATCGAGGAGCCCGGGCTCACGCGCATGATCCGGATCTGCTACGAGGCCCTGGGACTCCTCTCTTTTTTCACCGTCGGTCCCGACGAGGTCCGGGCCTGGACCATCCGCGACGGCTCCACGGCGCCCCAGGCGGCCGGCGCCATCCACAGCGACCTGGAGCGCGGGTTCATCCGCGCGGAGGTCATCGCCTACGACGACCTGGTTCGCGTGGAAACCATGGCCAAAGCACGCGACCAGGGTCTCTTGCGGACCGAGGGGCGGGACTATAGAGTCCGGGACGGCGACATCCTGAACATCCGCTTCAGCGTGTAACGGGGAAACTCATCCCTCCGGGCGGGCGTAGGGGATCCGGGCAGAACCCAGTCCCTGGCCGAGGAGGGAACTCATGATGAGGCTCACGAAGAGGTTCACTGTCGCGGGGGTTGTGGCCGCACTCGCGGTCGCGGGAATGTCACTCCCCGGAGCCGCCCGCCGGGCGGGCGCGGAGGAGGTCCGCCGCGTCGCCGAGCGGCTCATTCCATTCTCGC
>Ga0137398_10000254_pt1 | contig 17682 bp, 14 predicted proteins | sample czorhiz216metaG_FD_106659 | JGI IMG/M metagenome (GOLD analysis project Ga0137398, IMG submission 106659) | Vadose zone soil microbial communities from Angelo Coast Range Reserve, California, USA - czorhiz2.16 metaG | ecosystem: Environmental > Terrestrial > Soil > Vadose zone | place: USA...
GTCGTCTCCCGATGGGCCTCCTGACTCTGGAGATCAGCTTCCAGTACAAACGGAATCCGGCCTTGTGCCAACGCACCACCGTTTCGGGCGTGACCGCAATGAGGGACCGCTGCCATCCGGACCAAAATCGACGAATGGCGACCCAGAAGAGCTTGTCGAGCAGGCCTAATCTTGGCCGCGGATGCCGACGTTTCAGGACGGCGAGTTGTTGACGTAGTGCCAGATTCTCGAGTAACAGGCTCCGACGTGCGCGCAACAGGCGAAGCAGCGTTCCGAGGCACAGGCCGATGAATCGAAACATAGGCAGGAGTTATAACAGAGCAGTGGCCGGAGGGCTGCTATGTCATTGATTTCAAAGTCGGCCAGAGTTTTGGCGAACCACAAGGCTAAGAGTGAACTCCTAACATGAGCATACCGTTCGCTGCCTCTAGCTGCCCTGGCAATCTCCATGTGGGACTACTTCACAGTTATCTTTCGCTTGCCGCAGTCTGAAGGAGATCTGGTAGACAGAACGCTGCAGACGTTTTGTTGATTTCATCACACGCTAACTGCGCGCGGTGTGCGTAATCTTCTGAGGGAGAGCAACCCAAAATGTTCATAACAAGAATTAGCAGCTTTTCGGCAAACTTTGGTTCGTCCGCCGGATGGAATAGGTGATCCGTCAAACCTGCGTCCCGCAACCGAAGGGCAATATCGTCTCGTTCAATCGATTGAGAACCAATCGTAATCGCGCGAATAGAATGCAGCAGCGGATAGTGGTAGGTGCCGCTCCCGCATTGATGAATCATCAAGAAGCACTTGCTACATACGAAATCAATGGGAGCAAACTCACAAAAGCAGAATAGTCCGCTCGATGTCAATTCGTCGACATTTATTGTCGAGACCACGGGAATGCGGTGTTCACACATCCACTTGATGGCTAATCGAAGCTGCGGTTCCGCCTCAGCTACAGTTCCCATAGTACAGAATACGATTCTCTCGCCGTCGTGCTGTTGAAAAAAGGCCTCAAGCTTCTTTCGCGTCAACAGCAGTTCGGATGTTTCCAGCATCAATCGCGCGGCTGTGTCATCGGGGACTAATAGGGGGCCGGAGAAAAAATACTTCCGCTGCTCCGCAAGTGCAACTGGAAGCTCCTCTATCGACGGTATTCCAGGAATAATATAGCGAGAGGCTGCAAAAATCTCGTTAATATGATTCGGGCGAGCAAAACCACGGCTGATTATAAAATCCGGCACCTTGTTCAAATCCGGAATTAAATGGTACTCGTAAACGGCGTTCCGGCATTGATGTTCCTTCAGGTATGCTGTTCGTAAGATGGTCACCCTAGGAATGCGGGTTAGGCTGCAGGCATATTTCGTTGTAAGGTCGCAATCATCTACGATAACGTCAGGACCATAGCGTTCGAAGGCGCTGAGCTCGCCATCGAGTGACCCCTGGTAGTCAAACATCAAGACCGGAACACCAGTTGCACACCACCTGGAGTGAAATTTCTGCGGTAGGAGGAAAGCCCACTCAATGTCACGGCCAAGCTTGCTACTCAGCGCGAGAAGGGGAATTCCGTGCGAGATGGTTGGAAACGGAACAAATAAAACACGCATTCTCTCTTATCCAAGTTAGGTCTCTGCTTGAATCTTATAAATAGTAGAGGTAACAGGCGCGTGCAGATAACGCATTCCTTATGCGCAAGTGCGTCGTTTTCCGCCGGAACACGATATTCCTAGGGCAACACACTAGTAGACGATCCTCTCACGAACATGTAAGGCGTTCTCGAGTCAATCGGATCAACTTACTGGATGAACTGCGTCGAAGACATAATGGCGACCAAGCTCTTTCACCTTCGCAATCCAAGTGAGAGCATGCACGGCAGGCAGCTCCAGGCCAAACGCGAAGCCCGATGCTAGAACGCGGGGAGGTCATTGCCCAAAATCTCCAGGAATAGTCGGTTGATGATGCTAACCAGCCGTGATAGTACACTTGTCGCATTTATAGGGCCGCTAAACATATAAAACTCCAATTCCAGCCCAACCCTGTTCGCAGTCCTTTACTATCTCTTCGTAACGATAACTTTCCTTGATTTCGTTCCAAAAACGTTCAACCTCGCACTCCATTTGGGGGGGATGCTTTGTAATGTCATGGAATGCAACGATTCCGCCGTTCCGGACGAGCGGCGCATACATCTCAAAATCCTTGCGCACGCCATCATAAGTGTGATCGCCGTCGATGAACAAGAAGTCTAGTTGTCCCTGCCGAAGTAAAGAGTGGACGCAATTAAAAGTGTCAGAGTTATGAGAATTCTTACGAAGAAGGTGTAATACCTGTCCCTTCTTGGCAAACTGGCTATAAACGAACATGCGAGGCCAGGCATATCCCCCCCCGAACCTCCCACCGGGCAGGTCGACGCTAATGACCATCCCGCCCGGGTCGGCGACTCGACATGTCATGAACAGCGTTCCCCCGGTGTAGGTCCCGATTTCCAATGCCGCCTTTGGCGGCACCTCAGACACAATCTCATACAGTCGGACTAGCTCCTCAGAGACCTGCTGCGGGCGGATAGCATAGTTGTTGCAGAAGTTCGCCAAGTCCTTAATGCTGGAGTTCCCGTCCAAATTGCGCATATCGCGCATGCATCGAAGAAGGGAAACGGCATTGACAGGAGCCCTGGCCGCTCTTGAGAGTCCGTTAGCGATACGCTGAAGCATTTCTCCTCTCTCTGTTTCACAAGGAAGGACAGCTCCCCTTAACATTCGAATGTCAACGGTAGCCTTGCGCGAGCGCTCGCTCTTCAGGAGTGAGGATCCTGAACCACATTGCAAGCGCAAAACACAGAACCGTTCCAATAAGAAATATGCTCTTCTCGATTGCTCCCTGAAGCAAAGGGGCGAACGCCAGAATTAGCAGAGGCATGGCTGACAGGAGCGCTGTGCGCGCCCTCACCGGCTTCTGGCTCGGCAAGAGGCGCTTCGCCATCCCGAAAAGGAGCAAAGCATCAATCGCCACACGCACAGTCCAAGCGATGGCTGCGCCTTCAATGCCAAACGAGCGGATGAGCAACCACAACGCCGCCAGATAAAAGGGCAGCTCAATCAAGTGAAGCTGAGCCGTGAGGTCAGGCCGTCCACCACCCTGCAGCATGGTGAAAGGTATTTGAGCCAAGCTGTTGATGAACACACCTACCGCTAGCAATTGGAGTACGCGGACGCTGTGCTGAGCAAACTCGGCGCCAAGCCAAAACCTTAGACCATTCTGTGCCAGAACCACGATGAGCAGAGCGATGGGGAAAAGAATGAGAAAGACGTATTTTATGCTTCGAACGTAGAGAAGAGCCGCACGGCTGCGGTCTTGCACAAAACTTGTAGAAAAAGCCGGAAACATGACCCCAAGAAGCGCATCGGGGATGATCCATAGTTTCGTAACGACCTCGTAGGGCGTGGCATAGTAAGTCACAGCAGCCATTGAGAGCATCGCTCCAATCAAGAACCGGTCTAGAGTAACCATCAGCGGGCCGACCACATTGGTGACCATCATCCAGCCGCCGAAGCGTAGCAAAGCAACAGCGTTAGCCGGGTGCCACCTAATTCGAACGCCCAGCTCTGGAACGACTTTGAGGCACAGAAGCAGGTGGGCGACGCAGCCGAGCAGCCGTCCGATAATAAGGATACCCACGACCGGCACTAGGCTCCTGGAAAAAGGCAAAACGAGCAGCGGGCCTGTAAAGGAGAAAACTCCCAGTGGAACTCCGAGACTACTCACAAGGTCGAAGCGTTGGTGTGCCTCAAGAAGCCCTCGTAGGCCGGAGGTGACGATAACCACTGGAAGAGAAATTCCGAGCAAATAGAAACATTGCAGCGTTTCGCCCTGGAGCCCGACCGGCATATGCAGCGCGCGATGAACCAGCCATGGCGACAGCAATACCAGAGCTGCCGCCCCTAAAAATCCCAGCACCGTCATCAGGACAAGAGATGTCCAAGCTAGCGAGGGAACGTCCCGCTGCTCTCCTTGCCCCAATTTCTTAGCGACAATCTGTGTAAGCGCGCGACCAAGGCCCAGGTCAAACAGAGTCGCATAGCCGATCAGCTCGCACGCCAACGTCAGCATCCCAAAGCGCTCTTTGCCCAATCCTCGGATCAGAATCGGGATACTAAAGACGGCTACGAACATCGGCGCGCTACTGCCGATCAGGTTCCAGACCGTATTCTTCGCGAGCAGTCGCCCGCTGGTTAGGTGTCCGCTATGGTTTTTTTTTTCACTCATCCCACAATGTCATCTGCCACGCGCGCCCGCGTTATCGCGGTGCTTATGGATCTATGCTGTGCGCGCCAAGAGTTTGGTTCTTCCGCGGGTAATGCCGGTCAAGATATTTTCTATATTCCCTATTCTTGGTTTTTCGGAGCCAGTCTGCGTTCTGTTGGTACCAGTCGATCGTGGCCCTCAGGCCCATCTCAAATTCCCCGCGAGGCTCCCATCCCAGCGAGTTCTTCAGCTTCCTGCAGTCCAAAGCATATCGGCGATCGTGCGCGGGCCTGTCCGCAACGAATTTGAGCAAAGACTCAGGGCGGCCGAGCAGTTTCAGGATTTTTCGCGCCACCACGATGTTCTCCAACTCGCTTCCGCCTCCGACGTTGTAGATTTGTCCGTCTGTGCCGCTGCGCAAAATCAGGTCCAGCCCGCGACAATGGTCTTCTACATGAATCCAATCGCGAACGTTCTTTCCATCACCATAGATCGGCAATGGTTCGCCGGCGAGAGCCTGTGAAATCATCAGAGGGATAAATTTCTCAGGAAACTGATAAGGGCCGTAGTTGTTCGTGCACCGCGTGATTATGGCTGGGAAACCATGAGTCTTTACGGCGGAAAGAACCAAAACGTCGGAGGCAGCCTTGCTCGCAGCGTAAGGACTTGTGGGTTCGAGAGCTGAAGTTTCAGTGAAGGCCACTTCGGATCCTGGGCTCCCGTACACTTCGTCCGTGCTAACATGCAGGAAGCGCCCCACGCCAGCCTTCCGGCAAGCTTCTACCAAACGCCAAGTCCCTTCTACGTTCGTCCGCACGAACGGAGTCCCGTCCTCGATGCTACGGTCCACGTGGCTCTCGGCTGCAAAATGCACCACAGCATTACAGCCCCTCAAAACCTCCATTACGGCCGGGTCGCAGACATCCAGCCGTATGAAAGGAAATCGTGGATTTTCCATCACTCGCGCGAGATTTCTAAGATTGCCTGCATAGGTCAGCCTGTCCAGAACGGTAGCTCGCCAGTCGATATGAGACGCTAAGATATAGTGCACAAAGTTCGACCCAATGAACCCGGCCCCTCCCGTGATCAGCAGTTTCATGCGGTTTTCGCTATCCTTGGCGGAATTGGCTGATGAGAGCCATGCAAAGCTGTTCGCTCACGAATGTAATCGGCTACTGTGTCTTGCCACGGCCGCATCTGGATGTCGTATTGCTCAAGACTGGCTAGGGAGAGGACGGAACGCTTTGGCCTTCTGGCCGGATGGGAAAGCGCTTCTGTTGGAATTGCTTCAACCGGTAAATCCGCAAAACCCGCTGCCCGCAGTAAATAGCGAGCAAACTCATACCAGCTGCACGAACCGGAATTGCTCGCGTGAACTATCTCCTGCGCGCCCGCCCTGCACAGCTTGATAATCGCCCGCGCGAGATCGCGATTATAAGTAGGGCGGCCCATCTGGTCGTCAACAACAGAGAGCTTCTTGCCTGTTCCGGCAGCGTTTAGAATCGTGTTGGGAAAGCATCTGCCGTTGGCCCCAAAGAGCCACGAAGTACGCACAATACACGCCTGAGGCAGTATTCCCCGCACTAATCTTTCACCTTCGGCCTTCGACTCACCGTACACACTGAAACGGTTCATCTCGTCATTAATCTCATAGGGAACGCTCTTGGCTCCATCAAACACATAATCAGTGCTTACAAATAGAAGCCGGGAATCAACTTCTCTGCATTCGAGCGCGACATTTGCGGCACCGGTGGCGTTTACGTCGTGGGCGAGTCTTCCTTCTTTCTCGCAGCCGTCTACGTCTGTATAGGCAGCCGCCAGCACGGTCCACTTAGGCCGACAGCGGTGGAAATATGCGCGTAGCTGTGAACGATCACGGATGTCTGCATCGCCAGAGCCGATACCAGTAATCTCGTCGCCCGACCATTCCTCCAGTAAAACTCTTCCCAAAAGACCTGTGCCGCCCAAAACCAGAGCACGCATGGCCAATCCGCATCTACTAGAAATAAGCCGGCAGCTCTGAAAATCTTGGCAGCCGCCGGTCTTTGTCTGAGAGAATTGCTTCGCTTTCCATCACCAGCCACACAATTCCTAAGTCGGGATCGTTCCACTGCAACCACCGGTCATGTTTCGCCGAATAATAATTGGTCACCTTGTAGATGAGTTCGGTGTTCGCTTCCAGCGTGCAGAATCCATGGGCGAAGCCCATCGGAACGAGAAACTGGTTCCACTCCGCCGCGCTGATCACTCGCGCTACGTGTTTCCCATAGGTCGGAGACCCCCGCCGGATATCCAATGCCACGTCGAAAACCGATCCCCGTATCACACGCACCAGTTTGTCCTGCGCGAACGGTGGAACCTGAAAGTGTAGACCGCGCACAACGCCCCGTTCCGCTGACAACGAATGGTTGTCCTGCACGAATTCCAGATTTACGCCTAGCGCTGCCAAGTCTGCTCGGTTATAGGTCTCTGAAAACAATCCGCGGTGATCGCGATGGATTCGCGGAACGATCATTTTTACCTCCGCCACCTCCGTCGCCAAGACTTCTGCCCTCTGAACCGCGCTGGTGGCCATTGACCTGACTCTTAGAAATTTGTCGCGGCCCCGGCGGCTGTCGGGGCAGTTTTTCACTTTTCGTGCAGCTGAACCGCTGCGACCGACTGTTCCTGGGCTAACGCCCTTTCTCGGACCATCTTGGTAGCGCGCCACAGCGATTCGAACGTGCCCGCATCCGTCCATCCGCCGTCAATTTTGTGGTAGCTGAGCTGGCCATCGCGAAGATACGAATTATTGACGTCCGTGATCTCGAATTCGCCCCGCCCAGAGGGTTTCAGAGTGCGCGCGCGCTCGAATACAGTTGCATCGTAAAAATACACTCCGATCACGGCGTACGGTGATGCGGGAAGTTTGGGCTTTTCCTCGATCCACACAATCCGACTGCCTTCGAACATCGGAACACCGAAACGCTCCGGGTCCGGCACGTTCTTCAGCAGGATTAACGCACCTTCCGTTTGGTGTTCGAACTTTTCTCGCGCCTTTCGCATGCCGTTTTCCAGGATGTTGTCTCCCAGGATTACGCAAATTTTTTCACCTGCCACGAACGCCTCCGCCATCCGTAGCGCGTCCGCGATTCCGCCTTCGCCTTCCTGGTAGGCGAAGCTCAGTTGCTTCAGGCCGAAGTCTTTCCCATTCCGCAACAGCCGAAGAAAATCTCCCGCGTTGTTGCCTCCCGTCACGATCAGGATGTCTTGAATTCCCGCGTCCACAAGCGTCTGCAGGGGGTAATAGAGCATCGGCTTGTCATACACAGGAAGCAGATGCTTGTTAGTCACTCGCGTGAGCGGATGCAGTCGCGAACCCGTTCCTCCCGCCAGAATCACACCTTTCATGAAGTTCTCCCTGTTCTCATCCATTAGGACTTCCTTCATGTCCTAAGACGCCGGAAACGTCGGCGTAGGGATTGGCGCCATGCGTTATAAGTTGCAGTGGCGAACTCTTCCTCGATGGGCCTGCGCCGATAAGTCGCACGGCGTGGCGGTTGACACGGACCGCGGGTATGAACAGCAGCCAAAAAGCGAACAGAAGAAGAAAGAAAAGTGAGAGGTGGCTCTCTGGGTCTTGCTCTGACCAGCCAACCTTGCTTCGGTCTAGCTTAGTCCCAGCAACTTCCGATGAGATCACTATGATGCCTGGTTATCCAATATGTTGAGGTTCCAACCCTTTCCAGGGAGCCAAACCCCTTTCAGAAACAACGAAACGCATGCTCCCAAGGTGAAGTTACCGCAGCCTGCTTATTGAGGAGCCTGAGCTAATCCGGCGCCGACCTCTGGCTGTGGGAACGGTAAGCGCTGCGCAGTTTGGCACAGTGCCATCAAGGTTAGGGGCGACAATGGTCGGAAGCCCTGACCCAGTGAAAGCCATCCAATGACGGGATCAAGCCCCCGTCTTCGAAGGGGCGTTCTGCGGGCCGTTGAGGCCCTAGCAAGGCTTGAAGTTGAATCTGAGTGATTTCTTTGTTGAGCCCGGGCACAAAGCTATCGAAATCAAAGCCTCCCAAATCCATTTGGTTACCTCTACCTACAGACTGCGACCGAGCCTGGGAGTTCCTTTCGTCGAACCACGTTCTCAATGTTTGGTCACAGGCGGAAAAAGCCTGATCCTGCCTTTCCGAGAGTCCAGCCACAAGTCTGACAAATGCTTCGTCGGCCGGCTCTGTCGTGTTTAGAATCTTCCTTGCCTCCCAGAAATATGAACTATCGTCGCGATGCATATCATAAAAAGACGTCAATAATCGGTAAAACATGCCGAACTCTCTGCGATAACGTAGCTCAAACTCCTTAAATGCCACTTTCTCAGGTAGGGCGCCGGCCAAACACGTGTTAATGGATCGCGCCGCAAGTAGTGATGAATACGTAGCCAAATGCACGCCGGACGATAACACTGGATCCACAAAGCACGCAGCGTCTCCAACTAGCGCTAACCGCTTGTCGTAAAATGACGTATTGCAATACGAATAGTCCTTTCGAACGCGCAAAGCCCCATACTGGCCTTGGGTAATCCGCGATGCCCGGCTGAGATAATCGCGGATTATGGGACAACGATTGATATACTCATCGAAGGCTTCTTCCTTCCCTTCTCGGATTTTCTCAGCGGCGTTTTTTGAAACCACGGCACCAACGCTAGTTAGATTGGGAGAAAGAGGGATATACCAAAACCATCCATCTTGAAAGGCAGCGCATAGAATATTCCCTGAGTTAGGTTCGGGGAGCCTTTTGCCGTTGTTGAAGTACCCGTACAGTGCCACGTTTTGAAAAAAAGTGGAAAAAACGCGCTCCCCAATCAGACGATAGAATGGCGATTGGTGGCCTCCTGCGTCGGCGATGAACGTCGCATTTACCGTACGGGTCGAACCGCGATGCTCGCGATAACATACGGTTTCAAACCGATCATTCTCGAGAGAAATTTCGCTGACAGTCGCCTCCTCCTCGACTTGGACACCCAGTTCCGCAGCGTTATCAAGAAGAAGCTTATCGAATCTCGAGCGCTCTACTTGATACGCATATCCTGTCGGAGAACCCGTGACCTTCGAAAAGGCGAAACTCCAGGGTACAGATGAGCTACCCCACAGAAAAGTTCCGCCACTTTTTCGCTGAAAACCAGCCTTTGCAAGCTTGTCGGTTAATCCCAACAACCGACAGATTCCGTGGACAGTAGCGGGAAGCAACGATTCGCCAATCTGGTGGCGCGGAAAGCGCTCCTTTTCCAACAACAGCACGTGATGACCCTGCATAGCTACAAGTGAGGCGAGCGTCGCTCCAGCCGGCCCACCGCCAATTACAGCTAGATCGTAATGTGTCATCGTCTCACTCCCCACTCTTGGATTCGAGGCTCAGGCTTTGCGCAGCCAAGACTGCATACCGCCTTTGTTGACTTCGCCAGTAAAGCCGTGAAATTCGGGATGCCATGACGGCGAAATTGTTGTTTTCTCAAGGGACAGAGGTACTGCCACTTCGTCGGCGACGATCAAATATCTGAGCATTCCCAACCAGGGAGGCAAACGCGAGATTTCTGCAGCGCATGTAGTATCGGTGTGGTTAACAGGGTTGTGACTACCGCCATGAGTACGAACATCGTGAACAGGGCTGGAGAAAGGATGCCAAGATCCAATCCGACATTCAGCACAATAAGTTCCATCAAGCCTCGTGTGTTCATCAATACTCCCAGCGACGCAGCTTCACACCAATCCAACCCTGTCCATCGAGCAGCGAAGAAACTGCCTCCGAATTTGCTCAGTGAAGCTGTGGCTATAATCACAATACAAATCAACCAATCGTGAGTGCCGTGCAGTAAACTGACTTGAGTCCGTATGCCAGTAAGGGCAAAGAATAGAGGCAGCAGAAGTACCACAACCAGATATTCGCATTTCTCCCTAATATCGCGAGCTAACGCAGAATTGTGGGGAATCACCGCACCAAGAAGAAAGGCACCGAAAAGTGCATGAATACCTATTCGTTCGGTCACCAAGGCCGAAAGAAGCAAGACGATGCAGACTGTAGAGAACACATTCCGGGTCGTTCGGCCTCTAGGGGTGTGACGTTGCACGAACCACAGCGCACATCGCTTCGCAAACACCAACACGAAGACAGTGAATCCAATTGCAGGGATTAGAGTGCGCAAAATGTTTCCGATTCGCGCATGCGCCATGCTGACAACGAGCGTCAGCAGTGTCCAGGCGGTGACATCGTCAACGGCAGCACAAGCTAGGGCCAGGACCCCTAGGCGGGTGTTCTGCATAGCACAGTCCGCGAGTATCCGGGCCAACACCGGGAGCGCCGTGACGGACATAACCACTCCGACGAAGAGCGCGAATGTGCTAAAAGGAACCGCACTGGGAGAATAGAGGGGATACAGCCAGAGAGCGAGGGCTGCGCCCAACAAGAACGGGACTATGATGCTCGCGTGAGAGATTGCGATTGAAGCTTCAGTGCACTTTCTCAATAGATTGCTATCCAGGTCCAGGCCAACCAAAAACATGTAGAGCATCACACCGATTTGAGAGATTAGTCCTAGATTCGGTGTGATGCTTGCCGGAAGAGCTTGAGATGAAACGCTCGGGGCCAACCAACCAAAAAACGAGGGGCCCAGAAGAATTCCGGAGATGACCTCCGCCATAACCTGTGGTTGATTTACCTTGCGTAAAATTGCGGCAACAATGCGTGTTACGACAAGAATTATGGCCAACGCCAACAGAACATGAAACAACATGCTAGGTTCGTTCGACGGTATAAACTTATCGACCGCTCGCCGTCCGTGTGCCTGCCTGGCTGTGAGCCCGTCTCCGATAGATCGAATCAATAAAAATGCGGTGATGCTGGCTCCGAGGATGGTCACATAGATCAGCCCCGTACGCCACGCTCGCGCCGACAGATTAGCGTCTCGCCGTTCAGTAAGTTTTTGAACACCCAAGGAGGAGTACGCTCCGTCTTGTTTGTGTTCGCACCAGCGTTTCCCGAGGCAATCGGCAACCTTCTACAACCATAGTAAAAAGGCCTACCTCGGAATCTTCGGAACGTACCAGCGTGAACCGCCGAAATAGATCGGATACTCTTGCATCTTGACAAAAATGTCCATCGCGATCGAAATACGATACGTCTTCCCCGCGTACGGGCGGACTTCGTGCCGAACATAGCTCGGGAAGAAGAACAGTTTTCCTGCAGTAGCACGCACGCTGATCCTCCAGTCCTGATCCCACGGAGAGGGCATCATGGCCGACTTGCCACCGTGGCTGCGGTCTAGAAAGCCCGGTCGAAAGTAGACCGTGTGCCCGGAGTCACCGGAGTCGTTACTGGTATCGTCTTCGTGTCCGCTCCGCACGATATAGTGCGCGCTCAGAAAGGCGGGATCATGGTGGTGCAACTGGAGCGCTTGGCCAGGACGCAATACGTTCGCCCAGCATGAGATTCCAGAAACCGTCATTCCCGGTTCGTTAGGATCACCCAGGAGTTTAAAGAATTCGTTGATACCAGTCATGACGTACTCACGGAACTCAGAGATCTCGGGATATACCCAATTAAGTACGTTATATTTCAACCAATATGCCGTGAGGCCATCCTCCACACCTGCGACTGGCGTCGCCCCCTTTTTGCCGGCGAGTTTTCGTTCTTCTTCCAGGATAATCGTTGTGAGGCGTTCATTCAGGCTCTCACAATCTTTCAACTGGATAGTGACGGTGGGTGTAACCCATATTGGACGAGAATGCGTTTCGATTTGCACTAGTTGGCCTCCAAGGTCTCTCTCACATCCTTCCCGGATGTGATGCTAATCCTTTGAAGACGCCTGTTCATATGACTCGCTTTGCTTAAACTTGGTGAAAACAACGACGAAATAGCAGGCGTGTATTTCAAACATGTGACTAAGGTTCAGTCGCGCAGAATTACAGAACGAAACACCATTCGTACCGCTCTGCGCGTAAACTGGCAGCGCATGCCGTTCGACTGCCGACGGAACCATTACCTTTGCCCATCCCGCAAGGACGGCGCTGAGACTGGCTGGCTAAGTCTGCGGATCGCCCCGTCTACAAAAGCCGGTCAGATTCCGACTGTCGAATCCATCCGGAATAGTGGCCCAGTCCTCACACTCCCGCTGCTCGAAGCTAACCACTCACTGAACGGTGGAGTCGACCGGCGCAAAAACGGCCGCGCAAGGCCTGCGCACAGAGGTGGGTTTATCTCTTCATCCCGACATGAAGACGTCCAGAACCTGGTGCCCCCAATCTACAACGACTCGTACGGGAGCGGTCCTTGCAGAAACAGACTCTGAATTCGCAATCGAGGAAACTTCTACCCCGGGTACGACGGTCAGTCGGACTTGCTTCCGCAGGCGCTAGTCTGATCCATCTTCTGTCGAACTGATAGGGGACGCATGTCTGTCCACGTCGCTTTGATGAAGGCAAGGCACTCTTCCTTAGTTCCTGCCTTACCAGCTTCACGCCACCCGAGTGGCAGAGGTCGATCTGCGAAATATATCGAATATTGCTCCTCGATATTTACAACTACCTTATACAGAGTTGTGTCAGGCCTTTCTTCCATGGTGATACACCCTCCCTCTTAAAACAAAGTTGTGGTGACGCGACCACGCCTAACCTTGCCAGCGTTGAATGCACGCAGACGCAATCATTTTCTCCAAGGCACGGGGAAGAAATCGGAAATTGTGGTCGCCGTGCCAGATCGTACTGCCTCTTCTACGACGAATCGAGCGACTGCTAGATCCAGTACTCCAAGACCAAAAGGACTGAAGACAATGGGAGTATCAGGATCTTTCCGGGCCGGGGCGCGATTTAGGAGAAGATCTCCCAATGAACAGCGAATAAATTGGCGATTGCCAGTGAGCTTTTCGCAAAGGTGCACAGAGGTGTTAGCTTGGCATACATGGTCTTCGTCATCCACTATATTGTCAAACGACAAAACTACTTCCGGTGTAAGATCGCGCAGCGAAACATGCAGGATCGCTGCGCCGGCTTGGAACATGCGCGGCTCGCGCAAATGAGGCCGAACCGCTGTAGTCGCGATTGATATCAGGCGGCAGAACCCGCAGGCTTCTTCAACTGTCTTTGCAATGCGTGCTCGTTCTACCATTCGTTCGAGGCGCAGCGCAAACGTAATAGCTCGCTGCTCGTATAGATCGAATACTACAAACTCCCGCAGGCCGGGAAAGATTCCGCAGGCTAGCCTCGCGATCTCGAAATTGATGAGCCCGCAACCAATCAATGCCATTTGTTCCGCATTAGGTTCCAGTTGCCGCGCAGCTATTAACGCACTTGCAGCTGTCCTTCTCGCGCTGATAAGCGAACCTTCCAGAAATGCAATTGGGCGCCCAGTGCTCACATTATTCAAAATGATCAAAGCTGATGCGCGATCCAGCCCTTCCATAACGTTGGCAGGAACTGAAGCAATCCACTTAACGCCTGCAACAGGACTATCACCACCCAGGTATCCTGGAAGTGCAAAAATGCGACTCACACCTCCCGGCAAGGACAACAGCGTCGAATGAGGGAGTGTAGTGCCTCCACTTGCGTGTAACTTGTAAGTGTCCGTAACGAGTCGCAATATCTCGTTATCACAACCGTCCAGTAGAGAGGCTACGTCAGTCCCTCGCAACACGAGCAGCCCCTCAGACATAGTGCCAACCTGTGCTGGAGCCCTAGCCGGTGCAGAAGCCTGGAATTGATCATTCATTTCAATGAGTGCGATTTCAAAGATCTGAACAGCGGCAAAATGTGAATCCCGAGCAGAAGAACTGTAATTGGATCATCCCCCGTCGCGGACGGAGGAGAGCGCCCGTAGTCTTACGGCAGTGTCATGTCGTATCGTGACAGGTGACTCATGAACTCTTTGATTTTCCTGTAGAATTTCAGCTGGATCGCCAAAATTCTCACGAACCCAGCTGTCTGAATAAATTGTGTCTAGGTAGCGTTCGCCGCGATCCGGCATGACTAGTACGCAGACTGAATCGCTGACCAGTTCGTGCTTGACTAGTTCGAACGCCATTACAACGCCGCCGGAGGATCCCCCTGCCATAATCCCCTCACGCTTAAGCAGACGGCGGCAACCAATCACGCAATCGAGATCGGACACCAGAATGCATCGTGCCGCCAACCACGGCTGAAAGAGTGCGGGACGTACACCGGCCCCGTGCCCCGGTATCAGCCGCTTCATTCCTTTCTTGGAGCCCTCACTTGCTTGTCCATCGAAAATTACACTACCAATTGCATCAATAGCATAGATTTGTGTGGTCATACCCTGAGATTGGATGTATTCGGCACAACCCCGCAGAGTGCCACAAGTGCTAGCGGAGCAAAATAAGTAGTCGACTTTATATCCCAATGCCTCCGCCATTTCAGCCATCGTGTAGTGGTGCGCATCTGAATTGGCCCTATTGGAGTATTGGTCTGGCCAAAAGGCGCCCGGAAATTTTCCCAAGAGCTCATGCACACGCTTTATTCTCGCAACCAAATACTCACCTGTAGAGGGATCCGGGGTCGACACCATCTCAACTTCGGCACCGTACGCTCCAATGATCTTTAGGTTCTGTTGGGTCGCTCGCGGATCGACCACGCAGATCAGACGGAGATCGAAATAGAGGCAGACCTGAGCTAGAGCGATGGCCATATTGCCAGAACTGGACTCAATCACTAGGCCCTTGGGCCTGACTAGGCCCTTCGAAATGGCGTCTTGTATGATTGCGAGGGCCGCTCGATCTTTGATACTACCTCCGGGGTTTATGCCCTCGAGTTTGGCGTAAACTGTCGGAGAGTTGTCACCCGGCAAACGGGTTAACCGAACTAGTGGCGTCTTTCCAATGGCAGAAAGGACTCCGTCTACGTTGATGCGCTCTTTCATGTCCCGCTCCCTGAGGTAGAACGAGCTTGTTCTAACACTCGATTCAAAGGCGTCCTCTCACATTCGTTATTTGAACAATTCAGATATCAGAGCAGCTAATCACTGGGGTTAGCATTAGTTAGGCTGAGTAGAAAACTGGAGCCCGAGCGACCGACTGCCACGGAACCTGGGCGCCCCAGCAGATCGGTTGTTCCACTTAATCCGACGTCCCTGGTGGTGAGTGGCGGCTGGCGTGGTCATAACTTTTGGAGCCAGGCAGCTTCTCCGACGGGATGGGGCGGGCAGGTGAGCCCACGAGAGTGAAAGAATTCGTCGACTGCGAGGCGGCAGCCCGGCCACGAGCCGTAATCGTCAAAGGAAATAAAGCCGCGAGGGACGACGGAATCGTAGAATGAGTAGAGGCAGAGCTTGACGGACTCGTACCAGTCGGCGTCGATGTTTAGAAGAGCGATTTGAGGGATGCGCACTGTGGGGAATGTCTGGTGGAACAAACCGGGAATGATGCGCACGCGGGAGAGGTTGGCGCCAGTGCAGGGGAGGAGGCGCTCGACACGGGGCGCGCTGGACTTGAGAGTGCCGACCCACCTGCGAGCTTCCGGGCCGTGAGCGACAGTGGAGGGAGGCATGCCGGTGAAAAGGTCGAAAAGCCAGAGCTTGCGAGGAAGGCGGGAATGCGTGGCGGTGCGCGCGAGAAGCGCGGCCGTGCCGCCCTTGTAGACACCACATTCGATGAAGTCCCCAGGGATCTGATCGTCCTCGAGCTGCTGGGCAAGGCGAGCGAGGCTCCGGAGGCGGTCCTGAGTGACCACAGTGTTTTTACGAATGAGGCGCGCGAAGCGCTGCTCCACAAGCTTTCGCTGCCGCCGTCGCCCTCGTTTTCCTTGGCTGCCTTTTCTTGCAAGACGCCGTTTACTGGACCGTCGGTCTTCTTTGGTCTGACCTGCCTGCACCATGTTCTCCTGCCGCTATATTCCGAAATTCGCCGTCATCGAGCGATCTAGCAAACACTGTTCTGTCTCTGGTAGCTCTGACGCGTGTTTGGATACAAGGCATCTTCACGAACATACATTTAGCTGAAATTGTGCGATCCAGGGCGCTTCGGGCGCCCTGCTACTTGAGACTCACAAGAGGCCATGTTATTTAATGAGTCCTGTCAGACACAGAGAAGAGATTTTCTCTGGCCGCAAGTAGACTGCAGGGATCGAAACCGAGATTTCTACTCGGCCCCGACTATACGCCGTAATCTGCTAAACCGTCTTGCAGCTCCATTACTGAACGGCAAAATGTTTCGAGCAACTTCGGTTTCGGCTGGCGTCTCGAATGGCGTTCGTCACTGCCTCGCCAAGTGATTTGGCGTGAGTTCCCATGATCGAGTGGTGATTCCCAGGTACAGGTATTGCGTGAATGCGACTTTCAGGCAACACTTTCCCCCACCCAAGAAGAGGATCGTTAGAGCTCTGGTCTTGCGCAACAAAGAGGTGTACTGGAACCGAAATCGGTTCCGGCGCCCATTGGCAAGCGGCCGTCTGTAATCCTCTCCAACGAGCAATAAATGTTTCGATGTGGTGTGCGTTCAAATGCGAAAACATAATGGGCAAGATCGACGTGGCCCGGCATTTTTGTACGAGTTCCGCGAAATCCATAGCTGCCAATTGGGGCCTTAGCTGCCCAATGATTTCTCCGACGTACTGAGGAGTGCGACGGTTTGGCACTACCTGGGTGACAGTCAGCAGGTCCAGCTTATAGTCTGGATTGACATTCTCGCTAAATCTAGACACGTGGCTCATAGGAACGGGAGGGTAATCCGTGTCGAATAGCCCGATAAAGTTGACGTCTTGGTCTGCGCTGATCAACTGAGTTCCTATTTCATACGCTAGAATGCCGCCCAATGACCAACCTGCAACACGATATGGACCAGCCGGTTGCACGGAGCGCATCATTTCGAGCATTCGCGCGGCCATGGCTTGTATGGTTCGCATTTGCGGCTCCTCTGGTGACCGTGCGGGCAACCCATAGACTGGGATGTCCTTATCAATGTGCCTTGTCAGAAGCGGAACATAAGAAAGTTCTCCTGTCCCGTCGTACGTCATAAAAAGGGGCAGCTCGGATCCTTTTTTTCGTGAGGGTATTACCCTATCTTTCAAAACTCTCCAACCAGATGATCGGATTTGTCGAGATAACAAATCAATAGTCGGATGATTGTATAGGTCATTAGGGTGAATAACGATATCGCTCATCTCGCTGAATAAGTACACTACTTGCAGTGTCAGCAAAGAGTGGCCACCCAAATCGAAAAAATTGTCATGCCGACCTACTTGCTCTAAGTTCAATATCTCAGCCCAGATCGACGCCAGTACGGTCTCAATGTCGCCCTCCGGTAGTTCGTACTCGTGCACCGTATATGCTTCCCTCCCCGGCATTGGCAAAGCCTTGCGGTCCAGTTTCCCATTCGCCGTCAGGGGCATCCGCTCCATCCGTACATACGCCGCCGGCACCATGTGCTCCGGCAGCGTCACAGACAAGTGCGCACGTAGCACCTCTGCGGCTACCTCA
>Ga0137398_10000255_pt1 | contig 17655 bp, 13 predicted proteins | sample czorhiz216metaG_FD_106659 | JGI IMG/M metagenome (GOLD analysis project Ga0137398, IMG submission 106659) | Vadose zone soil microbial communities from Angelo Coast Range Reserve, California, USA - czorhiz2.16 metaG | ecosystem: Environmental > Terrestrial > Soil > Vadose zone | place: USA...
CCCGGTCTTGGTCTCGGACGATGCCGCCGGAACTTTGCCGGCACTCTGTGGCTGCGCGGATTCAGCTGTCTCGATGACGACTTGAACTGGCAGCCGGACCGTGAAAACGGCGCCCTGGCCAACGTCGCTCTCTACCCAGATGCACCCCTTCATCAGCTGAACGAAGCGGTGAGTAATGGCGAGTCCCAGGCCGGTCCCGCCATACTTGCGGGCAATCGAGGCATCCGCCTGGGCAAACTCTTGAAACAAGTTTTCCTTTTGCTTGGCGGAGATACCAATCCCGGTGTCGCGGACCTGGAATTGAATCCAATCTCGATCCTCGACCTTGATTTGCTCCACATTCACGGAGACGGTGCCGCGGTCCGTAAATTTGCACGCGTTGCTCAGCAGGTTGAACAGGATCTGCCGGACCTTTGTGATATCAGCCTGCATCGTGTTCACGTTGTCGGCCAGATGGACGTGAATTGAGTTGCCGTTCTTTGCCGCCGCGGGCTGCAAGGTCGTGACCATCTCCTCGATCACCTGCGACACTTCGAAGGCCTCTAGGTGCAGCACCATCTTGCCGGCTTCGATCTTCGAAAGGTCCAGCACGTCATTGATCAACGACAACAGGTGTTTTCCCGACGCCTGGATTTTCCGGAGGTCCTGAACATTCTCGATCTTGCCTGAGTCCCGGGTTTCCTCCTCCAGCATTTCGCTATATCCGATGATGGCGTTGAGCGGGGTCCGCAACTCGTGGCTCATATTTGCAAGAAATGTGCTCTTCGCGCGATTCGCTTCCTCAGCCGCGTGCTTCGCATTGAGCAGCTCTTCCTGAGTCTGCTTTCGGTGGGAGATTTCTTCCTCTAACTCCTGCGTCCTCGTCTTCAATTCACCGTTAGTGCTCTGCAGCGCAGTATCCCGCTGCTGGATTTCGGACAGCATGGTGTTGAATCCATCGATCAGTCTTCCAATTTCGTCCCCATATGACTTGACCGCTCGCACCGCGTAGTTCTTGTTTGTGGAAACCATTCTCATGGTGTCTTCTAGGTGCAGAATGGGATTTGAAATCAATCCTTGAAGCCTAGAAGAGACGAAAAATGCGCACAACCCGGACACCAACACGAAAATAATGAGGATGCTTGCGTATCGCCTGGCCCTCATACTCCACTGGCGCATATTCGACTGCAAAAACAGCGTTCCGACGCGTTCGCCGTTCAGGGTCACGTCGTGGAAGACCTCCAGGTATCCTCCTACGTAGCGGTACCCTTGCTCCTGTAAACGGGAAGGAAGGTACGATGGGAGGGTTGTACTACCTCGAAAATAGTGGGCAAAGATCTTTCCGTCGGGTCTATATAGGACAGCAGTGACGACGTCTTCTTTGGCGGTGAGCGCTGACAATGTAGCGGTGGCGGCGGGCTCGTCTTTAAATTCCATGGCTCCCGCGCTGTTGTACCCGATAATCTCAGCTTGAGTCATCAGATCCTGAGTGAGCAGGTGGCGAAAGGAAACGAGGTCATAAATAAGAAAGCTAACGGAGGACAAGATCAGAGCGAGGCTACTCGTTAGCATCGTTATCAGCGTGAGTTTCCGCTTGATGGATAGATTCTGGAGGATCATCCTGGCTTCCTTACCTCTGTGCTAGGTTGTTGGACGATTCTCGCCAGGGTAAGCAATCTTGAACTGATGGTCAGCTCTGCTTGGTGCGCCGCCTCGACATTGATCTCGAATCGAACTCTGTTGTCTTCGACGGTGAACCGGATTATGCCGCCGCGCTCGGCAAAACCGGGCGTTTCACCAACCGTCAGAATTGGCTGGCCTTTCACAATTTGTACCACTTCATCTATGTGCGCTTTTTCCGACGCGCTCACAAACAGGATCTTGCAGTCCCTCAGTTCTTTGACGTCGTTGCCCCATTTCAGCCGTTTCACGACGAATCCCCGCGCCCCGATTTTCTTATCTTGGACGATTTGATCGATAATCGTTCCGAACGGATCCATTCCCAAAATGCCAATCACAATCGGAGAATCGGGCTGGGCAAAAGCGGTCGTCGGCCATTCCACAAATTTTGCAAAATTGAAGATGAAGCCGGCCTTGATCAGATATTCCGAGGAATCGGACGAGTCCCGCGCCTGTGCAAAGGCGTCGGGAGCCCAACTCAGCGAAACACTGAGCGCAACGATTAGAATTCCCAGTCGTCTCAACATCAATTTAACCGTCCGCTGGTAGCCGATAATCTGAAAGCTCACCCGGCAATCAACTTAAAACTTCACGGTAATACTTCCAAAAATGCTGCGCTTCACTACCGTCGGGGAGGTGGTTACGAAATCCGGCATAAATTCAAAGTGCCAGTTATTCAGCAAGTTCTGGCCGCCAATCGACAATTCCAGCCTTGTAACCGGCCTCCAGCCCAAATGCGCATCCAAAGAGTAGTAACTGGGCAGACTCTGGCCGGGAAGCTGGCCGGGAAGCGGGCCGGGAAGGTGGTCCACAAATCGAAGTGTCGTGTCCTGGTCAAAATGCTTGGGCAAATCGATTGAAGACCTCAAATACCATTGATGACGAGGGCTTGAGCCGTTTGGATTGTCAGATGGAATTGGATCCAGACTGTTCGCATTCTTGTGAATGTCCATTTGCAGGTAGCTGTAGGAGCCCACCAGCCTCCACTTTGGAACGACTTTCCAGTCTGCAAACAGTTCGACGCCGTAAGTTCCGCCGCTCATCTTGTTGCCTGCGAGAAAGGGGATGACGATATCGGTCGGAGCGGGACTCCCTTCCGGAAAAGGCAAACCCGGCTCTGCAGTACGAAGATTCGAGTAATTGTTGTAGAAGGTCGCAATATCGAGCGAGAGGTTGCTGGTTGCCTGTACTCGATAACCGAGTTCATAGGCGAGAAGATCTTCTGAGTTGAACTGATGGGTGCAAGGCAAAGCGCTACCGGGGCCGCAGCCGAAGACCGCAACTACCGCGGGGAACGGTGTGGGGTTCAACAAAGGCGTCCCCGGTGGTATAACCGCTGTGTTTAGCCGCAGACCCTCTTCGGTTAGCGCCGGAGTCCGGACGGCGCGTGATACCGCAGTCCAGATCGATTGATTTGGAGTGAGGTTCCAGAGCAATCTTGCGTTGGGCTCAATTTCAAACCCCGTGAACTCGTTGCGTTCGAATTTCGAGCCCAGCGTAATCTGCAGGCGATTGTCAACCAAGCTGATTTCATCCTGCAGGAAGGTGCTGAACTGATTCAGAGTGACCTGATTAGGCTGCAGGGAAACCGTGAAACTGGAGTCGTTCTTGTCGCGGATCGAGCGGTAGCCCAGCCCCCATACGAATTGTTGTGAATCTCCAACGTGAAACCCGTGCTGGAAATCGAGGTCCAATATGTTCTGGTGGTCGCCGAAAAGCGAATGGTCGGAAATCGTCGTATTGTCGTAGTACATCTGCAACGACATCGAAGATCTCTCGGAAGTATGATTCCAACGCCCAAGGATGTTGCCTCCACTGTACTTCCCATCATTTGGAAACGTGTTGGAATAGGGAGCAGACAGCGAGGCCACAGTCAGAGTCTCATCGAATCTGCTGCGATAGATATCTCCTTGCAGTGTCAGCGAATTAGCTCCAGCCGGCGTCCAATCCGCGCGAAACCCTCCGCGCAAGGCATCCCAGCCGTCGTGAGCCGTCATTCCCGATTGGTATGCGGAAGGCCCCCAATCGAAATATTTTGTATAGGCTCTGTAGTAGGTGTTGTCACCCAGTTTGCCGCCATAACGAACGCCGCCAGCTGCTCGCTCCTCCGTTCCGGCTCCGGCCGTCACTACTGCGGACTGGGTCGATTTCGCCTTTTTTGTGATGACATTGATGACCCCGTCGACGGCATTGGCTCCCCACAGCGTCGCTCCGGGGCCGCGGATCACTTCGATTCTGTCCACGTCCTCCAACATCACATCCTGGACATTCCAATACACACCTGAAAACAGCGGGGTGTAGACGCTGCGGCCGTCGATCAGCACCAGCAGTTTGTTGTCGAAGCGCCCGTTGAATCCTCGCGAACCGATGGCCCACTTGTTCTGATCGATCCGCGCCACTTCAAGACCAGGTGCCAGTCGCAATGCTTCCGGAATGCTGGTCGCTCCCGACCGTCGGATATCCTCTTGCGTTATCACGAAAATCGCGGCTGCCGCGTCTGCTACTTTTTGCGTGCGCTTGGAGACGGAGGTTACCTGCATATTCCACAGGTCTTCCAAGCTCACGGCGGTGACGTCGGGGACGCTCCGTGACGTCTGGGCCACGGTACTACCCGCAAGGACACCTGCGAGGAAACCGGCTAAGAGAATACGCCCAGCACTCCGCACCGGTCCGCTCTTGTTGTTGCGATGGAACAGCATATTTAGTTTCCCTTCTAGAAACTGGTCAGCAAGGCTGGCGAGGGATCCCCAATCCGGGACATTACCGTACACACTGAACCTGTCTCCTTCTTGCTGCAGCCGATGTGGTTCTTTCCTGCGGTTCATATACAGCCCCCAGCGAGCCAAACCGGTATACCGAATCCGGCTACTAGCTCTTTCCCGAACATGGCCTCGTGCGACCCCGCACGCGTTGAGGCAGCGCTCCTCTTCAACCCCTCAGAAGAGGGCGAGGCAGCTGCTGCAGAAATCTGTCGGTCGGCAATCAATGAATCTGTTCCTAGGATCCGCATGTGGCCTGGCCTTTTGAGCAGGCAGAGCTCATACAGGCTTTGCTCCTGTTACTGTGAACACCGTCGAATATGTAAATGTGTCGGATCGGCTGAGGTAGTCAAGAAACGCTCGTATTTGCTTTTTGGCTTCGCTTTGGCCGCCGAGCACCCGTGCCAGTTGGGGTCTTGCAATCTCTAGCTTTAATTCCCATTGCTTCAGAATCCCCGGGTCAATCTCTCCTGCGATTAGGTGATAGCACTCCACCTGAACATCGAGATTTTTCAGACCAGCTTTCTGCGCCAACCAGAAAAGCTTTCGCCCGACGAAAGGATCAAAACCGGTAGCCGCTAGCGCAGTCACGACTTTCTCGGCTGTGCGCTGTACTCCAGCGTCTTCCGGGTAGTGCCACAGAAGTTGACCGTCCAAGTCTTGCAGCAGAACCGTGCCCCCCGGCTTGCAAACTCTCGTCATTTCCGCGACGGCCTTCTCTTTTTCTTTTAGGTATTGGAGCAACATGCGGCTGTATACAAGGTCGAAGCTATTCGATTGGAACTCCATCGCGTGTGCGTCCCCACAAACGAATTTCACGCGCGTATTCTCGCGATTTCTCTGCACCGCTTGCTGCACACGGTCGGCGCTGATGTCTATTCCGGTCGCCCTGATGGAAGAATCCATTGCAGTCACGGCGCTCAGAATGACTCCTGGACCGCACCCAACCGAAAGGACTTGTGCGCCGGAGCGGACACGATGCGCCAGGTACTTTTGAGCCCAAGCGTCGGAATCGACTTTGAGCTCGAGGCGCAGTGCCTCGCGAGGGTCTTCCATGATGTAATCTATCGCCGAAGCTTGCCTCATCAGTGTTCCTGCCCGATAAGACTTGGCTGCATCGCATGCTTTTCGACACGCGCTAAGAGTCTTGAGTAGAAGCCCTCAACGTGCCGGTAGAAACGAAGCTGTCCTTGCTGTAGACACGTTCCCTGACAATAGTGGCGGAGGAACTCTGCCCCCAACTGAATTAGGGCAGGCGCGGCGATTTCCTCGGCGATCACCGGAATCGCGTCAAGCTCAAAGTCCTCATAAGCGGAAGCAGATGCTCTAAGGAGCGAAGACACAACGTCCAAAACGTCACCTTCGGGAAGCGTGGGATGCAGTAGCAGGTCGCAGCGATTCTCGATATAGCTGAAGTTCAGGCCCAAAGGACCGCGATAGGCGATCACCGCGCCGATCGGTTCATCCTTGTACTCCCGGTAAGCTAGCCACACGCGGCGACTCCGCCGGAGCCCTACCTCGCGGTACAGTTGGTCCACCTCGGTCAATTCTGGATCGGTTGTGAGTTGCTCGGCGGCGACGTAAATACTGCCGCGCGCGACGGAGGCGATAAGGGCAAGGGCTTCTTCATGAGAAGGATCGTAAGGGACGATGCGAACTCTCTCCCCCGAAGGCAGTGACGAAGTCCTTGGCAGCGCGAAATACATGTGCCGCTGAACGGAAGAGAGAGACTGGCCGATCGTCTGAACCATGGATCCGAACACTCTCGAGGGGAAGCGGTTCTCCGGCCGAAACCAATTCTGAAGCGAATCATCAACGCCTCTCAGAATGCTCGCGGCCGTTCCTGCCAGCATTACCGCGCGTGACGCGACCGGGTTGTTCTCAGAAACCAGGTGTTGCGAGGTCCAGCCATAATGCGTCGTGCGCCAAACTGCAATCGAGGCACGGCCCCTTTTTTTGTCACCGGCCGTCAGGACGTAAAGAAGGGAGTCGCCACCACGCAACATGCGCCGCCAGTTCTCTCTGACCTGTCCGAGGTGCGGAAGGAGGCGGGCAGCTTTGTCGGGATAGAGAAAACCGGTGCGCTCGTACAGCGCAAAGATTTCGTTCACGGACAAGGCATTGACCTGCACGCCGTAAGCGTCGTAGACCTCTGACAGCCGCGGAAGGCTGTTCAATGTTTTCTGATCTAGCGCATCTAAGGGCATATCCCTCCGCCGCTCCTCTCACTTCAGACCTGAATTAACACTGCTCAATACCATTCAAGTCTGGCTTGCCATTGCGGGCAAGCCTGCATCCTCTTCCACGGGTCCCAGTTGTTCGAGCTAGTCCTTGGAAGAAAATCCAAGCGCCGAACCTGCAAAGCTCTAGGACTATTAGTACTTATTAACGATTTCTGTCGCTGCGCCAAATGGACCATCCGTACTGTTTTACCGGGACTTTCCTACCGATTATTGCCTTCTTGGATACACTTCGCGTCCGCGCTAAGGATTCTCGGTAAGAGGAATGCGTGTGGGATTGCTGCTTCTCTAACTTGCAGACAATACAGGGCTTACGGTCAGTTCGCCGCATCCGTCAACACCCAGGATTAGGGGCACGAGAGGCTAGCCCGGCGGCGAGAAGGACCCAAGGCGGGCTCTATCCGGTGCACCACCACCCTTATACGCGGCGTCGTGGCGAAGCATGTTCGAGATTAGACCAGCTCGGAAAGAGAAGCAGACGAGACCAAAAACTACACAGACGGCACAGCTAACGCTAAGTCTTGCTGCCCCCCAGGAAAGGCCCTGGGGCTCCGCTGTTGAACGGGTTTACAGGCAGCCTTATCCTTTTGTGGTGACCCAAAGCTGAAACCAGAATGTCCCTGGAGGGGCAGCCATGAGCTACCAATCGGAAACCCCGTTCGACAATATTGAGAGTGCTTTTGAGTATGTAAATCACCTGCTAGAAGCGACGCGCGAAGCGCAAGATCAAATTGAGACGGAACTCCTTCGCGCCGCGATTCCCCAGCTGGCACGCCGAAAGCAGGCTTTGCAACTCGTGAACTACAAATTGGACAAGCTTTCATCACACATCGCCGCAAGCCGCCGCATCTTAAATGATCTGAGAATGTTGCGCCGGTTGCTTTTAGAAGAACGGAAGACCCCGGATCCTTCCGCCATAACTTGACAAGCAGCAATCCGCAGTGGACCGCGACTAATCACGCTCGCGGAAAAACTTAGCGGCCCCGGGGGCGCCAGCTCCAGAATCGGTATCGGCGGCGTCCCAGGCTTTGCGGTCGACGGGCTGGATGGGCTCCAGTTTTTTCTGCGCTAGTGATTTGTTCACCGCTGGAAGCTCCTTGGCAACGACGGCGTCGAATTCGCCAGCCACGTCTTCCAGTTCTTTCTTCAGCGAATCAATGCGCGCGGTTTGATAATCGGTTGGACGTCCCTCATAGTTCAAAATGGCTCCGTAGAGTGCCGTCGTTTTTTCACGGATTCGCTCTTCCCCGGTGACGGCGCCTCCCTCCTTGGTAGCCACGATCTTCTTTCGCAGTGTTTCCACTTTGCCGGCAAGTTCCTGTATCCGTTTACTGAAGGCTGCGTCTCCCTTCAGCTTTGCGACGCGCTCCATGAGCGCGTCGTGCACCCCGTTGATGCGGTCGACATCGAAACTCATCTCCCCGAGCAGCCGGTGCAGGCGCATTGCCGCGTCGAATTCCAGTTTCCTGTCTTCCACCGTGAATTTAGCGCGTGGGTCGAGCTCCAAGACAAGCTGAGTGCCGTAGGTCTCTTTGCCACGCGTCATTTTCACGGTGTAGGTGCCGGGCATTACTCTGGGGCCCTGAGCGGCTTCAAACGCAGCCGTGGCGGCGGGCGGAACGTGGGGCGCTTTAAGCCTCATGGGCCATTCCACACGGCTGATGCCGCGGCGGCTGTTCGGTGGAAGCGTGTCCAAAAGCTTGCCCTGCGAATCGAAAATCTCCAGTTTCATTTTTCCAAAAATGTGCCGCTTGTTCTGGTAGTAGGTAATCACCGCCGCGTCCGGGGGATTGGGCCCCGTGAACACCGCGCTTCCTTCCACCCAGCCGCCATTCGCGGGGAGCCGCTGCTGCGCGGGCTTGGCCTGGAGGAAAACTGCCTCTTGCGCCATGACTTCGGGAGTCAGCTTACGCAGCGTCGTGATGTCGTCCACAAGCCAGATGCCGCGGCCATGGGTGGCGATCACAAGATCCGATTCGCGCGCGTGCACCACTATGTCACGCACGGCCACGTTGGGGAATTCGTGACCTTTATATTTCGCCCAGTGTTTACCGTTATCCAGTGAAATCCAAAGACCGAATTCGGTTCCGAGGAATAGCAGGCTGGGCGACACCGTGTCTTCCTTGATGACATGCGCGTAGCCGCGCACGCCGCTGTCCCCAGCGACGATCGGCGTCCAGGTTTTCCCGTAGTCCGTCGTCTTGAAGACGTGCGGCTCCATATCTCCAAACGTATGCCGATCGAACGTTGCATAAGCCGTGCCCGCGTCATAGAGGCTGGCTTCCACCCACGAAACCCAGGAAGCTTTCGGCAGATTGGGAACATTACCGACGACGTTGGTCCAGGACTTCGCGCCGTCGCGCGTGACCTGGAGATTCCCATCATCGGTTCCAACCCAGATGGTTTGACCGTCGCGCGGTGACTCGCTGATCGAGTAGATCGTTGTGTGCATCTCCGCGTAAGAATTGTCGACCGTAACGCCGCCGGATTCTTCCTGCTTCTGTTTCTCCGGATCATTGGTGGTGAGATCCGGCGAGATGCGCTCCCATGATTGACCGTGGTCGCGGGAGCGGAAGAGGAATTGTCCGCCGATGTAAATCGTGCCTTTCTCATTGGGGCTCATGTGGATCGGAGTGTTCCAGTTGAAGCGCAGCTTCCCTTCTCCGTAATTGGGTTGCGGTTTGATGGCCCGGCCCTCCAGCGTGAAGCGATTCACACGGCCGATCTCGCCGCCCTGCGCTTCGGCGTAAATGTAATTCGCATCCGATGGATCCGGAAAAACCCAGAACCCATCCCCTCCAAAAAGATTTTCCCAGCGGCCGTTGGTAATCCCGCCCGGATACTGCGAGTCGCCGATCCACGAGCTGTTGTCCTGCAGCCCGCCGAAGACGTGATAAGGATCGGCGTTGTCCGCGCTCACGTGATAGAACTGCGAGATCGGTAGGTTATTGCCCTTCCACCAGGTGTTGCCGCCATCGTAGGAATACCAGACGCCTCCGTCATCGCCGGCGATGACATGATCGGTATTGTCGGGATTCACCCAGACGTCATGGAAATCCCCGTGTGCGCCGTTCCCGATCCCGCTGAAACTTTTGCCGCCATCCTCGCTCATTATCAAAGTAAGGTCCGGCTTGTAGACCTTGTTCTCGTTTTTCGGATCCACGATCAGGTTGGCGAAGTAAAACGGCCGCCAGACCATCCAATTGCTGCGGTCCCGCTCTTCCCACGTTTTCCCTCCATCTTCGGAGCGGAAAAGGGCGCTGCGCGTCGATTCGATCAGGGCATACACGACATTTGGCTTTGATGGCGCGATGGTGACGGCAACGCGCCCCCAGGGCTTCGCGGGGAGTCCTTTGGCGCTCTTTTCATCCAGTTCCTTCCAGGTCGTTCCGCCATCCGTGGTCTGGAAAAAAGCGCTGCCGCTCGCCGCGGTGGGATTCTCCCCGCCCGAGCGGAAAGTCCAGCCCTTTCGGCGAAAGTCCCACATGCCCACGAAAAGAACCTTCGAGTCCTGCGGATTCATGGAAATCATCGAGCAGCCAGTAGAGAGATTCGCACCCTTGAGAATCTGGCTCCAGCTCTTGCCGCCATCTGTAGTCTTGTAGACGCCGCGGTCCTCGCTGTCGCTCCACAGTTTTCCGGGCACGCACGCGTAAACCGTGCTGCTGTTCTTCGGATCGACAATAATTTTCGCAATGCGCTCGGAATTCTGCAGGCCCATATTGGTCCAGCTGTCGCCGCCGTCCGTCGATTTATAGATGCCATTGCCGATCGACACGCTATTGCGGGTCCAGGCTTCGCCCGTGCCGGCCCAGATCGTTTTCGGCGCTTGTGGATCGATAGCCACGGCGCCAATGGATTGCGCGGCCTCCTTGTCGAAAACGGGCTTGAACGTGGTGCCGCCGTTCGAAGATTTCCAGACTCCGCCGCTAGCTGCTCCAATGTACACAGTCAGCCGGCCGTCTTCTTTCACCGCCGCAATCGCCGCCACGCGTCCACTCATGGTGGCGGAGCCGATGTTTCGCGCGCCTAGACCGGAGATGGTGTCCGAGTCGAATTTGGCTTCTTGCGCGGGCGCGGGCCCGGCAAAAATCACCGTAGCGAGATACACCATCATCACAGCAGCAAAGCACCGAATTGATTTGCGCATATCGGCGGATTCCTTAGCGATAAAGTAGATGCAACGGCTCTTGGACGTAAGTCCATCCATGAATATTCGGACGTGGGACAGGCATTCTTGCCTGTCCTCTCTTCAAGAATCACTTTCCTGTCGGCGGCGCCTTCGTCTCCGGTTTGGAGACGGGCATCGAGAAATGCGCGTCTTCCAGCGGTATGTTTTGTTCGATCCTTTCGACCGAGATCTGCGCGCGTGAAGCGCTGCCTTTTTGTGCCTGCTCGACGGCGAAAGGATAAAAGATGCCGTTCACCTGTTCGTAGTCACCGTAATACAACTCAGACTCCTGCAGCGCGCCGCGAATTGTGGTTTGAATTTCCAGTTTCAGCTCGAGGTACGAGTCGGCATCGAGATAGTAGTAGCGCACGTCTCCGTTCTTCATGCTCAGCTTGATTTTAAAACAATCCGTTCCTTCCATCGAGTCATGCCCCACGAGTTCGGCTTTATGGCCCTTCTCTTTGTACTCCACAAGCGGCCCATCGATATCCGCGTCCACGACCAGGCTTTTTAGGTCGTCCAGGGAGAGCAGCTCCGGATCTTTGCGCCCGCCGAAAGGTGAAATCTGCCATCCTGTCTTGCCATCGTAGGCCTGCACCTGGGCGAGACCCTGGATGATCAATTCTTCTCGAACCTTGTCGGCGCGCTTGTTTTCCTGGCGAAATTCCGCGCGAAAGGAACCTTGGCTGAACTTTGCGCTGGTGCGGATGCTGCGCACGGACTTCAGCTTGTCGAGTCCGCCATGCGCTTGAATATTCTTGGCGATGACCTCATCAACAGTTTGTGCGCCGGCGGCAATGGAAAAGAACACGATGGCCGCCGATAGGGGAAGAAAAAGACGGACAACCCCGGAGAACTCCCGCAATGGAGTCAGCCGCAAATCTACTTTCATGAACTCCCCCTCCGAACCCAACGATAAGTGACATTACACCAAACGGAAGGCACCGAAACGACGAATCTTTTATTATTCGAGTGAAATCAGCAGCACTTAGTTAGCAGACTTTAGTCCTTCTGCCAAGAAGTTTCGCTGTACCGCTATTTACCGGAAAGCCCGCGTCCGCAACCACATGCCCCGCCACTCCAAGTCCTCGGAAGCAGCCCCCGGCGATGTCATCCACATCGTCCGCACTGACCTCAAATGAACTAGAAGAGATTCGCCTTTCGCCAGAATTTTCTATATCTTCTCTGCACCAAGACTCCGGTGGCTAGAATCAAAGAGCCTGAAGGAGACGCCGCGGTGCGAAGAATCTTCATAGCCCTCGTCCTTGCCGCATTCCTAGATGCACTGGCAGTTCGCGCGCAAGCAGGCCCTGTCGAGGGCGGCCATGAATTGCAGATTTGGACCGGCGCGGGCCACGGAATCAATGGCACCCAGTCCGGTGACAGCGTCTGGAACGTGGGATTCCGTTACGGCCTGATCCTGACCGCTCCCCACGGCCCCGGTTTCCTGCGCGGCCGCTTGGAATATGCGGTGGATGCCGTCCCGGTCTTCCTGGTTGTTCAGAAAACGAACACAGCCTACGGCGTTGGCATAAACCCTTTCGCCTTCAAGTGGGCGCTGGACACGCACAGCAGCGTGGTTCCCTATCTCGAACTTGGCGGCGGCACGCTCTTTACCAACACAAACGTGCCCGAAGGAACATCCCACATCAATTTCACGACCAGCGCCGCTCTCGGTCTGCATTTCCTCCGTAGCAAGCGCAACCTCAGCACGGAAGTCCGCTTTATGCACATTTCGAACGCCGGACTTGCAACCCCCAATCCCGGCATCAATACCATTCAGTTTCGTTTGGGCTTCGGTCTGTTCAGCCAAAAAGAATAGTAAGCTTTGCAACGCGCCCGATTCAAAACTAGCGGTGAGTGTGTGAGATGAAAATGATTGGAATCTGCGCAGCCGTTATCGTTCTGCTCGTTGCAGTCTTTGTCGTTCGCGCCATGCGTACCGGGGAAAAGGCGCCTTCATTGGGGACGCCGGCGCCGGACTTTACGCTGAATTCTCAGGATGGCAAATCGTTCAGCCTGCACGATCTCCGCGGCAAATGGGTGGTGCTGTATTTCTATCCCAAGGATTTCACCAGCGGGTGCACCAAGGAAGCCCACAATTTCCAGCGTGACCGTGAGCAATATGAACGGAGCAACGCGATCATCATTGGCGTAAGCGTGCAGGACGAAGCCACCCACCAGAAGTTCTGCGCCAAGGAAGGCCTCGGTTTCAGGCTGCTCGCGGATACAAACTATCAGGTTTCTTCCGCTTACGACTCGCTGGTAAATTTAGGTGTCGCCAAACTTTCCGCGCGCCACACCTTTCTCATTGATCCCGATGGCGTCGTCCGCAGAGTTTATCTAAACGTGAACGCCGAAAAACACAGTGCCGAAGTCCTCGCGGATCTGTCGCAACTCCAGCAGGCTCCAGCCGCCGAGTAGGGGCGCAGCATGCTGCGCCCCTACTCGGCAACACCATGCCCACTTGAGCGGTCTTGATATGCTTCTGTACTGCACGTAAGATCTTTGTGAGAAAAGCGGATTAGTTTCCGCAAGCCGCATCGCCAGCCAGGTCGGAAACGCTGGGCAGTTCCGTCAGATTGCTTTTTCCCAGCAGGGTGTTCAGCGCCGCCGCATCTTTGTTCTTCAGTTCCTGCCAGGCCACAAGAGCCTCGTTCAAACCCTTGCAAATCCGCCGGTAGGCCGCGAACGATTCTTCCGAGGGCGCGAAGTCCGCGCCATCCACCAGTGCCATCAGCGCGGTCAACGTATCGTTCACCGCCATGAAACTGGCCGTCTTGGGCGTCTCCAGGATCGCTGTGGCTTCCCCGGCAAGCGCTGCGACTTTCGCGTCCAGCGCGCTGGCCGCAACTGCAACGGGGTCTTCTTTCGGACGCCTCATCAGCTCGGCCAGCCGCGCGCGCAACTCTTTCGTCTGTTGGTAGCCGTCAAAGTTTTTCCCCAGCAACGCGGAGATTTTCAGTTGCAGCTCCAGTGAACTCTGCAATTCGTTGCGCGCCGCCGCCACCCGTAGATCCATTTTGACTTCCAGAGCCTGACGAATCGCTTGCCCCTCTGTTATCAGCCGCGCCTCATACTTCCCCGGCAGCACCAGTGGTCCCTGTGGAGGCAGCGGCGTGGATCCCACGATCGCGGCGATCGGATAATTGTACGGAGACTGCGGGTGCATGGCGCGCGGATCGGAGTAGCGCAGATTCCAAACAAAACGGTGCATTCCCGCTTCTTTCGAAAGCGCTTGCAGATGCGCGATCCAATACTCTGCAACAAAAGGGACTTCTTCTGGCTCCTTCGGCGGCGGCGCACTGGAATAACTGTTCACCAGCCTCCCATCGGCGTCGCGGATTTCCAGTTGAATGTCCGTCGCCGGTTTTGCAGGCAGAAAATAGTTCAGCACCGCCCCATCCGGCGGATTTTTTCCCGCGGGAACCTCGGGAGGCAGCGGCGTGTCCTGATTCACGTCGCGGCGCACTCGAATCGCCGTTCGTGGCGCAAAGAGACGCGCTCTCGCCGTTCCGCTCCGTCCATCCAGTTGCCGCAGCGGCGTAACGTCGTCCAGGATCCAGAACGCCCGTCCATAGGTCGCCGCGATCAAATCGTCCTGCTCGATGGCCAGGTCATGAATCGCCACCACCGGCATATTCAGCCGTAGCGATTGCCAGTGCTCCCCGTCATCAAAAGAAACGTAGACGCCCATCTCCGTCCCCGCGTACAACAGTCCCTTGCGCACCGGGTCTTCCCGCACCGTTCGAACGAAATCTCTCTCGCGGATCCCAATTACCGTCTCCTGCCAGGTTTGCCCAAAATTACGCGTCCGGAAAATATGCGGATGCAAATCGTCGTGATTGTTGCGATTCACGGCGGCGTACGCCGTTCCCGCGTCGAAATGCGATGCTTCCACGATACTCACCGTGCTCCACTCGGACACGTTCGGCGGGGTCACGTTTTGCCAGCTCTTGCCCTCATCTTTCGTCAATTGAATGTTTCCGTCGTCCGTTCCCACCCACATCACTCCTTCTTTCACCTCGGAAGCAGCGATCGTCAGAATCGTCCCTCGCACCTGCTTCGAATCCTTCTCATCCGGCCGCACGCGCGTCAGATCTTCGCTCACCGTTTCCCAACTCGTTCCCCCATCGCTCGTCTTCAGCAAAAACTGCGTCCCGAGATACAGCAGATGCGGGTCCTGCGGCGAAAAAACCATTGGAATGGTCCAGTTAAACCGGTATTTGCTTCCAAACGAAACCGCAGCGGGCGAAATGTCGCGCACTTGCCCCGTCGTTTTCGACAATCGCACCACGCTCCCGCCGGGTCCCGCGTTGTACACCACGTCCGGGTCCAGCGGATCGGGAATCGTGTATCCGCTTTCGCCTGGCCCAACTGGATACCAGTCGCGCTCCGTGATCTGTCCATTGTTTCCGCGGCTCGCGATTCCCGCGGTTCCGCTGTCCTGCTGTGGCCCATACACCCAGTAGGGAAACCGGTGATCCGTTGCGACCCGGTAGAATTCTCCCGTTGGTTGGTTGTACCAGGTGCTCCACGATTCCCCGCCGTTCAGGCTGATCGTTGCTCCTTGGTCCACTCCCAGAATGATTCGCTGTGTATTCGTCGGATCGATCCAGACCGTGTGGTAGTCGTCTCCCCCCGGCGCGCCTTTGATGGCGGTGAACGTATGACCGCCGTCATTCGAACGGTACAAGTTCTGCGAAGGCACATATACAATATCGGCGTTCTTCGGATCCACGAAAATCTCGCTAATGTACCAAGACCCGCTGATCCGCCGATCCTCCGTCGCCTTTTTCCACGTCGCTCCCGCGTCGTCCGACCGGAACAGCCCGCCTTTTTTCTCTTTCGCCTCCACAATTACATACACGCGTTGTCCGTGGTTTCCCGGCGCAACCGCAACTCCCGCTCGCCCCCAGTCTGCTGGGGGAAGTCCGCGCCCTGTGATTTGCGTCCACGTCATGCCTTCGTCCGTTGATTTGTAAAGCCCGCTGCCGGGCCCAAACGAAGTCCCCTTCTGTCCCGGCTTTCGAATCCCGTGCCACAGCGTCGCATACACCACTCGCGGATTTCCCGGCTCAAAACAGAGATCCACAGCTGCAGTAACATTGTCTTTGTACAGAACTTTCTTCCATGTCCGCCCGCCGTCCGCCGAACGGAAAACTCCGCGCTCTTCGTTGGGCCCAGAACTGTGGCCCATCGCCGCAACCAGGACGATGTCCGGATTGTGTGGATCGACCAGGATTCTTCCTATGTGTCGCGTGTCTTCCAGTCCGGCGTGCTGCCAGTTCTCTCCGCCGTCAAGCGACTTGTAAACTCCATCTCCATAGCTGCTGTCGGCAAAAATCGTATTCACGCCCGTTCCAACGTAAATGATGTTCGGACTCGAAGGCGCCAGCGCCATCGCTCCAATCGAAGCGACCGGCTCCTTGTCGAAAATTGGCTTCCACACCGTCCCTCCGTCCGTCGTTTTCCACACCCCCCCGCCATCCGCCGCAAAATAATAGACCGCCGGATTTCCCGGCACGCCCGCCACGGCGTTCACCTTTCCGGCGCGAAATGGCCCAATCATCCGCCATTTCATCTCCGAAAACTCCGAAGAGGAAGTCTCCTGGGCAGGGGATAGACCAATCGCACACAATCCAAGCAGAGTGCCGGCGACAACGTGTAGGACATGATTTCTTCCGGGAAACATTCTCCTCAGAAACTCCTCTGAATGCAGGTAACTCAGCGATTGGGCAGCACTTGAATTCCAGGAACGGCTAGCAGTCGCTCGTCCGCCGTCACGAGCCTCAAATCATATACTTTCGCCGTCGCCACCAGAAATCGGTCCGCCGGATCGCGATATCCCAGCATCGTGAACCGCAGTTCGTGCGCCACTTCCCAGCTGACGGGAACTTCCTTCAGATTCAGTTCCTCTTTCGATTCCCTGAACTACTCGCCAAAATCTCCCTTGAACTGAATTCTCTTTCTCTCGAGAAGAACGATCGCCTCCCAAACACTTACCGCGGAAATAGAAAGCGATCGTTCCTTGGATTGGTCAATTCGCGACTCACCTCGGAACTTATTTTGTGCGGTTCGAGGTAGCTCCAGATCCAGATGTGCGTGTCCAGCAGCAGTTTCATTCCGAGTTGCCGGTCTTCTCTGCATGGTCTGCATCTGGATCTTGCGCCGCTTCCCACTCCGATATGTCCCCAATCGGGCCGACGATATCGCCTAGGATGACGGCTGTACCGGCTCCGCCCCCCAGGCGAATTTTTTTGACGGCCCGGGCCGGAGTGATTTCCGCCACCGGGTGGCCGAAGCGGGTTACAAGAATTGGTTCCCCGGTCTTCCGCACGCGCTCGAGGACCGCCAGACAAGTGGCTTTGAATTTAGAGATGGCAATTTCTTTCATGGTTTGGTTTTCCATCATCACCATACGACAATTATTGACCATAGTCATTCCATGGTTGGGCCATGGTCGTTTCTTCGCCCTTGTTGCTCCTTGGCCCCTCCTTAGTATTGCTATTATTGCTTATGGCTCGTCGTCTTCATCTGCATCCGCGGAAGGAGCGGCATCCCGCGTTCTGTTCGGATCGACCGGAGCGAGTCCCGCTTTCTTGAGTTCGGCGTTGAGCGCCGCGATATCCTGCTGCTGGATTTTCGTCCAGCGCGCATTTAACTTTCCTAGAGCGTCCTCCAGTTCCTTGTAAACTGCGGTGGCTTGCGTTGTTGGCGCGGCATCCGCGCTGTCCGCAACCGACAAAATGCCGCCGAAATGCTGGTTCAAGCTGGAAAAATTCTCCGGTTGCTTCGCGCCCGGAGGTAAACCAAAGAAATTGCC
>Ga0137398_10000257_pt1 | contig 17629 bp, 13 predicted proteins | sample czorhiz216metaG_FD_106659 | JGI IMG/M metagenome (GOLD analysis project Ga0137398, IMG submission 106659) | Vadose zone soil microbial communities from Angelo Coast Range Reserve, California, USA - czorhiz2.16 metaG | ecosystem: Environmental > Terrestrial > Soil > Vadose zone | place: USA...
CCGCGCCCAGCATCCAGGCGGCCGCGCGGTTGGGGAGGTTCTCGAGAACGCCGGCCAGGGCCGACTCGATCTCGTCGATGGCCTTCTCGCAGCCCCAGCTCAGGAAGGGGACGTCGGCCTCGGGCTTCCCATCGTCCCAGAATTTCTTGACCGTCGCGGAGCCCAGGTAGAGCCACGCCAGCGCGTCCGCGAGCCGGCCGCTGATCTTCTCCCGGCGCTTGAGCTGCCCGCCCAGCGTCGCCATGGCGGCGTCGGAGACCAGCGCGAACGCCGCGGAGAGCGCGGTGAGCCGCGCCAGATACCCGGCAACGGGATTCGGAACCCCCGACGGCCGGGCGAACCTCGAGCCGGTCAGCGCGTGGCCGAAGCACCGGACGGCGTTTCCGGCGATGAACCCCATGTGGGCGAAGAACGCGCGGTCGAACTTCACGAGATCCTTCGCCGCCACCGCCTCCATCTCGCTCCGGACGTAGGGATGGCAGCGGATCGCGCCCTGCCCGAAGATGATGAGCGTCCGGGTGAGGATGTTCGCGCCCTCCACCGTGATCCCGATCGGGACCGCCGAGTAGGCGTGCGCGAGCAGGTTCCTCGGCCCCTTCGAGATCCCGGCCCCGGCCTGCACGTCCATGGCGGCGTTCACGACCGTGCGCATGCCCTCGGTCAGGTACGCCTTCATGATGGCCGAGATGACCGCGGGCTTCTCCCCCGCGTCCACGGCTCCCGCCGTGAGGACCCGCGCCCCGGACATGACGTAGGTCATGCCGCCGATGGTCGCCATCTGTTCCTCGATCCCCTCGAAGCGGCCGATGGGGAGATCGAACTGCTCGCGCACCGTGGCGTAGGCTCCCACCACGCGCGAGCAGAGCTGGGAGGCGCCGGTGGCGAGGCCGGGTAGCGAGATGCCCCGTCCCGCCGCGAGATTCGCCATGAGCATCTGCCAGCCTTGTCCCGCGCGCTCCTTGCCCCCGATGATGGCGTCCAGCGGAACGAAGACGTCGCGCCCGTAGATCGGTCCGTTCAGGAACGGAACGCTCAGCGGATCGTGCCGCTTCCCGATCTCGATGCCCGGCAGGTCGCGAGGGATGAGCGCGACCGTGATGCCCAGGTCCTCCTTGCCCCCCAGGAGATGGTCGGGATCGTAGAGACGGAACGCCAGCCCGATGAGGGTCGTGACCGGGGCGAGCGTGATGTAGCGCTTCCGCCAGTCGAGCCGCATGCCCAGAACTTCCCGGCCCTGGTAGGTGCCGCGGCACACCACACCCCGGCTCTTCGTGGAGGCCGCGTCGCTCCCGGCCTCGGGGCCGGTGAGGGCGAAGCACGGAATCTCCTCGGCGGTGGCGAGGCGCGGGAGGAAGTGTCGCTTCTGCTCCTCGGTCCCGTAGTGCAGCAAGAGCTCCGCCGGCCCGAGCGAGTTCGGCACCATCACCGAGACGCCGGCGGCGACGCTCCGGCTCGAGATCTTGGTCACGACCGCGGAGTTGGCGATCGCGGAGAATCCGAGACCGCCGTACTCCTCGGGGATGATCATCCCGAAGAATTTCTTCTCCTTGATGAAGCGCCAGACCTCCGCGGGCAGGTCGCCGTCGCGCTCCACTTTCCATTCCTCGACCATGCCGCAGAGCTCCTCCACCGGTCCGTCGAGAAAGGCGCGCTCCCGCGGGCTCAGTGGCTTCCGCTGAAACGCGAGGAGCTTCTTCCAGTCCGGGCGCCCCGAGAAGAGATCGCCGTCCCACCAGACGGTCCCGGCCTCGAGCGCGATCCGCTCGGTCTCGCCCATGCGCGGAAGCGCGCGCGCCATCGCGCGCATGATGGCGGGCGTGACGACGCGCCGGCGCAGGGCCGGGACCAGGAGCATCACGGCCAGGGCGAGGACGAGAATCGAGATCACGGCGACAACGTTCATCTAGGACCCCTCCGTTGGATGTTCGGGCCGAACTATAGGATACCGAAGTTGGGTCAGGGTCTGCGACCGCGGATCAATGCCGCGATGCCGCCCAGGCGTTCCTCGAAGGATACATCGGCAAACCCGACCTCGTTCATCAGCGCAGCGATCGCGCGCTGGCCCGGGTAGGCCCGCAGGGATTCCACGATGTGGGTGTAGGTGCCGGGGCGGCCGTGGAGCGCGAGTCCCCAGAAGGCGCCCGCGACGAGGAGGTATCCCTGGGCGAGCGAGCGGTAGGCGCGTGACGCGGGCAGCCCGAAATCGAGGCTCAGGAAGCGCCCGCCGGGCCGGAGGAGGCGGAAGATGCCGCTCAGGAACACGCGAAGATCGGGCGGGTAGCGGAGCCCATAGCCGATCGTGACCGCATCGAAGGAGCGGTCGGCGAACGGCAGGCGGCTCAAGTCGCCGCGCAGAAACCCGACGCTCCCGTCGCCGGCGCATTTCCGCCGGGCGAGCGCCAGCATCTCGGCGCTCCGGTCGAGACCCACGATGGGACCCCGATGCCCTGCCCCGCGGAGGAGGAGGGGAAGCGCCGCGGTCCCGGTCGCCAGGTCCAGCACGCGGCCCTGCAATCCGGCCTGGAGCGCCTCGTCCGCAAGCCGCCTCTTCCATCGGCGGTCCTGTCCGAACGAGAGGGCGTCCGTGAGGGTGTCGTATCGGGGCGCGACCCGCCGGAAGATGGACTCGGCGTAGCGCGCCCGGTCCCCGGGATCGGAGGGCCAGCGCTTGATCCAGGGGGTCAGATGGCGAACCAATAGGAGCCGTCCCCTCCGGGGAGAAATGCCTTGAAGGATGATTCGGCGTAAGGCGCTGGTAGTACCAGGGATAGGAAAAAAGTGGCCACGCCGAGGTAAAGAGTGGCCCGGTTCGAACCGATATTGGACGGTAGTCGGAACAACATGAGTCCCCTCTCGTCGACCGGACCGGCGTGCCCATGCTTGGATAGATCAGGGGGGAGCAGGGTTTACGGGAGGCGCCATTCTGAATGGCGGGGTGCTGAATGGACAAGCATGAAAAAGGCATCGAGATCGACCCCTACCGGCCCGACGCGCCCCTCACCCGGTGGGACGGCAAGTATCGCGGCGACCAGAAGCGGCTTCCCAAAGTCGTGCAGAAGCTCGTGCTCCGCCGGCCCCTCACGCCGGAAGAAAAGGCCGAGCTCCTCTGGCGCTTCTACGAGCTGGAGCAGGGGGGACGGGCGCGCCGGGGCCTGATCGGGGTCCTGATGGTGATGGTGCTCTGCGCCGTCTGCGTCGCGGGGTACTTGGTCTATACCCACCAGATCCCCTTCTTGGCGGCGCTTGCGCCGCCGAGGTAGCTTGGCTACATTCCGCTCGTTGGCCGTGACGCTCAGCACCATTTCTCCGGATCGAGGAGGCTTCGTGTCTCGGATGCGCGTTTCCCTCATGCTGCCCTTGCTGCTCCTGGCGACGGCCGGCGCCACATCGGCTTCCCCGCTCAAGCCGTTCGAGATCGGATTCGGCGGAGGCGCCACCGTCCCGGTGTCGCACGCGAAGGATGCGTTCAAGACCGGATGGCACGGGTCCGGAATCGTCCGCCTCAACATCCCCATGATGCCGTTCGGCCTTCAGGGCAACTTCACATACAGCCACTTCTCGCTGGACAAGCCGAACGTGGGCTTCGGCGGAAGCGGGCGGATCCTGTCGGGGATCGCGGACGCGCGGTTCAGCCTTCCCCTGCCAGGTCCCATCAAGCCGTACCTTCTGGCCGGGGTGGGCACCTACAACATCAAGGCGAACCCGGATTCGACCGGCGCCCTCGCGTCCCCGTCGACCACCAAGTTCGGGATCAACGGCGGCGGCGGCGTGACGATCGACTTCCCCGGGCTTCCGGTGCACGCGTTCGTCGAGGGGAAGATCGAGAACATCTATACCGACAAGGGGCTGAATTCCGCGGTGACGCAGGATTTCAAGACGCAGATCATCCCGGTGACGTTCGGGATCTTTCTCTTCTAGCCGGGGGGCTTCCGGTCGGATCCCCGTCTCGCGCGTGACGATGATGGAGGCCACCCGATTCTCCCGGAACTCCGCGTGCTGAGTACCCCCCGACGCTCGCGTGAACCGGAACAAGATGTTGTCCGCGCGGCGCACGATCCCCTCCTCACCGCCGTCCGCGCCAGGATCGAACTCCTTGAGGAAGCAACGCTCATGAGCGGGAGTGCTACCACGACCGTGCGGGCGATGACAGTGGACGATGCGGAGCGGGTCGCGGCGCTGTCCGGCGAGCTGGGCTACCCCGCCACTTCCGAGCAGATCGTCTCGCGCCTCACGGCCATGGCCGAACACACCCAGGCGCGCGCCCTGGTGGCCCTCGACGGGAACGGACGGATCCAGGGCTGGGTTCATGTCTACGGCCGCTATCACCTGGAGTCCGACCGCACGGCGGAGATCGGAGGCCTGGTGGTTGCGCCCGAATCGCGAGGCCAGGGAATCGGTCGCGCCCTGATGGGCGAGGCGGAAGCGTGGGCTCGCGAGCGTGGCTACGGGCAGGTTCGGCTCGGCTCGAACATCCTGCGCGACGAGGCGCATCGCTTCTATCAGAAGCTGGGCTATACGATTTCGAAATCACACCATCGATTCCAGAAAGCCATCCTTTGAGAGGAGGACCCGTGCCTTCGAGATTCCTACCCGTCCGTTTTCTCCCGAGCATGATCCTGGCGCTGGGAGTGCTCCTCGCTTGCCCGATGCTCGGGCGAGGCGGCGTGGCCTCCGCGCAGGCGACGATGGAGGGCGCCCTCGGGGCGTCTCGTGCCGCAGCGTCCGCCCCTCGCGCCGCGGCCCCGTCCCGGCGCGGCCGCTCGGGGGCTCCGGCCGCTCCCGCGCGGCGGGCCTCGCGGCCCACCGTCGCGCCCCCCTTCTTCGCCGGGCGCCCCAACGCGACGCAGTTCCGCGCGAGCTCCGAGGCGGAGCTCCGGCAGGCGAAGAGCGCGATCGATCGTGTCCTCGCGGTCCACGGCCCCCGCACGATCCAGAACACGGTCCTGGTCTTCAACGAGGCCATGGCGCACGGGGAGAACGTCGCCTATCAGGCATCCCTCCTCGAGGCGGTTCACCCCGACTCCACGTTCCGCTCTCAGGCGGAATCGATCACCCAGACCGCGAACAAGTTCCTGGACGACCTGAGCCTCAATCGCCGGGTCTACGACGCGCTCGCGGCCGTGGACGTCTCGAAGGCGGATTCCGCCACCCAGTACTTCATGATGCGCACGCTTCGGGATTTCCGCCGGGCCGGCGTGGACAAGGACGACGCCGCGCGGAAGGAGATCGCCGCCATCGATGAAGAGCTGGTGAAGACGGGGCAGAACTTCGATCGCAACATCCGGACCGACTCCCGGAAGATCCAGGTGCCCGCGGCCGATCTCGAGGGCATGCCCGACGATTTCATCAAGGCGCATCCCCCGGGGACGGACGGGGTGGTCACGCTGAGCATCGAGACCCCGGATTACGTCCCGGTGATCCGCTACGCCAAGCGCCCCGGCGTGCGGGAGAAGCTCATGCACGAGGCGATGAACCGGGCCTACCCCGCGAACATCGCCACGCTCGACTCCCTCCTGGCCGAGCGCTACCGGCTGGCCCGGATCCTGGGCTACGCCACCTGGGCCGATTACATCATGGAGGACAAGATGATCGGCACCGCCCAGAACGCGGCCGATTTCATCACGAGGCTGAACGACACCACGATGAAGCGCGCGCAGGAGGAGTACGCGGTCTACCTGAAGCGCAAGCAGGAGGATAGTCCAGCGTCAACGCGGGTGGACCGGTGGGAGATCTCCTATTACGGCCGTCTCATCCGGAAACGCGACTTCGACTTCGATCCCCAGGAAGTCCGCCCCTACTTTCCCTTCGACGAGGTGAAGCAAGGGCTCCTCGACGTGACGTCGAAGATGTACGGCATCACGTACAAGCGGATGGCGAACGCGCCGGTGTGGGACGCGTCGGTCGAAGCCTATGAGGTGTACGAAGGGCCGAAGCTCATCGGACGGTTCTACTTCGACCTCCATCCGCGGCCCGGGAAGTACAACCATGCCGCGAAATTCACGATACGGCAGGGCTCGAAGGGGCTTCAGCTCCCGGAGCACGCCCTCGTCTGCAATTTCCCGGGCGGCAAGGCCGGCGACCCCGGCCTCATGGAGCACTCCGACGTTCAGACGTTCTTCCACGAGTTCGGCCACCTGCTCCACGCGATCTTCGGCGGGCAGGGCCAGTGGGAGCCGATCGCGGGCACCGCGACCGAGCGGGACTTCGTGGAGGCTCCGTCGCAGATGTTCGAGGAGTGGGTGTGGGACCCCAAGGTCCTACAGACCTTCGCGAAGCACTATCAGACGGGCCAGCCCATCCCGACCGAGCTGGTGTCGAAGATGCGGCGCGCGGACGCGTTTGGTCGCGCGATGGCGACGGGGACGCAGGTCTTCTACTCGGCGGTATCGCTCAACATCTACAACAAGCCGCCCGACCAGGTCGTGACCGACCGGGTCGTCGCCGATCTCGAGCCGCGCTTCTCACCGGTGCCGCCGATGCCGGACTCCCACATGCAGACATCCTTCGGCCATCTCGACGGCTACTCGGCCTACTACTACACCTACATGTGGTCGCTCGTGATCTCCAAGGACATGTTCAGCGCGTTCGACAAGACGGATCTCCTGAACCCCACCATTGCGACGCGTTATCGCGACATCGTGCTCAAGCCGGGTGGCACGCGCGCCGCGCGAGACATGGTGCACGACTTCCTGGGCCGGGATTACGACTTCCGCCAGTTCGACGCGTGGCTCGCGGGGAAGGACTGAGGGCCGCGCTCAGTATAGATCTCCGTACCTCACCGCATCAGGCTCTCCGACCTCCCGATCCCACGGTGCGAGGATTGGTACACCTGCTCGTCGGTGAGCCCGTCCCCTTCGACGGAGATCACATCCCCCGCGCGCGACAGGACCACCACCCGATGGGCCAGGGACACGGGGACGAACGTGCCGTCGTCGTAGCTCCACGCGAGGCTCATCTCCGCCACGTACACGCTCGAGGCGGTGCTGTCGGCCATGTAGTAGTGGTCGTGGAGCTTGATCGACGCCTCGTAGCGAAACTCGGTCCAGAAGAGGTTGTGGTCCCACGCGCCGCGGAAGTTGTGCGCGCGAAAGCGATCGGTCAGGTCGGTGTAGTGCTTCACGGCGCCGGCGGTGACCGCGTAGGGAACGCGGGAGACGCCCACGCCGTCGCACCACCAGAGCGGCGCGCGCGTCGAATCCGAGCCGATCTCGGTCGTCTGCTCGATCGCGCGGTCGATGAGTCGCTCTCTCGGAGGGTAGATCGATTCGGCGATGCCGAGCAGGCGCGCCTCGAGCGGGTTCTCGAACGTGCGGTGGATCGACAGCGTGAAGTCCCCGTCGGCCTCGACTCGATCGGCGGGACGCGCCTGGTCCGCCTGCGACGGATCCACGTAGTACCCCGAAGGAATGGTGGCCGCATGCCTCGCCAACGCGGCGGGTGCCAAGAGGAGGAGGCCGCCGAGGCAGATGAGGCGGCCGATCTCAGCGCGCGTTGGTCGCAAAATGCCCGATTCCTCGATGCAGCGAGAAGTACACCAGCTCCTTGGTGTCGCCGTCCCCCTCGACGGAGATCACGGTTCCGTCCGGGGAGAGCACGACGACACGGTGGGCCAGGCACTCGGGCGCGAATGTGCCATCGTCGAAGCCCCAGGCCAGATTCATCTCCGCGACGTACACGTTCGTGAAGGTGCTGTCCTCGGCATAGTACCGGTCGCGGTGCGAGATCGATGCGCCGTAGCGGAGCTCGGTCCAGAAGAGGTTGTGGTCCCAGGCGCCCCAGAAGTTGTGCCTCCGGAATTGTTCCGTGAGACCGATATAGTGACGAAGGGCGCCGGCGGTGACGGCGTAGGGGACGCGCGAGACGCCAAGACCGTCGATCCACCAGAGCGGCGTGCGTGCGGAATCGGACCCGACCTCGGTTCCCCGCTCGATCGCCCGGATGATGAGGCTGTCCCGCGGCGGGTACGTCGCCTCGGCCACCTCGAGCAGACGCGCGCCCAGGGCGTCCTCGTATTTCCGGTGGATCGACAGGGTGAAGTCGCCGTCCGCCACCTCACGATCGATCGGTAGATCCTCGGCCACCCGGGTCGAGTCCACGAAGTAGCCCGGGGGTATCGCCACGGCGCGGGCCGGGAGGAACGGGGCCGCGAGGAGCAGCGCCAGGGAAACGAGAGCAGGGCCTGAGCCTCGAATCATTTCTGCCTCCGGTTGGGGGGAGACCTACTCGATTGTCCTCTTCTCAACCGGGAAATGCCAGATTTCCTTGACCTCCGGAGGCCGAACGGCGAGGATGCCGCGGAAAGCGCCTACAAATTAGTCGGAAAGGGTCTAGGGGGGTAGACTCGATGCGCCGGGCATTACGACACGCTCTCTCTGTTCTATTCGTTCTCCTCTTCTCCACCGGACTTCCCACGACCCTTCGTGCCACCGGGGGGCTCACGGGCAAGACCCTCACGCCTGCCAGCAACGTCCAGTCCGGTCTGCAGAGCGCTCTCGGGACCCTGATCTCCGGAACCCTGAAGGGCGACATCACCCAAGTCGAGGTGACCGAAGACCAGGAGCGCAAGGTATCGGTCACCGTCCGCTACACGGGATTCGAGGGCGGAAAGGTCTGGGTGGAGACCGCGGGCCAGGACAAGAGGACCCAGCGCTTGATCCATGGCGGCGACCCCCAGACGGTCTCGGCGCCGTCGGGAGATCTCGATTTCACGCTGAGCCTCGATCCGGACGCGCCCCAGGGCACGATCGTCAAAACCACCTATCTCCGCGTCTGCGCCTCGCGGGCGGACCGGACCACCGCGAGCTACACCCGCGGATTTCTCCTCCCGAAGGTCTGGACCGTCGCCGTGAACCCGGAGACGATGGTGCTGACGGTTTCCGCCAAGCCCGTCGGAACGACCGCCACCCTGGGGGCGAGCCCGACCTATCAGCTTCCCCCCAAGATCATCAATCCGGCCATTCGCACCATGACGCTGGCCCCCGCCTTGCGCATCGCGGGCAGCGCCCCCGCGTCGGGCACTCCGGCCCCCTCGAGCACTCCGGCGCCCGCGCGAAGGGCCATGATCCGGCCGATCACGATCGCGTCTCCCGCACCCGCGGCGGGAGGCGGCGTGAGCTCCCCCATGATCGCCGCGCGCCCGATGATGGTCGCGAATCCGATGATCCTCGCCAAGTCCTCGCCCGCGGCGAGCCAGATGCCGAAGTATGCGGCGATGACGGCCGTGGGGAGTTTCCGCTTCGGCGTCCCCGACGACCCCAGCCCGAACGCGCCGAAGGGGCCGGGGACCGTATCCGTGGAGCCGCTCGGCCAGGTGCGCGCCGAGGACATCGATCTCGTGCCGAGCCACATCCTGGGCGTCTTCCCGAGCTTCTACCCCGACCAGAACGCCGCTTCCGGGGTCTATTACTTCCTGCCCTACTCCTACTCGCTGCGCTGGGATCCCGACCAGGGCTACGACTTCCGCGTGATCTACTCGGCCACGGGCACGGCGGGGCAGGCGGGAGACGTTGCGATGGCCGCGCGGCTCGACGCGGGAATCGGGATCAAGGAGCGCCAGGTCGCCTCGGAGCTCATGGCGGCGTACGCCAGCGCGCACAGCCTCGCCTTCACGGAATTGCGCGCGATGCCGATCGACAGCATCTCGGTCTCCTTCTCGGATGACCTCCGCCGCTACAGCATCCCCTCGGACAAGATCGCGGTCACCGGGCTCTCCGATTTTCTCGGACAGATCGACGTCTCGTGGGTCACGGATCCCGTGACGAAGGAAAACCTCCAGCAGGCCCTGATCGAGGACATCGGCGTCAGCGGACGGGTGACCCTCTACCCCGCCGGCCACGCGCTCGGTCCGATCGACGTGCCGATCCAGATCCGGCTCGCCGACTTCGGCACGTTCGGCCCATTCCGCTGGAGCCGCGGCGACCGCTGGAAGAACACCACGCCCTATCCCATCAAGCTCAAGTACGTGAACGCCCTGGTTCTCGATCCGTCCTCCCGGCCCGTCGTCTACAGCTGGAGCCTGGGAGGAACGGCGGTGCCCCCGCACGCCCAGGTGCAGTGGGACGCGGCGCTCGTTCCCTCGTGGATCGACGCGCAGGCCAAGCGCCTCTGGATCGAGTACGCGGTGGACGGGAGCTGCGCGAGCTGCGACGACGACGTGATTCGCTCCATCACCGGAGGCGTCTCGTCGGTCGGGCCCGCCTCGATCACCTTCCATACGATCACGCCCCTCGCGGACGCGGGCGCCTACGAGATCCAGACCCAGGTCCGGTCGCGCTTCTTCGATCCGTCTTCCCGGGATCCGCAGGTGCGCACGGTCGTGCTGAACTCCGACGGACATGACTTCACGCTCGGCCCCATCTACACGGCCGACCGGGACGCCGGTACGGGCTCGAGCCCGCTCTTCGAATATTTCTTCGAGCTCACGATGAAGGACGGAACCACGTACAAGGCGACGCACTGGATCGCGTGTGACGATCTGAGGCTCACCGTCGGCCGACACCAGTTGGAGGAAGCCCTCGGCTCCTTGCCGGGAACTCATTGATGCGGGTTGAGATTGGATGGCGGCCGCTGCTGCGCGGCTGCGCCGTGCTGTTCCTCTTCGCGATGCCTGCCGCCCCCACGGGAGCGGCCCCGAGCCTGAGCACCGGTCGCAGGGTCTACACGCTCACGGTCTATGCCGACAGCACCAAGCCCCAGCTCTTCTACTACGCGCCTCCCCCCATCGAGCTGGCGAAGGACGCGGACGGAAAGCCCGACTTCCATTTCCTGATGACCCGCTACACGGGCACCGCCACCTCGGCGGACCGTGGCGTCGAGCGGACCAAGAGCCTGATCTCGTTCCGCGTCCTTTTGCCCCGGGTCGATCCGGCCGAGCTTGCCAGGGCCGCCCAGTCCCTGGGCGCGCAGGGACGCGTGCCCGAGATTCGTCCCCTGCCCATCCGGGCGCTCCGCACCGCCCTGGTCTACGCGACGGTGGGCTCGGCGGGACCGGACACGGTCGCGCTCCCCGGGGGCCGCTTCGAGCGCGATCCCAGGGTCCCGGGCGCCGACGAGGGGTACTGGACGGAGCGGGTATGCAGCGTGGGGCTGGATTCGCTCAGCGCGCAGGTCTTCCAGAAGGCGCTCGAGAAGGAACAGGTGATCCTGAGCGTGGGCTACGCGTTCCTCGCCGACGGCTCGACCGACTCAGCCCTCGATCCGGGCGAGCTCACGGGCTCCCCCGCCCTCGTGGCGGAGCTCCTGCACCAGCTCGGCGCCGCGGCGCCGCACGACAGCGCCGCCAACGTTTCCCATCCCCTGCGTGTCATTGGCTCGGGCGCGATCGAGATCGGTCTCGATGTCAAGCGCTGGCCGGACCTCCTACGACGCGTCGATCTGAACGACCGCGTGCCTCCGGGCTATGCGGCGCTCGACGTCTATTGCTACGACTTCAACAACACCATGCGTCCGGACCTCGCGGAGAAGCGCGTCGAGATCGACGCCGAGTCCATCGGCGGCCGGCGCGTGAAGCTCGACACCATGTTTCGCGGCACCGAGCCCGATATCTACTCGGCCGGGATGCGCTTCCCCGTCGCGGTCCGGCTGGACCGACCGTACCGGTACCGGGTCTCGGAGACCAGGCTGGATGGGTCGAGCACGGTCGGCCGTTGGCAGGAAGTTTCGTCCTGGAACAAGATTCTCGACGTCACATCGAACAAGACCGTCGATGTCCCATCGTCGCCGCCGAAGCTGGGCGTCCGATCCGTCCTTGGCCAGTAGCCACGAGGTGACCATGAAGCGAGCGGTTCTCGCTCTGACGATTCTCGGCCTTTCGTTCGGCGCCGTCCCGGCGCGCGCGCTGGTGAATTACGACAAGGGGTCCCGGGTCGTGAAGGGCGTCCAGCTCCTGCAAGATCATGACGACGCCACCGCGTACTACTACCTGCCCCAATTCCCGCACCTCTCGATGAACAAGGACTCGACCTACGAGTTCCTCTGCATGAAATACGTGGATCAGGCGGGTGGGACGAATGGCGGCCTCTTCCACGCGCTGGTGGAGTTCTCGCTGCCCGAGAACCTCCGCGCGGACGTGGAGCGGGAGCTCCAGAAGCAGGTCGCCGGAGCCAAGCTCCTGGGCCCGGTCCCGCTCATGCAGACCTCGAAGGACGGCGAGGAGGGGACGGGATCCTTCGAGGTCGTCTCGGCCATTCTCTCGGACAAGGGTGAGGGCGGGTTCACGCGCTCCGTGATCACGTCGGGCAAGGCGCCCCTGATGCCCGGATCGAAGGCGGTCGTCGCCGCCCTCCTGAAGCAGGAGGGGGCCACGCTCCTCTGGAACTCGATGAACAGCCCCACCTCGGACGTCTCGGTCGCGGTGCACGCCTACTACGAGGCGGCGGTCGAGGGATACAACGCGCGGGTGCTCGCCGACGTTTCCACCGTCTACCAGCACTTCAGCGAGTTCCAGAGCGTCCAGAAGGGCTACTCGAAGAAGCAGGTGCGGAACATCGTGGACAAGCTGCAGCGGGACGGATCGCTCAAGATCGAGGTATTGGATCGGAGCGCGGGACTGGGAATCAAGGCCGACGACATGGCGGGCGTGCTGCAGCTCGTGACCGACAAGCTCACCGAGGTGATGTTCGACGCCAAGACCGGCTGGGCCGCCGATCCCGAGCGGGAGACGGCCGTGGAGGCGAACCAGGCGAAGGGGCGCCAGGAGCGCGGGTACTTCTGGCAGGTCTTCGGCGACAACCAGGACACGCCCTACTACACGGACAACCAGTACGTGCTGAAGAACCGGAAGGACATTCGTCAGAACACATTCACGCTCACGCTCAGCAAGAGCTCCTCGATCAAGGTGCCGCTGGACACGGCCGGCAATCTGGGCGGCCTCTATCGAACCATGGGACAGGATCCGCGCTACTTCCGGGTCGTGAACCTGGCCGATCCCGATTTCGAGTTCCGCCCCGTCTACTTCCAGGTGGACGGTGATTACCTGGATTCCTTCTCGGACGCGCTCAACTTCGTCTCGGTCAACTTCCGGAAGCCCTACGCCGGGAAGCCGGCCTTCACCAAGGCCGTGACCTTCAACCGCGCCGACGTCGAGGCCGGCAAGACGACCCAAAACGTCTCGTTCCCCCGCCTGGGCATGACGGACGCGGATTGGACGTCCTACGAGTATCAGGTTCGGTGGGCGCTTCGCGGGGGCCCGACGCTCTCGGTGCCGTCCCACGAGGATCAGTGGCTCAAGGCGTCCGATGCCGCCATCTCCCTCACGCCGCCCTTCGAGAAGCGGGTGATCGAGATCGACGCGGACCGCTCGTCCTTCCAGGAGCGTGGGATCGCGACCGGGGTCGTCGATTTCGCGCTCATCCTGGCAGGAAAGGCGCGCGTCATGAGGAGCACGACGCTCCGCGCGACCGACACCACGCCGACGATGAAGGTTTCCCTCTACCACGACAAGGGCACGCAGATCGCCTATCACGTGACCTGGCACTCGAAGAACGGTGCCAAGGAGAGCAAGCTCGAGGTCCTCGACAACGACTACATCTACCTCGCGCCGCCGACGGCGGGCGGTGGGGCCACGGGAGCCACGGGGGCCGGCCGGTGACGCGACGGCCTCTTCTGGCCGCGGCCGTCGTGCTGGCGACCGCGCTCTCGACGGTCGGAACGGCCGGAGCGCAGATGGTCCTCATGGACCGCGGGGTGCGCGCGGGCGGGCTCTGGTGCTTCCCCGTCACGACCGACTCCACCCAGTACGTGTACCTGCCCGCCGGGGCTCGTCTGGCCCAGGATGCCCAGGGGCTTCCGCAGCTCTCGTTCGTGCGCTACGTCGTGAACGCCCCCGGGGACAGCGCCTCCGCGGCCACCATCACCGAGGCCAAGGGAGGCGGCATCCTCCATTTCCTCGTCATCTTGGAAACCCCGGACGCGATGGTGAAGGACGCCGAGAAATCCCTCCAGACCACCCTCAAGAACGACAAGATCGCCGTGCGCGGACCGATCGTGTTCCAGGACGGGCGCTACACCCTCATCTCCTCGATCCTCCGCGCGGGCAACAAGGCGCCCGATCGCGAGGTGATCGCGTCGGGGCGCGCCCCGGTGCTCGAGGGAAACCGGCTCGCCCTGTCCTTCGATCTGGATCCCGAGCATGCCTCCCTCCTCCAGCAGAGCTTCCAGATGAACACCCCGGACATCTCCCTGGTGTTCGACATGACGTTCCACGGGCTCTCCGAGGCCTACGACGCGGACATCACGATCGACTGGTCCGAGGTGAAGAAATCGAAGGGATACTCGGCGGGCGGCACCGTCTACTGGATCAGCGCCGACGTGGAGCTGGCCTTCGACGAGATGTTCAAGAACCACGCGATCAAGATGCGCTCCAGCGGAAGCGACGCGGTGATGGAAGCGCTCATGAACACGGTCTACAACAAGCTCCTGGATCTCATGTTCCGCCCCGTGGAGCCGGAGCGCGTCCCTCCGGACCAACGCGGAGGCCTGACGGACGCGCTCTCGAAGATGATGGATCCGAAGGGTCCGATGGGCGCCCGGAAAACGACCGGCTTCGGGGCCTCGGTCGGCTTTCAGCTCAAGGAGATGAAGAGCGAGGGAACGAGCCATCTCACCTTCAATCACCGGTCGAACGTGGAACGGCACAGCTTCGTGGTCTTCAACATCGGCGACCTCTACAAGCGCTACGGCAAGGACCCGCGCTTCTTCCGCGCCGTGAACCTCGGCGATCCCACGTTCCAGCAGCGCGAGGTGCACGTCGGCGTGGACGCCGCGCTCATTCCGGATTTCGACCAGTACGTGAACACCGTGACGGTGACCCTGCGCAAGGACCACCAGGGCGGCGAGCAGACGCTCCAGGAGGTCGTTCTCGACCGGGCCGCCGTGAAGGGCGGCGTCGACAACCTGAGAATGGTCTACGGCTGGAACGGGGACCAGGACCGGCTCGCGTGGCTCGACTACGCGTACCGGACGCGCTGGAGCTTCAAGGGAGGCGGCAGCTACGAGACCGATTGGGTCAAGAGCAACGCCCCGATGATCGACCTCTTCGCCCCCTACGAGCACCGGATGGTGCAGCTGGTCGGAGACGCGAAGGCCCTCAAGGCGAAGGGCGTGCGCGCGGTCATCGTGCAGCTGGACTACCCCTTCTTCGGAGAGCGGCGGCGGCCGCAGATGGTCGTGCGCCCCGAGGATTCGATCGAGGAGAAACAGGTCCAGATCACGCTGCCCCTGGGGCAGCCGGACTACGACTACATGGTGACGTGGCAGATGGAGGGGAACAAGCGCCTGACCGACCGGCGCCATGACGCGAGCGGCCTCATTTTCGTGGATGAGCTTCCATGAGCGAAGCGAAGGCGGATGGACCAGAACCCATGAGGGAGGAACGGATGATGAGGAACCTCGAGAACTCAAGCCGGCGCCGCACGCGGCCCGGAACGCTCCGACATGCGGCGGTCCTGGGAGCGGCGGCCGCATTCCTCTTGGCCGGGACGCTCCTCGCGCGACCCGCCTCGGCGGTCGTTCTCGACGACGACAATGTCATCAAGGTCTCGCTCAAGGACGGCACCTATCTCCAGTGCTACGGGGTGGCCACGGCGACGCAGGGAGAGAAGAGCCACAATTACTACTACCTCCCGGCGAATCTCCACCTCTCCAAGCGCGCGGACGGCGTGCCCGAGTTCCTCTTCCTCAAGTTCACCACCGAGGCGCGCGCCGACCAGGGCGGCATCAGCGGAGGGCTCCTCCACTTCCTCATGGAGTGGGGCCTCACCCCCGAACAGGACGCGGAGGCACAGAAGCTGTTGAAGGCGAAGGATCCCAAGGGGGTTCTCCTCGGCGCGGCGCCGGTGGACGTCCCCGCCGACGGAGCCTCGTTCCAGATAATCTCCGGGACCCTCTCGGACGAGAAGATGGCCGGAAAGCTCGTCACATCGGGCAAGGCGCCGCTGGTGGAGGGCGGCAAAGCCGCCGCGGCGACGCGGCTGAGCCCCGAGGGAGCGCAGCTCCTGGCGGCCACCTTCGAGAAGTCGCGCTCGATCACGGACCTCTCGGTCCAGTGCAACTACCAGTACCAGACCCTGACCCCCGCGGCGAAAGGGACCATCACCTTCAACTGGTCCCGCCTCCAGACCGCCTACGACTCCTTGAAGGCCGAGTACACGCACAAGCAGTCGGGCACCACCCGATCGGGCGGGTCCTTCTTCGTCTTCGACTGGAGCTCCTACAACCCCGAGTACTCGAACTCGTACGACGAGGTGCACAAGCAGTACCAGTTCCTGGTGGAGAAGCAGATCGTGGACATCAAGTTCGACGAGACCGTAGCCGACGAGCGGGTCGCCAAGATCCGGGAAGCGTTCTTCCAGTACTTCCTGAACTCCATGACCGAGCCGGCGCCCCAGCAGTCCGCGCAGGCCCCGTCGGATGACGAGAAGCAGCAGACGCCCGACATCAAGCAGGGAAGCCGTTACGTGTACAAGAAGGTCTCCATGCAGAGCGCGTTCCAGCAGAAGACGAAGGTCATCAGCTTGAGCTACCGGATCGCCATCAAGCACGACCTGCCGCTGGTCGGCAACATGGCGGATTGGTACAACGGCGTCCGCGACAATCCCCAGTGCGTCTCGGCCGTCAATCTGAACGATCCCTTCTTCCAGCATCGCGACATCAATTTCATCATGGACCTGGACGCCAAGGACATGTTCGAGCAGGAGTGCAACTACGTCACGGTGAACGTCCGGAAGCTCCGCGACAGCGGGAATCCGTTCCAGGACCACATCACCATCGATTCGAAATACGTGAAGGAAAAGGGAATCAACGCCACCGTCACCTACGCGCGCGGCGAGGACAAGAACTCGGATCTGTACGAGTACCAGGCCCAGTGGAGCTTCCGCGGCGGCCGCGTCTGGCCCCCGAGTCCCGCGTGGGAGAAAGGAAGCTGGGAGGGCGTGACCCTCGCCGCGCCGATCGCGCCGCGCACCATCGAGGTGGAGGGCGACCTGGACGCGATGAAGGCGAGCGACATCACACGGGTCACGGTCCAGATCCACTACCCGAAGTTCGGACAGGAGATGGAGGAGAACTTCTCCATCTCCCCCGTCAAGAACGAGCCCCTGATCTCCAAGAAGATCTTCATGGACCGGGACGCCAAGGGTTACGTCTACCGGATGATCGTGGACCACAAGACCGAGGGGAAGATGGCGACGCCGTGGAGCCCCAAGGTCGGTGACGACTACATCTACGCCGCGGTCCCGAAGGACATGCTCACGGCGCCCGCCCTCAGGGCGGAGGCCAAGACCGCGGCCCTGGATGCCGCGACGAGTGCCAAGGAGAAGGTCCTCGACAAGTTCTCGGAGCTCCTCGGAGGGAAAACGCAATGACGAGGGTCTCCTTGCGTCGCGTTCGCTGGGTGTTGGGGTTGTTCTGCCTGGTCGTGGCCCTGGGGTCAATGGCGGGCCCTGCCTCCGCGCAGCAGATCCTGATCGACAAGCCGGTCCGTGCCGGGGAGCTGACGGTGTTCCCGGACCTGAACGATCCGATGTCCTACTACTACGTGAACGACAAGCCGCACCTGTCGCTGGACGCGAACGGGAAGCCGCAGTTTTCGTTCTTGCGGTACGTGGAGAACGTGCGGTCCGGGGCGGATCAG